>Ga0255047_10000488_pt1 | contig 32761 bp, 48 predicted proteins | sample JV7_2_1_MG_FD_183640 | JGI IMG/M metagenome (GOLD analysis project Ga0255047, IMG submission 183640) | Seawater microbial communities from Jervis Inlet, British Columbia, Canada - JV7_2_1 | ecosystem: Environmental > Aquatic > Marine > Inlet | place: Canada: British Columbia | collected 2016-10-06
CCACTAACCGATTAAATTGCTTATCCATTGCCAATGAAATTTCGGGTAAAGTCATAATGTGATTATCTCGAATAAGTTTGTAGATTGTACTGGCGTCTCCTTGAAACGTTCCATTTTCGATGCCTTGAATAAAGGCTTCTTGCTTTGCTTGTGTCATTGTTTTTGTTTTTTAAAGTTTAATAATGTTATTAATAGGTTTAATTGTATTCATAAATTGCCTCGCCAACTTAATACATTCATTGCGCTGAGTTATTCTAATCGGGTCAAATGAATGAGGTATAAAATGTATTCTTTCCGACTTGGGTATTTCAATGAAATCATTAAACCATTCTATGTGAACGTTGCTTGATTGTAAACAATAGTCCTCAAGCCCTTTTCTTGAGAAAATATGATTCTGCACCAACTCAACTACATCGCCGATAAACTCATCTCTTATATCGCCATTGAAATCCGTGATATTATATTTCCAATCAAGTCTGCGTATCTCGTCGTCTATTAGCCTTGCTGGAGTATCTACAAGAACGTGAGCCAATAAAGAATCCTTAATATCAAATAATTCCATATAGCAGTCCAACTGGCGCAAATATACCTCATTTGGTGTCTCAAGTAAGTGCTTGTTGAATGACTCGAAACTCCAAGACGTTTTAATATCAATGATTACGTTATCATCTTTAATGTCACGTTTGCCAGTGACCCATTGGTTTGTTCTGCGCTCATCGTCTTTTGTGAATGGTCTACCTAAAACCTCGCTAACCAAATCTCGTGCCTCTTTTTCCTTTTCGATGCCTTTATCAAAATACTTGGTTTCAAGTTTTGACCTTCTGCCAGTACGAGCCTCAAAGACTAAATCGGTGCAGATGCGTTTAGCGGTATCAGTTAGCTTGTAATTTTGGCTCTCGTTGTTCTTATGTTCTAATGAAAACCAAGTTTTAAGCTGATTGTCGGTTAATGGTCTGCCCTCTCCAGCTTGACGTTTGCGATAGTCGGCTAATGTTTCTGCTTGGTTAGGTGTTAATGGCTTCGGAACAGATATAATGTTACCGACCATATGACTGCGAAAAATGTAGTTATCGAAATTCATTGTGTTGTTTTTAAGCGTTAGCAATTATTGAACAGTCTTGAAATTTTCTTGGGTCGTTCTTGATTAGCATCTCAAGATACTGCTTTGAATCTTTCGTACATTCCCAACTATACTCATAAAACCTTTGGTCGTTGGTGTCGTAGTGTTGACCTTTTTTTACGATTGTGTAAATTTCTGCTTTCTTCATTGTGTTTGTTTTTTTAAAAAGCCTACTCGGTTTCCCTTTCGGCTTTGGTTTTTTAAAGTTTGTGAGACCATTTGTCAATAAAGCCGATGTAATAATTTAAACCATCTTTGTCCATATTGTCGTACTGATTACCATTATAGGAAACAGAATAGTAGTTTTTTGTTTGGTGTGGTTCTTCTGTTACATCAATTATTTGTCTCCAAACAGAAATAATTATTTTTAAACCATTAGGTGTTTTAGATTCAAAACTTTTTGTTATTGTTGTTGTTGCTCCGTTTTTTGTTGTTGTTGTTGTAAAATTTTTCATTGTGTTTTGTTTTTTGTTTAATTAATAACTTGATAATGTAAATATACAAACATTTTTTATAACTGCAAACATTTTGCAAAAAAAATAAAAAAAAGTTTAAAATATCGCATATCGGAATACGCAATATTAACTTAATCCAGCTTCGTTTAATTTTTCAGTATACAATAGCTTGTATCTTACTTGCTCATTCTCCGACATTTGACGCCATATTTCGTTAAGTCCAGTAATAGAGTTCTCTGCTTCTAATTCTGCTTTCCAATCTCGTGATTTTAGCGTTTCGTCAATGGAATAGTTAAGCGTATCCTTTCGGTTTAAATTAGCGCCAAACAAATTGCCAAAATGGTCACACGCATCCTTTATAGCTACTGTCTTTGCCATTGGATAAGCCATTGATAGTGCGCCATTGTTTATGTTCTCTAATTGCGCTGGAGTAGTTCCTCTTGATGTTTGTAATTGACTCGCACCTATTCCATCGTGGAACTCCATTTCGTTTGTGACCGGGTTTAAATAGTGTACTCGCACTACTACATAAACTCCGTTAAAACTTACGCCCTCTCGCAGTATTTCAATTCGATACTTCTTAAATATCTTTTGAAGAAGAAATTCAATTTTATCTATTGGTAAATATCTATACCCTTTTATGTAAGGATGCGACTTAACCCATTCTTCTTTGGGTTGTGAGTTTAATAAAGTTTGGAGTGCATCATTTTTATGTGCTTGTTCTTTATCTAAATAAAGGTCTTGTATTTTTGGTAACTTGCTCATCGTATTATTTTTTAGTGTAATTGTTTTTTAATTGCTCTCTAATGTATTTAATCCAGTCGTTGAATGATAACTGAATATCGGGTTTAACTGTGCTTCTTATTCTCATTCTTCTAATTGATATTGTAAATAATTTGCTATCTCTCCAGTTCTAACCAAGTAGTCGAATATCTGCTCGTAATCCAACTCAATCTCCTCATAGCCTACCCACGCTTGCTTATATGCTAAATAGTCCATATCTACCAAAGCTTCATATTGGGAATTAGTGGTGTAGAAATACTCAATAACTGCATTACGTTCTATCACGTAATCAAACCATACATCTAAATCGTTAAAGCATAATGAAATCTCTATTTCTTCTTCTTCCAAACTTTCGCACTCGAAATAAGTATTAGTGTAGATGCCATCTAACTCATTTCTATCGTTAAGGCTTTTAGGTATCTTTAACTGTGTTAGTCGCTCAACAATTTCCAACGATTGGTTGACTTTGTTATTCTGCTCGTTTTGAAATTCAATAGTAACTTCTATGCCGAGTAGCTTGGCATAGTCCAAGAACTTGCCGAATGTGATGTCGTTCTTGCCACTTTCCCAGTTAAACAATGTAGCCTCAGTTACACCAAGTTTCGGTGCTATTGCTGCTCTGCTAATCTTTTGTCTTTTGCGCTCTGCTTTTAATTGGTTTATCATTGTTATAAGTTTTAAAATTAGCCTACTCTATTGCGGATTTTCGGCATCCTCCGTTTTTTGTTTATTAATAGATTACTTTTTCAACTCTAAGCGATTTAGATGTTACTCTTATAGCTTCTTTAATCGCACTTTTTTTAGTTAAGTGCATCGTTTGATAAAGATGAATTGATTCTGTTTTACCATCGCTCATAAATATAGTTAAGTAATATTCAAATTGAGTTATAGTTCTATAATTTTTTACAATTTGAATTTTATTATTTCCTATTGTCATTGTGTATATTAAATTTTTCATTGTTTTTGTTTTGATTAATTAATAACTTGATGTAAAACTACAACTATTTTTTTAAAAACAAAAACTTTTTAAGAAAAAAAATAAAAATAATTAAAAAAAAAGTGGCACCAGTTACGATGCCACCAAAACAAAAACAATGAATGCCCAGATTAGGGCTCATAGAATCGTAAAGATAAGAATTATTTATTTTTAAAAACGCTAAATAGCTTACTAAATGGCTTATACTTTTCAACAAATGCAGTGTACAAAGCTGCGATGCCACCACCACCAGCAAATTGTTGACCCAAAGTAAGCGAGGTTATTATTCTTTTTATTGATGTAAAAAATTGAAACACAAAATTTCGCTTTGTTTTTTGCTTCTCTTTTTGTTTTTCTGTTTTGGCGTGTATCTTTTCAATTTTACGCTTTGTTTTTAGCGCTTTTTTTGGCGCTTGAGCCTCTTTTGCGCTATAGATATAGATTGTATCACTTATCGTGTCTTTTGCGCTCAAACACGCAGATAATACCCTCTCACAATCGTGGAGATTGCTTCTTAACTTCTTCTTGTTGACTTGTGCTTGACTCGTTCCAAATAATAGGATAATTAATATTGCTTTTTTCATATTTAAAATAGTTTATTTATGGGTAAAAGTATTCCTTTGCTTGTATTCATATCCCCGCCCTTTTTATCTCTATTGGTATTTAGATATTCTCTACATCTTTCTTTTAGCAAAGTTGTTTTTATTAAATGCCAAGTATCTCCAAAAACAAAGCAATAATAATCTGCTTGGGTTGTGCTTATTCCACTTGGTTTATTTCTGCTTTCATATTCAACAAATACATTCCCAGTAGTAAGTGCTTGTAAATCATATTTTACCTCAATTTTAGCGCATTGAAAAATAGCACCCAATTCTTTTTCTTTTACTTGCCCTACTTGTAAATCATATTTAAAGTCATTGTTGTACTTCATAACCAAATCGGCGTAGATGTTTTTCTTTTGCCATCTATTTCTTCAATGGTAAACCCTCTGCGACCTTTAGCAAAATTAACTGAAACCCACTCACTACTCGGAGATAACGCCATATAACTGTTATACTCAAATTTAGGATTACTTGCGTCTTGTATGTGCTGGTGCGAATCGCCTTTACAGAATACCACTTTATAGTTGTGTAATTTATGGGTGTCAATGTAGCTTATTATGTGGTCTTTAGCTTTGTCATTTAGTTGTGCCTTAAAGCCGAACTTCATAAATTCTTTTTCCTTTCCGTGCGACAATAAAAAACACCAATCGTTTATAAAATAGTGTGAAATAAACTGCGGGTAAATATTGTATTCAACATCTGGAAGCAAGTATTTCAATGTTTCTTTTGCCCCAATATTTACTATGTGTTCGAAATCGCCACCGTGATTAGAGTTTACTACATTGTGGAACTCCAAAGGAACGCCAAGTTCTGCCAATTCTTTAGCTAATGCAACTTTAAACTTAACACCAACATTATAAGCTTCAACATTGCTCATATTCTGCGGTATTTTATGGTTTCTTCTCGTTGTCATTGCATCAAATCCATCCATAAAATCCCCATAGTCATCTATAACTATTTTACAATGCCCATCAAATTTGTATTTAATTTCCGAAACCATTATCTCAAGCGTTTCAAATAATAATTTTTCATTCCAAACTCCATTGCCGTACAAATCATTTTCAATGTGCATCGCTATGTGTAAATCCGTATACACAACTCTTAACACTTTATTGCTCGTAGAATTGATTTTAGGCGTGTTTAAGGGCTTTAAATCGCAGTCCTTTAATGTTTGCTCTATTAAGTCTTTATTTAGCTTGAGAAGGGATTTATTCTGGCTTTCTTTGGAGTAGATTCGCCACTCTTGCCCTGTAGTAACATTAGTACTTAATCTTGATAACTCTAAACCATCGGGAACATCTAAAAAATTTTGTTGTTGTAGTTTCTCAACTCGGCTTATGACATTTCCGTTTTTGTCATATTTGCGCTGCGTTTCTACAAAATTTCTATGGGTGTAGAAATACTTGTTTAACGACATATGGTGTAAGTTAGTGAGTTGAGCTACTCGTTTAAACCATCCGTTGTTACTTTCCGAATCTAATTTCGGATACGTTGTTAATGCTTGCTTGCAATTCATCATTGTTTTGTGTTTTTGTTTGTTTATAAAATTGTAAAAGTCGTTTGTAATAGCAAATATAAGTAATATTTCCGGAATTGGTTTCCAAGAATGAAATATGGGTATCTACGAACTTCTGGGCGTCTACTATGGTACCACTATCTAAATGAGTGCCATCGTAGTCTTTGAGGTTTAATTTTTGTAGATTTTTTTTTAAGTCGTTAAATTTCACGAATACAAATATACGATATTATTTGTATTTTTCTATTAGGTGTGCGTATTCGGGTATACAGTCGTAACTCGGACATTCCTTGATGCGTTCCCACGAATCCACTATACCGTTTAAATTCTTGTCGGGCGATATATCCCTATGTCCGAGTATCTCAACATCATCTATACGCTGAAACTGTTTAAGGTATAGTAAGGCATTCTCAATCTCGCAAATTAAGGCTTCTTTCTGCTCTTTCGTGCGTGTGTCTTTAGCTTTGTGTACGTTTTCTCGCTCTACGCCACCGATATATGCCACGTGTATACTTGTTGCGTTGTACCCCTTAACTCCGTTAGTAACCTTATAGTACGGAGCCAACTGAAACACCTCGCCATCTTCAGCGATAATACGATGGTAGCCAACGGATTTCCATCCGATACTTTTCCAATACCTTTTTATTCCCTCTACGCTGCCAAACCCAGCTGTGCAGTGCACGAATATGCGTTTAATTTGCCTCATATCTTCAAATTTATTATCTATCCAATCTGTAAAATCAATCATTTATTTACTGTTACTCTAAAGTTTAAACCCGCTATTTGTTCTGACGCCATTCTTATCAGATTCTTTTCCTTTTTACTATATGGTTTTTCGTTATGAGTTGCAAAAGAGTAGTATAAGATTACGTGCTTCTCCTTTGTTAGCGGATACCTCGCTTGAAAACTTACCGCACTATGCTTTACCTGCTCTTCTTGATAAAAAGTTTTTAAATCGCAATCGTGCATTTCATTCACGTCTAAATAAATTAAACTCTTATCCATTTCTATTTTATCAAGCATAGATTTGTAAGGTGCGTCGAACCGAACGTGAATATATTTTTTTGTAGCTCCCAAAGACAAAACCATATACATTCCGCTGGAGTGCCTTTCAAGAATAGCCGTTGTGAATGTCAACGGATTAACTCCACCATTCTCCGCCTTAAATATCACAAATCTATCAACCTTTGTCTTTTCAAATAGTTGGTTGATGATTTTATCTAAAGTATTGATTTCGGGCAAACTTAAACTAATATCAGTTTTGATTTGGTTTTGAATTGCCGTTAATTCATCTTTTAAATCTTGATTTTCTAAAAAGTATTTGAGCCAAATACCAAACATTGTAAAAACCCCGGTGCAAAAAGACCCGAGAAACAACCACGCCCCACTCGCCATCCTATTTAAATTTGTGCGTTTCTAATTAATTTTGCTTTCTTCAATATAGACTCTAATATACTCCCAAACGATAAACCTATAACATAATAGATGTACATCGGATTCTCCGTCTTCATACCATCTGGCAGAAAGTTTAACCCAAGCCAATGCACAAAGTCCTCTGTGAACACAATAATAGGAAAAGACATTAAGAAAAATGACACCGCACTATTATAGTTGTCGATTAGCCAGAACTTCCACGACACATCAAACGGCGTCCTATCGGAATACTTATCTCTAATGCTAAACAGAAACCATTTGCTCGTCACAAACGCCAAGAAAAGAAAAAAGAAAGCAGCCATAATAAAGCTACTATCTATTCCATTGGTTAGGTAATCTTGAACGTAAGTACTATCCATTACATTATAATTATTTTGTTTATTATTTGGTTATCTCTTGACTCTCCTTTCCATAGTGCCGGCTTGGTGTTGTCTAAGTAAGTAATCATTTGACGCTTGTACTTGGTCGCCATATTCATTGCCTCACGCTTTGCGAACTCCACGTTGGCGATTTGCTCGTTACTACCTTGAGCAGTTTGTGCGCCTTTATTTCCAGTCTTAATGTGATTAGCTTTGCTCAAATAAGCCTTTACATTATAAGCGATATAAGGCTTTAAATAGGTGTCTATAAGCGTTGTATAACTCGCTGGATTAGCTACCACATCATCGTAAAAATCAGCACCAAATAAAGACAATACTTGCTCCCATTCTACTAATTGGATAAGGTTATCCTTTACCGCGTTTATGTCAAACGTATTACTAAATGCTAACGCTTTTATCTCTGCTTTACTCGCTATCATTTCCCACTATTATTTTAGCTTGTTCTTCATCCATTCCCATCATCATTAGCAACTCATAAACTGCTGCTTCGCCGATTATATCCTTTTTCTCTAATAGCGCAGTAATAGCCGCCAAGTCGTTTACCACGTTCATCGGCGATTGATTGTTAAACATTACCTCTCCCTCGTATGCAGTACCTTTAAACGCTTTCTGCAAGGCTTCCATTATAATATCTTGCTCGTTTCTAATCAATCTCTCGGCTAACTCCCACTCGTTTCGTAGTTGCTGATTGTTTCCTAAAGTTCCTGCACTCTCTAAACCCGCCAAGCTTCTAAACCAACTACAAGCTTTTACGATGTTGTTCTCAACTAACTTCTGCAACTCAATAAAACTGCCCTCTTTTTGCATAGGGTAGGTAATATATTCGGGTGCTTCAACATCTCCACTCTTTGGTACAATTAAACTCTTTCCGCTTCGCCCTTGACTTGTGCCTTTAAGCTGACTTTCTAACTTTTGTTTCTGTCTTGCTAAACCTTTCTCTGCATCTCCATTGGCATCGGTAGTATCTCCAAAGTCAAACATTAAGATACTGGACAAAGTTACTCCGTTCTCGAACTGATTAGCATTGTACTGACCTATAAGACTCTCAACTTGCGCATCGAAAAACGCACCACTCCACATAGGCAGAGGATAATCTATCATTCCACTTTCATATTCCATAATAGGAATAATGGTGCGCCCCTCTTCATCGTAGTTAGGGTACAATGTACGCTCTATTGGGCGTATTCTCGTATCGTTCCAGTCTTTGCTAATCGCTACTGCTTCGGGTTTTTCACCTAAATACTCCACAAATCGCACCTGCGAAGCATCTAAATGGTAAACGAATACCTCGCTACCCTTACGTATTGCTTCAATAAAGCCATAGCCATACGTTCTGCGGTCTTTAGCTACTCGTTTAGACAACTCAAACCAGTTGTAATACTTGTTTAAGTCCTTTGTTAACTTGCGCTCTAACTGCATATTTTCAGTTAATAACGCACCATAGCTTACATACTCGGCAAACGAGTTAATTACCGCTTTTAATGTGCTACTTTCTTTAGCTAATTTAGATACCTTTTGAGGAAATAGATTGTTATCTACTGTAGATACAATTCTTAATCCTTGTTTGGTAACTATCTTCTGCTTATCTGTGTAGTCGGGTAACTGAATTACGTTATTCGTTACTTGGAAGCTTGCTTGCTGACTTTTTCTTGGATGGTTTTTTATTCTCTTCTGCACGTTCGATAAATCTTATCAGTTTGGTAAATTGTGGTAACAAGCTATACTTGTATATTAACTCCGCTGAAAGGGTGTTGGTGTCAAGGATACCAAAACCCTTAACACCAAATTTTTTCCCTTTATACTTCTTCTTGTAAACCCACATATTAAACAGATGTTGCTGCTATTAATTCCGCTACGATTTCCGCTGGAGTTGTAGCTGGAACAGTTGCTCCGCTAATACCACTCAATACACGCAAAAACTCGCCTTGCTCCGCCATCATAGTAAATGAGAATAAGTTATCGTCTGCTTTTGCTCTACCACTTGTAGACTCTGCACTCATAAACGCTGCGAATGCCTCATCGCCAAACTCTTCATCGTATCCGACAAACAATAGTCTGTCACCATCGTACAAACGAGCAACCATATACTGCTCACAACTATTTTTAATTGCTTGTAATTCTTTACGTTGTTCTTTTGTTGGGTTAGATACTGCAAAGTTTACCTCTACTTGGTTACTTCTCTCCATTGCTTCCGTTACTTCACATTCTCCACGCTTGAAATTGATTTTACCAAAACCAGTACCTGCCGCTGCAAACGTGATGTCTGTAATGTCGTGGTCAGTCCCTAACGTGATGCTTGCAATATCTGCAACTGGGATTGTATAGAGTTCTTTGACTCCTGCCGTTCTTGGGCAGTTTGAACCTGCCACCGCCGCTAAACTTAAATTTGCTGCCATTTTATATTTATTTTTTTGTTGTTAAAAGGGGATGAATTAACACCCCCTTAATTAATTAATACTATCGGAATAAAACGATGTCCTCTCCGTTGGTGTAGTTTACGTCAAAAGCGTAATCACATCTGTAACGAACTGTTCTATCTCCAGTCACTTCGTACTGAGGTAAGATAGATACGTTATTCCACTCTGCATCTAAAGCAGTTCCAAAGTGTAGGTTAGATACGTTAGCTGCTACGATTGTGTTTGCAGATACGAAAGGCAAAATAGCCAAACGATTACCTAAGAAATCCAATTCTTTAGCACCAATGTAGTAAGAACCTGCTCCGTTAGCTGCTGCTGCTTGAGCCAAAGAATAAGCTTTGCCTAAACCTTTGTTACCGAAGATATAGAAGTCTGGGTCATCTTCTACTGACTCGCTCAATCCGTTGTATACGCTTGTTAATACAGATAAAGCGTTAGATGCGTTGATGTAGTTGATGTCCCCACTTGTAAAAGTTCCGGTAAAAGCAGTTGACGTGATATTGATAGAGAAAGTAGTTCCACTCAATACTGTGATAGCGAATGATTTACCCTCTAAATTATCGTACCAATCTGTGCCAGTTGACTCAACGATTGAAGAAAAAGTAACTACATCACCAGTTTTAAGGTTAGATGTATCTGCCACTGTTGCAACTGCTGGACCTGCTTTAGTTATTCCAGTTACCGCTACTTTATCAGAATCCAATTTGCTTACATCTGAACCAGCTTCCATCAAAGGAATAAGACCAGTTACTACATTAGAAGAAGCAGAAACGGTGATTTTAGATAACTCACCAGCAGCTACTGAACCTCTCCAAATAGAAGCGTCAATGAACTTAGAACGAATCAAAGCTTGTTGCTCAATTAAAGCCTCTTCGATAGTTGCAGGTGGAACGAAATCGCCACCACGTCCTCTTGGCTGCTGAGCAGCGTACCAAGTAGCGTTCAATGATTGGTAATCGTACTCAACTGCTTCCATAAATTTCTTCGGGTCAAGGTATTTCTCGCCCAAAGTCATAGAACCTGCGCTATTGAAAGCTGCTACAGAGTCTTGTACGTTAATTGTGTTAGCCATAGTCTTAACTACCGCTCTTGAGTCAATATCAGTATGTACTGAAATCAATCCGTTTTCAATCGTTCTACCTCGTAGGACCGACTGAGCTATTATGCCTTCTAAATCCTTACCGGCATAAGTGTTTGGTGAAATTGTTGGTGTTGCCATTATTTAATAAAATTTTGAAAGTTGTTAAAATGTTGCTTCCAAATAGGGTCATTAACGCTATTTGTCTTATTTGATTTTGTTGGAGTAGGCTCAACGAAATTCTTAAAAGCCTCAGCGATTTCATTCTTGATAACCTCGCTTAGGTTTTCTTTTTTGTCTTCTACTACTTCCTCCTCCATTGGCTCTTCTTCTGCCTCTTCTTCTTTAGGCATTAATTCAGCCATAGCTTCTTCTAAAGCTACGATTCTTGACTCAAGTAGTTGCATTACTTCATCTACGATTGCCGTTTGTTCTTCTGGTGTAACCTCGTTGTCCACTTCGTTTTCAGCAGTTGGCTCATTCTCGTTAGAGATTTTGTTCCAAATCTTCTGAAGCAAAGTTTTTTCTTCAGTCACAACTGGTGTTGTTTCTTCCATTTTTTCTTCTTTTTGATTTTTTATAAAATTAGGTACTAATAAGTCTTTATTCACGAATGTGTCACGAGAGTAGTTAGCTACTTTTTTAGTCTCCCACTCTTTGCCTACAAATCCGTATTTTTTCGCTTCTTTAAAGTTTAGATATTCGCCGTGCCCACCATTGCGTTCCATTAACTCGTCAATCACTTCTTTTTCTACGCCCAAGTTCAAATATGCTTGATTGATTGCGCCTTGCCATTTTTCAAGGTCGTTAATCATATCTTGCATATCGTTCTCATTGCCCTCAACGTAACTCATAACCTTATGAACAAGGAATAAACCAGTATTGTCCATATAAATGTTCTTTACGTTGGTAGCTGCACTTCCTATAATAGTAGAAGCCGAAGCGTTTACACCTCTATAGTATGTATTAATCGTTGCACCGCTATTCTTTAATAGGGAATAAATAGCTAAAGCGTGACTAACATCTCCGCCCAAACTCTCTAAAGTCACATTGATTACATCAACACCTAAATTCTGCAAGGCTTTAATCTCCTCTGCTTTCTGTTCGCTTGTATTGGATTTATACTCCTCGTATGTATCCGCCCAAACGTTATACCCTATGTCGCCAAATATCTCAATATCTGCGACATTATCGGTTTTCTTTATGTTTAAAAAGGGTGTTACTTTCATATATTGTAAAGATAAGTACTTATAATTATAATTTTTGTAAATTATCTATTAGTAATGTTGTAAATAGTTTGAAGCGATACGCCATACTTTCGAGATAGCTTATTCCTCAACTCCATAACGCTAATTCTGCCAGTATTTTGATTGTAGAAATCTGCCTTTATTACTTCTTTAATTCTGTCCTTATGGTATAACCCTTTATCGGCTAAACCTAACGCCTCGTTAATATGTCCTTGCTTGTTCAACATTTGATACTTTTGTTTGTAGTTTGGTAAAATCTTGCTCTACGTTGATGACTTGCAGTTGTCTGTTCTCCGTTACGCTAACTAACTCGCTAACCCCTCTGCTCACTTGGTCGCTTATCGTTCCAGTTGGAGTAGGTGCTATATATCCGCCCTCTGCGAACATCTTCGGAATACGCATATTATTCAAAGCATTCATAAAATCCACTCCATAGTTGTCTACTGTGCTTTTCTTTACGATGTACTCGCCACCCTCTGCCTCAAATCCACCACGACCAGCTACACTAAACGGCACTCCGCCTTGTGAATGACTTGCACCTTGAATAAGTCCGCCATCCTGGAACTTCTGCGCTGCGATTGTAGCTACTTGAGCAGCACCCAAAGCACCAATAGCGACAGCGTTTGCAGTTCTTAATACTTGTAATGGTGTAAAATCAGTAGTTTGCGAGAGTGTTGCTAACACCGCTTGAGCAGTATTAACAATAGCCATACTCACTTGCATTGCTTTCTGTCGTTTAAAGGCTTTACGCTCTATTTTCTCAAGTTTTTTATCTGCTTGTTCTTGGCTTAAAACTCCTGCTTCTACCTGCTCTTGAATTTTTTGTTTATTACGCTCAGTAATAGTAGTCATTAAGTTGCCTAAGTTAGTTAGAGTGTTTGATACTTCGCCTAAAGAAGCCTTTAATTTCTCACGCCCCTCTTCTCCTAATCCTAAACCTTCAACTAAATCAATTCCCTCAATTCCTTCATCTGCATTACCTTGAATGGTATTTTGCAATTTTTGCATTTCGGCATTTATCTCGTTAAGTTGCTTTTTAAGCGCTGTTTCTTCTTCTGGTGTTAATGGCTCAATAAGACCACCACCAGCATCAGCGGTTAATCCGTCTAATTCTGCTTTAATCATTGTAGCTTGATTGGTTAAAGACTCCAACTCTAACTGCGCTTTTTGTTGTTGGTATTTTCTTTCGATTGCCAGTTTTTGTTCAGCAGTTAAATTGGCTTGTTCTAACTCTCTAAACTTTTTATAGTCCAATTCTGCTAACTCATTTTGTAAATCTTCTTCCCTTTGTTGTTCTTCTTCTTCAATAGCTTTTAACTTTAACTTTGCTATCTTGTTTTCACTCTCTGCTATAATTGCTTGGCGTTCTAACTCACTTAAACTTGTTTCAGCTAACTGCGCATCTCGCTTGTTCTTTTCTATTTCTATTAATGTAGCTACTTCATCTCCTCCTTGCGCTTGGATTAGTTTTAACTGCGCTGCAAGGTTTTCTTTTTGCAAAGTATATCGTTCTGCTGCTATCTGTTTTTCCAATCGGACTAATCCACTCTTTTCATTTGCTTGTGCTTGTAAAAGTGCTATTTCTTTTTGCGCTAATTCTTCTGCTTCATCTGCATTATCCGTAGCTAATGCACTTCTTCCTGCTTGTATGTCTTTTTCTACTTGTGCAATGTAGGTAAGATTTTTAAGTTTTTCGGTTTCTTTTTGTTTAGCTTCTTCTAATTTAGCAATAATTTCATCTTGAGTTAAATTAGCCTTATCCGCTGCATCTGCTCTTAACTGCGCTATCTCGCCCTCAAGTATTGCGTTATCTTTCAATAGTTTTCTACGCTGGAATACTAAATCATTTTCTTTTTCTTGTAGTGCTGCCGCCTCTTCTGCATCGTCTAAAATTTCCGCATAAAAACCTTTTGCCGATTCTTTTGTTGACTCCCACGCATCGCCTAAATTTTCTACACCTGCTTGTGTTTTGCCTATTACATCTTCTACTCCACTTGCACCTTGCAAAATTGCGTTGCCTAAATCCTTAAAGCCATCCTTCATATTATCAAGACCACCGCTAAATATTTTAACGATTGCCTTACCAGCTAAACTAAAAGCCTCGAGCCTATTCATTATGTTGTCTTGAATAGCATCTCCAATTCGCTTAAATACGTCGCTAAGTTTTAATTCTTTAACATTGTTGAACGCATCAAAAATAACCTTACCAAAGTCAGCCATTTTGCTCGTGATATTAGCAGTAACACTACCTAAAGCAGCCATAATAACTTTGAGTTTCATCGCACCTTCTTCCGTGCTTTTGAAATAAGCTACTAAACTCCCTACCACTACCACGAATGCACCTATACCAGTAGCAATCAATGCGAGTTTAAACACGTTCATTGCCACCTTCCCGGCTAATGTTGCTACGTTTAACGCTTTCTGCGCTGCCGTTTGTGAGTTAGTCGCTGCGGTGTGTGATTTTTGCACGCTTTCAGTAACCACTAATGCCTCAACGTGTGCCAATGTAGCCTCTTTAGTTTCTTTAAAACTCTTTGTAAGACCGCCCAAGTTAGTGCCGAAGATTGTCACGTTGCCTAAAGCATCTTGAATAGACTCGGAGTAGTTACCTACGTTTCTTCGGTTATCGCCTACTGCGCTCTCGTTATCTTTTAACTTATCTGTGATGTCCTTTATTTGCGTAGTAAGTTGTTGACCCTCTTCGGTGTTTTCTCTTTGCTCTGCACTTAACGAGTTATACTCCTTTGTTAAGATGCCTAATTGCGCCTTTAATTGCTCGTTACTGCCAAGTTCAGCATTCAATGCAGTGTTGTATTGGTCTACCTCTTTAACTGCCGCTCTACGCTCTGCATTTACTTTGCTTAACTCATCTTTTTGACTTGCTAATTCTACTTTGCTTGTTTGGATGTTTGCAGTTAATTCTTGCTCTCTTGCTATCTGCTCATCTGTTAACTGACCTCCAGCCTCTTGCTCTTTACGGAGTGCTGCTAATTCTTTTTCATACTCCTTGATTTCGGCAGTTGTTTGCTTAATTTCATCACGTTGTTCAATCTGCTTTTTAGTTAAATCATCAAGACCCTTTTTAGCATCGCCCAAACCCTTTAATTCTATGTCTATTACTACTTTTTCTGCCATTACTTCATAATTAATTTAGCTTTCACTAATCGTTTAATAATATCATAAGACCATTCTACAATCTTGTAAACTTGGTCTTTGTAAATGTACTCTCGTCTATTGCTAACTATCGTACCTAACTCGTCTTTGAACGTTACCTCTATTATTTTGTTGTTTTTCTTTTGGTTTAAGGTGTTGATGAATAATCCATTTAAAACTTTACCTATCATAACTGGCTCGCTCCAAGTTATTAAAGCATCTATATTCGTTGTGGTTGTATCGCTATTAGTGTAATTAATGTTATCAGCACCATTATATACGTTGTTTCTCCAATCAAATCTTAAAGACAAAACTTTACTCCACGATGTAGGTTCATCAGCCAAATATGGATAATTTTTTGCGAAATTACCATCTCTTGTAGACCTGCTAACCGAATCATAAAGACAATTAAAAAAACTTTCCACAGTTTCAACATTAGAACTATTAAATGTATTTAAATTATACAAATAACTTCCATAGGATTGATAAGGTAATAGTTGAGTTGTTTTAATATATGAATCATTTTCTATGTTTTGTTTTAAATATATTAAATCGCCTTGCAAGTATTCTATATCCGTTACCGTTTCATCTAATACGATGCTATCTAAATTATATTGCTCAATCGTTATGCTTGGTAATGATGCTGGACTTGCACCTATTGGCTCTGTTCCCTCATCTTGTAGCTCAATATAAGCCTTATCTCCCTCAATTTGCAAAACTAAATTAAATTGCTTTAATACGCCTTTTAAAAAATCTAACTGTGAAAAATTGCTAACATAATCAGCCCAACTAACTGCATCTCCTTGGGCAATATTATCATAACTTATCGAACATCTATCTACAACTATACTTGCTTCTGTTAATGGATAACTTGCATTCGTATCTAAAAATACTCCAAATGTAATAATTTCGCCAGAACTAAAACTATAATCTAAATCAAGAGAAAATGTGTTTATTCCATTTTGCAAACTATTACCTACACCAGTTAATTGATTGGTTGTATATCTATTATTTACTCCAAAACTATTCCATATATCTATAAATAACTGTGCGCTATTTAACTCGCCTAATTCGCAAGTTATTTGACCTTTTATTTTAAGTTTATTTATATTTCTATCCAGTTGGTAACTTTTCCCATTAGCAAAAGTAGAAACTGTCATTACGTTATTTGTTAATGCCGTTCCTAAATCAAGTATTTGATAATTAGGGTAGTTATATGTGTAAATTGTAGCCGTTGGGCTTGATGATGGAATTTGCTCTCCACTATTTTCAAAACCATTATGGCATAAAGAAAATCCACTGAAATCGGAATAAACAATTGATTCTCCATAATCGGAATCAAAAAAGTTAGATACCATAGAGTATCCCTCATCCGATAATACTTTATAAACCAAGTGCTTTAAACTAAAAAATGGCGCAGAGTTTTCTGCACTTAATGGAGTTGGGAATAATTGTTCATAAAATGGATTGGCAAAATTAAAACTTATATCAGTTCCTAATGATTTTGGGATAACTGCCTCTAATGCGGTTTTAATATTTGCGTCATTATAAATAAATTGCTGGTCGCTTGGGAATAATTTCCAAAATGGTTTATTCCTTAAAGTCTTAATCAAGTCATTATCCTGCCCCATAAACAAGCACTTGAAATTGTCATTATCGTAGCCAGTAACGTAAAGTACTCCTTTGCTGAAGATATTACCCTCAATAGTGATGTAAGCTTCTCCGCTTGTTTGCGTTTGTGCGCCCTCTGTTGTAATGTTACCAAAAGCCAATTCGTTGTTAGCCGTTCTTGGTAAGGTAAATTGAGTAGATGCCGTTCCCGTTCTGTCCGTGAGGTTTTCAATCTTTGTCAAACCACCCTTAATAACTAAACCGCTTAATGCATCTTCTTTGTAATCAAGTTCTATTTCGTTGTACGTTATCATTTAAAACTCGGTTTTTTTTGTGCGTATCTGTATTTAAAATTAAAATCAATGCCTCGTGATTTGTCAACTAATTTAAAGCTGCCGTCTAACACGTTGATAGGTCTTATCTCTCCATTGATTACTATTGCTTGTATAGGACTGCTCACAAAGTCTTGCAATTCGCCCTTATGTCTGCTTGTGAAAAAGTTACCACGTACCTCATAATCCTCAACGATTGACTGATTCACTTTTACATTAGTAGCTGACGTATTAAAAAAGTTAGTGTTGCCAGTATGAGTGTAACCCCCCGCCAAATAGCTTTCGCTTGATGTCTTAACGCTCTCATAATCGTAGGTCTCAAACTTGATATTCTCTTTAACTCCATATCGGTTAATAAACACAAACTCTTGCACCTTACATCTGTCCTCTACATAGTAGTACATATCGCCTAACGATGCGTGACTTGCTTTAAATCCAGCGTATTTCGATAGTGGTGTACTACTTGGTGGCACAAGTGCGTTAGTCGCTAAAAAAGTTCTATTCAATGGTACGCTAATTAGCCTATTTGTCCAGCTTGAAATATCTATCTCGGCAAACTGTTTCGGTGTAGTGTATTGGTTTGGCTTATCCGCTTCATACGTTACGATGCTAATCTGTGGACTTTGAGCAAACACTACGCACCTATCGTATGCACCTTGATATTTAGGTGCAAAGCTACCATTAAACAACTCCGAGCCGTAAAGCATACCTTTTCGATTTATGCCATCGTTTGCAGTCTGGTCATTAGAGTATCTCAATCCGTCAATATTAGCAAAAGCATAAAACTCATTCGATGTCAATGCCGTTACTCCGTTAATAGGGTCAGTTACTTCGACCTCATATTTGCCGTATAAGTCAGTTAATTCTTCTATGGCAGTTGTGCTATACCCTTGCCCAGAAAGGATGTCTAAAACGCTCTTTAAATAGTTAGAGGCATCAAATGTATATGTATTATTTACTTTTAATGCTCGGTACTTTGGTACGTTAGGAATAGATGCGCCTGCGCTTGTCTTTAGTTCAAACTCTAAATAAGCTGGGTCGTTAGCCGTTTCAGTCGCTACAAACTTAACTGGTAAGTAAGCCGAATATAAGCCGTCTGCCGTTGGTTGTGTTGTTAATGCTATCGCCATAATTTATAGTGCTCCTAATAAAACAATAATATCCATACATAGTGCATCCATCTTCGCAATCAAAGATGCTTGAGTGTTTTCTAATGCAGTTATCTTGTCATCTCGTAATTCAACAAACACCAAGCCATCCGTTATGAATGTTTCTTCGTTTATGGTAATCTTTCCGCTTGTCTGTCCAGTTATCGCAGTTTCTTGAGCCACCGCTGCCTCGTAGTTAACCGCATCCACTTCAAGTTCTGCTATCTTTGCCTTTATACTTTCTATGCTCATTTCCTCAATTTTAGTTCTTGTGTAATAACGTATACTTGTGCTTTTCTTGCTATCTCTCTTCTATTTTCATCTAATACTTGCTTGGTAATTTGTAGCCTTTCTTTTTGGTCGTTTATCCAAGCATTGCCCTCAAAAATGTTTTTTTGTACTAATAATCCGCTTTTCCCCCAGTCATTTGGATTAGGGTATCTTTTGCTTCTATTTACAACCCATCCCCTTAACTCATCCAGTCCAACTCTTGTACCTGCTGGTATGCCGTTGTTAATTTCTTCCCAATAGTCAACTCCATAAATGTACAAATGGTCTCCATCTATAACCTCTCGCAAACTTCTTACCGCTTCGCCACTTGCAGAGCGTTTGTGATAATCCATTTTTTGCTCAATCTTAATTTTCAAAAAGTCACCTAATTGGCTCATACCTCAAAATCACTTAACCGGTTTAACACTCTCTCAATTAGGTTAACATAACCCTCGTAGTTTAGGTTCTCGACTGGAACATCTGTAAGATGCACTCCAAACTTTGCAGTATCAGTAGTGAATGTGACATCCACGCTAATGGTGTTCTTTGATACGTGTAATTGGATAGTATCTTCATCCGCCCAAACTGTTGGGTCTACTATCTCTACATTGAATTGTTCAAATTTATAAGTTGCCATAGTTTTATTTTAAGTTAGTGTTGCGCCATCCCAAGTAAATGTTCGCACCCACATAGCGTAGTTATTAGATGTTTTAGAAATCGCCTCTAAATCGAAAGTATTCCTTTGCTTGTAGATAGCGGTTGCAGTATTACTTGGTACTGTTGTTGATGTATACAAACGATTACTAAATGGGTTGTAAAACGGATAGTCATTTATCCCAGATTCATCATTGTAGTTAATTAAAGTAGACATTTCCGAAGCATTAACTACATACCAATTTCCAAAGCCACCAGTAGTGTAAGGTTGACCACTCATCCAAGTTGTCCAATCGGCAATGCCATTATTACTATCGCTATTAGAACTTAAAATATATCCATTGACATTTGTTCCACCATCCCATGTTCCCCAATCTATCACAATGTTTTTAGTGAACGTTTGACCACCGAACTCATCAGTAAATCTTTCAGTATTTCCAAATCCGTTATTATAGAATAATGTATTTACATCTACCTCTCTACCGCGCTGCAAATCGCCATCATCTCCAGTCGCATAGCTTGTCGTTTGACCACTTTTTAAAGGTAATAATCCTTTTGAAGAACACCCAGCAGATGTATCAACTACTATCTTGTTTCCCACTACACTATCTGGAGTAATCGGTGCATCGCTTGTATCTACCAATTCAATGTCTTGGTCTTTTACGCTCGGCTTCGTTAGAAATGCGCCACTATTCAAGGTAATGTTTTCATCGGGCAGTTCTAAATCTCCACCACTTACTACGTTAACATCGTACGAATCATCACTATTGCTTACTCTTGCATCTGCTCCGCCCTGCGTTACTACTATCTCATAGCCAGTAAATGTAGCATCGTTGATTAAATCTCCATCTTGATTCTTTAAGATAAGTTCTAAATCCACGTTACACGCTTGTGTATATCTCAATACATCGTTGAAATACACTTGTACTTGGCTTGGTGTAGGTGCTATTTGCTCTGGGTCAACGCAGAAATCTCGCTTAATGGAAATATTAACCCGGAAATCAACAGTTAAAAACTCATTTATTCCTAAACGTTCCGCTATTGGAATTTCCTCTGTGCTAATTATCTCTAAATAATCATCTCCACTCTCAAATGGCATAGCTTGTAGCCAGTTGTAGAAATACGTTCTAAGCGCGTTTTGTTGAGTTACTATGTAATCACGTTGGTAGGTGTCTGTTTCCACCCTTACGCTATCCGGAAAGGTAGTAATCAAGTAGACATTTAGGCTCATCTCTGTCCCTACTTCATCAAAGTTATTAGTCTCGCCACTATAACGCCACATAAGGCAAGGCATTGTCTGCTCTAACAATAAGTTGACGTCAAAAAGTGTTTCTATCTCTGTATAAGTAAGCCCATTATCTATGGCTTTATCTCTTATTCTATTCCTTAACTCAAGCAAGTTCATATCTCGGTAAATTTAACTATTCTAAATTACAAATTTTTTAATTATTGAGCCGATGCACTCTTATATTCTATAAACGCCATAACCTCATCTAATCTTGTGTTCAGCACTTGGTCGAATCTATTCAAATCCTTTTTCCAAAACTTCCACCACGCTACATCGTATGAAAAGACTCCAGACTCTGCGACACTTGCGAATAAAGGATAGTAGCCCAACTGACCGAGGTACTTGTTAGCTTTTCCATTTCCTCTACTACTGCCGAATGTCGCTGGGTGTCTACCTTGTAACTCCTCAACGAACTCAACAAAAAAAAAGCGCACGAGTAAAATAAATCCATTCTGCCGTACTTCTTTAAAAACTCTATACGCTGATTGATTTCTTCCAAGTCTTGATAGTATTCTCCGTTTCTCATGTAAACCGCAGCAATCAATAATCCTTTTTCTGCATCGTTGTAGTCTTCGTGCATAGCTAATAAACTCATTACATCCATAAAATCTCCACAAGTACCTTGCTCAAATTTAGGTACGCTAAACTTCTTGCCTTTTATCTTAAAATTGCGCTTTGGCTTTTCTTCGGATAACCACCCAAACTGAATGAGGAACAAGTTATTAATCTTATTAAATTCTACGTTCAGTAATTCCTCGTAAGTAATCCCCTCGCCTAACGATGCGATAGTGCCACACATAGACTCTATGACCTTTACTTGGCTTTCTTCAAGTTTACCCTCCTCAAACAATCTATTAGCCTCTAATGCTAACTCTACATACTTGTAAGCGTTGTTCCATTGCTCAAGAGTAACCTCGTGTCTACCAGTAGGTAGCTTAACTATTTTCTTCTCTTTGCCGTTTGCTGTGATTCTGTATTCGTTCATCTTCTATTTTTGCCAGTAGTTTGTATAACTTATTCTCATCCCTTAAGTTAGGGCAATCATTCAACTTTTCAATTAGTTCTAATATCTGTGATTCTAACTCCATTATAGGTACACTTTAGGTTTAGCCTTTCCGTAATTATACCAAACAAAATACCCCATCGCATCTGTACTGTGGTTAATGCTTTTATCTGGCTCATCGTTCTTATATCCTATCGTTTCTAAATGCTCTGTGAAGATAGGGCATTTATAGGTATTTATAAAAACCGTTTGATTTTCGAACACCTTGTTCATCGTGTTAATCCTATCCCTTACAAACGGATTGCTTGTTAATGCCTTAATCCCAAAGTTGTACTTCTTGAGGATGTTAATGTCCGTTTCCGCTGCGCTTGTTTTTCTATTCTTACCACTTGCATCCGGGTACACTATTACTCGGTTATTAGGAAAGTCTTGCTTTATCTTACTCGCTACTGAATCGGTGTTGTAGTAATTAATATACTCTGCTACCGCAGTCGCTACTCCGTTCTCTATCACGTTCACAATAGCGCACATTTGATTAATATTAAAGTCCATTCCAACGTGTAATATTTCTCCTTCTTGTGCTTCTCTATTCGAATGGTTATTTACCCTATCAAAAGCATAGTAAACGTTTCCGCTTGTGATATTTACAAACTCGCCATTGAGATAAGCCTCTAATTCCGTAGCTGAATAGATGCCTTTTAAGGTTTCAATGTATGCACTTGGGAGATATGGGTTATCTTTTGTTTTCGCTTTAACCAGCACTCTATTTTCATCCTTATTTTTAACAAAGAAATCGTACATAAACCTAAACCCCTCTGGAGTGCTTACAAAGTCTAACGAGTTATGCTCTCCATTAGGTAGCTTCTTTCTATTCCTTGCTACCACATTGACTAATACTTGTCGCATTTTGTCTTTAGGCGGTATATCTGCTTCGTCTATTAAGCTATAACCTACCTCATACCCAATTATGTACTCGGGACTATCTATTGACCTCATTATTATTTTCCCGTATTCGGTGTTAAACTCTTTATCCGACTTATTAAGGTCGTAAGTAATACCCATCATTTGCAGGTACTTCTCAAAATTGGGGAATGCGATGTCTTTTATTAGAGAATAAGTAGGTAGATAATAAGCTACCGAGATGTCTGGATACTGCTTCTTCTTTTCAATAGTCTTAATTGTAGCTGCGATACTCTTTCCACTACCGAAACCAGCAACCAATCCAGTATGTACTGCGTTGCTCTTTAAGAACTCAGCTTGATGTGTTAGTATTTCTATCATTCACTATGACGTATTGCGTAGGCTCTACTGTTCGGTTTGTGTTATCTACTTCTTGTTTATCTTTATAGCCGTGGTTGTTCTTTAAATCGAAAATCGTAATAGTCGGATTGGATAGCCCTACTAAGCCGTTAACCACCTTTTGCCGTTGCACTCTTAACTTCGCTTTTTTTATTGCTCCAAAAAACGGCTCATACCCTTTGGCTTTTTCGTAGTTGCTTAATGTTTGATAAGTGCAGTCTAAAGCTATGGCTAAACCCTCTATCGTGTAAGGCTCTGTAATTGGCTTTCCGTCTTTTACCAGTACTACGTTCTTATCACAAGCATCAAAATAAGCGTCTATATCCTTTTGCAAATCTTCTGGTGTTTCCCACTTCTTCGCTCTCCCATCATTGCCTATCTTAAACCATCCACTATTTTGCTCTGCCATTATTCAATGCTTTTTATTATCTCATACGCTACCATTCGGTAATCTTCTTCGTCTCTATCTTCGTTAATCATAGCGCATAACTCTTCAAATGTTGTTTCGGTTAGTTTACTTGGTAGATTCCAGTCGTTTGATAAGTTCATTATTAGTATCGTTAGGTATATTATTTCACATTCCTCGTATCTCTCCTCTTTTTCGAGCCAATCCATAACGACTAAAGCGATGTAAACACCGTATTCCAAAATAAACTCGGCGCACTCCTCTAAATCATCTACCGTAAACATTTGTCATCTCTTAAACTTAAAAAGAGCAGGTGCATAGTCCAAACACCCACTCGTTTAACCAAATTAAATCGGCTTAAATATACGAAACATATTTTACTTTATTGTTTAAAGTTATTAACATTAGTTAAAGAAGTTGCCCTCCACTAATTTGTTTACTGCGTAGGTTAAGTAAATAATAATAATATACAAGCCTATTAGCCATCTGTCTATCTGTTTCATAGCTTTTATTTAGTTTAACAATCTACCAATGCCCAGGCGGTCAAGTAAACAATAGAGCTAAATGGTACCACTACAAATAGCACTCTCCATAACCAAATAGGTAATGGCGTATGCTTACCTAAATAAGAACATACACCACCTATTAATCTATCGTCATTTATTGCTTTCATATACTATCTATTGCTTCTTCAATCATTTGCTTTACTTGTGGAATCGGAGTATAACATTCCTTAAGTTCTTTAAAATCTTGTTTCCACTTTCTATTGACGCTATGCTTTATAGCTCTTACTCCATTGCCTTTGTCATTGAAAAATGCAAGAAACTTGATTTCTTCTTTAGTCACTTCGTAGACATAAGCCAATTTATGTGGCACATAGTCAAGCTTGTAAAAATTTCCAGTCATCTCTTTCATCTTAAATGCTCTTGCTCAAGTAAATTGTCTATAGCTTCCTGCTCTGTTCTTCCATATCCGATGAAATCGCCCTCATCCCAATCTTCTCGTGATGCTGACCAGTCATAATCCCTTGATGGTATCGGTGGGCAGTCGTGGCTTGTTGTTATCTTTCTCATTGTTTTAATATTTTTTATCTACAATCATCTTGTAAATTATTAGCTGCGATAGAAACCCAAGCAGCGGCATTATTTCTTTTATAATTGTTTTGTGCAAAAAATGGGTCAAATGATTTGTTGATGGCATCAGTCTGCAATGAAATGGCTGATACTACTTCATCAAAAGATAGATTTTCAACATCTTGAATATTTAACCCTAATTTTTTCGTTGACAAATAACCACTTTTTGTTTTATACCCGATAAGCAATATAATTTGTTCATTATCTAATCCTTTTTCTTCGCTTTTCAAGTCAACCCATTCAAGTTGCACATTAAATGATAAATTGTTACCGTCTATACTTGCATTTGAGTAGGATAAAATATTTACATCACAACCAATGGCACTATAATTTTTTTTAATATCGCAAAAAGAATGTGAGTTTTTTAAAATGTTTAAAATTTCTTGAGCTGTCATTGTTTTTTGTTTTTGTGTTTTACCATATTGGCAATACAAATATAAAACTATTTTTTAAAAAAAAGCATATCAACAAAAAAAAATAAAAAAAATTAAACTTTTTTTCTTTAGCCTATAATTAGAACGGCAAGTCATCTGCAACTGACTCACGCTTTGCGCTTGTTGGCTCGTTATTTCGGCTCTGTGGCTCTTTTAGGTTACCTATGTAGGTAGCTTTCACTCCAGCTTCTCTTTCTTCCTTAGGTTGGCTTATTTGAATTGATGCGGTATTTCCGTATTGGTCCACTTCATCGTTAACCCATACTGCTACATTCAAGTACTTGGCGTTATTCTCAAACGGATTTCCGTTCTTATCTCGGTCAACAATCTTTGTCTTATCAATTTTTGAAAGGTTAATGCTTCCAGTTAATAGTTTTGCCATAATTTTTTAGTTTAAGTTATTAAATTATTTATTTCCTTAAAGATAAGGCTTTTTTATTTAAAAATGCAATATTCTTTTCCATAAATTCCCAAAAGCAAGTTTACTTCGTTTCGCAGTTGTATTCGACTCGCAGAATCTTGTATTTGGCCGTTTATTTGCGTTTTAAGCCACTTTTTTACTTCAATCAACTTCTTGTTCAACTCAAGGTAGAAAGTCTTTGTATGGTCGTTTATTGGTGTTTGCTTTAATGACTCCATAAATTGAATGTAATCTTCTCCGTATGTCTTTATAATTCCTTGTCGGTAGTTTAGCGCATCGCCACTTTTAAAGCTATTTGACTGAAAGGATTGAATGTGAATGTTGTGTAAGTTGAATCTTATTTGTGAATGTCCACCAGCGTGGTAGTAATGACCAGCAGCCATTTTACCAAAGTTTCCAGTTGCAATACAAGGTAATCCATTGTCAATTATCCTTACTAATTCGTTCACTTTTGGTTGGATGTACTTTGACTGCACACCACTTACGCTTTCTAAATCAATTAATCGCTGCTTTTTCTCCTTTTGCCATTTAACATTTTCTTTTTTCTTGGCATAGTTAATAGCGCACATAGGACTGCAAACATATTGTAATGGTTGCTTCTTTTCAAACACCTTTTTACATTCTTTGCATTTTCGCTTGTTGTACATATTTTTAGGCATAGATTATGTTTGCAAGTTAGCATTAATATTTAGTTCGTTTTAATCCGATAGCTACTGCCTTTTCAGAAATATCACACCCTATAAAGTTTCTGTTTAAGTCTTTGCATACTTCGGCAGTTGTAAAGCTACCTCCATAAAAATCAGCAACCAAATCTCCCTCGTTACTACTTGCTTTTATTATTCGCTCAATTAATGCTTTTGGTTTTTGTGTGTCGTAACCTAATTTTTCTTTATCAATTTTATCTTTTACAGTTCTAATTATTGGAACATTCCAAACGTCTTGCATTGTTGTTAGGTAATAAAAACCATTCTCATCTTCTCCAGTTTGTAAATTAGTAAACCCATATTTATACTTAATGTAGTTTCTATCTGTTAACTTATTAAAGGTGTATTTTTTGCTTTTTGAATATAAAAAAATATTGTCGTGTTTTCTTGGAAAATATTTTTTAGAAGCACCACCTGTTTTATAGTTCCAAATTATTTCATTTACAAAATTATCATAACCAAAAACATCATCTAAAATACATCTAATCCAGTGATTTATTTTTGTATCCATTTGTAAATAAATACTTCCTGTATCTTTTAAAATACGGTGCATTTCTTTAATTCTTGGTATGTAATGTTCTTCAATTACTTCTCTTTTAGGCTTTAAATCTTGATAGTCTTTAAACTTTCTGCCAGTTCCATAAAGTACATCACAATAAATTAAATCAACTGTATTATCTTGCATTTGTGACATCAATTCTAAATTATCACATAATCTTATATCTACCATAGTTTTATACGTTATTTTAAGTTTTGTACTATTAATCCTCAAAAAATTGTTTTACATCCTCAAATATATCGGTGTAGTTCTTATCCAGCTTGTAGTATTTTTCGTGATAGCTTATAGGACTGCTTAAACTTGTTCGTGCTAAATCAAACTCATCTACGATGTCTTGATGGCTAAAACCTTGAGTAAGCAAATAATTGATGAGCGCATTTCTTATGTTCTTTTTCTTCTTGCTTTGATTCTTTTGCTTTAGTTCATTTTCAGTAACTGAATAAGCCGATTTACAAAAGTCGTAGAACAAGGTAAGTCGTGCATACTTACTCTTATACCGCTGGAAATCGTCGTCCAGTAATACATCCTCAAGATTCTGTTTTCTATTTTCGAGTTCTAACCTACAATCCTTGATTAAGGTACTTAACTCGCTATCTGTTAGTTTTTTTAAATCCATTGCTCTAAATTAAGTCATAAATTTTAATAGCTTCGGCTTCTGCAAAGCTAATAATTTCTTCTTCTTTTTCGTTTACATCGTGATTGTGCATCTCAAGTGATAAATGCATCGCTTCGTGAAATATCAAAGCCATCTTTTCTTTGCAGTTATTCATCCGGCTTGTGTTTAAGAAGATAAACATCTTGTTTGTTCCCGGTACAAAGTTGCAAAGTCCAGCGATATACGCATCTTCTTTCGTGTTATTGTATGCTTCACAATCTTGTAAACTTAATCCGTGCAATTCGTCAACTCCGAAATGCTTAAAAATGTCACAAGGCTTATCTGATAGTATTAACTGGTATTGGAATTCGTAAATTTTCATACTAAAAATATCTTTTAACTTCTAACTCCCAGTCAAGATACAACTCATCATTCGTTTCGTGGGCGTTTTTAACGTTTTCAAGACCGTGTATAATAGTTGAGTAATGTTTCCCCCAAATAGAGCCAATTTCTTTCAAAGTTAAATTAGTATTTTCTCTTGCCATTCGCATTATAGCTTGACGAATGGACACGACGTCAGCGTTTCTACTGTTGGCATAGGCTTCCAGTTGATAGTCTGCAATAATTCGATTGTATAATTTTTTAAAATCTTCTGGAGTTTGGTATTTGCTTATTAAATCGTGATTCATTGTTTTTTATTTTATACGTAAGTAATATTAGGGCGTTGCGTGTAGTGATAGTCACGAAGATACACAAAAATATATTCTATTTCGATGCAGGTTTCAATTAATTCTATCTCGAACTGGCGGCCATCCCATAATTCCACCAATCCAATCGGATAAAGCGGGTATGGGAGTTCTTTTATAAATTCGGGCTTGTCCCTTTTTGGCGATGCTGCGAATAAAAAAATAGTTTTCATCATTTTTCATTTTAAAACGGCATTTCCAGAAAATCATCTATCTCATTGGTTTGAGTTAGGTTATTCTGTTCATATAACATATTAAACGTAGGACTTATTCCGTTGGCATAGTATCTACCATTTAATGTTTCAAACTCGAATTTAACCTCTGCTCCAATCTCTCCTTGAAAACTAAATTTCGTTTTGGTGTTTACGAATTTGGTGTGAGGTAGATTCGTATTACCTTGTTTGTCCACTCCGTCGAAGATTCTATGAATCGTATAACCATTGTGAGTTTGGTTTCTAAAATCAGCAGAGCCACTTACATCGTATAGTGTAGGTATATCGTATTCACCAGTCTTTTCATCTTTTTTCATTTTTGTAGGATGCGCTACCAAGAACACAAGAACATTATTTGACTGTGCGAAGTGAGTCAATCTACTCAAGACATCGTTAATCGCATCCAGCTTATTACCTTTAGGTAGAATCAATTTATTAAAAGCATCAATCACAAATATATTAATTCCATATGAGTAAAGTTGCTCTTTAAACTTGTCTAAAAGCCACTCCCACGTAGGCAAATCATCACAAGCGGTAAGATATATCTTTTCATCTGCCCAGCTCCTATACTGCTCGAGCATTTCCTTTGATATTCTATTCCCTTTGCCCCAAAATGACTTACCCGTAACTTTCTCGATTAAATTAGTTTGGTATAAACTCATCGGTGTATGCTCTGGAGAAAACCAACTTCCCTTTAAGTTGTAGTCGTTTATTAAATTTAACACGTACCAATCGTTAAAATTGGATTTTCCGTGAGATGGTATACCAGTAATCGTGGTTACTTGCCCCATCATTACGCTGAATTTCTCTTTTAAATTTCCAAATGAAATATGTTTCGGGTACAATGTCTTCGGCAGACCGTTATCGTATAAGTCAATAATATTATCGTATAAATCTTTGACTTGGAAAGTTCCACTTACTGGGAATTTTTTTGCATTTTTCAAACTTTGCTCCAAATCTAAACTCAAGAGGTCATCATTTGCATCTTTACCTTGAAATTCCACATAACGACAATTGTATCTCCCAAGTCTATGCGCTATTTTTTCTCGCAGTTCGATACCTTTTTCATCATTATCTGTAGCTATAATAAATTCAGTTACACCGCTTAGATACCTCTTTGACTCCTTCCATTGCTTATCGTTGTCATTCGCTCCGTTAGGTACGCTTATAACGTTCTTGATTCCAATTTCCATTAAACTCAAAACATCCATCTCGCCCTCAACAATGTAAACGCTTTTTTCTCCTATGCAGCTATTGATATTATAAAATAGGCTTTTGCTATCTTTCGACTTAGCCCATTGCTTAGCACCAGTTCTGTATTTTTTAGCTACAATAGTATCGCCCTCGAAATAATTGAATACAATGCAATTCTCTTCCTTTCCGCTTTGTGGTATAAATTGTTTTTCTTCAGTCAATTTCATTTCTATCGCAGTAGATTGACTAATCCCTCTTGAAGCTAACCACTTTACAACCTTGTCGCTGAGGTTTGTGTAATTGCTCCAATCTTGTGCTGGTAGCTTATACTCCTTTTCTTCATAATCAACAAAGTCGCGGATAGACTTATCTGAGCAATTATGACAGAAAGCCAATCCATTATCAAAATCAATCGCCAGACATTTATCTGTTTTCTTTTTTCTCTCGTGTGAACAGTTCGGGCATAAAGCTCTTTTATTACCCTTTTTCTCTCCATTAAACTCTATATCATTCCAGTCAATCATAATTAAAACATTGTGCGTTTATTAATAGTGCCATCCGCATTATAGCAACTCGAACCCGAATTTAAACTTTTTTGTTCTCCTTTATCCCAGAATAACCCTTGCCAAGTATTGCTAATTGATGCGTTTACTACTTGCCTACATTTATTCAAATCATTTTCTTTAAACTTTTCAACCAGCAAATCTAAAGTTGATTTAACCTTAATTGGTTTTTTAATTTCTTTTCGATATTGCAACCAATCTTTCAAAATTTCATTTTTTTGAAAATCATCTATTAATGTAATATTTTCAATTACAATTTCATCTTCATCTTCTAAATGCTTAAGCGATGCTTCAAGCAATGCTTCAAGGGTCGCTTCTATTGATTCACTACTATTTAAGTCTTTTATTAGTCTTTCTCTGGTATAATCAATATTAATGAAATCCTTGAATTCCTTGAGTTCTTTAGCCTTTAAACGCTCTTTAGCCTTCTTGTAAAACTGCCCAACCTTGCCGTTATCGGATTGTTTCCCTTTGTACTCGGCACGTTCTTCAACTACGCTTAAAAGTTTCTTATTTATCCAACCCTTATCGGTTTGCTCAAACTTCGCTTCAAGGGTCGCTTCAAGGGTCGCTTCATCAATTCCGTTACAAAACATCAAAACACGCTTTAAATCATTCGGTATAAATCCATTTTGATGCTGATAAACTAATAAGTCAATATAACACGCTCTCTCCTCTGGTAGCATAGTCCTCGTGCCAGCGTAAAAATCTTGAGAGTAAAATAAAAATGCAGGGTCTTTAGCCATTGTAACCTCCTATTTCTTTTAATGCATTTTGATATGCTTTACTTGCTTCTAATTCATCGGTAAACATACCAAGATAAATATTTTTACCATTTATGTATATTCGAGCCATCCATTTGTTCAATTTTTTGTTCCAATTAACACCTTTGTATTTGCTTGTTCCGATGTAATGCGTAAACACATTCTCTCTTTGGGTAACTATTTCTAAATTAGACACCTTATTGTTTGTTTTGTCGTTATCAATGTGATTTACCACTCTTTTATGACCACAACGTTTGTGACCAAGAAAAGCCATCGCGACTAATTTGTGGACTTTGAATGTTTTCTGTTCCCCATCCTTGCTTAAATTAACCGCTAAATATCCCCATCTATTAATACCTGCTTTTAATATTCTTTCTTTAGCTATGTAGTGGCGACCATTGCTTCTATAAACTACCCTTTCTAAACTTTTAACCCTACCCAAACTACTTGCTTGGTAGTATCCCTCGTAATCGGGAATGTCTTTCCATATTTCCTTTGTTGTTTTCATAATAACATAAAATTAAAAACCCTCATTAATCATCGAGGCTCTCACTTCCCGAATCCTAATAAGGGTTAAAAATTAAACCTTTCGTTGCTATAGTGTGAGAGCGCAACTATTCCTCAAATATAACACTTAATAATTAAAATTTTTGGAAATTAATCTTTTTCTGTCAAATGTTTTTCGATACTCTCTACCAGCTCCTTATTTTCCGTGATTCCGAAGATGGCATCAAGTATGTAATCCACTTGGAGAGTTAACTGGTTTTGTGCAGCTAAGCCATCGTCAGCTACTTGCTTACCGCATTCGATTTCAACGGCTAATTGTTGGCGTTTAAGTTCACGTTCAAGTACTGACTTGTAAAGTTTTGTTCTTCGTTTAAACTCCTTGCTCATCGCTAACTCTTCAAGAGCTAAATCCAATAGTGAACATAATACCACCGTCTTACTAAATTTTCTTTCGTTTCCCATTTTAAAATAGTTTTTGTTGTTCAGATTTGAAGCACTCCTTTTTCATCTTATGATAGTTGAATGTTCCAATGTTCAAATATACTCTTTTTCCGTCGTTATACATCTTTATATCCTTAGCAAATTTGATGTCGAACGATACTTGGCTTGCTTCCCTAAAATGGTCTGCTTCAGAAATTTGAAACGGCTCGGATTCCTTCAGTTCATAAATTGTAACTCCGTTCATTTCCTTTGTTCTACCAGTAGCTATGCCATAACAACACGCTACATTACCGAGATATACTTTTACTTTACTTCCAGTTTCCATCTTAAAACATTTTTAATTGACTTCTATGTTGGTTTAATCTTTTGTTTGCCTCATTAAAGTAGTCGCTATCTATCTCGCAACCTACTAAATCAAAGCCTAAATCATCGCAAGCAATTGCAATGCTTCCACTCCCTAAATGAGTGTCTAAAATTGTCTGCCCTTTTTCAGCGTAGTTTGTTAATAGCCATTTATATAGTGCTACTGGTTTTTGAGTCGGATGTATTCTATCTTCTTTATTTTTCATATCGTGTTGAAGCATACCGTTCCAAACAATCTCACAAATATTAACGCTTTTACTTCCGCTATAATAGGCAAGTTCAGCCCTACCAAATGCAGTCCCCTTTTTATCCCAACAAATACGCCCACCGCTTAAATTAAAGTTGTTGTAAAAGTTCACGCCCCATATTATTTGATGCTTACTAACCCTTATAAGTTCTTCAAAGTATTTTTTTGGCGGTTCTACGTTTTCAAAAACCTTGTAATTATTTCTTTTAGTAGCTTGTTTTTTGCCACTTTTATTGTTTTTTAATCCTATTGCATCATTTCCACCATAAGGCGGGTCAACTATTGCCAAATCAAATTGTTTGTCCTTACAAGTTTTCATATATTCCATACAATCAATATTGTATAGTTCTATGTTACTTCTATTTTTTATTTCTGCTTCCATCTTTCTACGTTTTTTTTACTGAAAAAATAACCTAATTTATCCGCCTTCTTACGCAACTTTTCAATTTTTTCTTCTTTACGCATCTTGGCACATTCGTACTTTTCTTGTTCGCCTAAAGTTATTCGGAATAGACTGTACTTCTCTCCTTTCAATTCCTTAATTAGTCCAGCATCCAGTAACTCGGAAATCCGACCACTAAACCGATTAAATTGCTTATCCATTGCCAATGAAATTTCGGGTAAAGTCATAATGTGATTATCTCGAATAAGTTTGTAGATTGTACTGGCGTCTCCTTGAAACGTTCCATTTTCGATGCCTTGAATA
>Ga0255047_10000489_pt1 | contig 32729 bp, 41 predicted proteins | sample JV7_2_1_MG_FD_183640 | JGI IMG/M metagenome (GOLD analysis project Ga0255047, IMG submission 183640) | Seawater microbial communities from Jervis Inlet, British Columbia, Canada - JV7_2_1 | ecosystem: Environmental > Aquatic > Marine > Inlet | place: Canada: British Columbia | collected 2016-10-06
CGATCTTGGCTTCCAGCTTCTCGTAGTCGGAGATGTATACGTAGTCCATCCCATCCCGACAGTTGCGGCTGGTTAGTGATCCTGAGTCTACTTTAGTATACATCATAGCCCACCTCCCATATTTAAGGATGGATGTCCGACTGGAACTCGTGGCCAGTATGGTCCTGACTCGTCACTTGGGTCTGCTCTGGTCACGCAGCCATTCAGCGTGAGTAGTAAGAGTATGATTAGTATATTTAGTTTTATGTTCATTCGTTTCTTCTTTTTTATCTTTGATTAGTCCTTTTAATAATATCATATAGTTGATGATATCGGAAATAGCGTCGTCCACTGGCTCGTCCTTTACACTCAGCTCACCACGATCGATGAAATTCTTTATACGCATGAACTTATCAGTAACCCTGAGCATCAATCCACGCTCTGGTTCTATGCCCATCAATGTAGATGCTTTGAAGTTAGTGAAGGGGTCTCCGGATACGCCAGCGTAGTCATCGTTCTTCGATTTCATAACCTGGAGGCATTCAGCGAATGTTGCCTCAGCCATGTTTATTAGTTCATCTCTTGTCATAATTCTTCATATCTCCTAATCACGGCTGCCACGATCTCTGATAGTTCATCAGTTCGAGCTTCCAATAGTTCGATTTTCCGATTTAGGTCATCGATTGTTTTTATAATGGTTTCGGTTTCATCAGCTGGATGCTGCTTAGTGGCTGGTATGTTGTAAATTGATTTCATTTTAAAGTTCATTTCTGCAGGAATGGAATTGGAAATTTCAAATTTTCAAAATTGCAGGTGATTTTTTCAGATTTGCTCAGCGATGTGTTTCGATTTTTGGGAATTTTTGTATATTTTCAGCTTATGTGCATATGATTGTAACCACATGGCCATATATTTTATATGTGCATATGCATTATACTCATATACATATACCTCGGTTGTGTGCAAATGCACCTTTGTATATTATCGGCTTTACTAAATTGGGTGTAATTAATCATTTTCTTCTTCCCCTCCTGGCTCTTCAGCTTTCCATTTATCCCAAACAGAATTATCCTGGCTGCCATGCGGACAGTTATTGTCCGGATCATGGATAGGGTTTTCTTCTTCCAAGAAATCTGTTATATTATCATGATAATTTTCCACGGCTGGCAAATCGGAGTTCTTCTTTTCGATCCAATGGAAATCGTCACTAGGTAAAAATATCGTCGTTATCATACTCCAAAAGTCATTGGCCTGGCTGTCTGTTAACCCAGGAAGTGGAGCAAAATCTTTGTTTGGCTGTATCATTTAATTAATTTATTTTATCTTTTTTTCGTTCGTGTAAGTAGTTCTTATTACAGAGAGTTATGAAGTTTGAAAGATTTAATTTCATTTGTGGGACAGAATAAGATTTGACAAGATCTTAGAATATGCTAGAAATTTAGATATGTTAACGAATAAAACGGCACACAAATTAAATAAGGAATAAAATGATATACGCTATAATAAGACTGAATAATAAATATACCGTTGTTGCGGATTGGTCTGTTAAACGGTTCGAGAATAAAGGAAAAACGATAGATATACTGTGTTTTTCTGCATCTAGGGATGCAGCGCAAGATATCGCTAATAAATTAAACGAAAGATGATAATTATGAAAAAAATAGTAACAGAATCAGAATTCATTGCCGATTTTCAGGCAATTAGACCCAATGATTTCAGCCGCCGTGCACTTGTTGCACTGTTCGATTATTTCGAAGAGCTTGAAGATGATCTAGGAGAGGAAATCGAATTTGATCCTATCGCAATTTGTTGCGACTATGCAGAATATGAAACTGCACTGGAAGCGGCACAGGATTATGGACTTGAAGGCAATGAAGAAGAATGTATAGGCCTGTTAAGGGAAAACTCACAAGTAATCGAGTTTAACGGCGGAATAGTCGTTCTAGCTTATTAATTAGAAAGTAAATAATATGAAAACAATAATAGAAAATATGAATATCGGCGAATTGATCGACGAATTAAAACGGATTGCAGCCATTAAGGGTGAATACCATGCGACTAATGTAATTGAAATTGCCTCTCCTACGTATAACAGTAGCTTTACAGGGAATTCATACACCTTTGAAGTTGAAGCCGATTCTGATGGAGCTGAGACGGTCCTAGAGCAATGTAGAGAATACGCTGAATGCCTTGATGAGGCTAAATCCAGGATTGAGTATTATGAGACGGATGATTTTCGCTCGGACTATGAAGATTGCCTTTATGAGGGTTATGACGGCCTACTATCCAAAGGCCAGCAGGACAAATTTATTGGGGTATTATATGAATATTTTGGCCGTGCAATTAATGAAGAGAAAATCAGGGATAATATTGACGCCGCCGCCGATTTTATTGCCCAGAATCCTAAGTTTACGACTTATCGTGGGTATGAATCGGTTAATAATATGATCGATTATCACATGTTTGGCGAACAACAAGAGCAAGTGGAGTATTGGACGCCGATAAAAGCGGCTGCTTATAGCGATGCCGGATTCTATATTGATGATAAGGCTATGAAGCCGGATTGGGATGAAAAGGAATTTACTGCATTCTATGATATGTCAGATTGTGGGCTTGCTTGGATTCTGGACTATGAAGGCGAAGAACGGAAAGAGATATTCGAGATTCTGGATTGTGAGGTTGAAAGATGATTATTCATACTGAAAAATCATTACGGGATCAAGATAGTGATCTTGAAAATTATCACTATCAATTAAATGATGGTGAGCAATATCAATTGACTGCCGGTGAATTTGGCTGGCTGCAGTTTGTCCAGGGTAAATATTCTATAGCTGATCACATTTGGGATAATACTCAAGAGAATGATGATGGTGAGTTGATACTGACAATTGATTGTGAAGGCATTACTCAAGCGCTGAATGATGATAATGGTGGATATCCAAAGGCAGCGATGCTAAGTGATGATACGGTATTGCAATCGATAATATTCTATTCCAACCAGTGCGAATAATTAACCAGGGAGTAAAGACTATGAAAAAAGATAGAATAATTAAAATCAGAGTGACGGCGGTGGAATATTCCGATTGGAAAGAGCGTTGTAGGGTATCGGCTGTTAAGCATAATAAATATATTAGCCTTAGTCGTTGGATTCGGACCAAGTGCTCTAGAGGGTATTAATATAAGTTTATATTAAATTAATTGATAGGTAAGTCCCTTGTAATGAGGGACTTATTTTTTTATTTAAATTTATTATTAAAATGTATTGACATATCTAATAAGTTATGGTTTATTTCAATCATGATTAAGAAAGAAAACAGTTGGACAGCAATTTTAAATGGGTACGGAGATTATAAAATCTTAAGCCAACATAGCACTAAAAGAGACGCTATTGAAGCAATAAGGATCAATACAGGAACATGTGAACCTTGTAAGAGATCTGGTAAATTCGATTATGCAGTGGGAGATCACATAGCAATGAAATCAATATTCCTGGAAGTATCAGGATATACTAATTAAATTATGAAATTTACAAAAACGCAAAGTAAAGTTTTATCAAGGATTAAATCCAGTAGTAAATCAAATTATCATTCTGAGGTCATCAGTGGTCAAGGGTCTGAAGGGGGCAATATTTCTGAAGGCATCGCACACAATAACGCTTGCAAGGGTTTAGTTGCAAAGGGGATTTTGAAAGTTTCCCGTCAAGATTTCACAAGAGCTAGCTCTGGCAACGGGTACACCCACACGAATTCAAACACGTGTTACGATGTAATAAAATTACCTTTATCATTATGAGCGCACCAATCAATAATAATAACGCTAGGAAGGCGGCATGTGATTGTGCGAGTGTTAACATCAATATAAGATGTAAAGCCGTTCATCGGGAAGCATGGCAGCGAGAAGCACGTTTGCGAGATATGACATTTAGTGCTTATGTAGTTGCCATGCTCAACAGAGACGAGCTGCCGAATAAGAGGAGTAATTTACTTATAGATATATTTAAATAGCAGTAAACAAATGATCATGTGAAGGGCTGCAAACGTGTGTTTGTGGTCCTTTTTTATGGGATCTTGACGTCTAGAGCTCAAGATTTATGCTTCATTTCCTGCTACAATTCTTTTATCATGTCATTGTAGAGCAATATGTTAAGAGACCTTTTGTGGCCCGGTGGAGTCCAAGGAGTCCAAAAAATCGAAAAGTCTTGCGCAAAGGGTTTTCAGGATTTCGTAAGAAACGACTTATAATGTCTTATACTTCTCAAAAAGTTTAAAAAGTATTTATTTCTAGATCAAGTCTCAATCCTTGCTACTGATTATCAACGACTTAAGACCTTGAGCTCAAGAATTCTTTCTTATTTCTTTTCGCTTTTAAATTCATTAACGATTGATTACTAATGACTTAACCTTGAGCTCAACAATTCTTTTACCTATTTCCTTGTTTCCTGTTTCGATTGCTGTATATTGAGACTGTGATCTCAATAAGATAATATTTGTGGCAAGTAAGAGACGAATTAAGAAAGTTGTAACATCAGACCCCATACTTGTTGAGACCGACGTTGACGTTAGCTACGTCACTTGCGACAACTTAAGGGATAAGTCCCCTGAAAAGTATGAAGCTATTGTAGAGCATCTCATAGCTGGCCAGCCTCAAAATAAGATTGCTGCTAATTTCAAAGTCTCGTCAGTAATTGTTAGAGCAGTTGCTAGGACTGAAGAGAAAGTTATTACGGCACTTAAGAAGGAGATTAGAGGAGAATTGATACTCAGCTCACTTGACGGCATCAAGTCTTATGGTGACGCATTGCGCAATGGTGAGATCAAGCTGGAAAACATCCCACTGCATGTTTGCATGATGATGGACAAAGCTTTATTGTTGGAAGGAAGTGCAACCAGTATTATCGAGACCAGGTCGTCAGACAATAGCATTGAGGGATTCCTGAACCAATGGCAAGAGACTGGAGTAATAGAGACTAAGACCAAAGCTATTAAGACTGTTACAGAGCAGTCTGACAGTGCCTAGATCTATTGTATATAATCGGCGTGACCATTCTCAACATATAAATAAAAGAGTAACTACACTTAATCAGCGCACAATCAACATTATGTCTAATCTTTTACCCTTTGAACCAGGCACTATAAGTCGTAAGTCTCTTATAATCAACGAGATATCTCAATTATCTAATACAATCATATACACAGAAGGGGGGAGGGGGTCAGCTCATATGCACGCTTCACAAAATACCGCCGATTGTGCCATCAAAAAAAAATTTCACAAAAAGGGACCCTGATTGACTTCAGAACCCAGTATCTAAAAAGCCAACACCAGAATTACCACCCAAGACCATGAAAGACCTGACCATAAAGGAGTTACGAACTAAATTCAAAGTCCCAGACTCTGATATCCGAGACATAGTTAAAGCAAAACTGCTCAATACGGAGCATGTTTACAAGAAAAAGGCAGCCTATTGCATCACCCCAAGCGGAGCCGATATTATACAAAAGGAGCTAGGAATCGTAGCAGATGAAGTCCCGCTACCAATCGATTCCCCTAGCAGGTTCGAGGTAAAGGTGCATCAACTGCCACCTAATCAACGACTTGTGCTCATATGGGTAGGTGATGACCGTTGTAGGGCTATTGTAAAACCCCACGTTCGTAAGACCTTAGCACCTGGAAACGCCATCTTTGTCGAACATATGGAGGGAGATCTCTACCAAGTAGTGCCTACATTATGAGTGAATTCAAAGAATCCAAAGCAGAGATTGCAGATCGTATACTAGCTGGCTTACGCTACTTAGGTAAGAAGGAGTTACGTCCATATTCGCACCAAGAGATCGGTGAGATCTGCGGCGTGGATGGCATGACTATCCACCGTATTGAGAAGCAGGCTCTCAAGAAACTCCAGTTTTTGATAAAAGATGGCATTTCATAACGAGAAGGATGCTCGGCAGGCTATTGATGAAGCCTGGGACCCACATCCGATATTACCGATCCCTGAAAAGGCTGATTTCGCAAAGCTGACCAAAAAGGATCAACTTCGCTTTTTCAAAGACCGGCGTGAGCTGATCAGGAATGAGAAGGAGGAGCCATACGAATATGGATTTGAATTACCACCTTGGAAACGTGCTGATGAGATCTTAGATAACCCAGACCTATCAGAATTGTTAATAATGGGCGGGAACAGAAGTAGTAAAAGTGAATACTGCGCTAAGCGTGTTGTAGAGGCATTGGTCCACAATCCGAATGCGGTGATTTGGTGTTTTAGTATGAATCACGACAATTCTGTTCAGATGCAGCAGAGATATATTTACAAATACTTGCCAGACACGTATAAGAAGGTGGGCAAGGGGAAGGTAGCATATGTTAAATTTAATTATAAGAATGGCTTTACGGACAATCGCTTTATCCTGCCTAACGGCAGTGAATGTGTATTCAGGAATTACTCACAGGAACTGCGGACTATTGAGGGTGGTGAAACGGGGTCGAAATTCTTCGATCGTGATCATCATCGTGTTTCTGATCGCAAGCGTAGTCATGTGCATAATATAGGGGTCTGGGCAGATGAGTTGATCCCTTTGGACTTTGTAGAGACGCTCCGGTATCGTATATTAGACAGATCTGCCACATTGATCATATCATTTACAGCTGTGGACGGGTATTCCCCTACAGTAAAGGAATACCTGACGGGGGCGAAGACGGAGGTGTATGCAGAAGCACCCTTGCTGAACGATCGGCATTTACCCTTGGTGCAGCAGTGTAAACGTGCGAGTGCGAAGATTGTATATTTCCACACATCTGAGAATCCCTACGCTGGGTATAAGCAGATGAAGCAGACTTTAACTGGAGCACCGGAGGATGAGATCCTCTGCCGTGCATATGGGGTCCCTACTAAACCCGTCAAATCTAAGTTCCCGAAGTTCAAGGAATCCGTGAATGTAATTAAGATGAAGGATATCCCATTCCTGATGGAGCATCCAGACCAGGAGGGGCGATATATAATTGATACTGAGAGTCCAGTCTCAATATATCACGGTATTGATCCAGCTGGGGCGAAACCTTGGTCCATGCTCTGGATAGGGGTAACTCCCCAAGCGTCGTATATATTCCATGAATACCCTGATATTGGGTATGGAAAGTGGGCAGACGTGACAAAAGGGAAGCGTGGCGTTCCTGGTGAGGCGTGTAAACCTAACGGATACGGGATTTTGGACTATATAGAATTGATTAATGAGACTGAGTCTCATTACCAGATCACAAATGTATTTGAACGTGTAATAGATCCCAGATTCGGAGCAGCTAGGATTCAAGCAGCACAGGCAGCAACTACTATCATTGATGACATGTCAGCACATGGCATGGAGGTATTACCAGCCACAGCGAAGACTATCGATGATGGAATCCAGGATATTAACGACATGTTGGCCTATAATGATACTAAACCTATCGATTCCATGAATCACCCGCATCTCTACATAGCTGAAACCTGTGAGAACTTTATCTACTGTATGCAGGAGTATACGGGAGAGTATGGGAAGGATGAGGTTACGAAGGACCCTATTGATACCTGTAGGTATATAGTGGGAGAGAATGCTGTATATATCGATGAGGACGCTCACGAGGATAAGTTGATTCGTAGGTATTAAAAAAGAGCAGGGTAACTACTCCCTGCCCTCACTACTTAGATAAACAACTAACAACTGAGTTATCCCTCATCTGTTAGCCTTCGACCTTAAATACATATAAATACGTGTCAAATAAATAGTTAGTCTAGTTGAAACTAATTTTATGATATAATCCCCCGCTTTTATGCCAGCAGTAGACGAAGAAAATTTTATCTCGACCAGCCAACGAGAACCAGATGTCGCAGCCTTGTCCAGTGCATTGCGTGACACATTAAACGACCTCGGTGGGTGGATTGATCAGCAGAAGGAGAACTTTGACGTTCGCCATAATATCTGGACGGGTCAAACGAAGGACGGTCGAAAGCAGGGCAGTCCAAACTCACCAGCATTTCCTTGGGAAGGAGCTAGTGACTTAAAACCTTTTATAGTGGATGAGTTCTGCAACAACGATGTAGATTTACTTACCACTTCGCTTTACCAGGCAAACTATTCTGCAGTCCCTGTAGAATCAGGAGATTTACGCAGAGCTCGTATGGTATCATCCTTCATGCGTTGGATGGTCCAGAGTCAGGTAAAAGAGATTCGTCGTGAAACTGAAATCCTTGCAAATTACTTTGTAGAAAAAGGGATTGGTATCATGGGCGTATTCTGGGAACGCCAGACTAATGTTAAGTCTGTGGATATCAAGTTAAGCGATATTGCAAAGCACTCTCCAGAATTTATTCAATTTATCCACGATCCAGAATTGGACGAGCAGACAGCTGAAATGTTCCAAATGAAGATCCCTGATCTTTCCACAGCAGATGCTAAGAAGGTTGTAAAAGGATTACGTGAAGATGGACTTGGTAAATTTCCTAAGAAAGTCCAAACAGTAAACCGTCCTCGTGTAAAAGCATATACAGTAGACGAAGATTTCTTCTTCCCTGTAAACACATATGATTTACAAACAGCCCCCTTCGTCTTCACCTCAGAATACTTCACACCTCAAGAATTGCGTAATAAGATCTTAAACGATGGATGGGACGAAAAATGGGTTGAGGAAGTAATTGAGAAGACTATCGGATCTGATTTTTCTGTTACTACTTCTATCCAGGATCGTAGAACAATCGGTCGTGATAATACTTTTGGTTTTGATAAGACAACAAATTTAGTTCGTATAGCGACTGCATGGGAATGGGCGACGGACGACGAGGGTGTTCCTGGCGTTTGGCTGACGGTGTTTCACCCTGACCTTGACGGGTTTGGTAAGTTTGAATTATTCAACTATGACCCTGTCCGTTTCCCATTCGTCGCCTTTGCACGTGAGCGTAGGACCCGCAGGCTTCTGGATACACGGGGAGTTCCTGAAATAGGAAAACCTTTTCAGGATGAAATAAAAGTGCAACGTGACAGCCGAGTAGATAGAACTGCGATGGCTACGTGTCCTCCCCGACGTTATCCAGTTGGACGTGCTCCGAAGAACTGGGGACCTGGGACACTATTAGCTACCCGCAGGGATAATGAATATGGATTCGTAGAGATTCCAAAGTTCGATCAGGGTAGTATTGAGATTGAGGGAGTCATACGTGATAGTATGGATGAATATTTCGGTCGTAATAACCCAAACAACGATCCAGTAGCAGCCCAGACTAAACGTCAGGCTATGGTAAACCGATTTTTAGAGTCATACGCTCAAGTATTGAACCAGATGTTCTCTTTGCATACTCAATTCGGTCCTGAAGAGGAATTTTTTCGTGTTGTTGGTGAAGTTCCTGAAGAAGAGCAGATGGATCGGTATATAAAATCGAACAATGCTGAAAAATATGACTTTTATTTAGATTTTAACGTCTTGAATCAGGATTCTGAAGTAATGCTGAAGAGAATCGAGACAATTGGCCAAATGATCCTTTCATATGATCAGACAGGCCAGACTGACATGGGTAAGTTCCTACAGAAAGCAATTTCTGCCATCGATCCTACATTAGGTGATGCGATTACGATCCCACAACAGTCAGCACAGATGAAGGAAATAGAAAAGACGCAGGAGGATATGACAAAGATCTTTGCAGGATTTGATGTTGATCCACCAGAAAACGCTAACGTTGAATTGCGTCAGCAGGTTGCCCAGAGTTGGTTACAGGGTAGCGAGGAAGTTCCAGCGACGGACATCCAAGAGAGATTACAAAGTGATGAGTTATTTGCAGGTAGGATAGAAAATTACATGAAGAAGTTAAATTTTCAATCTCAGCAGCGACAAAATGCCGAAATAGGACGCCGTGGTGGCAAGCCTGGCAACGCTGTTCCTAGCTAATGAAGTATAATCAAGAACTAATCGAAAAATTAAAAGAATCCATCATCCTATTGCAGGGAAATCCCCATGCAGAGGTGTTGTTTAATAATCTAGTAGCAATCCGAGAGGATAGTGTAAAAAGGGCGTATAGTCCTGAGTCTATAAAGGACCCATCCATCATGAGCTATTACGTAGCGCAGTTGGATTTACTAGATGAGATATTAGACCCGATTCGGGAGATATACGCTGAGAAGTTTTAGTCTATAATACACACTCTGTGTGTTATAATATAAACCCGACCTCTAGTATGTCGCAAAAAGGCTTGTAAGATTATGAGTGAAAACAATGAAGGTGATGCTGCAACCTTAACCGCAGTAAGTCCACAGAATATTACCGGAGATCAATTGGCAGCGATGCTGGTGCAAAAGGAGTCAGATGCAATGCAAGCAGATGAACCAGTTGCCGAAGAATCGCAAGAAGTTGAAAATCCAATTCAGGAAGAAGTTACTGAAACACCTGTAGAAGAGGAAGCGCAAGCTGAGCCGGAAGCAGCCGAGGAAGAGAGCGAAGAAAACGCAGAAGAAGAATCGGACCCCGTTCTTTCAAAAGATGACAAAGCTATAGAGCGAATGCAGAAACGCATCGATAAGGTTACCGCTGAGAAGCATGACCTACTCGGACGTTTGGAATCCATTGAGTCTCAGATGCTCGAAAAGACAAAAACTACTGACAATAAAGGTAAGAAACTTATCGATATTGTTTCAGAAGCGAACACTTATGAGGATCTGATTAAATACGAAAAAGAAGCACGAGACGCAAAACGTTTTGCACTTCAGCACGTAGGAAAAGACGAGATAGAATTTCAGGGCAACATCTACTCTGACGATCAAATTCGGGAGATTTTATTAAACTCCGAAGATGTTCTGGAAAAGATCCCTAAACAAAAGGAACTAATCCATCAACAACAAGAAAATGAGAAGTTAGCATTAGATACCTGGCCTGATTTTAATGATCCGGAATCTGACATGAGAACTTGGTATGATAATGTTTTAGCTGACCCTTCTGTCAGTGATGCATTTAAAACATTACCAAATTCCCGATTCGTAATGGGTTTGATCTATGAGGGTCAGACTTCTTTAGCAGCGAAGCAACAAGCTCAAACTAAAGCACCAAAGAAAGCACCAGTAGCGGAAGTAAAAAAACCGAAACCAGTGCCAACCTCAGTGCCAGGAATGAACGCATCTGCTCCGCCTCCAAAGAGGAAATCTTCTGATTCTTTTGCGGACGAACGCCAGAAACTAACTTCCGGTAACATGACAGGCTCCCAGCTTGCCTCGTTGTTGGATCTTCAAAACAAATAATAATCTTAAACACATTTAATTATGCCCAGTGCAACTTCATACAATACCGTAGGTAATAGAGAAGACATTTTGGATATAGTAGCTACAGTTGATCCTGAAGCCACTCCAATGTTTTCATCTCTTGCAAAAACACGCAGTCCTAAAGCTCTTAACCTAGAGTGGCAAGCTGACGTTCTTGATAATCCAACCTTTGCTGGTGTAGTAGACGGAACTGATGTTTCGACTTTCGACAATAAGGCTTCAGGTCGTGTCCGTTTAGGCAATCGTGTCCAGACTTTCCGCCGTCCTTACCAGGTAACACGCCTGCAGGAAATGGTTGAAACAGCTGGTGTTCCAAGTGAATACGGTCGTTCAAAAGGAAAAGCAATCACTGAACTGAAGATAGACATCGAGTCTGCTTTAGGTTCCGACAACGAATCTCAGATCGGATCTGGCGCACAGCCTGACCTTCTCCGCGGACTCGGTAAGTGGATTGATTCTTCTAACGCTAACATCGACAGCTCTATTCGGACTCCATCCGGATCTGAAGGAACTACTTCTACTCTTACAGAAGCTCTTTATAATACGGCTATCCAGTCTACGTATGAAGCAAGTGGTAAGACAGCAAGTTTCCGTCAGTTCAGTGGACCTGATCTCCAGAACAAGATTACTAACTTCGCTCGTTTCGAAGGTGCATCTCGTACATCTGCTTTGCAGGTAGTTACTGATAGCACTACTAAAGAGCTAGTATTCTCAATTACTCGTTATGTTTCCGATTTCGGAACAATCGACGTAATTCCGGATCTATTCTTAGCTCGGACCGAAGGTGCTGCTCTTGCAACTGCAGGAAAACAGCGTGGTTATCTTATCAATTCAGATATGGTTTCCGTATCTCTTATGGAAAATCCTAATACTTTCGAACTTGAAGATCAAGGCGCAGGTAGACGTGGATTCGCTGAAGCGGTTTTGACACTTTGTGTTAAGAATCCTAAAGCACTCGGTAAGTTCTCTGGATAATCTAATTTAACAAAAGGAGATAAAATATCATGGCAACAGTATATAAATTAACAGCCCAAGAAAAAGCTGACAGTGGTTACACACACTCAGTTAAATTCACTCACGCTGATTTGACAGAAACAGTAGCTGACACAGATCAGACTATTGAATTGTTGAACGCAGTAGAAGGAACAGCAGTTCTTTCATGTGGGATGAAACTCGTAACAGCATTTGAAGATGCATCTGATTCAGGTGCCGCTACAGTAGCAATCCAGCTTGGTGATGGAGTAGACCCTAATAGGTATATGACTTCAACAGAGCTTTGTGTCCACGGCACAGAGATCCTTGCGAAGGTTACAGCTAATGCAGTTGATTCACTTCCATATGCTTATGTAGCAGCAGACACAATTGACGTTCTCGTTGATGGTGGAGCTACTGGAGATATTCTAAACAATATCGACACTGGTGAAGCATGGTTCTACTTCAAAGTAGTAGAGCTTGCTGATCTTACAAACGGCTAAATCATTTCGAAAGAGAGGGAGGGGCAAAGGTGCTTCTCCCTCCTTTCTTTTATATAATAAATTATGAGCGAAATATTTATACCTGACTTTCCCTCCGGCAACGGATCTGCATACATGGACAAACTTGAACAAGGTTTACGTAGAGGAATTGAACAAGAGAAAGTCACGTATAAATTACGCCAACAAGCTGCTGCCGGAGTGTGGGACGGTGCAGAAATAAACAAGAAGGCTTCTTTTCGACCTACGATGGTTTTTGATGCACGGACCTATTTCAGGTGGGACCAGCAGGAGCCAGGGTGTTGGGAAGACAAAGGTTTTGAAAAAGAATATGCGAAAAAGAACCCCGAAGCGGTAGTGAAAAACTGGTTAAAATAGATGCCCCTAATAAGAACATGCACTTTTGAAGATGTCCGTAAGCAGTGGGCATCTTTATGTGGTTTAGACCACACATCAATAGGAACAGATGATGCAAACGTATTCATCGAATTGATGAACACTGCATACGTATCAGCATGGGTCGCTTCAGAGTGGAACTTTGCTGTAGATGTAACTGGATTTACTTTAGACTCACGTTCAGCAATAGACCTTTCTTCTAATTCATCTGTGAGAGATGTATTAGATGCATACGACGCCAACCCTTACTACAATTCTAATGCACGAGTGATGGATTATCAAATCACTCAGAACAATGTTTACGTTCCTGCATTGACTGCAACATCTGCATTAACATCTCCAGTCCTCACTAATTCAACAACAACAGCAACCTGCACAACAAGTGCAGAACACGGTTACTCTACTAATGATACCGTTGTCGTAAGTGGATTAAATGAATCAGCTTATAACGGAACCTTTGTTATAACAGTATCTTCTACCACAGTATTTACATATACAATGGCGAGCGATCCTGGAGGAAGTGGAACAGGAACCCCAGTAGTTACGCAAGCAAACGTATTCTTATCATACCGGACCCAGGAGACAGACTTCGACGGAACATTGACTACTACTTTAGAATACGAATTGAAAAACTTTTTAGCCTTCCAGACATCAGCCGATTGGCTAGCAGCAGAAGGACAGGAAAATAAATCTTTAGCCAGACAAACGAAAGCAGCTGGACATCTTATCCAGGCAATCGACAACCACGAACGCCAACAACAACAAGTTTTACCGAATAGAGTCGGTGTAAGAACAGTAGGAATTAAATAATATGGGAAATGTAATTCAAAACAATTCAGCAAGCGCACTCGTCCCCAGCAAGGACGCAACAGGAACATCAATCGCTGACCAATCTTTAACAGTAGCAGGAACAGCAGTAGCTATGATGGCAACTGCAGCGGCTTCTGGAACAAATCAAGTTCATTGGACTTTAACAGGAGCTAATGCTTATTATACTTTAGATGGCTCAGATCCCGTAGGTGGATCTAATGGTCATTACGTGCCTGAGAATAGTTCAGCCGTATGGTCAAAAGAGACAGCGGCAGCAGCTATCTGGATTCGAGAAGGGGCTACATCAGCTCGCATTCATATCAGTGAACTTCAATCTAGGTAAGTCATGGGATTAGGAGAAGATTTCGTAAGTTTCGCACCACCAAAAGCCACAGACGGAGATGGTTCAGGATTGCCTGACGGTGGAGAGTTTACAACAGACTCTAGCGCAGGACAGACAGCATTAATCGTAGGAGCTAAGAGTGTAGCTAAGGATGGTTCCACAGCATTCAACCCCCTAGGTGGAGTTGATTCTGTAAGTATTTTATCAGACGCATCAGCGTCAACTATGCTGGCTACAGGAGCAAGAGCAATTGCAATTGGACATGACGCTACGGCTTCCGATACCGCATGTATCGCAATAGGAGACAGTGCAGTAGCATCCGAATCTGAAGCTATCGCAATCGGTGCTTATACGCTTTCAACAGACGGCACAGCGACATCAGGAACTATAGCAATTGGTTCAGGCACAAGTGGAGTAGATGGAGCAAAAGCAACTGACTCAGAGTGTATCGCAATCGGTGGTTCTGGTAATGGTGGAGCTGCTGCAATAGCATCCGCTTTTGGGGATGTTGCTATTGGCAATAGATCAGTAGCGTCAGGGACAGGAACATGTGTAGCGATAGGATATTCAGCGACAGCGACAGTTAATGGTGCAATCGCAATTGGTAACACAGTCGCCTGCGCAGGATCAAAGGCTATTTGTATTGGTCAGGAAACTGACGCATCTTCAAACGCTGTTAGTGGCATAGCGATAGGCGGGCATAACTCTGCAAATCAAGGTGCATCAGTAACAGGGGATAACGCAATAGCGATCGGTGCAAACACTGATAATGCAGGGGCGAATGCCATTGCAATCGGTGGATCGACAACTAGTGCGGCAGGCGCACAGGTAACTGCTGGAGCGAGAGCAGTTGCTTTTGGGGCAGGCGCATCAGCAGGAGCCGCAGACGCATGGCAGTTTGGTGTAGGGACTAATTCAACTGCGAATAGTTTCCAGTTCAGTGATCTTGGTGGTAAAATCACAAATACCACAGTAGCTCAACCTGTATTAATACTAGACCAAGATGATGTATCAGAAGAAATGATGGAGTTTGATTGTGCGACAATAGGCACTGGTAATGCAATTGAGGCAATCGCCGCTAAATCATTAACAACGACTCACTTTATTAAAGTAACAATCACAGGCGTAGGAACACGATACATTCCAGTAGGAACAATCGCATAATTTAAATATTAAATAAAAATATCATGGCATTAAGCAAATCAGTAATTGAACCATCAAATGGTGCAGTAGCACTATACCATAAATTATCAGACATTCATGTAACTCAGAACGATGTTTCTTACATTCTATTGAGTTTTGTATCAGAAGATGAACGCAACGGGCAGGCAAGATTCATGTCTCGCAGGTCTTATAGTAAGAGCATAACATCAAGCGAGTATGATGCCGGTATTACACCAGCAAGTCTCTACACTGATATTAAAGCTACTGACGAGTTTGACGGTGCTTCTGATGCATAATGGCGTATCTTACCCAAGGTGATGACAGCACAGATCCTTCTACCATAGAGATAGAAGCTCAGACAGTAGTCCTAGAGGAGATACGAGATGAGCAACTAGCCCAAGGTCAGGTTCAGGATTCTGAGTTATCAGCAGCACAGTCAACAGCCACTAATACGGCAACGACAGCTACAAACGTAGCAACGGGTAACACATTACAAACAGCAAATAACACATTACAAACAGCAAATAACACAGAGCAATTAGCACAAGGCGTAGTTCAGGATAGCGAGTTAGCAGAGCAATTAGCACAGGGTATTGTTCAGGACACATTAGAGGATTTACTTACACAAATATTAATACAATTAAAAATACTAACGGTGCATCAAGAGAAGGCATCAGATGAAATTTTCACAGAAGAGGATATAACATTATGAGTAAAATAGAAGACGGAAAAGGCAAGAATGGAGACATGTCAGTATCGGCATCACAGCGTGGTAACGTATCTGCTAAAACAAGAGATAGATTATTCTATGTTAGTAGAGATGATGAGCAGGCGTATAATGCAGTCATGCCTACATTTAATGCAACAGCAGGTAATTATGTTTTCTATATAAAGAACTCATCTAGCTCTAAGAATATGTTTGTGCATACAATAGAGTATCATTCTGTTGAAGCAGTCCATTGGAAGGTGTGGCAGGTTACAGGGACAGCCGCAGGAGGAACTGTACTTACTCCATCTAATCTTAACTTAGGCAGTGGAAGAACAGCAGAGGCAACCGTCATGGGCGGTAGTGCTACAATCACAGGCTTGACTTTAGGGGCTCAAATAGGCACTCACAGAACTCAAGCATTAGGCGAAGCGGGCATGGATTGGGGAGAAGGTTTAATACTAGCTCCTAATACAGCAATCATGGTAGAGTATGATACAGGGACTACTGGCTTATGCGAGATTGACTGTATCTTTCATTTTGAAGATGTAGATTTTAGTTAATGCTTAACTTCCGTATATTTGACGGCAAGGGCAAGAAACACGGAGCTTCTGTTACGAAGGACAATGAGCTTTTAACTATTGCTTCGCCATATCCACCGCTAGAGCCATCTAAGACTAGACCGTTTCGTCAGTATTTTACTGTCGATGGGACAAGTTCAGGATCTAATGACATGGGCATAGACGGGAGTGTTACTCCTGTAGATTTCTACATTCGTGCTAATGGAGACATGGATAGGTATGTCACAGCTATTAACATATTAGTGGGTTACGGAACCACAGGACAGCCCAATGAATGGGCAGACGGAACCGCACTAACTAACGGGATGCGATTAGCATGGCTTTCGGAGTTAGGAGAAATCGAGATACACGATGGCATTAAGTCTAATCAGGATATGTTTAGATTGAGCTTCGATTTAATCCCTACCAATTGGGAAGTTCGACATGTGAACGCAAGTAATGACTTCGGTTATATGTTCTCTATGGATTTAACGAAAATGGGATTACCTTATGGAATAAAATTAGATAGCGGAACAAGCCAGAAGTTAGTCATGTGTGTGAGAGATAATGCAGGGACAGATGCTGATAGTTTCAATATAATAGGATATGGATTTGAGCGATTTGTATGAGCGCAATACTGGACAGCATCTTACCCCTAGCTTCTACCCTTGGTGGTGGAGGTCTTGGTGTATTGACGGCGAAGTCATCTCAGTTCATGGAAATACAAGCTCGGGAGAAAGCAGACGAACGAGCACAAACATTAGAAATGATGCGCATGGCGCATGGAAAAGAAAGAGAGCAAAGTGAGATTAATATACAGCCAACCTACAAAAATAAATTTCTTGGAATCAGATACAATAAGATCAAAATCGGTCTGGAGTATAGTTCTAAGGCCGAGGCTCTTCTCATGTCTCCTGTTAATATCTGCAAGTTCGCTATTGCTGGCTTGTTCAGTTACGCATACTGCGACATCTGGCTATACAATGCCGTCCACAACCAGCAAATTGTCAGAACAGTATTACCCGACTCAGACGGATGGGGAATTAAACTCCTCGGACTCGAATTTACCAGTGCAGAGCAAATCATCGCAGAACTCAACTTGGGTGGACTCTCTGCCACTACCATGGCTCAGCCTGCTATTGCCATAATTTCTTACGTAGTTTGCAATTTAACCTACAAACAACTTTCCAGAACATGAACCTTGAACTTATCCCGATCTTCTTAGGAGTCCTCGCAGTATTTGCAGGCATCATTAATATCTTTATAGTATTTATACTTAAGATTCTTTGGAGTGAGATTAAGGATAATCAGTCACATTTAGATAAAGAGATTAACGGAGTGTATAAAGAGATGAGGAAGAATCAGGATGCACGTGATGCTGACAGAGCTAGTGTTGATGAGCAGCTCCACCAAATCAAGACACAGTTAATCCAAATAGGTTTACATTTAAAAATAGATTTTAAAAGCACATGAGTAGATTTAGAAGTAGAGTCGAGTTAGACGATAAGATTATCACTAATGGTGATGGTGGCTTTATCGGTTTCGAGACTCGTAGACATCCCACTCAATTAGAGCAGGGTGTTGCAAGGTTCATGTTGAATCGTAGGTGTGACACTAATGTCTCAACAGTCCGTAAAGGGATTGACCGCATCACTGCGGATACTATGTCTACTGCTACAGCCTTCGTTCTGCCTTCAGGGCTAGGCACAGAGCTGTCAGTGGCCTCTATCACTAGGGTTAGCACAACTGCCACATTAACTTTCACAACAGCACCTGACGAAGATTACAGCACTGGAGATGAGTTTGAGATCCAAGGAGCTGATCAGACTGATTACAATGGGTCCTTCACAGTCACTAAGGTTTCTACAACAGTATTTACTTATACTGTAGCGAACTCGCCTGTAACACCAGCAACAGGCACGATCACCACTTCACCGATATTAGGAACAGACGTAGACGGAGCAATTGCTTCTTGCCTATTCTCTGATGTTGATACTGACACTGAGTATATTGCTCAGGCAGGATTAGACGCATGTATTATTACTGAACCTGGCGACACTTCAAATACCTTTACTATCCAATACGCTGAAGGAGACGCTCCTATAGAGCAGTTTGAGCAGAGTGACAACGGATCAATCCAGCAGGTAGGTAACGGATTACTTATTAATCGTGGTAAGCGTAAAAAGGCGTTAATCTGGGATGGTAACGTATATAACGCATCTGCTTATAGCCTTGATGGTATCACACGAGCTAGCACTACGGCAACTGTCACGGTATCTGAGCCACATAATTACAACACAGGTGATGTTATCACAATAGCAGGATCAGACCAGAGTGATTATAACGGCAACTTCTCGATTACAGTAGTTACTGAATTAACTTTTACATACACCGTAGCGAACTCACCTACGACTCCAGCTACAGGAACGATGACTTCGTCTAAAGTTCCGCAGTTCATCCCAGTTCCTGACACTAATGTTAACGGGTTCTTATCTATGCCTAAAGCTGAGTTTAGCGAGTATCACCCATTCGCAAGGCTAGTTATCCCCGTTAGAGTGTTAGAGTATGAATTGAAAACACTAGCATCATCTGGTAACATCGCCACAGCAACAACAAGTGTAGCACATGGGCTACAAGTGGGAGACAGAGTCACCCTATCAGGTGCTTCTGATGCTGTATTTAATGGCGTGTATCCGATAACAAGTGTAACTACCACTACTTTCTCTTACCTAATAAGTGGAACAACAGACGGCACGACAGGCGGATCTAATAAGAAAGCAGTCTTAGATGTTAGGGATATGTTTATCTTCTCTGACATATATGATCACAGCACATATGACCCTGTAACGAACCTTTTTCGCATTAACCGAGGTAAGGCAGATAGCTTAGTAGCCCTCAAGACCTGGCAGAATGATAACTTAATAGCTCTTTACGAGAAGAGCGTCCATGTCATCACAGGCGTATCTCTACCTGATCTTAACCTTTCAACAGTAACATTGATTACTGATGAGGTAGGATGCTTAGCCCGTAAGACAGTCGAGATCATAGGAGAGAATATAGTATTCTTATCTGATAACGGCGTTTATATGTTAGGAATTACCCCAGAGTTAAACCTAAAAGGTCGGGAGATACCATTAAGTATCGACATTAAGGACCAGTTCAGCGACACAAACCTGAACTACGCAGCCATAACAGGTGCAGTAGCTAAGTATTTTAACAATAGATACTACATAGCACTGCCAGCATCAGGACAAACACGTAACACAATAGTTTATGTTTACAATTTTATTAATAGAAAGTGGGAGAGTAAAGACACGTTTGCGTCTAATAATTACATTGATAACTGGGTGGTTTGCAAAAAGAGTGGAAAAGACCGCCTCTTCGCAACGTCGCTAGAAGGATCTATTCAGCTCTACGAAGAGCTCGATCACGATGAGTTAGGATCTAGTCCCACGAACACAGAGATCGTTGGACAGCTCATTACCCGGCGTTATACGATGGGCAATGCGTCCAACCTAAACACAGTAACACCTTTCTCTCCACTTGAGTCTAATAGATTCATGCGGGGATCAGCTAACTTGAACGTCTTAAATGGAGATGTAGTAACGATTACTGCAAATACGCAAGATCCAGACTCGACAGTTCAATTAGCTTCATATACATTTACTGCTGACGAAGATCATCATAAAAGGTTCCGCATCAACAAAAGAGGCACTGGATGTGAACTTCAAATAGATAGCACAGTAGGCCGTCCAGAGATTAGATCAGTCTCAATAGATGGAACAGAATTTCAACGATCAAATACAAGCACTTCATAATTATGGGCGTAACAATCACACCAGGACGGACGTGGGTAACAGGAGAGACTGTAACTGCGACAAAACTTAACACCTTTATGACATCGGCATCGACCGACCAAGGCGCATATCAAGATGGAGGGTCAGGTACATTTAATGCAACGAGTGGAGACTTTGTATGGGCTGAAGAGGGAACGAATGTAGTCCTACCTACGTCACCGTCTGACAATGATATTGTTACAGTAGCTCAGGTTAGCGGAGATTTCTCCACTACGTCAGCGCAAGTGACATCAACGCAAAACATGAATTTCAACGGAATAGATACCGCAGGAACTACATTGACGTTAGACGCAAACTTCGTTGGCAATTTAACATTCATCTTTAATACTTCCGCAAATGTGTGGAAAATAGCATAACCAAATATTATTATGGCATTATTATCAACACTAACAGGTGGCGGTGGAGTCAAGAGTGTGACACGTTACACTTTTGAGGCAGCAGCATTAACGAATAGCACGACAGATTGGTCACAGACAGTCACGATTACAGCAGTCGCTGATATGGCTAAGACTAGCGTCAACCTTACAATGGGTGGCACAGCTCACGAAGGTGGCACAGCTAATTATGGCACAATAGGAGTTAGACTCGAATCAACCACATCTGTAGCTTACGTCTTAGGTGCTGTTGGCGGAGTTGAAACATTGGCATTTGAAGTAATAGAATATAATTAATGGGTGAAGTAGCCACAGCATTTGATCAAAAAGATCATAATACGAAGATTGAGGAAGTTGAGAATCAGCTCCTCGACCTACCGCAAGTGGAAGCACCTGTGCGTAATATGTTTGCTCCTGGTGTTTATATCAGGGAGATTACAATGTATGCTGGCTCAGTCGTAATAGGACATGAACATAAGACAGAACACTTCAACATCATCCTCACAGGAAAAGCTAAAGTCGTACAAGATGATAAGACTTCGATTATTCAGGCTCCAGACATCTTTGTTTCTAAACCAGGTGTCAGGAAAGTTCTTCACATCATTGAAGATATGGTGTGGGCGACTGTCCACCCTACTAAAGAAACGGACTTAACTAAGCTCGAAGAAGAGATAATCCAAAAGAGTGATGTATGGTTATACCACGAGAATAATTTAGAGTATAATGCTAATAAGGAGCTTACCAATGAATTATAAAGATTTCCTAAAGAACAATGGGATGACTGAGAATAAAGTCGTCCAATTCATGAGTATTCTTCCTGAGCCCGAACTTCCTGCTGAGGGAGATCACGTGTATCCTATCTTTTCTAAGATACAGGGAATAGGATTAGCTTCTAAGTTAGCCTTCAATGAAGGTGATACAGTTCTTACTTTATTAGATAACACAAAAAGGCAAGTAGGTGCTAGGTATTTAAACCACACACACAAACCAAACACTAAAGCAGTGATCTCTGAGAAAAATTTACTAGCAATAGCAACCCGACCTATTTCAGTCGGAGAAGAGATCACCATATGCTACAATGAAAACGTCGTAGCATCTAGGGAATACACAAAAATATTTTTAAATAAACAAAACAAGGATTAATTATGAGTTGGGCAGCAGTAGCAGTAGTAGGTGTAGCAGCAGTAGCAGGAACATCAGCGTATCTTGCAAGTGAAGCGGAAGAAGAAGGTCGTGAGGATGCCACTAAAAAGACAGAGAACTTTGGATTCGCTGAAGAGGTATCGACACGAGGTATTAATCTTAGACGTTACGAAGCTTTCCCACGTATCCTTGAAACACATAGAGATTTTGATAAACAGTTCTTCGCACAAAAAGCAGCACAAGTTGAGAGAGCAGATTCATTCCGTAGACGTGTTACTGAAGAAGACATCATCCCAGGCATCATGCGTGATCGTGAACAAATGTTCGCAGGAGATGTTAAACAATTTAACCAGCAGTTAAACCAGCAGGGAGGAGCATTCCGTGAGGGGCTCCTTAATATGTCCCCAGAGCTACGTTCTGCAGGGTATGGAGTTCAGGCTCAAGATGCTTTACTAGCTAAACTTTATGGACAAGCTCAAGATGACCTAGATCGTGGAGGAAATCTTTCAGCTGAAGGAAATAGGGCAGTAGAGCAGGGAACTGCATCTGCAGTAGGACAAAGAGGTCGTGGAGCAGGAGCATTTGGCGTAGGTCAACTAGCTCTCAATAGAGAATCAGCTCGTCAAGGTAGGGAAGATCGTTCTCGACAGTTTGCAGGACAAGTATTTGGTATGGGAGGAGAGTCACAGAGACGTAACCTTTTACAAGCTTCTCAGTTCACTAGCCCATTCTTGAACATGCTTTCACAATCACAGGCAGCAAATAGGCAGGCAGCAGGAACACCTTCACAGGCATTCACTCAGAACGCACAGTTCGCTGCTCATGCTACACCTGATGTTCCAGTATTTGATCCTAACGTAATGAACCTCGAACAGATGCGTTTAGGTATCGCTACTAACAATGCTAATGCAGCAATCCAAGGTGGTGTCAATCGTGGTCAATATATAGAAGGAGCTGGAGCAGCAATCTCATCAGCCTTCACAGGTGGGATGAGTGGCCCAATCGCAGGGTATGGATCAGCAGCAGCAGGTTCAGGTGGTAATTCAGCTGCATTTTCAGATCCATCAACAGGTGGAGTGATGGGACCAACAGGTCAACCTTTAATGCAAGGACCAGCCAACGCAAACTGGGGCGGATACCAAGGCGGAGCAAGTGTATTAGTTTAATTTAAAAGGAGATAATATTATGGCAGGACAATATTTAGCAGCAGCCGGAAGGCAAGCAGGACAACAGATCGCAGCAGCACAGCAGGAGCGTCACAATCGTCGTATCCAGCAAAGAGCCTTTGAAGTAAAGAAAGAGAAGGAACAATACAATCGCCTGATCCAGCAAAGAGATCTTGAAATGAAAGACAAGCAGCTCGACTTCGAACGGCGTCGAGTTAAGGTCCAAGAAGACACTTTGGCGTATAACGAGAGGCTTGCAGAGAATGTGTTATTAAAAAAAGCGCAAGACCAACGAAACTTCGCTTCGATGATAAACAAGATCCACGGTAAAACAGGAGGAGCTGAAGCAGTATCGCCAACCTACCAGTTAGATTCCCAACCACTTGAACAACCTTCTGAGCTAAGTTTCCAAAACACTCCTGGAGTAGACCTCACAAGTGTTTTAGGAACACCTCGTGATGAAAACCAATTTGATCCAAAAACAGGAGAGTTTCTAGGAGAGGTCCCAACCACTCCCACTAAAGAAACAACCCTTGTAGGAGGGATAGATGACGCACCTCAAGAAGTGTTAGCAGCAGGAGAGCTTTTAAGAAGCCACCTAGCTGAATCAGGAGAGTTAGCAGGTAACGTTGATTTATATTCAACAAGTATCCCTGAACTATTTGAAAATGTCGGTAAGAAGATCTCTGAAGAGAAGAAAGGAGTCCGAGGCAGAGGGGGAGCAGTCGCTGTCTTAGAAAGATACGCCGCACAAATGGCTTCAGAAAAGACATCAGACCCTGAAGAACAAGTTAAAATTGCAAAAGAAATTATCGAAGGGATTAAAGAAGGTAAGCTTCCTAAAAGGACTCTCCAATTCCAAGAATTCACTTCCCCTATAGGTCCTGAAAAAGAACCTATTCCTAGTTTAGATAGATTCATGTCGGACGATGCCCTCATACAAACTGACGGGAGCTTACTTGAAGGCGTTGGTCCTGATGGATTACCTTACTCTGATTCGACAGCTTTCCCGAAAGGAACCGACCAAGTAGTTAATCGCACAATGCTTACTCCAGGATCTCCAGCCGTAGAACCTACAAGCCTAGCCGACCGAGTAGGAGGGATGGAGTCTCTAGCAATGTTAGAAGAAGATTTTGCGGAACTCCCTAAAGATATGCAGGAGAGCCTGGTTAAAAAAGCTATTGAACATGATGAAAAGAATTCAATCGACGCTTCACTTAAACGCAGAGCTTTAATAGCTAATACTAAGACCGCAGTCGCTAACGCTGCTCGCACGGAGAGGAAAAACTACATCGAAGCTCAGAATATGGGTTCTCTATCTGAGGCAGACCAGAAGAGAGTTGTCCCGATATTTGATGGACAGATGGCCACGAATAGCACTGAAGCTACGAATGTGAATGAATCGGCGGTATCCGTCCTCACCGCTGTCCCGAAGATTAACGAGCTACTGCATATAGTAGAAACTTTTGACATGGCAGATTATGCAGACCCTGCTAAACTATCAGAACTACGTGGACGTATTGGAACACTGAAAGGATTCTTGATCGGAGATTTACGCCTACCTTTAGTAGGACCAGGAGCACTGTCTCAGGCTGAGTTAGATATTCTTAATAGTATTGTGAGAGATCCTACTCAATTCCTTTCAATGAAGGAAGGTAACAGGTCTTCATTACAATCACTTAAAGCTAAGATTGCTGATAGTTTCTTAGTCAAAGCTAAGGTTGCGGGGATTAAAGATCTTAATAAGATGGACCCTGAACTCAAGAAGTTAGTTGAAACATCTAAGAACTACGTGAGATATTATGACTCCGCAGAACAGGCGGCACAAGCTGGGTTAGAAGACGGAACTCGTGTCCACATTCCTGGTAAAGGAGTCGGAATCTACAAAAAGAGATAGTAATAGTATGCCTATAGAATACGCTGACCAGAAATCTGTTCATTCTCTAGGAGGAGGATACATTGAATTCGATGATGACGCTACTGGAGAAGGTGGAGGTTATATCGAATTTGAGAATCAAGTTATGGACCGTAGGTTTGAAACTCCTGACCCACGGAAGCAGTCATTCACTGAATTTAAGTTGATGAAGTCTCGTGAGGCAGATACGTCCCTATATGAAGATGCTACTGAGTTTATGAACGGGGTAGCAACAGGGATAGGGCAACTATTCCGGATGGGAATGAACGCTACAGAGGAGGGGTATGAAGCTATCCAGCGTGGTGAATATGATAAACTAGCTATGTCTGGAGTAGAAGGAGTAGCTAAAGGAATCTTTGATACAACAAACTTAGCAGAATCTATTGCGGGGAACGTAGGAGACTATTTTGTAGATGATGAAACTGCTTTGTTCAGACAGTTCTCTCGTGCTAAAGAAGAGAGGGATGATTTTGAAACTCGTGAAGCAGGTTTAGTATTTGATCAAGAGCAGACATTTAAGAATTTAACAGAGGTAGGAAGTGTTGTATTAGATCCACTTAATTTAATAGGGTTAGGACTAACTTCAAAAGTAGCTAAAGCTTCTAAACTTGGACAGACAGCAATCAAAGCGGGGAACCTTTTAGACATGCCAGCTAACCTGACACGTAAAGCATTACGAGGAAGTCTTAAAGGAGGAGCTAAAGGAGCAGCTATCTTAGCATCAGCTTCTGCAAAACCTCTCCGTGTTTTATCAAAAGGAGCCGAGAAAGCTGAGAACATTATAGGTATCCCTAATGATGCTATCACTGGAGTTGTATCTAAAACTCTTGGCATCTCTCCTTCAGATGCAGGACTTTTAAGACACGCAACTCCTGTAGGACAGTTAGCTACACCGCTAGCACCACTTGCTACAGCTGAACTTGGAGCGAAAGCTGCAAAGATAGGACTTGGTGGAGCAGCAAACTTAGCTGACGACGCTGCAGCATTATTTAATGCGTTAGGAGACCCATCTAGGCAACTACGTTTTATCGAAAAAGCTATCCAAGATAAATCAATTTCACCTGCTACTAGAAAAGCGTTATCAATTGCTGGTTCAGGTGGAACTAAAGCAATGGATCTAGCATTCAACTCTCTTTCCAATGGTGCATCCGCAGCATCCCTTCAGGGAATCTTCGCTGCAATGGCTGGACAGAATCCTAATGAAGTAGGTCAAGCAGTTGGGACAGGTTTAGCATTTGGTGGAGTCATGCCATTTGGTCCTAAAGGAGGAGCTGATCAAGCTGCACGGGACAAAGGAAGTATCTCATATCTCCAAGCTAAGTTTAGTAAAGACCAGATGGATAACTTTAACAAGCTCCCTGATAACTCTCAGAAGTTAGTAGCATCTTTACTAGAATCTGGGATTGAAGCTAATGTCATTCTCCAGGATAAGAAAACTTTTACTGATACATACAACAGGGAGTCTGGGCAGAGCGTCAAGAGTCTCGACACCGCGGGGTTTATCGCTGAGAACGGTAGCATCTTCGTAAACAGTGACGCTAAGAGTGTAGACATTGACTCAGTTGTGCTACATGAAGTAGGACACAGAGTAGCTAGGGAAATGGTATTAGAAAACCGTGGAGGTTCTATTGTAGGACTCCGTAATGAGATCCTTAAAGACTTTCAAAGCCCCACTGGAACTGAACTCACTACCACATCTGGAGCTAAAGTAAAAGTAGGTGGAGTTTTAGAGAAATTTTACAAAGACTATAACAGCCAAGTCGCCGATCAACATAAGATAAAAGATGCTGATACTCTAGTTGATGAGTATTTAGCAGACAGCCTGGGTGTTCTGTTTGACGAAACTGATTTCAATGCGGTCGAAGCTATGCGAAAGACCCCTGGAACGCTCGAAATGTTAAGCAGAACATCCCATGCTATGCTCTCAAAGTTGGGGTTGGTTGATCCAGAGACAGGAGGGAAGATGAAAAACTTCACACCTATCTCGAAGTCACTGGTTAAGAATCCAATGATCCAAAGAGCATTGAAGAATCATGCATCTTTAGATAAAGCAATTGAACTCCATGCAGGAGATCGTGCTAAATCGGTCAAGAGGAGGTCTGGTCAGTCTGATGAATCTGTTATAAGAGGTCAAGATGTAGATCCAGGAGAAGTATTTATAGCCAGTGATCTTGATATCTCTCAACCTGGTGTGAAGAAGATCGTAGGTAATTATTTTAATAACACAATTGTCGAACCACGTCAAGCTGCTCCAGGTAAAACAGGAGAGAACATTGGATCTGTTATCGCTGACAGCTACTTTGACGCAGTCGGAGCAACTCCCACAATGAGGAGAGTCGCTACGGGATTTGAGAAAGCTATTGCTGAAGTAGGTTCTGTTAAGTTCTGGAAGAAGAAAGGCAAGAATGACTTCCAAGTTAAAGAAGGTGTCCCATTTGGTTTCATTATCAATCAGAGTAATGGTAACATATCTGTTAAGTATTGGAACCAATTAAACCTGAACAAATTACTTTCTGATCTGAAATCAAAAGGGTTAATAGATTCTGTTAAGAGTATGCAGACCCAGATTGAAGCAGCACGTCAACGTAATGCACAAGGTCAGAACATATCAAATGAAAAGATTGCTGCTCTATTCGGAGCATTACCTGATACCCTATCTACGAAAGATGCTAAGTCGATTGCGATGTTAGCTCAGAAGCGTGGAGGAGTATTCGAGCAGGTGTCTATTAAAGATATTAGAGCATTCAAGGACCACAATACACCAGGCATGGGAGTGAGACACTACAATGCACTGATGAATATGCGTCCTGATGGAGGGGTTCCTGTTAATGGTGGCGATAAGACTCACTCTGCAATCAACGAAGGACTTAATGTTTCTTCTGTAAATGAAGGGGGACACTTGATAGAAATGGAAGTCCAGACACCAGATGGGAGAGGAAATCTGCGAGCAGGGGCTGCAGACGATAACAAATCTGTCTTAATATCCGACTCATACCTTCCTGATGACCTCCAGGATACTGGACTCGGAACTAAAATGTATTCTGAGTTGATCGATCAATCTTTTAAAGAAGGGTTTGACGTTGTGTATTCAGACTCAACCGTTTCTCCAAGTGCAGACCGTGTGTATCAATCCCTTAAAAAACAAGGGTATTCTGTCATACCTGATCCATCAGTAACGACGAAGGGGACTGACAAAGTATCTAAGAAAGCCGTCTACGCAGTGGTGGCGGATAAAGAGACTAACCCTAACTTCGTGAATAAGGAAGTATCTACTAAAGCAACTTCCTCAATCGCAGATGGCCTCTTAGCAGATAGGACTCAAGTGGTTGATAATATCAAACAGTCACTCGACTCAAGGGAGAACACCTTGTTTGACTTATCGATGGAAGACCTACGCTCTGATATAAGTAAATCAGGATTTTTTACTCACGGTGGAGGGATCGGTGTTAAAAAGAACAAAGCTAAATTTTCTAAAAGAGTTAAAAAAGCTGTCCCCGACATCACGGTAGGGCAAGTGAACGACATCTACAATATGGTTTCTATAGCAGTCCGTGACGGGAGGACTCATTTTAAAAAGAATAACTTAGTAGAAAACAAAGTCACTCAACTCAGGAAAAAGATCAATGCGAGGGGGGATAAACCTGATGGGATCGTGTGGTCTAACTTTGATGAGAGTGATGTAGAAATTTTTAAAGTAGGGGATAAGGATATAAAAGACGTTCTACAAAGCATAGAAAAAGTAGGGGTAGATAAATTTCGAATCTACGAAGATTCTTTTAACAGAATTGTAATCAAAGAGAAAGAAAAAATACCAAACCCCTACCACCTAATCTAATCTAATCCGTAATCTTCCACAGTCGGAATCCCTTCCGTCCTTTTACTGTTACGTTACGGTCTATCCAATCAGCTCCCTGACTTTCCAGTCTCTTGATAGCATTACCTAAGCTTCGATTGTTCACACCTTCTAGGACCTTCTTACCACCACCGTCACCAGTGAATAGCTGCTCGATGTTATGCATCAGCTCTATCAAACTACCATGCCAGAAGTCCTCCTTCGTCTCGTATAGGAAATACTCTCTCCTCCACTTATCGATGATCTCTTCTATTGGAGCATACTCTGACATAGAACGAGCTTCTTCCATTAGGGAAGGTTCGATGAATGCTTTAACTGTGAACCGTGAAGCTCCTATCACTTCCTTATTAGGAACGTAGTCATACAACCAACGTGCGAAGTATTGCAACTCCTTCTCGATAACATCTTCTACATTTGCAGGGAACGTAAAGTTCTCCAACTCATCAGCGCACTTTAATATCAGCACCTTATCAACATTGGACATATCCATATTGGGTAGAGTTGCCATACTCTCAGCGTCAGTGTTACACGTCACAATGATCTTCCCTAACCATAGTAATTCCATCGGTCCTTTATACATCTTCCGGTATGAGATAGAGTGGTTCGCTATTACTTTCTTAAGGATAGCAGCAAACTTATTCCTCTGCTGTTGAGATGTTGTGTTCTCTTGGTCGTCAATTGTAGCCAGACCTGTAGTGATAATGTTCTCATTAAATGGTTCTGTCCCCATGAAGTAACCACTCGCCACTGAATGACCTCCCAATAGTTTAGACATCAGGAATGTGCTGAACAATGTCTTACCAATCCCAGTGCCTCCCACTAAGAATAGGCATGGAAGCTTAATAGGCTTCCCCAACTTAGCACTGCGGAAAGCATGATGCATCCAAGCGAATAGGTAATCCTTCTGCTGAGGCGTAGACTTATGCAGTATACACAACAACCAAGCAGCAATGAATGGGAAGTTCTCTCCCCATTTCTGCGGTTCCTCTGCCATAGCATGAGCGAAGCATGTATTAGTGTTCAGGTATATTTTACCATCCCTCCTTACAATGGGTTGATCACTATACAAGGTCGGCATCAACCCATTCACTCGGTTATGTGTCTCGATGTGGGTCAATGCACACTTAACTTCACTGGGTATCCCATTGATCGAACGGCTTGAGAGGTTAAAATTCACTTCCAGGAATCTTTTAATCACCTCTGTGCCATCGTCAAGCCACTCATTATGCTCAGTCCCATCCTTCTTTCGGTAGTAACTCTTCCCATCAAAGTATAATCCTGCTACAGATCCCCCGATACGATTAGCTTGATGCCTCCGAACAAAAGAAGATCCGAGCATACGCTCATCACTCCAAGGTAAGAACCCTCCACCGTCAGCAAAGAATTGTATCCCCTGTGGATGAAGCACTGCAGAGTTAGGAACACTCTTAGCATCCCTACCGTCCAACATCCAGAAGCATGGACCACGAGAGCCGAAGCTGAAGTTCGTCCACATCCCAGGATAGGTTTCATCCATCCCAGTTTGTATAGCTTCTATTGGTAATGATGGATGACCATCTGAGAAGCCGGAGGTAGATGCCGATACTTCATACTGTATATGGTGAAGTAAGTTTGCTTCTACAGGTTGGACCGCTTCAAAGGCTTTCCAATTAGTTCCTAGTTCATAGTATTGTGATTCCTCACTGATGCATTTATCCAATCCAGGTAGAAGCTTATCTATCTTTGCAACTTTCTTAAAATATGCAATGAATTTCTTGAACAATGTCTTGGTAAAGAAGGAGATCGGCTCCTCGAATACCCAGATTAATCTAATACCACCGCTGAACGTAGATGATATGTATGATGGTTTGTAATCAATCGCCCAACGTTTCTTTATCCCTGCAATCGCTTCGTCGATGTCCATCTCTGCATCGTAATCCGCTACGATCCCGTGCAGCTTTATCGCATCGTTCGATTTCGATACTCTGACATGGGGGTTTAGTCCTTCGATTGCCGAGAAAAATACGTGGTCCGTATCGTCGCATGATGCCCAGTTAAGATATTCCTTCTTGGAAGGAAAGTCTGGTCGTGGTGTTCGGTTGACGAGGTCTGTTACACATATCTCTGTTGTTTTTGATGATTTAAGGTTAGCAATATAATATAGTTTCATTTGCAATAGTGGTCGGTTTCTATTATGTCGACATCGAGGGGCATGTCTGTAGCCCACTCAGGAGAGGTCATTATTATATTACGTATCTCTACAGCCGATACACTTTTGTCTACTTCTATTATGTATTCATCGTATACATGCCAGATTACTGGGTGTCCAGCTTTTTCTAAAGCGAGTAATCGATCAGCGAATACTTCACGAGCATTTGCTTGGCACTCATTCTCCACAAGTTTCCCACCGTATAGACGTTCTTGCCTACTTGGAAGAGAAACGATCCCTTTTTGGAAGCCCGCAGAAACATCGAAATATTTATATGTCCGTCCGGACATAAGCTTCACAATCATATCACTGTCGTCAGCTAATTTCATCTGCTTCTCCCTGTCTGCCCACAGTTTAATGATGTGGAGATTGGTAGCACGGAACTTTTTAACCTGGAGCCACGAGTTCACCCATATGTTTTTCTTCTTACGGTCAAATGAGTCAAAAGCTTTAGCCTTCTCATCATTACCACGTCCATATCGTAAAGCAGATTTGAATTTCTTCTCCTCCTCTTCTTTAACATCAGCTGTGAAGATTAGATCGAAGTCACTCTGTGGTATATACATAGGGGCCATATATATGAACTTCTCCCATCCTGCACCGTAACCTAATGCTAGAACACGAGCTTTAGCAAATGCATACATCGTAGGGTTTTCACTCTTTAGGACACCTCCTGTCCAACCCATTGTGATTCGAGCATGAGCTTCGTATGGTGACATCCCTTCTCTCATCAGGTCCAGCATCTTGAAGTCGCCAGCCATATGTGCCATGCAGCGAGGTTCAATCTGTGCCAAGTCAGCAATGATATATTTCTTACCTTTCGCAGGAGTGAACAGAGATCTGAATGACATCTCTTCTCCCTGAAAAGTGTAAGGAGCTTTGATTAAGTTCAGCATGTTGACACCCTTTGGAGTCTCATCATCAGAAGTGTAACCACGTTTACCTGCCCAACGTCCTGTGTGAGCTCCGAAGTAAAGGAGCTCGTGTTCCATTCTACCATCAGGTCTAAGCCGTTGTTCAATAGCCTGAGATAATCTAAACAACCTATTCACTTTACGTAGCTCTTGGATGATCTTAATCAATGGGAATGATTCTCCATGCTCAGCTTCCCATGCTTGGAACTCAGGTGATTTGACATCCGTAGACTCAGGCATTGGAACACCTGCATCACGAGCAGCTTTAGCTAACTCACTTGGTGATGTCAATGGTTTCAATCTTGGCTCTCCCCCCTTCATCCTAACTCTACCTGTCGGCGTGAGTTCAGTCTCTCCAGACCAAGGGATCTCAGACTCAAGTTCCCATACACGTTTGCCTAAGTTTTTAATCCATCTGTGCAGCTTGTCCGTATCGATACCAACTCCACGCTCAGTGATCAGGGTTGTGTGCTGAGATAGTTCTCTCTCACGTTCTGGCCATTTCTCTTGGAACTTTTTCCAGAACTTCAGAGCCAACCGAGCATCATCCATCGCATACTTTTGCAATCCTCTCTTCTTCTCGTCATTCAGCTCATGATATTGGACCCCACACATATCAGAT
>Ga0255047_10000490_pt1 | contig 32573 bp, 52 predicted proteins | sample JV7_2_1_MG_FD_183640 | JGI IMG/M metagenome (GOLD analysis project Ga0255047, IMG submission 183640) | Seawater microbial communities from Jervis Inlet, British Columbia, Canada - JV7_2_1 | ecosystem: Environmental > Aquatic > Marine > Inlet | place: Canada: British Columbia | collected 2016-10-06
AAAAAGTGAAAAGAAGCACTTTCAAAAAAGTGAAAAGAAGCACTTTCAAAAAAGTGAAAAGAAGCACTTTCAAATTTACGTTTCGGAGTACTTTCAAATTTATGTTTCGGAGTACTTTCAAATTTATGATTTGGAGTGTTCCCAAATTTATGATTTGGAGTGTTCCCAAATTTATGATTTGGAGCAGTATATTTTGGACCATCTTTCATTGTCTCATGATTCGGTGGGTCAAAGCAATGCCCCGTGTAAAGATTACATACTGGCCAATTGTAATGATTACCTACTCCCTTGCGGTGTGCTCAAAACCCCTAATCGGTCCATATTTCGATTCTAAGGTATGTTTTAGGGTCAACCCATACCTAGGCATAGGTTGGACCAAAAAAAGCCCTAATCGGTCCATATTTCGATTCTAAGGTATGTTTTAGGGTCAACCCATACCTAGGCATAGGTTGGACCAAAAAAAGCCCTTAACGGGCTTCTCCTGGCTTCAAAATGTATGCGTTTTAGTACTGATATTCTGGTTGTCTTTCTATGGCTTCGTCGATCAATCCGCCAAGCTGGTCAAAATGGACGCCGTCAAAACGATACTTAACCGATATTTTGCCTTTTCGCAAATGGCCAATAGTGATTAGGTAGGTATCGTCAAAACTTAATGTTATTAAAACTTGGCCTTTAAACTTGTGGCCTCTAACATAAAATAGTAACCCGCCCAAATGATTAGGCAAAATTTGCTCGGCCTTCACAAACCTATAAGCACTAGCGCCCCAACTCCAAATAACTGGAGCCGGTACTGACTGGTGCAATTGGTTTAAAATTGTTCTTGCTACTTGTTTACTTTCCATTTTATTTTCCTTGTTAAAAGTTTATAAAAGACCGTTTTCCGATTGGTTTTATCTGCGGTATAAAACGGCCAAAACTGCCACAATTTAAGATGCTATTAGTTCACTTTCATTTGCGCCTTTTATTCTAAGTACTCCGACCTGACCTGTTGGATCTTGAAACCTATAATCAGTTTTATCCGCGTCAAAGGTTTTACGCCCAAAATACTCGGTGGGAAAATCATCGTCTTTGCTTATTACAATTATAATATTAACCCATGGGTAATGGTGCATTACATGCACAACATCGTCATAATTTGAACCATCAAAACTAAAGCTCATATGATAATTATTCCATTTGCCCCTTAATGCATAATCACGCTCGGCCCGCTTTGTGTAGTCGTAAAATTGTACGTTAGGGAATAACTCGAAAACATTTTTACCGGTCCCCGCCAATTTTACATTTTCAAATGGAATATCACTATAGCAGTTCAATCTAAAGGCTAATGCTTTCCCGGTTTTCGCCGCTAGCTTTACACCGTTTGTTACTTCTCTTATCAGTAAAGCATCAAAGTTTTCCCTGTCCTTAAAAAACATCTCTGTCCGATTAAATTTGGCCTGTTGATTTTGTGTCATTACATTCCTACCCGCTGCCACACCTAAGCAAGTCGGCTTACAATTTTTGGTAGTACTCGGTTTACATACATTAAAGCCAGAATAATTTGCAGGTAGAAAAGACAGCGTATAAATCATTATACTACCACCGAGTAAAGTTTTGTGGTTTGCTTTACTTAATAATTTTTTTACCTTCTGTTTATACTTTGCTTTTTTTAATCCATTTACATTTATTTTTAATTTCATTGTTCCTCCCCTAATTGCATTAATGCCTCTATAACGCTTCCTAGGTCATAAATATTTTCACCTATCTCAATATCTAGGGGCAAGGCCTTAAAGTGCTTGTGATGGTCTAACATATATACTAAAATATCTTCTATTCTATCCATTATTCTCCTCCCGTATCGTCGTAGTATTCATTATACATCTCCTCAAAATCTATATCATGCATGGTGGACAGGTTTTCCTGTAGAGCATCGTAAATAAATTGCTCCATGCATTTGTAATCCATGTTTTTAATTATATCGTTGCAGTATTTTGTTTCTAAGTTGTCTCTAAGTTTTCTATTCATTTTGTCACCTTTACATAAGTTAAAATTATTTCTTTATTTTCCCAAAAAATATTCACTGTATTACTATTAAATTTATAGAGGCTGGCCTTGTCGAAGTAATGCCAGGATAAACCGTCGTCAGTTTTAAAAGCTACCGCATTAGATTGTATTTTACCTACTTCCCTAGTTCCCATATTAGTTTTAAATAAATGATTATATGCTTTCCATTTTGAGCCAACAGTTAACTCTCTTTTAAATTCTGCTAAATTTTTCATTTTATTTTCCCTTTTATAAATACCTTCCCTGGCGTTTGGTTATTAAATTTTAGAAACTACTAGCTTCTCAATTGTACAGGCCTCAACAGTATAACCGGCCCGCTCAGTGCGTTTGATTATCGCCATAAAATTTTCAGTCAAAACTTGATTTTCTTTTCCCATAGTTTCCAAAATGTTTTCCTTTACGCTTTTAAGCTCCTTCCTTAATTTTCGCGCTTCACTTTCCTGCTTGCTTATGATCGACGCTTGCTTCTCATAGACTTTCAATAACTTTTCAAAGTTTTCCATTTTATTTTCCTTTATTTTCTGCCATTATTGGCATTGTGTTTAGGTATAAAAATGGTAGCAATCCGCTACCGATTAAAATTAGTACTATTAAATTTTCCAATATTAAATTTTCCATTCTATTCCTTTTCCATTGCTTCGATGTTTTGGTTTATAATCTGTGTTTTAATCCATAAACGCTTTAATCTTTTCGATGTTGTTATTTTATCTAATTGTTTTTCAGTCAGGCCGCCCAAGTTAACATGATATTTTTGAAAGTTTTTATATTGTTTGAAAGTTATCAGTTCTAAAAACCTATCATGGCACGCATGAGTTAAGGCCCACAAATTACCATAGACGCGCCTGAACTCTGAGTTATCTAGTTTTTCATCTAGTGTTAACATGCTGGCTCCAATATTGAAGTGATCTGACCAAAATGAATCTTTTTACCTTCAGTACTTGTAAAAGTTTTTCTATTTATTTTTGCTACTGTGTGAATCTGTTTAGGTAGACAGATTGCAAAAAACCCTTCACCGTCAAGCGCTTCTACCCTAACGCCAACTTTTAAACTTTCTTTATTAAGTGCTACTAACCTTGCTTGTTTTTCTAAGGCCGCAGCCTGTTGTGTAAAATTCATTTTATTTTTCCCTTGGGGCCTTTCGGCCCCGGTTATATTATTGTTTTATTTAAAAATATCAATCATTGTGATGTCACAATAGAGGTCTTTACTTTCCGGGTATTCTACTTCTGACATAACTTCAAATTCAAAATAGTAGTGTTCTTCTTCTGGTTCCCCTTGTCCGCTTGAAAAATAGTTTTCGTGGTCTATGGTGGTAATATAAAAACAATCTCCTTCACCGACTTCCTTACCTTGTCTCATATCGCTAAGAGCGTCTTTTACTGTTATTTTTACGGCCGCTGGTAAACTTTTAAATTTAATCATTTTATTTTTCCCTTGGGGCCTTTCAGCCCCGGTTATATTGTTTTGTTTATAGGCCTTCATTCTCGATGCTTTGGATTAATGTTTCACCATATAGGCCTAATTTATAGCTTCTAATGGTCTTTACAAAGTTAACTGAAGGGTAATCACTGAATACAATGTAGTGAATAGTGCGTGCTGATAACTCTAATTCAAGCGCTCTTTTAAGTACCTCTGTCCTGTATTCTCTTAAACTTTTCATTCTCTTTTCCTTTGTTATTTTGTTTTTCTTAATCCCCTTATACACCCATCACCCTCAGTTAATATTAAATATTGCATTTTATGAATATTTTATATCGGCACCGAGTCGTATCATTATATAGGTCCATTTTTCCCAAACATACGCGCCTGCTAATCTACGCAAAACTTGCGTCTCCTTAATAACTGAACGATCGTTCAGTTTCTCCAGCCTCTCGCCATTTATGTTAGTGACGGGTCTTTTTTGGCGGAAGGATTAACAGTCTTGGGAGCAAACCCTTCAGAGTATCACATCGCCCCTAGACCCCACAACCCACAGTGTAATAATCCACCCGCTCCCAATCTGACAGCACTCCACCCTATAAACATTACAATGCTATATCTTTGACACACCGAATTATGATATGATAAAGACTCGCCCAGACTTGGGGTGTGCTCAGTGCGTTAAACTGCTCCGCCTCATAGACTTGGGAGCACTCCACCTCATATATTTTGGATCACTCCGCTTCACATATTTTTGGAACGCTCCATCTCATAGATTTGGGAGCGCTCCGCCTCATAGATTTGGGAGTGCTTCTTTTTAAAAATTAGGGAGCAGGTGTCCCCGAATCCGGATTTTCTTAAAGGATAGGGTGGTATCACCCTATTTTTAATTGCAGGTAAAAATTTCTCAAAACCCATCTGAAAATATCTGGCGAAAAAAATTTCTTGAAAAACCACCCTATTTGCCTTTAAGGCCCGGTCCATTATAAAATACCAAACGTGGAATACAAGAAAGAATTATGCGAGGATCTGATCAAGTTCGCCGAACGTGGGCTGGGTCTTAATCACTGGTGTGCCAAGATGTTAATCACCCTCGACGAACTTGAGGACATGCGAGTCCTCGAGCCTGCCTTCGACAAAGCCTGCAAAGTCGCCAAACTCAAGCAAGAACTCTGGTGGTTCTGCAAACTCAAAGACGGACTAAACAAAAAGAAAGATTTCAATACTGCCGGCTGGAACGCCGTGATGAACAACGAGTTTGGGTGGAGTCAAAAACAAGACCCCAAAGCCCAGGTGGTTGCCATAGTGAAAGGACTCGAGCAAATTGTAGAAGAAGATGAAATGGCACGAATTGCCGAAGCGGCTAACGTAATCGAGTTAAAGACTGCAAAGAGCCAAGACCAATAAAGGGCTTAGTGTCATAAGATTCCGTATAAATATTCTTTGCCAATTCCGATTCAAAATAAACCATCGCCTCCTCCACTGCTTCTTGTATATAATTCCTAACTTTCCTAGGCTTCTTTAACTCCCAAGTCTTGGGGGCTAAGAAAGCAATCTGTGCCGACAAAACTGCGGAACCAAAAAGCTGTATAAACGATCTACGCTTCATTCGGCCCCGTAGTCATCAAAACCAATAACCTCTGAGTCTCGACAATCTTCCTTTCAATAAGAGTTTTCTTAACATGATCCCCAAACAAGACCTCACCATAAGTGCTATTTTTCTTTGCCTGTATAAGTATTTTTTCGTACTGCCGCCGCAAATTACCCAAGCGGTTATTCAACCTTCTCTCATGTTTCATCACATCGGCACCTTGTACAAAACCGCAATCCAAATACAAATCATCCACAGTGTAATCGACAGGGTCCAGAAACAGAAGTCTTTAATTTTCATTTATCTTACTCCAATCCTCAAGCTGCATCATCAGCCCCTCTATCTGTGCGTCCGTGGGCCTATCATCTAGGTGAGTTGATAGTTCATACTTATCCCTAGACACGGAGAGTGACCACTTCCGATCCTCGCTAAGTTTGTTGCTGGGGGGGACTTCCTTCCACTTAATCTTAAAACCATCTTTGGTATATGTTTGGCAGTTTATCATATGCACCCCCCAGTCAACTGGCCTAATAGAACTAAGCCCATTGCCTCGAGGTCTATAACGCCATCACCGAGGTACACGGTATTCAGGCACCAATATTCCCCGTCTGCCCAGAACCACGTCCATCTATTACAGACGTCGTGCCCGTCAAACTCAAACAGTTGATCCCTGCCTTGGTGATACATAATCCAGGGGTCTGGGGGTCTGTCGTCAGTCATTAGTTTCATTCGTTACCTCTTAACCCGGATCTACCGGGGTTATGGTTCGGGTTGTTCATCGTTTTCCTCTAGCCACTTACGGGCTCTCCGCCCACCCTCTAACTTATATTCCCAAGTTTCTCGCTCCCCATAGAACCGAATCACTTCCGTAGCGGTGGTGAGGTTTCTTCCAATTTTTCTTAGCTCGTTTTCTCTATTAAGAAGTTTATAATCCATCAACTTAATCTTTTCGACCAATTGCATATAAGCCTCTTGCCTGTATTCCATATACTCCGAGTTGGCGTGGAAAGCGGATCTTGTCTTAAAATAATCGGGTAACATCATGGCTGTATTAACCCATTGGTCAAATGTTACCCTATTCGGTGCAATTGCTTCCTGTTTGGTGTGATTGTCGTCGTTCTCTTCTTCAATTACTAACCTTTTCATTTTATTCTCCTTTTACGGGTTATTCATCATTCTCTTCTAGCCACTTGCGGGCTTTGTAGCCTAGCTGGGCATTTGTCTTTTGCCAAATCAAACCCGTTTGAAAATTCGTTACGTTCTGGGCATCCTTTAAGGTAAGCCCCATAGTCTCTGCTATATATTCTTCGTCTGGATGTTTGCTAAAGTTATCGTATTCCCCATAGAACCGAATCACTTCCGTAGCGGCGGTGAGGCTGTCTTCAAGTGCGGCAATGCGGTCACCGCATCTAATCAGAATACTGCGAACATAAAAATGAGACTTCTCTTCAGTAGCTTGCTTTATTAGGTCAATTATTTGCTCTGATAGATCATTCATCTTTAAGTCCTTCGATACACTTCGCCTGCTAGTTTGTTCTCTAGCATATCCGTATACTCCGAGTTGGCGTGGAAGGCTTGTGTTATTGATAATCCACTTAAACCCTCTTCAAAGCTGGCTACCCTCATAACATGATCTATGTTGCCCACCAATTCACCCATGAATGTATCGGAGGTATATCTTTCTTTCCATTCCTCAAAAGTCACCCGCTTAGGTGTATCACTCATCCCCACATATCCTCTTGCTCTACCCGCTCCATCTGCTTCTTAATATCTTTGGAGGGGTGATAAGCCTTAAACTTTTTGAATGGCATCGGCGGAATGAAGCCGCCTTTCTTGTTGGAGAGTTTCATCCCCTGGCTTGCTATAATAAACCATGCCAAAGACATACCGGACATATTTCCCAGCACGAATAGTAATGTGTATATAATAATTTCTTTACTCAAATTGACTCCCCCTAGCTCGTTTCGATTTCTTTTCTAGCAATTTGAGTTTCTCTCGTAAATTCGCAGGGCGTTTAATATCCTCGGCAGGCCAGATCGCCCCCCAGTCATTGGAGTGAGCCTGCTTAATTGCCTGCAGGGCGATACACGCTGCGACGACCCTATCTTTTCCGCCCATCAGTATGTCCCCGCCTGGCTCAATGACTAGTGTCATCATTTCACGCAAAAGCGCCTGGTCCCATAACTGCAGAGTGCCTTCTCTGACTGCGGCGACAAACTCATCCAGCATTAACATTTTAGATTTTTTATTTGAGTGCCAACCAATCTTTTTGGTATAGGCTTCTGATCTTTCTTCTTTTATCTGACGGGTGTAAACATTTAAATAACCTTTTCTTTTTACTTGTGCCATCGTGGCGTGACCGTGGTTATTTATTTCCACTGCAACTAGTGCTTGATTATAAAACGATCCAATTTTACAAACTAACTCGCCAAATAAGTCGGGGTCCATCTTGCCGTGCCACGAAGCACAGTGCTCAAGTCGTTTGTTAATAACAAAGACGGAAGAAAAATCCCCCAGCTCTAAACCTTCCGCGACGTCTGCACCGAGTGCATAGATGTCTCCGGGGTTTGGCTCCTGGTAAACTTTTAAACGACCATCAGCTCTTGGTGTTAGTGTTATGCTCGACAAGGTGACTCCATGTTTGAATTTTGCGCTTCACTTTGCCGCAAATTTGGCATCGTGTGGTGATACTTTCGGTCTGCTTGTCGAAATCTACGTTTCGTTCTATCAATTCGTAGTGTCCGTGACGAAATAAAGCACAAATTAACTGCTTTAATTGACGCTTAAAGTTCATAACATTTTTCCTCGCCCTTAAGAGCCTTAGCTTTCGCCATATCAAGTAGATCAAGTATTAATTCGGAGTCAAACACCGTCCTGCCGGATGCAATGAATGCTTCTTCGGCGGAAGCGGGGTATTCTTGTTTAAATTGCGAGACAGGGTCCATTAAAGCGTTACCCATCTCGTTTCTAATCTTCCAACGTCGCCATGCGAGCTTTGTGTCGGTTATGAGAGGGAAACGTCGCTTAATATCTTCTTCTTCTTTGTTACAGACAAAAGATTCGTCCCACATTTCGTATTCGGGGTTTTCCCACCATGGAAAAAACACTGGCGTGTAATCTGACTCACCTGCCTCTGCCATTTTCCATCTAATGTAAAATTCTTCGCCTTCACCCGCCATACCATTGGCAGTTGACTCCATAATCACGGTCGTGCCGATTTGTCTCGGTACAGCTTGTAATAACCCCGTAATTACCTTGCCTCCTTTCTTCCAGAAGGCACATTCACTCATATGCAGCGTATTTATCGTTCCCGACCGACCGGCAGTCTCTTTATTGGCGGTTTCGACGGAAATTGAAGATAATAAGCCTTTATAGGCAACATCATCGGCTTTTGCCTTATTATCGCCCAAAAGTGGGTTTTCAAAGACTAATTCCTTCTTATTTGAGTATCTTTTCATTGGCTGTACGAATTCCGGACTATAATTGTAATACCGGTTGCACATGCCAAATAAATTCGCAGTGGCGTCTTGATCGTGGGCAATGATAACGGCACGCTTGTATTTGTTGGTCGCACAAATGTGATACGTTAAAGCGGTCGACCAAGTTGAGATACCAATCTGCCTAGCTTTCAAAACTATAATACGAACTGGCTTTTTGTATCGTTGTGCTTTTACAATTTGCCACATCTTTTCCTGGTAAGAATTAAATCTTAGCGGAACTAAAGTTGATTCCTTAGTCAGGATGTTCAGGTACTTGGTGTAGTACGATAAATCCCTAATGGCTTCGGCGGTTGTCCTAGCAGGTTCGATCATAGTACCTCATATATCCTAAACCAGCCGCCCACAATTAACCGGCTGTAAATTTCGGCGAACTTGTTCTTCCGCAACAGCTTACCCCACTGAGCATCATAATAAACGATATACCCTTGCGCATCTTTTAGGTGGGCATTTAGTCTTGCCGTATTCTGAGCAGCAAAAGGATTAAACATATAATAAATAGTAGGCTCACCGCTGGCGGGAGTGTCGAAGAAGTCCTCACCTTTGGTTATTTCATAACCTGTAATAGAGGCGAAGCCACTTACTTTAGAGGTCACAAAGCCTTCACCCCCACCAATATCTACAAAGTGATACTCACTTCTAGTAACCAGTGCATCTACTCTTTCAAGCATGAACTTAATCACATCTGACTGAGTGTTGGCGTTGTAAATTCTAGGCCGGACATCTCTTCCCATTATGGCGCGTCTGTCTCTACTAATTCAATTACAATATAAGATTGATCGGAAGGGTCTAACTGAATAGACTCAACATCAACACTCTGTAACACTTCTGATGGCAGCAATAAGTCCAATGCTTCCTGTTTACCAATTCTAAACTTTAGTTTCTGTTTCTTTTGTGCTGCCATTGTATCCTCCTAATTGGCGTGCCCAACAATAAGTATCCCGTTGTGATTGCAATGTAAATTCTCCTGGTCAAAGCCATGGGTTATATGCTCCGCAGTTAGTGGTACATAATAGGCATATTGAACAAAGGAATGAGGAGCAACAGCCCCACCGTTATCTATTTGTTGAAATAAATTGTTTAAATGATACACCTTTCCGGATGTAGTAACCGCAGTAATCCCCACACCATTATAAGCTATCCCTGACCAAATTATTCCACCGATAGCTGCACTTCTAATCTGTTTATTTCCTATGTGAATTATTACCCCCTTCTCTCCGGATCCATCATTATGATTTAAATAAAGGTTTTTCCCGTCCGTTGTTAAGTCTCTAATTATTGAAGAAGGGTTAGGACCAAAGTTTACGTTAAACATGTTAGCCAGGAGTTTTCCAGCCTTGTTCATTGCAGCCACTTTCTTAGTTTTAACAGATAGCATCCCAACAGTATTGTCATCATAATAAGCAACAAATAAGTTGATCCCATCAGTAACTATGCCTGTTAAATACTGAAGCCCTGGCAATGCTGGTCTTAGGTCAATTCTTGCTGTTACCCTGAAATTTCCATTAAGTATTTGAGCTATGTTTAAATAGTATTGTTCGGTAATATAATGATTGTGACCATCACTACAGCCACCAGTAAAGATAAGAGGTGCAGCTATATCAGCAACATACCTGTCATGTTGTTCGTTGTAGAATCCCGAACCCTTTGCCATTAGTTTCTTAGACCAATTTCTGAGTTGGTTATAGTGTAAAATTTCCCACTTGGAGAGGCTGTTGCATCGGATGAAACTGTGCCGACTATTCTGATCGTATCTGCTCCACCTAATGGAAACATGACAGAAACATTTATTGCCGTACCAGTTCCTACATCTTCATATTTAAAGAAAGCCCAGAAGCCTGAGGTAACCTCAAAATAAGTGCCTCCAGAAGATTTCTCTTCTAATGTCCACTGGAAATCTGTTGGATTGGAGTTTGATTCTATTGTAAACATGAAACTGGCATACCTAAACCCAGTAACATCAATGTCTCCCGAGTTATGGGATTCACTTGCTGTATCATAAATATCATCTAATCCACTCAGAGCTACTGACTTTCTGTGAGCTAGGTCAGCTACTAGGTGTTGCCCATTTTGCAATGCAATTGAATTTACCCTATCGGCTGCGGCTACATCAGCGGTATGACCAGAAGTATTGAAGTCAATCGCCTTGGCTCCTGTCTTAACCGGATTACCTGAATCAGCGGAGTCATTGGCTACATCGCCAGCAGCTACGACATCGTTGTTATCGCCAAGATTTACAAGCGTTCCATTTGTTGAATCGCCTCTTGCTCTGTCCCAGGTTGTCCCATCATAAACATGAGAGAAAGCACCGACTGAGGTAGTTGATGGGTTAGCGGTATCGTCTGCCAATGAAGATGCAGCAACAAATCTGTCTCTTACCGCTTCGACTGCCGTTGTATTAGTAGTTTGTCTGGTTGATGTTGCTGCTCCTGGGACAGTCACAGACCATGCACCAGATTGAGTTGCGACTACTGTACCACTAACAGATAGAGTGTCGCCTGTTTGGTTAATGATTGGAATACCATCGGAGTCTAGATTGCTTACTTTCACATTATGACCATCACCTAGTAACCCGGCAACGGCTACACCAATATCTGACAGTCTTAGTTCTGCATTTGTTAATGGTCCAGTGACCGCTATAGATGTATTACTAATGGTTACGTCGTGATCGTTTGATAATTGACCTGATGCGGTCGCAAGTGTTCCAGCGGTATCATTAGTTATTGGAACAGCATTAGTCCCTGATACATCTGTGCCACCTACTTGAATTGTAGCATTGGCGTTTAAGTTTGCCCTGGTTGCCTGGCTTATGGGCACGGCGTTTAAATCTGAAACTGCCGTTCCCAATACCTTGATTAAATCGACTTCTGTTTCTACTCCGCCTAAGGCAACTTGGGATGTTTGGATGTTTACATCCATCGCCCGCTTATCATTACCTACATCTTTTGTGGATGTTATGTCTAGATCATCATTGTCCGCTGGCTTTGGTGCCGCTGCTATAGTCTCTTTGGCAGAAATCCGTTCTCCCATTTAATCCTCCTTGAAAGTATCTATGGCGCGATCGGAAACCCCATACGAGGCAAGTTCTTTGGCAAGGTCGCCCGTGAAGTATGAGGCTTCTTTCTCGCTGGCTCCCGAAGGAGTTTCTTTTCCTATTTCGATCATTCCCTTTTCTTTTAGAACGCGCTCATATTCTCTACGTCCACCGACGTTTTGTCCAAGTTGAGGCTGCCATCCGGATGAGAACCCATCCTTTATGCGGTTTTTTGGGGATTCAATGTGTGATTGGTAGCCGTTGTCTAAAATACCCACGTTATTTTCTTTAACGTAAGCCAAGGCTTCCGGAGGTGACAGATACCTAATATTATCAGGTTTATCCGTAAATTTGAATTTAAAGTATCGCGTCCTTGCCATAATGCTTAAATCCTAACATAATTAAGTTTTAGAAGTCTAACGGAGTAGATTCTTTGATCGAAAAAAATACTCAGGAATCTGGGGACAAGGCTGTCCTTAAGAAATGTGACCAAATAAAAGAAACCGCCAAAGCATATCGCGACCAGTTCGAGTCCGCTAAAGACGGCTGGGAACAATACGAAAAATTCTATTATGGCGATCAGTGGCAGTTCTCTGAAAAGCGCCCGGTCAAAAACTGGTGTTTTACCATTATAGAAGGTGAGGTTCCCGTAATCACTGATATTGGCAAGAGTTTTGTCGACCTTGTGCCATTAGAGCAGCAGCACGAGGCGGAAGCCAAAGTCCTAGAAGCCTCGGTCCAATCAGTATTTGAAACCCAAAAGTTAATTTTAAAAGTATCTCAATCAATACGATCCGCACTTGTCACAGGGACGGCGTGGCAGTATGTGGATTATGATCCGGACCTTGACCAAGGCGATGGGAACGTAGTTATTAAATGTTTGCCATGGCGGCACGTTTGGATTGATCCCACTGCCACGGAGATCGACGAAGCCGACTACGCCATTATAGAGATCCCCACCAGCGTGGATGAACTAAAAAGAAGATTTCCAAAATCAGCTAACGACATCAAGCCAAATAAAGAACAAGAAACTTTTAACAAACGAGCAAGTGGAACGGATTCCGATAGATGGTCGCCAGGGATGGTGACGGAGCAATCAGTTGGTCGGTTTAAGGCTGACGACTTAGCTACTGTTGAAGAGTATTGGATTAAAGATTATACCATGGAGCCTATCCCAGAAGATGTAACAGCTCTGGAATTAGAAGAGGAAGCTAAGGCTTTCTTGTCTGGTAAAAACCCTGACGTTAATAAATACATGAATCATAAGGGTCACATGCTAGGTCATGCCAACCAGGTTAGAGAGCTGGCGGCGGAACTATTACAACTACCAGTCGAGGTAATCACTGAGCAGGACATCGCGGAGCTAGAGACTAATCCAAAAGTTGGAGTCGGCTTAAAAATTGTTAAAGATCATCTTCGGATGCACAAAATATTAGACGAGCAAAACCCCAAAGGTACTCGACCAAAATATCCAGAGAACCTAAGGCTCATTATAAAGATAGATAAAACCATCCTATACGATGGGCAATCACCAGAACGTGACGGGAAAATCCCTCTTGTGCCATTTTATGCCTACAAGACTGAAGATTCTATTTACGGACTAGGCGAGGTTAAAAACCTTATCTCTGCACAGAAATCATTTAACGAAATGGATTGGGCGGAACTACAAGGTCTAAGACTAAACGGAAACTCAGGTTGGGTTATAGATAAAGAATCTGGTATCGACAGTGATACTTTAACCAACGAACCTGGTATCATTATAACTAAGAAGCAGGGGACGGAAGCACGGAGGCTGGAACCAGGCGTGGTTTCACCACAACTTGCGACGAGGAAATTTGCAGACCAACAAGCTATGGAGCAAATTTCAGGTATCAATGAGGCCTCTCAGGGAAGAAAGCCCTCATCTGTTACCGCCGCTGCCGCAATCCAAGCACTGCAAGGTGCGACACGTTCAAGAATAAATCAAAAACAAAGATACCTCTCTGAATACTCACTCCCAAGACTGGCAAGCCTAGTGGCTTCCAGAATTGTTAACAGATGGTCAGTAGAGAAAAAACTCCGTGTCTACGATAAAGACGGCGAGTTACAATACATAGAATATAACCCTGATGAAATATACAAGTTAAAGTATGATATTCGTCCGCTTGCCTCGACCAACTCTGGTTTGGCTAAGGAAGAAGTTTTCAGTGTTATGTCTCAACTCCTTCAAGGTAATGCAATTGATCCGCGTACGTTTGTTGAACTGACAGACTTACCTTATCGTTCCGCCGTTTTAAAACGTATGGATGAAAACGACGAGAAGAACGCGATGATAGAACAGTTAGTAGCAGAGAACGCTCAACTAAAAGAGCAGGGTAACCCACAAAGTTTGCAGGACATTCCTGCCGACGGAGAGCCACCAACTGAAGCAGAACTTATACAGTTACAAAACGGTTAATATAATATAAAATATTTTCACGGAGCCTTAGGGCCAACCACGGAAGGAGTAAAAATGTCAGAAGAAGAAACTGGCGGGACAACTGTCGATACAGACCTCGCAGGATCAGAAGGCTTAAGTGCCGACTTTTTAAACAGTTTAGGAATTGAAACAAACGCGGATTACGGACAAGCCGATGCGGCCCCTACTGGAGATGCAGAAGTTTCAGAAGAAGAAGTAGAGGCTTCACCTAGTGAAGAACCTACAGTGGATGAATTGGTAGAGGAAGGACAAGCGGAAAGCGCCCCCGAAACTTTCGAGATAGTTCACGACGGAGTCAGTAGGAACCTAACATTAGAGGAACTGAAATCTCACGCTCAAAAAGGGTTTGATTACACGACCAAGACAATGACCCTAGCTGAGCAAAGAAAGGAGTACGATGCGCAGGCACTTGCCCAAGCAAACGAACTCAAGGCTAGTCAGGAATTAATAGCCAAAGAAAAGCTAGAGATGACTGACCTTTATTCATTAAGAGATCAGTGGGATCTGTACATTAACCACGTAGAAAAAACTGACCCAACACTTTTTGAAGAACTTAAAGAAGGATTCCAAAGCGTTAACCTTCAATATAATAATCCAGTTGTATCGGCACACCAGGCAGCTACAAACAAGGAAATGGCGGAGCTAAGAAGCTTAGTTCAAAGCCAACAAGATACTTTGAATATGAAGGACTTTAACAGAGATTATGACTCAGTTATGGACAAGTATTCAGACGACCTTAAACACTTGGGATTAGACATTGATAAGAAACTGATTGAGGATTCCTGGGCTTCCGGCGCAAAAACGGCAGAGGATGCACTTCGCGATGTTTACGGCAAACAAATGTTCCAATTGGCCATGTCAAAAGGAAAGCTTGCTAAGACAGAGAGAAAAGCAACCGCTGCTAAAAAAGTACCCACTGCCGGAACCGCTAAAGTTGGAAAAGGTGTTGATAAGACTCTGACCAGAACCACCGCAGGAAGATTGCGTGGCTGGAACGATTCGTTAGTTGCCGCTATGAAAGAGATGACATAGACCTGCTATAACCAAGGATTAGGAAATGGCATTAGAATTTTCACAAATCACATCTTTGACTGAAAGACATTTCATCCCCCGTTTAGTGGATGGTGTTTACAACTCAAAGGCATTTACTGCACGTCTGGCTCGCCCGGACAAAATGCAGATGAAAGATGGAGGTCATGAAATTTTGGCTCCCGTCATTAACTCACAACCTGGCGTTGGCGGTTACTTCGACGATCTAGCTACACTAGATACTTCTCGTACCGACAACATCACAGCTTCTAAGCACCAATGGCGTCAACTTTATGAGCCAATTCGTGTCTCTAGAAAAGAGCTTTTACAAAATAATGGCGATGCTGCAAAGCTTAGTCTTGTTAAGTCTAAAGTTCAGATTGCTGAAAAACAGTTCAAAGAAAATTTGGCCCTAGGTCTTTTTTCTGATGGTACTGCAGGATCAGGCGCTGGTACGACCGATCAAATTGACGGCCTACAAAGTGTTGTTTCTACAAGTTCTACCTATGGTGGAATTGCTGTAGCTGACTTCGCGGAATGGGTTGCTATTGATAAGTCTAACGGCGGGACAGATCGTGCCCTAACTTTGAATCTTATGCAAGCTGCCTTCGGTGCCGCTAGTGAAGATGACGAGAAACCATCTGTTGCTGTTTGTCGGCAAAATGTTTACGATCAAGTTTGGTCTTTATACCAACCTCATCAACGATTGATGAGTGAGGAAATGCACAAACTAGGTTTTCCCAACACTTTAGTTTTTAACGGGATTCCTTTGATTGTTGATAGTCACTGTAAAGCACAAACTATTTATTTTTTAAATGAAGAGTATTTATTCTTAGCTGTTCACAAAGACGAGAACATGAGAAAAGAAACTCTTGAAAGATTAGAAACTTCAAACTCAATGTTAATGAGAATCTTCTGGATGGGTAATTTAATTTGCAACAACAGACGATTCCAAGCTCAGCTTGGTGACATTGAAGTAGCAGCTTAGGAGGCACTATGAAAAAATTAATTGTTTTATTTGTTTTGTTGTCACTACCTGCACTTGGTGTAATTAGTAAGCCCTTTGGTGCTGACTTTGATAATACTGGGACTCTTAGAACACAAGATCCTATTGACATCAATGTTAAGTTTACCTCTGCGGTTGCTGCTAACGAACTACAAGTTTGGGATAGCACCGCTGCCGACGGAGCCACTGTCGACACTTCTGATTCAGAAAGTGCCGCTGTTGGTGACAAAGTAGCTTGTGTATCTGTAGCCACTAAGGCCGCAGGTAAAGTTGGTAAATGTCGTGTTTACGGAAAGATGACTTTGAGATTTGCTCACTCTGGGAACGGTGGTGACAATCTTGATGCCACTTTTAACGAGGAAGTTTATCTTGCTGGTCCCACTGCGGGCCGGGGAATGGTTGCTGGGATTATTTCCCCTTCAACTTCCTCTCCTCTAGACCACCCAATTGGTGTGGCACTAGAAGCTAAGACAGCTACTGGAGACATTAAGGTTTTTATTAACCTACTTTAGTATGAAAAATTCTTACGAATTATTCTGGGGAGCGGTGGTAACACTTCTCCCCATTTTTTATCGACGGGAATGGGGCAGTCGATTATCAATGCAAGTGGGGTTGGTCGCTTGTATATGTGTGAGCATACTTTTGTTTGGTGGCGGTATATCCAAGTATATACCAAAGAAGTCTTTCGTCCTGATCTGCATCTTGGGATTATTTAATAGAGGTAATATCGCCTCTTTCACGTTTTTCATTCAATGGGTTTCAGTTTGTTCTGGACTTCTGTTGGTTTCGCAAATGAGCGAAAAAATTAAAAATATAAATTGTGTATACACTATGTTGGCGATAGCTTGTATCTTTCATAGCCTCTGGGTTGTAATAGAGTGGGTGGGGTTCAGTCCTTACCACTGGTTCTTTATGAAACTAGAGGGAACCAAAGTTTTAACTAACCACGGTTACGGATACACCTCGGGGGTGTACACAAAACCCCTAACTGTCGGGGCTTTCAGCCATTACAATCTGACCGGTGCCTACATAGCAATGTGCCTGCCGGTGTTTTTTAGACGCGCATTTTTACCGTACATTTTCCTGCCAATTGGCGCAATTTTACTCCTAGGTTCGGCACTGCCGATGCTAACTGCAGCAGTTGGGGCGACAATTTACATAGGGTGTAAACTTAGAGTTAACCTTCAAAAATGCATAGCCTCAATAATTTCAGCGATTTGTTCGCTAACTATCCTCTGCCATATACCGGCAACCCATAAGTATTTCTCCTGGTTTAAGAACAATGGGAGATTCCCAGTCTGGGAGGATACTATCACCTGGCTGACCGGACTAGACGTGCTAATCGGGCGGGGTCTTGGGTACTTTTATGACGAGTTTCCTCGGACATTTACCCGCCATGGACAGGTATTTCAGCAAGCTCATAACGAATACTTAGAAATATATATCGCTTTCGGTGCCATTGGAGTTATCCTATTCCTATGGTCCCTCCGACCTGTATTCAAGGCTAAAGATCCTGTACTAATCGCAGGAATCCTGGCATCATTAATAAATATGGTTGGTCACTTCACCCTGCACATAGCGGGCACAGCACTAGTGGCCATAATTTACTATTCACAATTGTTCAAGGAGAAAGAACATGGCAACATCCGCATCTGAAGTCCGTAGTGAACCAATGGGCGCATCTAAAATTCAAGTTTTTGATGTAGAGTTATCTGGCACCGTCACGTCTGGAACTTTCAGTACTGGTCTTGATTACATTTATTGGGCAGGTATTTCATCTAGCACAGCAACTTCTAAACCTACTATTGGTAAAAACTTTTCAACTACGTCAGTAGTTACTAACGGGGACGTTTTTATTGAAGATGCCGCCACGGATGATACAGGTATCTCTGTTATAGTTTACGGTCGGTAATGTCCCGAGCATGGAATGGGAGTAGCTTAGAGACAGAACTCTCAGCACTCCTGGGTGATACAAGCACCACCTTTAAAGCTAGAGTTTTAGGTTGGATGAATGATGTCCAACAAGAAATATCTGACAGCCACGACTGGAACTTCCTAATCAGGAGAGGCGAAAAGATCCTCACTGCACTTAGCGAACAACAGTCAGTATTAACTGCCGCACCCACTGCCGCTTCAGTAGCTCAGTCTGCCGGCGGAACACTCACAGACGCTGGCGTCTATAATGTTTATGTAACTTTCGTCGAGTCCAATGGACTTGAGACTGCGGCGGGGACTGCCTCGGCAGACGTCACTATATCGGGAACTACTCAACAAATAGACGTCACGGCCGTGCCGGTTAGTCCTGAACCACTAGTGACACAAAGAAAAATTTACCTGCAGTTAGACGGTGGTAGCATCTTGTTCATTTCTACAATAAATGACAACACCACGACAATAGCCACAATATTAGCTGATGCCACATCAACTATTCAGGCACCTGACTATGATGGGATGAGGAAGTTTCGTGGGAATCCATTTTTTGAATCTTCCAATCAGTTAGAACAAAGATCACTCGATGATCTCAGGTTAAAGTTTGAGGGTGTAGTGCCTTCAGGCACGCCAGAGTTTTGGGCACCGCTTGCGGACAATGAGATATTTTTCTATCCATCTCCATCAAGTGCCCTAACACTTAAATATTATTTTCACATGCGACCACCGCAAATTGTTTCCTCTGTCGATAGCCAACCGCTTTTGCCGGTTGAGTTTAAGCCGGTTTTAAAAGCTGGTGTCATAGCACTTGGTTATGAATACCGTGACCGTGCCGGACAAGAGGGTAAACTTAATAATTATCACTTACTGCTATCTAAGGCTCAAAGAGATTACTCTGAAAAAGCCAGGGGTAGAAATACTATAAGAGATGTTGTTGGAGATACTGACGGTTTCTCTTATAACTAGGGAGAATAATGCCACTCAATAGACGTGCCATTAACAAATATAAAGCGTTCGACCAACCGCTGAGTTTTAAAACTGATGAAGCAGAAACCAAACTTAAAGACATCAGGAACCTTTTCTTCAATAAGGGCAAGCTTGATACACGGAATGGTATGTCTCGTTTTAATGCTACTGCCCTTGGTGGCCCTGTGCTGTCTACTTCGTTTTTTAAAGATTCCAGTGGTACTACAAACATTATCGCTAAAGTCGGTACGACTCTTGTAAAAGTAAACGCCACGGGCGGACATACTGTTATAAAATCAGGGCTAACTGCAACGAACGTACACACGGGTGTAACACTAAATAACAGACACATAATTACAGTAGAGGGGAATGGGATATTCGCGTGGGACGGAACTACGTTTTCTAACTTAGGATCTGACGTTCCCGCCATTCCCTCCGTAGCTACCAGTGGTGCAGGTAATTCACTTGATGCTGATGACTACCGAGTGGCGTGTACCTTCTACTCAAGCCAGTATGGGTTTGAATCAAACATCGGCGTACAAACTGCTGATGTAACTGTAGCTTCTGGCAAACAAATCGACGTAACATCAATTGATACTACCACCAGCAATGGGTTCATTGATAAGGTTAGAGTTTATGTTAACAACGTAACTGACAACACGGGGTTTTTATTCTTTGTAGAAATTGACCTAGGCACGACAACTGCAACGATAGATACTAACGCTACCTCGAGTAGGGTGCCTCCGTCAGACTGTGCCGCACCTATATCTGGTGGTGGTAAATACATGACCACCTTTAACAGGAAATTAGTCTATGCGGGAAACACTACTTTTAAAAACGATGTCTTTTTTAGTGGGATTGATAAGCCAGATTGCTTTTCTGACGAAGATGATCGTGTTGTTATTCAGTGTCCCGGTGATGGCGCTGTTAGCGGTCTTAGTACTGGCCTGTTTAATGACAGCCAACTGGACCCTTACGTAGTTATATTCAAAAGAACATCGACACATATTTATTCTGAAATAGGCGGACAAGCAAAGTTCGCCACTATAAATGATAAGGTCGGCTGTGTCTCACACGAGTCGATTATAGTTAGGAACGGACATGTGTTCTTCCTGTCTCAGTCGGGATGGAGGGCAATAGTTAATGGTAGGCTCCTAACTAATAAGCAGGGTGAGGCCGTTACTCTAGGGGACGGGGATGTTGATGACATCTTCACCGTTGAGGATGCTTCGGATTTCTCATATGCACTTGATAAGTCACAGCTTGCAGGGTCGTTTGGAGTTTATTATGCCACCCTCGACCAATATATTACCTGGGTAATAGAGGCGGACGCAGTGTCTGCTAGCAAGCAATACGTCTGGGAGTTTGATAAGATCGGGTTTACCACGTACCGGTTCGCAGTCGACGCCACCTCTGCAATGATAGGTGAATCAAGCACGGGGGAGGAAGTAGTTTATTTCTCCGGTGCCAATGGGTACATTTACCAACACTCAATATCTGAGGCTAAGACCGACATAGATAAAGACAACAACGCCGTGACCATTGATGCGTTTATGCTCATGCCTTGGTTTGGCGGAACTGAAGATTACGATTCTACCTATTCATTTAGGGAGCTGATACTTCGAGCAACAACATCATTAGATGATATAACAGTCAGGGCGTTTGTTAATTTTTCCTTCCTGTCAGCAGACCTACACACCTACTCTTTCCCAACAACCAATACTGGCTTCGTCCTTGACGTGTCAAAATTAGATGAAGGTGTGTTCGGCGACTCGAGAGAAAGAGGTTCGGCGAGGGCAGATATAAATAGGACCGGCGAAAACATATTGATTGGTTTTTACCAGAACATAGCCGGTGCCAACATGGGCTTAATAAACGGCCAATTACATTTTAATAAAAACGGAAACAGGAACTTAAATTAGGAGTTATAATGTATACATTTGTTTTAGGACAATCAAAACTAGATAAAGCTACTTTAGAAAAAGAGATTGTATTTGATTCTAGTATGGGAATACTGTTTGGAACAATATCTGCCTTCTTTTTACATAGAGCCTACAAAAAATACAAACAATGGAAGAGGTTATAATGTTTAGATTATTTTTATTACTAGGTTTTATAACACCTACGCTATACGCGGGAACCTGTTCATCAATTTCACGTACTAACAACAGTGCCAGCACGGTACTTACCTCGACCAAATATAATGCTGATCATAATGTTGCCTATGCACAATTAAACGACCTGGACGGCGGGTGTATCACGGACGGTACACTTGAGTTTTCCAGCCTTGCCACGGCAGAGTTTGGAGTTATAACCAACGGGACTGAACGTGGGTGTGAAGTGACCAGGTCAGACGGCAACACACTGTCGGTCGCTAGTTGCCTGTCGGCAGTAAACGGTAACCAGATAAACACTGCCACCGCAGCCACCGTGACTTGGGGTTGTACAGGTTGTGCCGCTGAGGTCGCCTCAACTGAATACTTTATTTATATAAAAGACGGTAGTAACGGTTTCTCATTAGATGGTCAACTGCTTATCTCTACAACTGGACCTAGCAGTAAGGGTTACGACGGATCAAGTAACAAGGCGCTTGCAAGATTTAGAAACGACGGAGCCTCTAGTATAGCATCAGGTAATATCTCCCAGTTCACCGTCACCGGGTTTGGTGGTCGTGGCGTATCTGATGTTTGTTCATTTGAAGATTGGGCGACTGGAGAAGGTCAACGTGTTAACGGCACTGTTCCTGCTCTTAGGCCCCTTAACAGGCTGGCCAGTGATGTGAGGGGATCTTGTTCGTTTGCCTCTTTTGCAGCTCACCAAGTAACCATAAACCAAGCCGGGTATTACAGGTTTGAAGGCAGTGGCGTATTTAGAGGGACGGGAGAAAGTATATTATATTTAGCTAATGTAACCACTGGGGATCTTCCACTACTTAGTCACAACTTAGAAGCCGGTGCCGGAGAGTCTGGTAATCTTAGGTTTCAAGGTTATTTATATGTGCCAGCAGCAACAGTTTTTGAAATGAGAGCTAATTATTCTCTAGTTGGTAACGCCTGCGGATCACCACTTCCTCCATTTGGACTTGAGGTTCTTTGCTCTAAATTATTAATAAGTAGGTACGAATAGTGAGTATCTTTAAAGAATATTACCACGAGAAATACGGGCTAAAAACTTTAGAGTCCACGTATGGTTTTATTTGCTACAATATAAAAGAAGAGACATGTTTCATAGGCGAGATATTTGTTAAACCAGAACGCCGAGGGGACAATAGAGGATCTGTACTAGCAGACGAGATAGCCAACCGAGCTAAGGAAGCCGGCTGTAAATTTCTAACCTGCACAGTGCAGTTGGCCGGCAAAGAACCCGAACGGTCATTAGTAGCTATAATAAAATATGGGTTTAAGATTACAGATGTCGTGGGGACGGGACTGTATTTAACTAAGGAATTATAATGGGTGATTTGTTTGGAGATAAAGAAAGTCAGCTTTTTGAAAGAAGCCATTTGGCTAAGGGAGCTGAAGATTTTCAAGTAGAAGCTCAACGGTTACAACTGCAGGGGCTTAGGAATTTACAGCCTCAGAGTCGGACGGAACTAGAAGGTATTTTTGGCAGGGCAGACCAACAAGAGTTGGCCCAACGTCGTACCGGACTGGCAGACTTGCAGCAAGATATTCAAGGTGCCCAGGCGGCTAGGGGACTGGGGAGTACGTCAGTCGGACTAGGCCAATTAACTTCTGGGAGAAAAGCCTTAACTGAAAGAGAAGCACAACTAAAATCAAGTATACAAGACAGGGTGAACGCGCTCAGACAGCAGCAAAGACAACAGTTTTTCCAAGCTGCCACGGGAGCTGCCAGTAGCCAGAACATACCCATTAGATTCCAAGACCAACGTATCAATGCTAGAGGACCAGGACTTATTGGACCACTACTAGGTGCTGCCGGAACTGCAGTCGGAGCCTTTTACGGTGGGCCTGCAGGTGCTGCCGCTGGTGCTGGAATAGGAAACGCTGCCGGCAATGCCTTCGGCGGTAAGGCCAGTGCCACGGGTGCTGGGCAGGGACAAGTTCAATACACAGCTTAGGAGATAAGACATGGCTTTCGTACCAGAGTCAGAACAAAAACAAAGACAGAGAGCCTTAGACTTACAGAGGAAGGTAGACTCCAGTCCCCTGTCCCAAATAATAACGGGGATCTCAACCGGGGTTACCTCTGGACTTAATCAAGCAATAGATAGAAAAAAGCTAGCCGATAAAAATCAAGCGGCATTAGACTTGGCTGTGGGTAAAGAGAAAGCTAAAGCTGAAGGTGGGTTCGACCAATCTAAAGCATCAAAAAGAATAGCAGCAAACTTAAAAATAGAAAGAGAAAACCCTGGCACTGATCCGGCAAGGAGAGCTAAAGCCAGAAGGCTAGTCGATGAGGACTTAATAGCTAGACAACAGTCTAGGTTCGACTCCGGCGGAGACAGGAGATTAGAGAGAGATATTAATGCCACTAGAAGAGCGCAAGTAGATCCAGAAGTACTGGGGTCAGCACCGGGAGTACCAGAGGTTCAAATACCAGGTAGCTTTGCAACACAAGAAGAAGCCAACATAGCTTCTCAGGCTAGGGATGCTCGCTTGGCTAAAACGCCAGCAGCCCAAGTACCAGCAGCCCAAGTACCAGCAGCCCAAGTACCAGCAGCCCAAGTACCAGGACAACCTGCGGTGGGTACGCCGACTATAGAGAGCCGGGCACTGGAAGACAGGGCTAGGAAAATAAAAGAGAAGCAACGCACCCTAGAACAATCAGATGTTAGAATTACTAATAAGTTTATCGAGGGGTTAAACGAGGACACGCCAGAAATTAGGGATCGTATTAAAAACATGCCGGGGACTTACGGTAAGAACTTAGTGGCAGCACACGAGGCTGGCACCACCGATATGTTTGCCAATAGCCAGATAGGTAAGAGAAAAGCTGGTCGTCTAAGTAAGGCGAAAGAATCCAGAAACAAAATTGTACTTTCTGCCGACAATAATATAGCCGCCTTTGTAGGGATACAGGATTCTGTTGCGGCACTAAATGAAATACTTACTCTGACCACTGGTCAAAAAGTTAACTTCCTAAATTTGAAGTTTACTAAGTTAGCCGACTCTACTGGATTCGGGGATGACGTAGCACATTTCGGAGCGGAACTTTCTTCATTCTTTAATGGGAATAAATTCTCAGACGAAGATGTAGCAATAGCACATAACGCCTTTAGAAGTTATATAGCTGGGACCAGGAAAGCCTTCCAAGCCTACGGTAAATCAATTTCAGGTGGGACAATAGCTGCCGAGGAAAGAGCAGAATTTCATAAGACCCTGCCCAACCCAGAAGTAGACACACCCGCCGCAGTCATCGCAAAGGTTAGAGGATTAGCGGTTGCAGAAAGAGCCGTCAAGGCCGGAGCAATAAAAGGATACAAATCTCTTGAAAAACTAGAGAACTTAAAACCAGGGGAGAAACCCTCACCGGAGTTAGAGAGAGAAGTTAAAGAATTTTATAAATCTGTAGTATCTATAGTTAAAGCATACACGGCAGGGCGAGTAGTCCCAGTAAAGATGATGAAAAAAATTAGGAACTACGAAAAGGGCGTGGTTAAGGATAGAGAAAAAGAAAAAGTTAAGACACAGAAAAAAGGTAAAAGCCTACTAGATAAGGTGCGATAAAATGCCTAAGAAAAAACTATCTGCTGCAGAAATTATAAAGCTCGCTGAAGAGAGTGGGGCTACAACCAAAGACGATTTTGAAAGCGACCTTGAAGAAGGCGGAGCTGACATACTTGAGTCAGAACTTGATCGCCATCTTAGAAGTATAGAAGAGCTACCCACCCCCAAGAGACAGGGACTTGTTGACCGGACAGTAGATTCAGCCGGAGACTTGATAGGAATTGAAAGACCTTCCGCTGAAAAGGGTGCTGATAAACTTCCTGCTCCTCTTGAAGGTGAGTCAGAACTTGACCGCCATCTTAGAAGCATAGAAGATTTACCTAAGCCCGGTGCCGCCATAGCCTCTGACAGTGGTCGGTCCCCTGCCAGTGAACAACTTACTCCCGAAGAAAAAGCTAGGGGTAGGGAGTTGCTGGCAAAAGAAGAACTTACTGATCAAGACAACGAGTTCCTAGAGGGACTTAACTCCAGAGGGCTACTTAAAAAAGGTGCCTTTGATAAAGCAGAAGAAGAAGAAGAGGACGAAGAATTTAGAATGTTCCCCAAGTTTGAAGAAGGTGCTGAAGCAGAAGCCTTAGGAGAGTTAGTTGGTGGGGCCGTAGATGTATTGGACCGTGCCTCTCTTGGACGATTTGTTAGGAGTGGTATTGATGAGGCTGGTAAAAGTTTTACCCATAGTAGGGAAGTAGATAAACAAGGTGTAGTTAGTAGTTTAGCAGAAGCCGGAGTTAAAGGACTGTATACTGGATTTAAGGAAACACTACCAGGATTTTTAGGTGGAGCAGACATAGGATCTCCATCTGTATCAGGTAGAGAAGCTGCCGAGTCTGTTGGGTTTTCTACCGAGCCAATGGACATAGATATTACAGTTACTGGAGAAGGTGGGTCCGTGCCAGAAGAAGTACCTCTGTCGGCACTGCCACCCCAATTACAAGGTGACCCATCTTTAGTAACCACTACCGAAACAGCTAAGGGACCATCTCCGGCAGGGGTTGTTGGAACTTTGCTGGAAGTCTTTGGCGATTTCTCTGGAGTCAGAAAGGCAGTTAAGCTTGGGGGCAGGGCGTACATAGAAACTATAAAGAATGTTAAAAAAGTAGTAGACAACGATGTTGTAAAAGAAATACTAGACGGAACTTCCGCTCTAAAAGATGTGGTTACGGGAACGCTAAAGGTTCCTGCTATACGTATACCAGAAATAGCCACCACGGCTAAAAAGTTTGTGGAGGGTGTCCCTGGGCAGGTGAGAAAATCATTTAGAACTAGGTTCAACCCCCGTGCAGATGTAGCCAATAAGATAGCAGATAAGCATGGCATCAAGGGAGTGGACAACCACGTTGAGTTTGTTGAGGGTGATCGCATCCCACTAAAAGAAAGAACCGACCTAGAAGCTAGTGGATCTGTAGATGATATAGAAACCTACAACACACCAATGGTAGAAACAGATAAAGTTATAAGAAAAGAACTAGATAACCTGGGGAAACCAAAAACTCCCGAGGAACTAGCAAAAGAGTTAGACGAAGCCATAGACACGGGGCTTGATAATAGACTTAAGCAAGTTGGGTCTACTATAGAAACTAAAATAAGAGAAGTTCCTGGCTATAAGTTTGACGAAAAAACAAAAAGAAATTTTGTACAGAAATTTAGAGCGGCCCGTAAAAAATCTAGGACACAAGCTGTAGCAGGGGCTACTAAAAAACAAATAAACGAGGCTGGCGGGTTTGATGCGGTTTTGGAATTTAAAAGTGAGCGCGGAGATTTAAAAAAATTATTTAATCAACCTCTACAAATGTTAAAGTTCATAAGAAACCTGGGTAAGAAGGGTTGGGGCAAGGGGGGTCTAGATATAGACATACTGCCCGACCTAAGTGCGGAGCAAGCCAGAGATTTATATAAAGCCATGATGTCCATCATGAAATCCGATCTTAAACTTAAGTTCGGTGCTGCTACCATAAAAGATATAGAGGCCAGCAACAAGATATTCTTTGAAGTTTTAGGCAAGGGGGCTGAGGCCAAGAAAATATTATCCGGTAGAAGCGGGAAGGCTCTGCTCAATAATTTATTAAATATGGAGCCGGGTAAACTTACTAACCTCCTACAGTTTGTAGATGGTCCAAAACTTAAGAAGCTTAGGCGCGGTATACTAGAGCATGTACTAGGAAAAGAAGTTGTTGTTTCAGGAACCAAGTTATCTTTTGTTAATGCAGAGAAACTTAACCAAGCACTGAATAACAATCAGAACCTACGTCTTCTAATGGGCGACCCAAATGATTATACCTCGCTACTAGAATTGTCTGACTTACAGAAATCATTGCCCGCCCCTATCAGAGTTCCAACAAAAGCTGCCACAACCAAGAAAGCTTTCTTCGGTGCCATTGAAGCTGCCTTTGATAAATCAATACTTGACGCTGGGAAAGTTAGGGCCAGGATAAATAGGTCTGCCGCTAAACTAACCAAAGAGTTTCCCACCTTAACAAAAAGGGAAATAAAAGCTAGGTTAACAAAAGCCCGGAACCAGGGAAAGACTGCAGAAGAAACTATGAAGTCACTAGAGTCCCTAGCAAAAGGAAAGGCAACGGGTAAGAAAATTAGAACCGGCGTTAAAAGAGCAGCCCCCGCAGCTAGGTTGATACAGCGTGGGTTAGAATCATTAGGTCAATAATTCCAAGGAGAGGAAATGAAATATTATCAAGTGTACTTAGAGAGTGACGGAAAGAACAGACGTGGTGCTAACCAAGACGCCCCTGCAAAACGGCACGAACGTGATGCGGTCTACTTTAGTCCAGCCTCGCCCTTTATGGTCTATGAATATAAGGACGGGCAGGATAAACTATGTAGACAGCTATTTGAACTGGGGGAATACGGGGATGGGTCTTTTAAAATTTATTTTTTTAATGATGGTGCAGACGCTATCTCTGAAGAGGAACTATACAAAAGAAAGAGTGAAAGTAAGAGCGAAGTACCTAAGAAGAAACCATCCAAGAAAAAGATAGTCAGTAAAGTGGCCAGCAAGGAGAGTAAATAATGAGCGCATTAAATCCGGACTACTCAATTAGTTCAGTCAATTATAAAAACGGTGAGAGTGTCCAGGGGGCAGTGGAGCTAGGGAAGTCAGTGACTTACCACCTCAGTTTGTCTGCCGATACATCGACCGATCCATTTGCAGGTAAGACAAACAAGTATGCCGAGTCAGCACTGATAAGAGTTATAGTTGCCGAGGAAGCCACTACAATTGGGGGTCTACATATCAAAGCTGGCGGGTCAGGAATTTCCGCTGCCGACACGGATGATTATTTCTTGGCACCTAACGTAGAATATTATTTCCAGGTTAGCAGTAACAACAATTACTTTAGAATCATTGGGGCTGCCTCGGCAACACCACAAGTATTTGTGACCGAAATAAAATAATGAAACGCTTGGCCGCTACCGTCACATTGTTCATGACCTTTGGGTCAGTCTTGTGGGCGCTGGCGGCTGACATTAGTTCACTGAAAGAAGCAAAGAAAAATACTGCCACGCAGTACCAACAAATCGCAGCGGATATTAGAGAGATAAGATCGAACCAAAGTGAAATACTCAAGCTTTTAATCAACCGTGACTAGTCGCTCCTATGAATTAAAAGAGCCTGATGTTAGCCTTGAGGATATGTTAATCTTAAAGCCTAGCCTTGTAATAGTCTGGGGGTTTCTTTTAAAGTTCTGTGCAACTAATAAGATACCCTGCCGGATTACAAATATAAAAACTAAATTTCCTCTGAGTGTTTCAGACACCCACCCACAGGGGAGAGCTATAGATGTTTCAGTCAGGGGGTGGTCAATCCTACACGTTAGAGACTGCCAGGATTACCTGGAGAGAAACGTCGGTCATCTAGGTGCCATAGTGGGACGAGGTGACAGACGAGTGTCGGTGTTCCATAATGTCTATGGGGATCATCTGCATCTGCAGGTTGCGCCAGAAAAATTTAACGAAATTAACTAAGGAGAGGTTATGAAATCACCATTTAAATCCAAGACATTACTTGCTAACTTTATCGTTGCAGCAGTGGCTTTTTTTCCAAATGTTGCGAGTCAGTTAGATGCATCACAAGTTATGTTAGGTCTTGGTGCTCTGAACATGGTCCTTCGTCTTATAACTAAAGATAAAATCGGACTAGAGTAATGGTTGAGCTGGTCCTAGAAGTTTTAGGCACAGGGCTTAGGCTCTGGGACCGTCACGGCCGACACAAATACACACGTAAATTTTTAGAGCTTCAGGAGGTGATACGTGAACAAAGAAATACGCCCGCACTGGAGCGTGACAACATTATTTACAGCAATGCTGTTGATGAGCTGTACGAGCTTGGGAAAGCCTTTAGTTCCGCCGCTGCATCGGCAGATACTTCTAGTCCATCCGAATAAACCCGTGCTTATTTTTCCGTACAAGTACCGACCTAAATGGAAGTGGAAGAAGCGGTCCAAAGTACTCGAGTATGACCTAAATGATCCCAAAATTCGTGCAAGGTTGCAGGGTTTTGAGTGCCAGATCCCTCGTTAGTAACATATAATTTAAGGAGGGGGGGTGATCGAATATCTAAACAATGCAGATAAAGTCACGGTTATATTGTTCCTGCCTTTGTGTGTAGAAAATCAACGAGAGCTTTTAGAAGTCGCCCTGGAGTATTGCCAGGACGTCGAAGCTGATTACTTTTTGGCCGTGAAGGAAGATGCCTCACGGCCCATCTGGAAAGGTCGCCGGGGGGTTAACATTGGCAAGATCCGTTAGTGCCTCGTAGACTTCGTCCCAATTCTCCGGATAAGCAACAAACACCAGGCCTCCGGCTCGCCTAATTTTTTCGTGAACGTATTTTTGTAGAGGCGATACCCTCGCCTTAGCACTCGCTTTATATTCGATGCAGACGAACGCTCCATTAATTGCCAGTAACTTATCAGGAAATCCCCCTTGGCTCACCTGTTGTATCGACGTGCTGTATGTGTTCGGCAGTCGATCTATATATTTCTGTACTCTATTTCTGAACTTTTTTTCGGGGCCTGCCATGGCTTCTCCGGCTCGGGGAGGAAAATCTTATTCCTTTAATCTGCGCTCTTACTATATGGTTTTCGTTCCGCCCAATTTGTATCTGACCATTCTACCCCTACCGTCATTGGTAGTCGTAGATGCGGATACGCTTGTTCCATTATGGTTTGCAATTGTTCAACAATGTGTTCTTCGTCCTTATGGACCTCGAATAATATTTCATCGTGGATCTGCAGGACCATGTTGGATTTTTTATCCGCCAGGTAATCCGCCAGTTGTACCATTGCCTTTTTTACAATGTCGCCACAGCCACCCTGAATTAAATAATTGGGGGCTTTATATTCTTTGTCTTCTTCCACGAAACACCTCCTGCCAAACCAATTTGTAATGTGACCTAGTAACTTTGCCGTACCAATAGTGTCGCATATGAAACTACTGACCATCGGCAGCTTTTCAAAATATAAGTTCTTTAGTTTTTCTGCCTTCTCTAAATCTATCCCCAGGGCATCGGCAAGTTTCTGTGCGCCACCACCGTATAAAAGCATAAAGTTAATTGTCTTAGCGTACTTTCGCTCAACGCCCATAGCTTCTGCCGTTGCAGCGTGGACATCCATCCCGCCGATTATTTTTTTAATGAGCTTAGTTTCGCCAGCAATGTCGAGCATAAGTCGATACTCCATCTGGTCGTAATCAAGCATAAAAAAATTATAACCATCACGAGGTATAAAACAAGCTCGCGGGTTGAAATCTTCATCTGGGTTATTCTCCTTATGGACATTTTGCAGGTTTGGTTCCCGACAAGACATACGGCCAGTCGACGTGCCACCCTGGACAAAATTACAATGGAGGAGTCCATCATCATCTTTTAAGTCCAGAAAGTTTCTATAGTAGGTATTGAGTTTTTTATAAACTTTTCTATGGTCCAAAATACACTTAGCTATTTTGTTGTCCATAGTTTCTAAAACACTGGCGGCGAAACTGGGGTTCCCTTTAGCGGTGGTACCGCCGGTGATACCATGTTCCTCGAAGGTTTCTTTGATAGCCTTGTTTGAATCTACAAACTCCTTATGTACCAGCTCGTGATATAAGTCCCCCTGAATTTTAACCTGCCTAGTGCAGTTATCAATGGCGGCCTGGCAGTAGGCAACGTCAACTTTGATACCAAGTTTTTCCATTTCGAATAAAACATAGGTTAGTGCAAGCTCATTTTTTAATAAAGGAATAGCCGAGGGGTCTTCCTTTGGCTTATCACGCTCGCGTTTTAAAAGCTTATCTATTAAGTGAACACCTAACTCATAAGCAACTCTGGCGTCTCGTTTGGCGTATTCACACATAATTTCGTGCGGCACTTGGTCGTAGTGGGGCTTCCTATCGACTTTCTTTTTACCCGACACTACCGTGGTGGTGTAGAGTTTATTCTTTGAAATATATTTTTTTACGGTGTCGTCTTTTGGAAAGCCAATATGCTTACCGAGGTAGTCAAGACTATAACTAGGCTGAAGATTGCTCAACAGCCTAGATATAGCTTGTGTGCAAAATATTCGAGGGGGGATCGGAATATTTTTTACGCTCAACATATGCATATCAAACTTTGCGTTATGTATAAAAATGTAACCATCAGTCTCGGGGACTTCTTTCATCCCGCCTATTATATACTCTTCAGTACCCTCATCGGCAATACTAAAAGCGAATGGTCGGTCGCCAAGATAAGCATATAAGCCAGTGGTTTCGGAGTCAAAGGCGAGGTGGTTTGTCATAATCATCCCGAAACATGTCCATCTGAATTATTTTAGGATCATTTTCATCTAGGTGGTAGTCTGCCAGTTTCACCATGGTGCATGATATTGCTCTCATGTCTTTTGCTAGCTGCATATATTGTCTATTTAGTTGAGCCAACAAAGGCCCTAAGTCTGAAATCATGTAAAACTCCAATTAAAAAAGGAGCCAGGTAATAACGGACCTGACTCCTCCGGAAAATTTATGAAAAAGAAAGAGAGTAACCACCTTTCTTAATCAGAAAATAATAGGGCAGATTAGACCCTCTAAGCTGACTCTTATAAGGATGATGAAGTCAGCTTATAAATGTCCTCTATCAACAATTGCTTGTGGTTTTTTAGATTGCTCAAGCTGGGGGACTAATACTCCGTCCATCACTTCTTTAGCTAAAGCTCTCTCAGCGGCGGTGGAGTCCCTGGAGTTTTCCACTCGGTAACCTTGCCACTTAAACGTGCCGTCGCGGTTTTCTTCCTGACGGACAGATAACGACAACACAACATTTTGTTGGGGCTTACCTTTTAATGCCTTACTAATGTCGGCAACGCCTTTGAAACTACCGGGCTTTAAAGTTAAATTATAAGCTTCCTTATCACCGTCCGCTAATTTGTCGGCAAGTAATATAACGTATTTGTTATGAAGATTATTTTTAACCACGCCATCGGGTGATCTATTACTGTTAGGCAGGCCATCAGATGGAGAGTTAACCCAAGTCATACGGGTCTTACCGTCTTGGTTCTTCATTAGTTTGCCGCCTAATGTATGAGTGTAAAACTGTTTGGCACCCAGGATGATTATCTCTAGCTCTTTACCAAAATCTTCTCGTAGCTCTTGATCAGCTTCGGCAGTGATGATGGTTCCTTCTACGGCACCGGGGTAATTTTGTGTTCCCGATTGCACAAGGTAAAGCGACTTCATCGAAGCAGTACTTGGTGCAACTTGGACGCCCATTAAATTTGAATACAATGTTTCTTCAGTCATGTTGTCTCCTATTTCTTTGACTTGGTGATACTAAGTTTTTTTACTGTAAATGGAACTACCTCATCCGGCATGCCCCAATCTGCTCCGTCTTTTTCTTGTAGGTCATTACAAACTTTTGTAAATCTCATTCCGTTGATCGACTTC
>Ga0255047_10000491_pt1 | contig 32530 bp, 37 predicted proteins | sample JV7_2_1_MG_FD_183640 | JGI IMG/M metagenome (GOLD analysis project Ga0255047, IMG submission 183640) | Seawater microbial communities from Jervis Inlet, British Columbia, Canada - JV7_2_1 | ecosystem: Environmental > Aquatic > Marine > Inlet | place: Canada: British Columbia | collected 2016-10-06
ACATCAAGGCCACGCCAGTAACCGGCCCGAAGGTCAGGCAGTGGTTCTTGAAGACGCATGGGATTGAACGATTATCGCGCTACAGCGATACGAAACGTGGGTTCAGCGTCCAGTTGTGCTGGCTGGTGCCGCTGTACCCTGAGCACGTGAAGTGGGTGCACGACAAGTTTAGGAAGTGATGTTCCACGTGGAACGTTGGGGGGAGAGAAGTATGGGTAATTTAACTACGGCGAAGAAGTTCAATTCGCTAACACTTTCGGATTTAGCTGATTCGGTAATATTTTACGAGGTTCATCGAACGCTCAAGCATTACGAAAGGATGCAGGCTGAGGTCGAAGAATTGTACGAGCTTGCTAGCGGAAGCAACCTTGTCACTAGCGAACTAATTCTTAGAATGATCAAGCCGTACGTGAATGGGGGCGAAGCATGAAGTTTAAGTTCTTGGGCTCGCCGACCTGGACTGCGGTTCAGCTAGAGCTATTCCCCGATAACTTTCGCGAGCAGTATTGGCAATCTCTGGATGGGAGCGTTTTTAAGAGAACTAACGAACTGATTGCTGATTTTGAGAAATTGAGGGAAAGGATTTATCGCCCTTACCCGTTGACATAGGTCCCTAATTCCGGTATAATGTTAAGTTCAAGTGGGGGATCGCCTTTTCAGAATGGGAAACGGACAGGCGTGACGCTTCTTGAAAACCTGGGGGTGGGGGTCTCGCTCTCTCCCACCCCCGCCTAACTAGGGCGAGAGCCGGGGGTTGCCAAGGGTCTATGACTGAAAGGCGACTTACCTGATTTCCCGGCTCTTGCCCACTTTATTTCCACAACGCGTTGTGGAAAGCAAAGACCACGAAGACCACTAAGGAGCAAAGACATGACGATTGGAAATCTGATAAAGCAATGTCGGGACGCGGCAGAAGAACATCGAAAAGCTGTCGAAGTTGCTAAGAAGACTAGCGCGAAATTAGAATTCGTTAAGGCGTTAACGATCGAAGCGTTGGAAGAAGAGGGTACGGACACCGCACGCGACGCAGAGACCGTCGTCACCCGCACTGAAAGAAAGCTTCCTCAAGTCGTCGACTGGGAAGACTATTACAAGTTCATCCGCCGCAACAACGCGTTCGAGTTGTTGCATCGCCGACCTTCATCCCAAGCGTACAACATTTTTATGGAAACCCGTAAGAAGCAAATTCCGGGCGTCAAGATCTACACCAAGGTCGGTCTCAACATTCGTAAACGAGGAGCAGCATGATGGCAGCTAAGAAAGCAGTGGCGAGAAAGGGTTCGAAGGAAGTAACCAGGAAGCCGAGGTCAGAGGCGGAGCTATCTTCTCTGGAAAAGAAGTTGATGGAGCGGATCAAGTCGGCGCAAGAAGAGATCAAGGGCGACGGTTCTAACCTCATTCGGTTTGATTCACGCGGCTTTGTTTATCAGGGCGCTGAGCTGGGCATGTCGCTCGACGTGGTCGTGCTCGGAAGTTGTTTCGAAAAGACTTATTACGACGCACCGTTCGATAGGGAGGCATCAACGGCGGTTGATCCGTTGTGTTGGGCGCTGGGCGAGGACTCGAAGAACTTGTCGCCGAAGGCAAGCTTGAAGACGAAGCTGTCCGACGCGTGCCGAACGTGTTCGATGAGCGAATGGATCGACGGGCGCAAGGCTAAAGACGAGATCGGCAACCAGTGCCGTGACTATCGCCGGGTGGCGGTGGTGCCTTGGCTTGAAGACCAGGCCGCGCCAGATTTATCCGAAATTGCGTTGATCCGCATTCCCCCGACCAGCTTGAAGAACTTCGCGACGTACATCACGCGGGTGTACCGGTTCCTCGGGCAAGATCCGATCCAGCTCGTAACGCGGTTTGAAATCGATCAGACCGAGAGCTATGGGAAAATTCAGATCCCCTCCATCGTTGAGACAATCGAAGACCGGGAGACGGTCGCGGACTTACAAGCGCTCCCCGCTGAAGCGGTGCTTGCCGACGTCCCGTACAGCCTGACCCCGACCCCAGCGCCGGCACCGCCCCAACGTAAGAAGCGTGCCCGGTCGCGGGTGTGAGCGTTGTGGAAAGGAGATGGCAACATGAAAGGTACATTAGAAGAACGATTCTTTATAAAGGTTCGCAAAGGACGAAAACCTGACGATTGTTGGGAGTGGCTTGCAAGTACTAACGGTGACGGTGGGTATAAGTCTCCACAACGTGTTGTGGAAATAAAATGCCATCACGAGTAACGATTGACTTCGAAACGATGCCCATCGTGTCCGGATCGCCGTCGTCGCCTGAGCCGGTGGGTGTCGCCATTCGAAAGGGTGGCCGCAGTCGCTATCACGCGTGGGGGCATCCGATTGAGAACAATACAACGAAGGAAAAAGTTAAAACGGTCTTGAAGGACTTATGTAAGAACAACATTCTTTTGATGCACAACGCGCAGTTCGATCTGCGCGTGCTCGAAGACCATTTCGGTTTGATGCCAGATCGCGGCTTCGACGACACGAAAATTTTAGCCTTCCTTAAGCATCCGTCGAATAAGACCCTTTCTCTGAAGCCCTTGTCGGAGCAATTCTTCAAGATAAAGCCAGAAGAGCGCGACCGGATGCACGACTGGTTAGGAGAGAACTATCCTCCCGCTCGTCTGGTCGGGGACAAGACGAAGTACACCGCCTTCGCTCCGGGTAGTTTGGCGGGAGAATATGCGGTCGGGGATGTCGATCGGACGATGGATTTATTCAAGCTTTTTGATCGTCAACTTGATAGTGAAGAAAGGGCCGCTTACGAACGGGAAAAGTCGGTAGTCGTCCCCACCATCAAGATGGAGCGGGCCGGCGTTCGAATCGACGTCGATCGGCTCGAAGTGGACTTGGAACTCGCTCAACGCCGAAGAAACATTCTGGGATACGGTCTGAGCGGGCGGTTACGTGACCCGATGATCAACCTCAATTCACGGCCTCAGATGGCGAAGGCGCTTTTTGATGCGGGGCTGGTCAAGGTGTTCCTCAAAACGGAAAAAGAGAATGAATCCGTTTCTATTCCGAGCTTGCGGATGACGTGTACGGACCAGGATTTCGTCGATGACCTGGAGCTTTACTCGAAGCTGGGTAAGTTGATCGGCACGTATATGACCCCCTGGCTCTTTTCTGCACACCAAAATAACGGCTATTTTTACCCTTATTTCAATCCGACAAGGGTAGACTCCGAAAGCGGGGTCGGAGGGACGCGTACCGGTCGGTATAGCTCGAATTTCCAGCAAGTACCGAAGGAAGCCTTCAAAGGGCTCCCGTTCATGCGCAATTACGTGCTCCCGGATAAGGGGTACAAGCTCGTCGACCGCGATTATTCTCAGCAAGAGCTAAGGATCTTAGCGCACTTCGCTGGAGGCGCTTTAACGAAAGCTTATCAAGCGAATCCCCAGCTCGACATGCACACGCACGTACAAGCGATCATCCGAAAGAGTATCCCGGACATCGACCGAAAAGCCGTGAAGACCTGCAACTTCCTGACCATCTACGGCGGCGGGGTGAATCGTTTAGCAGATCAGCTCGGGATCACTCACGAAGAGGCGCGTCGGATAAGGGAGGAGCACCAAAAGGCGTTGCCGGAGGTTGCGGCATTGAACACACGCTTGAGGCGGGAGCATAAGGCCGACGGGTTTATTCGGACCTGGGGCGGGCGTAAGTACACGTTAGATTTCCAGGACTGGTACAAGCTCATCAACGTCCTCATTCAAGGCTCGGCGGCGGACCAGACTAAGGAAGCAATTCGTCGGTACGATGTGAGGGAATTTGTAGACGCTCGTCTTATGCTCCAAGTTCACGACGAACTCGTCATATCTTCATTTGAGACGGAGAAAGGTCTTAGATGGGCGATGGAGGAAATGTCGGAGTGGGATGTACCGATGCTAACGGATAAGACTACGGGCAAATCTTGGGGGGAGGCTAAGTAATGGCTAGGGATTTTTATGAATGGGAATACCAGTCATTAACGATTTTAGAATCTAAGAATTTAGAGCACGATGCCAATGAATTATTGGAGAAATACGGGTTGGTAAACGTTTTGTCGTGGGCAGCGGCAAAATCTCTTGCGCTGTATTCGACGGCGCCGAAGGCTCCGAAGGAGGGAACATGAATAGACGGTGGTTCTTCAAAAGAAGTGCTGCGCTCCCTGCGGCGGTAGCGTTAGCACCACTGGCGAAAGTAATTGAGGAGGTGCCTCCTAAAATACCAAAAGTCATTTACGATCCTCGCGATGAGATGACGATGATGGGATCTGTTAGGCCTTTGTTTGAAGTAACGGCGATGTCGTCTGCTACTTGGGTAAAGTATGACTGAGAAAACGTAGTTATGAAGGGTACATTAGAAGAACGATTTTTTGCGAAGGCTCGCAAAGGGCGCAAACCTGACGATTGTTGGGAGTGGCTCGCCGTTACTAATTCTCAAGGGTACGGTCGAATACGAGTTGATGACCAAATGAAACTTTCGCACCGAATTAGTTGGTGGGTTCATTTTGGACCTATACCTAAAGGACTTCAGGTTCATCATCATTGCGATAATCCACCATGTAGTAATCCGTCGCACCTTTGGATTGGGACTCAGTCTGATAATATTCGGGATTGTTCTGAAAAGGGCCGGCTTATTACTGTGGGAAAATCGAGAATGACGTGTTGTCCTAACGGCCACGAATACACTGTAGAAAATACAGCTTTTGAAACTAACGGTCATCGAAGATGCCGTGAATGTAATCGAAGAACTATTAGAGTCTACATGAGAAAGTGGCGCGAAAAACAACGGCGGTTAGCGTATGTCTGAGACTCGCCAATGGTCCTATTCGTCTTTATCGAAGTACGAAAGCTGCCCCTTACGATATTATTTGAACAAGATTGAAGAGCTGGAGGACAAGCCGGGGCATGCGGCGATGCGGGGGACGAAGATCCACGAGCAAATCGAAGAGTACCTCCGGTTTAGCACCAACGGTCTTCCGGACTTGGTCGAGTCGTCGTTCGGCGAAGAGCTGGACCGCGCAAGAGAAGCGTCGGCTGAGCCGGAGGTGGCGATCTCTTTGACCGAAGATTGGGAGCGGTGCGATTGGGATGACGGTTGGGTCCGGGGAAAGATCGATATGTTGATCCCCGACAAGTCGATCATCGTAGACTTCAAGACCGGTCGGTATTACCCAACCCACCGGGACCAGGCGTCCCTTTACGCATTGATCTCGATGGCGGGCGGGTATACGGAAGATGCGTACGTCGAGTTCTGGTTTTTAGATAATGACGACGTAGTAACGTGGGAGTTCACTCGTCGAATGCTCCCTAAACTAAAAGAAAAATGGGCATTTAAGGCTAAGCAACTTCAAGATGAAACAGAGTGGAAAGCTACACCAAATCGCTTCTGTAAGTGGTGTAGCTTCAATGCTAACAAAGGAGGACAGTGTGTCTATTAAGAGGAATTTCCACAACGCGTTGTGGAAGTAAGTTTGGCCAGTACCTCTGAAGAACGGAAATTTGCTCGCTGGTGTAAGAGCGAAAGTCTCTTATGCTGGAAGTTTACGAGCCCTGGGCACCGTGGTGTGCCTGACCGGGTCGTCATCCTTCCTGATGGTCGAACGGTTTGGATTGAGTTCAAAAATCGAGGGGAAAAACTCACCCCATTACAAGCGAAGACGCATGAAGCACTGAGGAAGTTCGACCATGTTACAGCAACTTGCATATCATTCGTCGAGGCACGCAGTCTCGTCCAGGATCTTCTCACCAAGGCGCTATCAGGAGGAAGCGATTGGTCATCTGTTGGAAAACTCCAGCGCGGGGCTGTTCTTGAGTCCCGGATTGGGAAAGACGGCAGTTACGCTACAAGCGATTAGGCTCCTGATAGTCGGCGGTGCAATCAAAAGGGCGTTGGTCTTCGCCCCCTTACGAGTCATCTACAACGTCTGGCCGAATGAAATCGAGAAGTGGGAGAACTTCAACGGACTCAGTTACTCCATCCTCCACGGACCGAAGCGTGCCCGTAATCTCCTAGAAGACGTCGATATCTATCTCGCCAATCCAGAGGGAATATCATGGCTGTCAGCGACGAACATCTGGAACAAGGTCGATGCCCTAGTTGTGGACGAGTCCTCGATGTGGAGAAACGCTCGGACGCAGCGGTACCGGTTGATCAAGAACAAGCTGAAGGATTTCAGACGACGTATTATCTTGACAGGAAGTCCAGTACCGAACGGGCTCTTGCAACTGTGGAGTCAATTGTACCTCTTGGATTTAGGGAACCGATTAGATCCTCGGTTTACGGCGTACCGCCGAAAGTACTTTCTTCCTATATTCAGATCTTATGGGACGGATTGGGTCCTCCGCGAGGGGGCTGATTCGGAGATCCACGATAAGATCTCAGACATCGTCATGCATCGGTCGAACGACGTGCTCGACCTTCCGCCGCTGATAGAAAACAAAATCCACGTTGAGCTGCCGCCTAACGCGCAAGCGATGTACGACGCGTTGAAACAAGATTTTATTTTAGCGCTGAAGGATAAGGACATCACCGCGGTCAATTCTGGCGTACTTTCTGGGAAGCTAAAACAATTGGCATCAGGAGGGATTTACGACGACCACGGGGTGGGGACTCCTATCCATGATGCTAAATTAAAAGCGTTAAGAGAACTGATCGATGAAGAACAAGGGAACCCGTTACTTGTTTTCTATCAGTACCGGCACGAGTTGGCCCGATTACGAGAAGAGGTCTTTGCTGCCCCTTACCTTGGGTCTGGTGTTTCACCAAAAGAGGGGCGTGAAATTATTCGTGCTTGGAATCAGAACGAGCTTCCCGTTCTTTACCTTCACCCGGCTAGTGCGGGACATGGACTTAATTTACAAGAGTCTTTATGCCGAGCCGCTTGCTGGTTCTCCATCCCCTGGGACCTCGAACACTATGAGCAAGCCACCGCCCGGATCTGGCGACAAGGGCAGAAGCACAGTGTCGTGCTTCATCACATCATCGCCAGGAAGACGATCGATCCGGTCGTGATGCGGTCCTTATCTCTGAAGAGAAATGTCCAGAACGACTTGATGTTCCAGTTGTTGCAGCGGGAGGTGACGAAGGATGGTTGAGAAGATCTTCTGCCCCCTTTGCAGCACCGCGCTGCTTTTTACCGGGGAGTACCGGGACCTGGGCTCGCAACGGTACCGGTGCCCTAACGGACATTTCGACAAGTTTTTCAGAACGGATAAGGACCGAACCCGGCGGAAGATCACTTCGCAGACGAGGGGCGGCTGGCTCGCTAAGGGGTGGTTAGAGGCTCAGGGGGTTTCGTATTCGAAGGTTCCGGTCGGGGTTAAGCCTGGAGCGAACCTGCCTACGCCGATGGAAGAGGGCTCGACCGATAGTGAGGGAGCTTTAGTGCCTTTGAGCGCTTCTCTTGCGGAATCTCGTAAGCTCTTATGAGTAGAATCGCCCAAGGCATCGCGAACAACTTTAGCAGCGTAGTCCCCATCATCAAGGATTCGGACGTACTCCGCGTTAAAGGGGCCGACGGTCATTTCAGAAATCTTCTTATTGGCGACCCGCGACCCGATCGACCCGATTTTCAATCCACCGGCCATCGACTTACGGCCGAAGATTGCTTGCACTGGCTTTGAGCTGTAAACCCTATTCAATTGGTTCATAGTCCACAACCCAGCGACGTCTTTCAAAGCCTGGTTCGGGCTGGAGGGCATGGAGATGCCCGCTGCGCCCTTTAGTCCGGTCGAACGCGTCATGTGATCGACGACGGAGTGAAGTACGAGCATCTGATCTGGATTGTAGACTTGTCGCAGCGCTTCGACCCCGCCCGGAGAGTCCCAAATATTGACTAGCTTCCCGTAGGATTTTTGAATGAACTCGTCATCCATATTTCCTACGTCGCGGGTGTCGCCGAAGATGCGCGAGGTAAACGCCTTGTGTACCTGACGTTTTAGGGCTAGCTTTTGACGCGGGGTTTTGGCGAGCTTCGACAATTCTTCAAGCTGGGTAAAGGGGTTCCCGCCTTTCCACACGTCGATTTCATTCAGGGTCTTGGTAAGCCCCATTTTGGATAGCGCGGAGAAGTCTCCGAGATCTGAATCAATCGCTGCTTTTAAACTCAGGGAGTTTGGTTGGTTGAACAATTTTTTCAGCTCGGGGACTGCGTCGATATCCGCTTTGTTTTGCTGATAGAAATCCTTAATCACCTTGTGGTTGTACTTCCGGGCTGCGCCGGGGGGCGTACTCGCATCAAGATGATTAGCTAGATCGTTCAGGACGTGACGCTGCGCTTGGGGAATGGTGTGGACGTCGCTGTCAGAAAGGATCTGAAAGTACTTGGACTTCAGCGCCGATTCGCGTTGAGCGATAGCTTTTGTATCGAAGTCCGGAGAGCGAACCGCTTGTTGCTGTTGAGCGAGTAGCTCTGGATTCTTGGACATCAACGCGGTCGTCTGCTTTTGACCTCCGACCGCTGAAGCGTTGTCCAAATTGAAAAGTAATTGTTCATTGCCGAACTGGTCAGTGAACGCTTTCCGAGCCGCCGCTTGTTGTCCGGCAGCGGTAGGCAGTTTTGCTTTAGCTCCTTCGGGGAGAAGCCCTTTACCTAAGCTGACTTTTCGAGCAAGTTGCGCCGCCCCCATCGGGGTCGCTAACTCAAGTCCAGTCGCAACGATTGATCTCCCCGGCATTTGCTCGGGTAAGGTTTCGCGAGCGGACTGGCCTGCAAGCCCTGCAAGCCCCGCCAATCCGGCTTCAAGTCCCGGTTTAACCGCTGGTGCGAGCCCTCTTACCGCTGCCGCCGCTTGCCCGCCAATGGGAACCGTTGCGCTGCTTAGTGCTTCGACGCCTGCGCTCGCCATTCGCCCCGGTCCAGTTTGCGGTAGGTATTGGGCAGCGTCTCCGAAAAGGGCTTCTTCTCCTCGACCCAGCGATTCGGAATAAGCCCCCCCGCTCAGCTTGTCTGCGATGGCGGTAAACGGGGCGGAGATAAATTCGTTCCCACGAGCGAAAGCTCCAGGGATTGAGCGAAGGATGTCTTCGCCGTAATTACTTGAAGCCCTTCTTTTCTGGTCTGCAAGACCGGGAGCTTCTTTCTCAGCCAACCATTTTTCTAACCCAACGGCTTTAGCTTCATCGCCCGCTTGACGATGCTTATCGATGAGCTGTAAGACTTCGGTTCGTGTAGCCATTATCTAAACCCAGGCGGGATCTCGCCCAAATCTTCCTCAGCGGGCGGCGGTACGGTCTGGCCGGGGATCCCCGTATTCCCAGTGAATTGAGCTTCCGCTGTCAACATTCTGTTTTGCAAGTTCTGTTGGAAATCGACGACAAAATCTTCCATATTTCGAACGACATCTTCGCGAAGCTGCGGACGGCCGGCGAAGAACCCGGAGAGGGAAGTTCCCACTGCTTCGACAAGACCGTGCTCGCTATATACTTGGTCGATTTGATCCTGACTGAAGGTCGTATCGTCAGGGTACTTCGCGTGTAGGTACGCCAGCATGAGAGAGTGGTGCGTCGTACTGGTTCGGGTCCCTCGTTTCTTCGCTCCCAACCAATTTTCAATCGCTTGAAGCTTTGGTGCTCCTTTCGGGTAGAACCGTTTGACGTGCATCGATAATTGCTTAGCGCTGTCGATGAGATTGTCTATTGATCGTTGCTTAAGGTTCCCTTGCGCGGTTCGTGAATTCGCAGCCGAAATATCTAAACGTTCAGCGGCCATATTTGCGCCGACCGCCGGGACAGGCTCTCCGTTCATAGTGGCAGGTTGAAGTTGCCCATCAACTAACCGGCCCAAGAGAAACCTATTAGGGTCGTTGGGGTCTGGAATCGGAAGAAACGCTGTGTTTGTTTGTCCTCCACGACCCTTTAGTCTGTCATTCGTAACCCGACGTTTAATCTCTTCGGGTCCGATGACGCCTCCCGTTTGAGGATCGATAATGACGCCGTCGTCTCGCGTGGAAAGGCCCGTCAGTGCACCTGACGTTATTGTCTTCGGCTTGTTGAGGCTCTTTAAGTAAGCGCTCGTTTTCTTTTTTTGGTTTTCAAGAGTACTCCTACGGAGATCAATAGATTCCTTTCGGAAATTTCTAGTGTCTTCCCGAGCGGTTTTCTTATCTTCCCGTTTCGCTTCCGCCGCCTTCAGCGCTTCCATATATTTGAACGCGTTCAGCCCGCCTTGCCCGAGGACTGAACCAAAACTGACTGGCCCTTGGCTGGCGGGCCGCGGTTGGTTAGCGGCGAGCATGCTCAAGCCGGCGATGGCCGGGAACATCCCGACATTTTTACCTTCAAAGAGAGGCATTACTGTCCAACCTCCGTGATAGTCAGCGACGTCGGGTTCGCGGCACCGAAGAAGTCAGTCGCATCGGCGTTACCGTTGAGACGTGCGGTGGTTGAGCCCCCTCCGCACCTCAAGTAGTAAGTGACCGCGGTCGTAACGCCGGCGGTTACGGTAGCCTTCCCAGTAATAACGGAAGCTTCTTTGGCCGTACCGGAGGTATGGACGGCGCTGATAATCGCGGTCGAACTTGCTGTCGCGCTTCGGGTGTCGTGAATCGATACCACCGTTGAAGCCGCTGCCGTGGCGTTAGACACCAGTGCAGTGAACTCCAGAATCAATGTATTGTTGGCATTCGAAGGGGTAATGGATGCGGTTGAGGACGCGACTACGGACCCTTCCGTACCGAGGGGGATCGTCCCGTCGATGGGGACCGCGCTGGTAAACGCTTGCCCTGAAATAACTCGGCTGTGAACAACTTGTTTAACTCCGACCGTGTCGTGGCTGTCCTTGATGAAGAAGTTAGATCCATCGCAGACAACCGTAACGGCCTGCCCGCTGCCGGTCAGCGTTATGGTGCTGGCGCCGTTAATCGTCTCGGAGCCGACGGTATTGATGAAGACTTTGTTCGCTGCGACTGACTTCTGAATACCAACAACCCAGCCCGATCCGCCAGCGGCGGCAGTCACTAGTGTTAGAGATTTGTCGCCTCCGGTGGAGTCGAAGCGCATGAACTTTTTCAGATCGACATCCGCCAACGTCGTACTGGCGACGCTGATAGTCGCACTCGTTAGCCAACGGCCAGCTTTACCGACGTTTTTCTTAATCCCCCGGAGATGATTATCTAAAGTAGCGCCAACGACATCGGTCCCTGCCGGGGTATTACTCGCCGCCGTAGCAGCGTTTAAGCTAACTAGGTCTGTCGTCGGCATTACGCTATCCCCGGCACACTAGTTTGCTGGTGAATTGCTCCGGGGAGCTGACTGAGGCCACCGCCCTGTGCGCCTAAGAACGCGAGCATATCCGGCGTAATTTGGCCTTGGTAGCCCGGAGGCGCTCCCGCCCGACCTTGGCCAGCCGCTTCCGCCAGCGAGGCGTAGTTCGGATTTCCGAGGGGTGCTGCCGAAAAACCGCCCGGGGCTGCCTGATTAGAAGCTTGTCCACCGCCACCTCCTAGCCCTGAAGTGAATAAATCGGTCCCAATTTCTCCTAAGGGGCTCCCAAGGAAATCTAACCCGCTATTGATACCCGGTCCAAATAGCCGACCCGGAGCGAGCGCCATCATACCCCCTAACCCCAGTTGGCCGGCGGCTGAACCAGCAATCGGCAGCGCTGCGCCACCCGCGCCGGCACCGGCTGCACTGATAGCACCCAGCTCCCCCGCTAAGCCCCCACCGGCGCCAGCCGCGCCCAAGGCGGGGAACATAAAGGGGGCGGCGAAAGCTCCTGCGGTCAAAGCCAGTGGTAATGCGGCTGATTTGCCCATTTAGAAATTCCCGCTTTGTCGTTGAGCGAAATATGCGTTGCGAGCCGCGAGCTGTTCAGGCGTCAAGCCTGCCGCTGACATCCCCATGTTGGGAGTCCACGCAGGCGCTACCGGTGCAGGCGCCGCTGCTGCGGGTGTTGCTGCTACCCCAGGTGCCCCTGCTGCTGCCGCCGCTGCGGGCGATAGTGCGGGGGTTTGTGCTGCAGGCAGCCCCGCTTGAGGAGCCGCGTCGATAAGTTGCCCAACCGGCGACTGTTGGAATTGGTCCCGGGTTTGGAAGGGAAAGAGATCGGGTATCCCCTGATTCGTCCCAAGCGCTTGAAACGCTTGAGGCACTAAGTTGCCCACATTAGGGGGAACAATTCCGCCCGTCGCGGGGGTTCCTCCGCCAGGAGGGCCTCCTACAATGGGATTTCCACCAGCAGGTCCCCCTTGATGAGGATCTAATCCCAATTGGGGACTTTGGGCAAGAATTTCGTGGGGCAATAAGCCGCCCGCACTCGGGAATTGTCCCCCTGTACCTTTATTTCCGAAACCACCCATTATCTTGAGAATCCTCCGGCCAACGCGCCGAGTCCGGCGCCTATTGGTCCACCGTATTGGTTATTGAACCCTTGTCCTAAGCCGTATCCCAGGAGCCCGCCTCCTAACATCCCCGCCGTGGACGACGGCTGGTAGTACCCCGGTGAGGTCGTCGCGGTTGAACCGCCGCTGCCCATCGAAGCGCCTATGGCGCGTCCGAGGACATCGAGATTCGCGTACGGGCTCTGTCGTTGCTCTTCGAACTTTCGGATAGCTTCATTGATATTAGCTTGGCTCAGGTCGCGCATAATGTCCCCCGCCCCGAGCTGGAGCTGCGATTGAGCTTGGGGGATGGCGACTGAACCTGGGATCGCTTGCTGCTGGAGCTGACGTTCGCGCGAATAGTTCCCCCCGTAGATATTGGTAGCCAGGTCATTCAGCCCTCGGTTATAGACCTCTTGCACCCCGGTATTGGTCAGGTTGTTCCCGGCCACGGCGTTAGACATTCGGGACTGGACCTGATCTGCCGCTCGGTTAAACGTCTGGTCGAGGTAGGGGTTCGAATTCAGGAACCCCCCGCCCAAGGTGTACGCGTTCAAATTCCGGGCCTGATTGACCTCGGGGGTATAAAGCGCGGACTGAAGCCCCTGTTGATGAGCCGCATTCAGTGGCGAAATCCGTTGACCCTGGTAGGTGGAGTACGGTGTTTGGGAGAGATCTTCGGCCCGCGATAGAAACCGCTTGGCAGGCTCTTCGACGTACTCAGGTGGTTTTGAGATCGAAGTAGTCGTCTGACTTGACGGGCCGCCGCCTCCACCACTACCCATCGCCTATACCTCTTTAATCAATTCAATTTCGTGAAGCCGGAACCCTAATGGTTTAGCCCAGCGTTCGAAGCACATTTGGTCTGACCGAAACGTAATCGTTGTAGCGTTTATTTTATCAGCCAACTGTTCAATGTGCGCCAAGCCTTCCGCCAATATGTTACCGCCGTTTCTTACGCTATGCAGAAACCAGATGTTCAAACTCACACGGCCACTGAAGGGATCGTTCCTTTGGTTCAATACGACAAACCCAAGGTACTTACCGGATTCAAGACCTATATAAAGTGTAGCTTGATGCGTTTTGAGTAACCAATAAACGTCCTCTTGGAAAACATCTTGAGTTTCATGCACTAAGCATTCTGATAATCCTTCGCGAACCGTCCCCCACCATTTTCGTAAGTTTTCAGGGGCGACGTACTCCAACTCAAACGCCACTTAAACCGTCCCGTCGTGAAGGAATTTGTATACCGTCCCTTCAACGTTCATCTCGACGTACTGGTTACCCGATCCCGCTGAAGCTGCCCCACCAGTATCTCCATCAGAGTAGACGAAGCGCTCAGCGCCCGATCCCGTCGGAATACTGCCGTTGATGTAGATATGGTTGATGCAATCATCAACTGAGCCTGAGAAATTAACTTCGGTGCCACTAGTTGCCGGATTGACTCGGCCAAGGAATATAGAGCTTTGGCAGTCCTGAGCGTTCACAAATGCTTCGGTTAACACGCCCGCGCCCGAAGTGTGGAGCATGACAAGGCAGCCGCGGAGGAAGCGGAAATCAAGATGTCGTGTTGTCGCTGCGGTGCCTTCGGCGCGGCAATTGATCATCATGCCGTTAATCGCGATAAACGAATCTTGCCGAACTCTCCAGGTATCTGCCCCGGGATTGTGGGTATACAATTCTCCCCCGGTGATGTCGGCGTAACGCACATCCCCATTCTTATCGCCATCGACGCGTGTCGTCCCACCATTGAGCGACGAACCTGCAAAACCCATCGGACAGAGTTGCGAATAAAAATCGACGTGGCTTTGCCAGCCCGTAAGGAACATTCCGGCCGCTATGCCTTGGACCGCAAGCTGGTAATCCCCTCGGGTGTTGTGCTCCGTAGTGATATCTCTCCAGAGTCCGCCTTTATAACCGACGACTAGATCTTCATCGGCGATTACCGTCCCCCAATTAGTAGCCGTCGTGGCCTGCCCGACGATCGCAACCCCTCGGAAAATCGTCCCGTCCGCACTCGCTCTCGACTGAATGTCCTTTCCATCTTCAAAGACCGGCGTCAATTTACTGATCGTGATGCTGGCGCTGGCCGCTTCAGTGGCTAAGATGCCAGGGTTCGTCGCCTCATTAACCGTGATGACGGTGGTCGACGGCGAGCCGTTGACGGTCACCACTTTGTGATCGTTGGCAGTTCCGCCGCGCACGAGCAAGATGTCGTTATCCGAGAAAACGGAAAAGTCGACCGCGCCGGCTGTGGTCAATGTCGATTGCGCTACGGTAATGTCAGTCGCAACGACCTCAGTGCTTTTAGCAATGTTAGGTCTGATTTGCGTTGGCCACGATCCTTCGGTCGGCTGCGCCGATAAGTTCGATCCAATGATCGCCACACCTTTAGGAAATATCGTCGAGCTGGTTACGTAATCCCCCGGCGGTAGAAAGACTCTGGTATGCGGGCCGGTATCAAACGCCGCATCAATTGCCGCTTGGATCGCTGCGGTGTCGTCAGTAACGCCGTCTCCCGTTGCCCCGAAGTCATCTTGAGCGTTAACAATTCCGTAGGGGAATATCGCAAGGTTGTTAACTCGGTTCGTAATGTCAGTGAGGTAATCGGTCAGTGCCCGACGGACGTGGGGGTCAATTCCTTCAGCGGGAAGGAAAATTTCTTGTAAACGCGGCCCACCCCGGCGCACTCGGTAATCAGTAAAGAGGCTTTGAGTAGTCGCCATTACTCTTCACTGTCGATCTGTGCGCGGTAATCGATGCCTAGTAGCTCCATCTCTCCCACGTACTCTTGCTTAAACTTCTGCCAACGTGCGGCATGGACGCGATCAAACCCACCCCGGAAAAGAGACGCTATACCGTTAAGCGTGGTCTCGTCCCCTCCGTGAACATCTGAATAGATGTATTGCTGGAGCCCTATCGTGGGGGCCGTCTTGAATCGTGGGCGGATACGATCGACTACCGTAATCTTGTCGTCCGTCCCGATGTTCCAGGTTGTTAGCCGGCCAATCCCAGGGTTCCCGTTAACAAACCTGAGCCGGTTCGACCCAAAGGTATCTTCGACAACCGCCCATACCGGAGTGCCGGTCGTAGGCACCCAATCGTCGTAAGACGAAGCGGGTAAGTCGTCATACGCCGTCGCCGCGTAGAGCGTATTCAGTCCGTCATAAGTTACCGAGGTGGGTCGGTATTCAAAGACGGCTTGAACATCTAAGGGGAACCCACCACCACCGCCCTGAGCCCAGCGATCTGACCGATAATTGTAGGCGACGTACCGGTCTAAGGTTGCATCGGCGCCGGAAGGGAAGTACCAAATGACCCGGAACTCTTGCCGGTCATGGTAGCCGATCATCTTATCGGCTTCGGCGATGTTCAGATTCTCAAAGAACCATTTCGCTACCCGGTTTGTTCCGATAGGGATCGGCCGCGTACCGTCGTAGAGGTACGCGTTATCGAACCCCCAGAAGAGGTGCGCAGTCTCGATGCTGACAACGGAGAAGGGTCCCCAGGTGCCCAAGCCATCCCCTGGAATCGCCCGAAACCGCCAAACCTCGGGGACGCCGACGTACTGGCCCAAGAACATCGATTGCTGTTTGTACGCGACGAGGTTCGATCCCAAGCGCTTGGCCGCTGTGATCTCTCCTGGGTAGTCGGTCAATCGCCCCGAAGTGGATTGGGTCGCGATGCTTGTCGTCCAATCGCTGACGTTACCCGCCGCCGAGCACAACCAGCGGTCGGGCGCATCCCCGTAAATGGGGCCGGTCAGATCTGAATCGTCGATGTTGAACGCAACCGCGAAGTCCAGCACGGTCTCGACGATGCGCGCTTTGAACATCCCACTTGAAACTGACATCGAAGTAAACGACGCCGTAGCCGTCGAAGTTCGTTGAATTTTATCGCCTTTTTGAGCAGCGAGGATGATGTCTCCGTACTGAGCGAAGGTCCATTGAGCTGCGCTATTAGCGGAGTACGTCCCGCCGCCATTCTTAAAGTTTGTCCAAGTTGTCGACGTCAACTTATAAATCGTAGAGGTCGTTCCCTTAGTAGCGACATAAATCTCATTCGTACCGTCGAGCTTCGTAACGGAAGCCCCCGAAGCTGCGGTCGAAGCGATGACGCTAAAATCCGAATCAACATTAGAAGGGATCGTTTTGACGCCATTTAGCGTGGGGAGTAGCGCGTTACAGTCCGTGAGCACACCCGGCTCCGAAGGATCGGCATCGGGAGCGAAGCCTTTAATCGGTTGGTAAGGCATATCAGGAACTCTTTCCGAAATCGTTAAGGCGGCTTAATGCCTTAGCACGCAAGTTCGTTAAATGAGCCATTTCCTGAGCATAGTTCTCGTGGTCAAACTCATCGGTTCGGTTTTCGTTCGTATACCGATCAAATTCTGATTCTAAATACTTAATCTCTATGTCGATAAGTTCAATTTTATTTCGGATCTGAATAAGCGATTCATCCCCAGTAACCGAAACCTCGAACGTCGGCCCCTGGTTCCGGCGAGCGCGCCCTCGGAATTTTGTATCCCTTTCTGTTCTCCCACGCCGCGGCGCTGGCGGACGCTTCCTCCCACCGTAGGAAGTTCGCCCTCGCCCCCCGGGCTCACCGCCGCCAAGTCCCGCGGTCGCTACGACCGGGTCGGGGCCTAATAGTGAGAAGTTGTCGAACTCTGAGGTCAGCGTATCGGTTGCAACGCCTACGGAGAATTCAATTCTGAGCAGCGCGTCCCCAGTGACGGTAAAAGTATCGTTGACTGAGCCGTCAATCTCTTCAAACGACGAAGAGTAGACCGTCGACGTTGTCACTCCAACGACGTCGATATTCCAAGAGCCCGCAGTGCCAATAAACCCATCGGCGGTGAACGTGTACTGGCTGCCGGAAACAACGACGATGTTCTGGTCGTTTTGCCCAACCGCCTCTTCACCGCCTCCGACGTTGGTCATCACCACATGCCCCGTTGACTGGGTGATGGTCCCCGTCCCGGTGAACATCTGCCATCCCGTGACGTCGGCATCGAACGTCCGATTGATGAGGATGAGTTCGACGGCCATTAGAACTTCGTCGGTAAGACTCGGTGGCTGGACACTTTGAAGACCGTCTCACGGATTAGCTCTCCGTACACTCGCTCCGCTTCTTGAGAAAAATAATTTGCCAGGTTGGGGTTACGCAGCTCATCTCGAAAGATGGTGGCTTTAGCACGAAGCCGAATCATCTCTTCACCGTCCGTCATCCACTTGTTCGTCGCACCCGTGGACGCGCTTAAGCTAACTTCATCCAGTTTGAACAGCCCCGCCCAACGCATACCGTAAGCATCATTGGGCGGAGGATAGAGCCTGACCTCATTAGAATGAATCGCAAACATCTCCGGATATCCGTAATACTGACCAGAATCGATACTCTCAATTCGATGCCAAGTAACGTGGATGATGGGGTAATCGCGAGTGCCGATTATCATTCGAATGGAATCTAGGCTCAGAATATTAGGGGCAGAGGTTACGGAAAGCGTGACCGCGGTCGTGCTGGCAACAGTTGTCTTGAGCGCTCCTTGGAACTCATTCCAAGCGAACCGCCGACGTTCGAAGTACCCAATTGCTCCGATAACCGCCTTGCCCACGGCCGAAGCGGAAGCAGAGATCTCGCCTCGCTTCACTTCTTTGGAAACTCGAACCTTCATTGTTCCGAAGTCACTCAACGCCCTATCCTCCTCACCACTTTTTCCGGGAGCGGTGACCCGTTGATAATCTCCCCCGGTACTCAGGTACCCCTTCAGGATAATAGTCGTCGGGGACCTGCTTATCGCAATACTTCTCGTGCATCGCCTTACCCCTTCCGACATATTTTAGACAATGTTTGCAAACTCCTATGGGAACTTCCTTATTAAGAGGGGGGACTGCCGATACGACGCATGGATTCGAGGACCTGTCTTCCTCTTTCGTTAAGCGAATAACGGGCCTTGGAATCCGGTTTAGTTCCAATTTTTTTATCCGATAAGCGTCTCGTCTGCGCGGCACTTTGATTTCCCTTTTCGTTAAGAAGGTCATCCAGCATTAAACGCCAATCGTCCGCATAATCACAGCAGAAGTAGTCGTCCCACCAGGGGCCTCCTAAAGTGTAATGGACGAGTTTAGCCTTTGAATTATAAGGATATTCCCCTACTAACCAGTTCCATACCGGAGGTAGATCCCCGATCTGACCCTCGCTGTCGAGCCATTTGAACTGATGAAGCTCCAAACCAGAAGCGGAGTTGACGTATTCAGGAGTTAGTTTATAGCATCGGCCAGTGTTCATGAGCATGAGCGAAGACCAGTTCTTTTTCTCGTACTTCGTCTGCTTATTACCGAGCATCTTAGTTTTAGACATCGGCGTGTACTCGTGCTTGACCACCATGACCGCGTAATCGCTGTTCCGCATCTCGTAGAGTTCGTTGAGGTCAGCCCGCGCCAGCATGTCGGTGTCCATAAAGATCGCCCACCCCGTGTAATTGCAAAGGTAGGGGACCAAGAAACGGGTCAGGGAGAACTCTGTCGAGTGGAGCTTCTCTCTTGGGCGGGTGTGGATCTCTTCAAGCTGGTTCCGCTTGATGGGAGTAATCGAGATTGGCGAGCTAGCGTACTTCTGAATCGAATGACTGAGCACGTGATAGGCACTCGATTCGTTCGGGTCGTACCCCACAAAAACTCGGATTGGATTTTTCATTATTTCAACCTTGGTAAGCGACACAATTTTCGCAAACAGTATCGGAAACATCTTTGTTTAGGTGCGCTTGCCGAAGCTCGGTGAACGCTTCTGAATTCCAAGCATCCATGAAGCTCATCGTGTTTAAGTCTCCGATGTCAAAGGTGTCGGAAGCTCCAAAACAACAAACAGATAAATGTCCATCGGCCCGAACGTGGCCTTCAGTAAAGGCGCTCCAACAAGGTAAAGGCTCTCGCAAGGCTCCGATACGCCCCTGGTTCCCGGCAATGGGCCTATAGCCGAGTTCCTCTTCTCGTTGAGTAGCGAAGGAGCCCATAGAATAGAGGGGGAGCCAGTAGTGCTCATCGACATAGGGAAATACCCTTTCTCGAAGTAGCGCTTCCATCTTCTTTTGTTGCTCACCGTCGAAGCGAATAGACGAAGCATAAATGCCGCAATTAAAATCACCGCGGTCACGGATCGCTTTCGCCCACTTGAGGTTCTCAAGCGCCTTATTAAACCACCGGGGCGCTACCCCCATCACTTCAGTAAATTGTTCGGCGTCGTATGCGTTAATCGAAAACTTAAGGGAGTCGAGCCCCGCTTCTAAACAAGCTTCGATTCGATGGGGCGGTGCGATTGATCCGTTTGTCGTGAGAAAGACGTAAGGGAATCCCAAATCCTTCTTACACCAGCGGATACAACTCTCAAGTAAGCCCGCGTTCATGAAAGACTCCCCAAGGAAGAAGACCCCAATCTCTTCCACCCCAGCTTCCCACATTTCACCGGTAATCCGTTTGAACAAACTGAAGTCCATATCTTGCTTCGGCTGCTCGTCACGCATCCGCAGGGCGCAAAACCCGCAGCGGTAATTGCACCGGGGGCTACATTCGATTTTAACGGACTTCGGAGCGGGTGGGATAGGGGAAAGATGGGTCTCAGGGATCTTGGTAACCGCGTCAATGCGATCAGTAATATTCATAGGGGCCTCAAAGTACAAGTAAATTCGCCTTCAGTTGCTTGGGTTTCAAGCACTTCCCATCGCTCTCTTATTTTAGGCATCCACCATTCCACAGGCTCAACCACGAGGTGGGCGTTCCTCCCGTCAGCTAGCTCCTTAATAGCGGGGCGCGTCGCAACGTTGAGGATGCACAACCGCTTCGTGAGCCGGCTCAGGTCGTCGAGAACCGTTTCGGTGAACTCCGGCTCGACGTGCTCCATGACGTCGGTGCATACGACGATGTCCGCTGGGGCGGGAGGCTCAATGTACTTCTCAAGGGCGGGATCGAACATCTTGATTTCGAAAGGAAGGTGCAAGTTCAGTTCGGCCTTTCCGCAGCCGTAATCGAGAACGTCGTTAGTTTCTAGTTGAGAGCAAAAGCTCATCACGATGGGTGCCCATCGCGAAGAGTGCTTGCCGTAGTCCGCTCGGTCGCGGTGGAGCTGCGCGTTCAGCGCTCGATATTCATCGGAGATCATTACGCTGCCTTTCGCTTTCCGTAAAGACTAATTAACTCTTCTTTAACTTGGTTAAGAACGCTGTCCCAATCGTCGCCGACTTGACGGATCTGACGAACATGATCGCCGTACCAAATCATCTTATCGTCCCCGTAAGAATTTGCCCCCGGTACCTGATACCGCCATGCGGGACGAGAGGGCGTGAGCGACCAGCACTGAACGCCGAAGGCGCCGCAGGCGTGGACTAAGGAATTGTTGACCGAGATCACCAGGTCCAGGGAATGGATGAGCCCGCCGTAGCATTCGTCGAGATCGTTGACTACATCGAAATCGTGGTTAAGATCGATGCCCGATTCCTTTTGAAACTCCAGCGCGACGGCGGTGTTCCAACCCATCTTCTCGGCGTTATCGTACTGAAGGCTTATCCAATCTACGTCGACCGAACGAAGCAAGTCTTCCCAATCTTTAACGGGGACCGACCTCAGATCGTTACGCGTAATAACCGTCCCGCCTTTCCAACTGATCCCAATCTTCGGCCGGCTTCCAAGCTTTTCGAGACGCGATTTGTGTTTGTCGACCAGATTATCGAAAGGCTTCAAATAAGGCTTGCGGGGGAAATCCTCGTCTGTCTGACGATAATACTGGCACAAGTTGAAGATGGGTGCTTGGCTGTCAATCTTGTGCCACTGGGGAAACGTAATCTCTTTCCAAGGTACCTTACGCGTTCCGTAAATTGGAAAGTGATCACCAAAGTTGTGGCGCATGATTGAAACTAATCGCGGGTGAGCTTCGTAGATGATATCGATGTCGTGGCGAGCATCTTCGAAAACTGACGACGCCAAGATCTCATCCCCAACGCCCTGCTCTCCGTAAACGACAACGGACTGTCCTTTTTCACCTTCCCAGTAAGGGACTTTGCCTTCTTCGACATAGTGTCTAATCTTCCGTTGCTGGCTTGAATTGATGGAAAGCGTGAGCCCGCCTCGGTAGCCTTCCCAACCCTCTTTCCAATGTCCCAATTCAAGATGCGCTAATCCTGAATTCCACAAACCATCTCGATTTTTTGAGTCTATTTCAAACGCTTTATCGCACCACTCAAGACATTGTTTAGGTTGCCCCATATTGACGAACCCTGTCGCCATATTGTTATAGAATTCCGGCTGATTAGGATCTAACTCAATAGCTTTCCTAAAGACTTTTTGACCCTCTTCAAAACGTCCTTCGGAATTATAAACCCAACCAAGGTTATTATAGACTGCTGAAGATAATTCTTTATCGATCGGGGTCCCTTCTAAAGCTGCCCTGTACAGCATTTCAGCCATCCCGTAACGACTTTCGCGCATATAAGTCACGCCTAAAGAAAACAAAGCCCCGGCGTTATTTCGGTCACTGTCTAAGAAAAATTCAAAGATGCGTCGAGCTGCCCTTACATCTTCAAGGTTAGTGGACTGTAGTAACTCCGCACCCTTAGCGACCATCTCTTCCGGCGATTCAAAACTCATTTGTTGTTGGTCTTTCATAAGCCGAGCCAATGTTTAATTATCAAATTCCCTCCTAAAGAAAAGGGGGCGCGGCGCCCCCTTTTAGCAGCGAAAATTACTTGAACCTATTGGCCCCCAGCAACCGAGTAAATCACGAGATAACGAATTGCTGTTGAAGCGGTAACCGTTCCCGATTGAAGAGTTGCGGTTACATACTTAAACGATTCGTTCGTGGTTTCCTCTCGAACGCATTGGTACGGACCATGCTGAACAGATTGACCCGCAGTACCCCCAGCTTTGAGCGAAGTCAGCGCACTTGCACTGAGCGACCCCGCTTCAGCTCGGATACCTACGTTGTAAACCTGCGTAGCCGCCCCCGTAGAATGCTCTTCCACAACAGTGACCAAAGCATCGGGTGGGATTTTTGCAAGTAAAAGCATCCCCGACCCCGAAGCGGAAAGTCCCGCCCCATCGTAGGTACCTTGCAAAATATGCGTCCCCGTATGCGGCCGATGTGGCGTAATTGCTGGCAACGCCAAAGAAGCAGTAGCAGTAACAGCCATCGTACTTCCTCCTATGTTGCGCCAGCTCGGGTGCGGCTAGTTACTTGAACGATCGTACTGTAATCCAGCGAATTAAATACCGCCTTCTTCAGTCCGCCAATCAAGCCTGCCGATACGCCTAGCTGATTACGATAGTCGAAAAGTTCCTCGGTCCAGCTCATGCGTGAACTGCCAAACCCTCGACCGAAGCCCATGATTGCCGCTTGTGCGCCACAGAAAATTGCTCGGCGGGTATTAGTTAGAGTGCCCGCTGTCGCTGATCCCCCATGTGGTACTCGCGTCGATTCATGGATGATAACGTTGTTGTACATCCCCAACGCACCCGTAAAGATCGGGTTATTGGAAACTTCACCGCCCTTCATCGCCGACTGCTGAATATGCTGCCACGTCACTCCGGCACCCGCCGATGTCGCGTTGGTACGCAAATCAAAGGCTTGCTCAGGATGAACGAACAGCACCCAACAATCTTTCCCATCAACTCTAATGGGTCGAATTTGAGGTGTTAACGTCTTTGCTTGAAGAACGAGATTGTCGATCATTGCCAAACTTAGAATGTTTGATGCGCTGACCGAAGCTGACCCGACTTGAGTTTCGGTAGTGTATCCGCTGGTTATCGTACCAAGAACGACGTGACCTGTTGTAGGTTCTTCAGCCGCTTGCAAACCCACTCGACCAAGACCCGTAGTCAAACGCGAACCGGCGAGCTGGTTCATAAACCAACTATCGATTCGGTCAGCCCACCAATCCTGAAGCCCCATTCTCGCTTCCTCGCGAACGCTGAATGGGATCCGCTGGTCGCTCATCTTCCCGCCGGAACGTACGGCGTGTCGGAGTTGGTCGATGAAAACGTCATCAGTAAACGTCGTCAAAGCCTCCTCGTTACCTTCTAAGGTGCCATCTCCAATGATACCGTCGCCGGTGAGCAGCATGCGTAACGTGCAGCGCACTCGATCACCGGGGCCTTTTTGCGTATCCGTAACGATTTGGCACAAAGAGCCTGAGCTTTCGCCCATGAACTTATAAGCCCAGGTGGACTTTAGTGCCTCACGAAATAGCTTTCTTGACCACAGCTTGACGGCTTCCGGAGCGTTGACACCATAACTTGTGTTAGCCATGAGTTACCCCTTAGTCGTTACCTAATTGCCTACACCTTTAACGACGGTGCGCCGAACAACCCTTTTACGAGGGGTAGACTCGTAGTGCTCGTTAACGATGAGCTTCGAAGTTTCCACAACGTGTTGTGGAAACGGATTCATTGCCCTTCAAAAACACGGACAGCCGGCCAGGTACTCTTGAATATCATCGAATGCTGTTGCGGAATGACCAAGTTCAGGCTTATCGGGCCTGACGCTCTTTACCACACACTCTAATTCTGAGCCTCCTCCCTGACCGGTGTCCGGACTCAAATCATTGCCACAACTCTTTCCAGCCATCCCCGCTGGTCGCTTTGTCGAAATCGGAGTCCGACATCGAAGCGAGGTCATCGAACGAAAGCGATTCACGCGGTGTGGAGCCGCGCGAACCCATTGATTCAGATCGCTCAATATTTTCGTTCAATTCCTTCAGATTAACATTTCCCGGCGCTGCCGCGGGAGCCGCCCCCTTATACCCGCGTTCACGAGCTACCTTATAGAACATTTCAACGGGATCGACCCCGTTGTTGGTTGCTGTAATCGCGTAGTTGAGCGCTTCCGAATCTAGGATCTGGCGTGCTTGGGGCTCTTGGTACCCTAGATTCTTCAGCTCATTGAACCTGCTATTTCTCAGAAATTCAGTAGCTTGGTAATAATCAGGGGTCTTAGCCGCAAAGGTCGCTTCCTTTGTCTGGAATTCCCGCTCGAACATTACGATCTTCTCTTGGTTCTCGCGTTGCTGCCTTTGCTGAGTGGTCTCCGCTTGGAGCCGCTGAGCCGTTTCCTCCTGCATCCTTAGCCGACCGTCGAGATTCGATGCCGGATCTTCGTCGAACGAAGGGATCTCCGGCTCAGCCGCTTTAGGTTGGGCCGTTTCCTGCTGAAGCCTCGCTTGGAACTCGTTGAATCGCTCTTCCATCCGCCGGACTTGCTGCTCCATGTCCTTGCGGCGCTCACGCTCCTCATGCAGCGCTTGGTGCGGCACCATATCGACTTTAGGTTCAGCAGGAGAAATCCCCTCCGAGCCCTGAGCATCGGGAGGAGAGAGCGAAGATCCGTCCTCGGGGACAATCGAAGACGGGCTCGGCTCAGGGGCCGGAGGAGAACTGTCGTCCGGTGCCGGCTGTACCGGCTCCGACATTTCGCTTTCAGTCAAATCAAAGCTTGGTTCGTCTGCCATTACGATAACCTTTTTGCTATATCCGCAACCTCACCCCCTTGGGTTTTGAGGTATTCAAGGATTATAGCGCGTCTTTGGTCCGACTCTTCGCGGAAATTTGTAAACTTTTCGGAGAGACTATCCATTTTTTCGACATTTTTACCCATCTCCCCCGCTAATCCGTCAACCTTTCCGGTGTTCTCTTCCACCTCATCCATCATTTCGACAATTTTTTCAGCGCCTTCGACTTGCCAATTGCCGACGGTTAACGCTTTGTCAAATTCAGTGCCAGCTCGTTTAGAGTCGCCGGAGCGTTGGAGATCTCTCGCTGCGTCGTAATGTTTCATAGCTTGTTCAACCTGACGTTTCTCACGCTCATCGCTCAGAGAAATGACCTGAAGCTCCTTCTTACTAGCGATATCCTCGGATTTAATTTCACGTTCTAAGTTACAAGATTCGCGAAGCTTCTCCATTTCAGCGTCGTATCGAGCATGAATTTCGATGAGCTTCGCCGCACGATCAGCATCGGAAATCTTCATCTTGGCGATTCGATCCTGATCGTAACGTTTGCTCTCCGCTAAAAGCTTTTCGCTAGCGAGGAACGCGTCAAGCTGCGCTTCCTGCCACTTAAAGGCGAGCTGCGACTGTTGCTCCTCTCGCTTATCCTTGAGCTGCTTATTCTCTTCCTGGGTCTTTTGCATCTGCTCTTGCATCTGCTGCATCTGCTCAGGGCTAGCCATCCCTGACTGTTGTTCAATGTACTGCGCCCAATCCGCCGAAACGCTTTCGGGGAGCGGTGAATACTTGATGAGGTCGGGCGGCATCGGAACCCCGGCTTTGAACATCGCGGGGAGCATGTTGCCCAGCACGCTCCAAATTTCAGACTTGAGGTTCGGGCTGGAAGGGGACGTATCGATGATTGTGTCGTATTTCCGAACGTCCTCATCCTTGTAGAACTCAAGCGCTTGTTCATCCGTTATGCGAACAACCGTCCCCTCGGGGATGTACTGAACCATGAACGAGAGCAACGCTCGCCCCTGATTCTTCCGGTAGCGCCGGAGCGAATTGGTCAGGGGCTTTAGAACAATGAGCGCCGCCTTCTTCCGCTCCTGTTCTAAGATCCCTGCCTGGTCCCGGTTCGCCATGCCGAGCAATTCGAGGTTCACGCCCGAGCAATCCCGAATGGAGGAGATGGCAAAGGACATGAGCTTGTCCATCCCGCTCGGGTACCCGCCCAGATTCTTCTCCTGAACCTTCCCGCCGGTCAGCGCCCCCTGTTCAAGCCAGCTTACGTGGTCGGGGCTCGCCCACCCGGTCTCGAACTCGCGCTCATCGACGACGGCGCCCTTCTCAATCATCACGCCGCCCTTGGCGTTGGAGTTGAAAATGTGCATCGCCTGGGAGAAAAACTTGTTCGCCCACTCCTGGGGATCGATCATGACGCGGGTCAGGCCGTACCAGTACCCTTGCTCTTCATCCCGCTTGCCGGTGATCGCGTGATAAGAGAAGTCTTCGTCGATGGGCGTCGGCCCTTCTTTCAGAAGCACCTTGCCGACGATAAATCGTTGGGTGTAAACCCACTGCTGAGTTTTCGCGTACTCAATCCCTTGCGCATCCAAGAAGCTCTTCAGCTTGTTGAAGCGCTCCGTCGTAAATGAGGTGATTTTCCCGGAGGCGGGATCTTGGACCTTGTAACCTTCCTCCAGCTCTTTAATTTGGAAGTGGATCAGCAGCGCCTTATCGTTCTTCTCGTCGTACCAGTTCTGATCCTGCTCGTACTTCCAAGCGCTGGTCGCGTCGTGCTCGTCCATCCACTCACGTTCCATCGTGACCTCAGACGCGGTGTCTATCTCGTCAGCCTTCTCCGGAAAGCGGTCCTTAATCTCGACGAGCGGCAGCCACTTCTCGCGCGAAAGCCAGCGCGCGTCGGATACGTTCGCCTTGCGCGCGTTCGGGTCCCAACGCATCTCCAGAGGAGAGACGCGCTCCATCACGATCTTCCCTTCGGGCTCCAGGGTGTAATCGACCCGCGTCTCAATCCACCCCATACCGCAGGTGATCGCATCGTGGTACCCGTCGGACTCCTCGTCCTCGGCATCGCACAGATCGCGCACCCACTGCGCGGCGGCGGTATAGACTTCGTTCGGCTTGCCGTCCCCCTGGCCCCGGGGCATGTAACGGATCTCTTGCCGGTTATCCATCTCGTGCCCGACGATCGAATCGAGAATGGGGGAAATCCGGTTGAAGGTAACCGCCGGCCGTTGCTGCTCTTCAAGCATCGCGAGGTCTTCAGAATCCCACTGGTTCCCATCTCGGAACTCGTAAGACTTCCGCGCCTCGACCCGCCAGTCCCCCTGGACCTTTAAGGAATCTTGTCGGTACTGATAAACCTCCTCGACAGAATCGAGTTCTTTCTCACTGGGTACGTGAGGTCCGCCGGGGAGATATCCGCCTGCCATAACTATGCCGCCTTCCAACTAGGCTTAGATTTTTCGCTCCAGTACTTCACTTCATACCGCTTCTTACGCTCGGGTATCCGCGCATTCCTGCGCCCAACCGCACCTACCCTGAGCGTATCCGCGCCGTGCGTCGACCAATCATGCTCAGGCTTCGCCTTCCATTCCCGGTGACGGTTATCCCACATCTTGTGATACGACATCAATGCTTCGACAAGATGCTTACAATTCTCCTTATCGAACCAGCACATCGGGAGCATCGTTCGGACAGCGTTAATCCCATCCTCAAGAGGGAGCTTCCGGGCGATGTTGAACTTCAACCCCAGCCCATACGCCATCTCCAGACGAGACTTGCCTGTGCCCATCTCCCGGACCTCCAGATCAAACGGGCCGATGTGCTCGCCATAGACATAAGGAAGGGATGCAAGATACTTCACGTAGTGCTGAAGCCCTTCGCCGGACGTTTCGTAGTAGTCGATAATCCGAACCACTCGGGTCGCGGGCTCTTGCTGCACGAAAGTGATCGCGGTCGAGTCGTGCATGCCGATGTCCCACCACGTATCGACCGCTATCGCCGGATCGTAAGGGACGTTCGTAATCCTTCCTTCCTCATAAGCGTCCTGCATCTGCTTGTTGTAATAAGCGCCGCTCAGCCCGCCGTCGAAGGAGCAATAGAACTCTTGTTGGATAAGCTCTTCGTCCATGCCGGCATCGCGCTCAGCCTGAACATCCTCCTCAGTCATCACGCCCGTCTCTTCGATGGAAAGCTTCTCTACGAACCACTCTTTGTTCGTCTTCGCATTTTCGTAAAGCTTGAAGAGGTGGTTGTTCCGACCACGAGGGGTCCCGTTGAATAGCGCCCATCCTTTATTCTCGCGGAGTATAGGTCGGATAAAATCCCAACCACGTGGGTCTTGAAGAGAGAATTCGGAAAAGACAACCCCCACTGGGTTCGTCCCGACAATAGAATCGATATTATCCGATCCGACCACTTGGAAGATTGATCCATTCTTAAGCCTCAACTTCATCTCGGTCGAGTTCGGCGTACCGGCCCATAGCTCCCTCGGAAAGTGGTTTAGGAACCTGAACCCGTCGAAGTCCATTCCGTCCCAAATGATTTTCTTACCTTGCGCATACGTCGGAAGAAAAAAGAAGTACGATCCCACCCGCTCCTGACTGGCTCGCGCCATCAAATTCAGGCACGTCTTATCCTTCCCCGCCCGACGATGCCAAACGAGCAGTAGCCGCTTGATCCCGCTATCAAACGCTTCGAATGTCGAGAGCTGATAAGGACGCGGCTCGAACATATACGGGAGGATGATTTCCTCGCTCAATACCCGTGTCCGGCGCCCTTTCGTGTGCTGGACATACCACCAGACTTCGATCGAAGCTTCCGGCCACCCGGCTTCATCTTGCCGGCCTTCTTGCCCTTGTCAGGACCGGTGGTCAGCCCGCCGTTCCAGGGAACGGTATCATTACCTTTCTTCCCATCCACGCCACTTTGATAGTTACAATTCCACTTCACTTTGAAATCCTCATTTAGTCCACCAACAATAATAGCAGCAAGAGGGCGTCCGCTCGCTGCTTCAACAATTTTGTCAACTCTGATTCGATATCCTCAAGCTGGATACCAAGTGCTACCACCTTCGAATCGTCGCTAACCAACCCCGCTTGAAGCGCTTCAAGCTCCGCAATGCGAGCATCAATTATCTCCGGTTCAGCGGGCTCGGGAGTCTCATCTTCAGGGTACGTCGGGCCGTAATTAGTCCGCGTACTTGGATCTCTCGGCTTACGGCCCTTGGCCTCTTGCCGCCGACGACGTGGTTGAGGCCCGCCCCGTCTCGCTTCGCCCGCACCGCCCCCTCCACCCGTCGGTACAGGTACGACCACAGCCAGTAATATCGTAAACGTCGGGGCGGCGACCACGTCGATCGCCGAGGTCACCAGCACCGCAGCGGGTATTGTGACCGTAATCGTTTCAATCGCCGTAATGTCGTACAGCGGTGACGCGGTCAGCGTGATAGTGGCAACCGTGGCCGATGTCCGGACAACCGCGGTCGTTACCTCCTTGTCCCTGACCTCATTATTCCAGCCAAGGGCTTCAGCTTGCGCCGACGTTATGCCGTCGATGATTGCCTGAGTGTCGGCGGTGCTGCCGATTGGCCCAGTGCCCGCCGCCGCCCACGTGTCATTCGTGAGCGTGATAATGACGGTTTTGCCGCCCGCGACAATATCAGCCTCGGTCGCGCTGGTGACCGTGCCGCTGATAACCGCCGACGTTGGCGCGACGGAGAAAGTTTGTGGGGGGCGTGGCCCGCCATAGAGCCCAAGGCGGGTGACTTGAGCCATTTACACAATCACACTACTACGAACAAATCGCCGTTCGCTGGCAACGTGGTAATCGCCGTAAACGTCAGCAACCCACTCGCCGAAGCGTAATCAGTAATGTCGCTCGCCTGCCCGTTAGCGGTGCCCGACTTCCAGATAATCGTCCGGCCAATCAGTTCATCGTCGAGGAAGCCAGAGAGATCAGACGTCGATTGCGTTGTGCTGAGCGTCCCTGTTACCGAACTACCTGGGATAATCGCCTCGGTCGACTCTTCAAGGTTATCGGCTGCCGTAGTCGAAGCTGATATCGCTCCCACATTCGCATCTATCTTCCCACCCACTAGGGCTGCCGGCAGCAATGCCGGAATGGTCGTGCCGGTGTCGACCTCGATGGCATCGACACTCGCCTGTGTCCCTGACAACAACACGGCTCCGTCAGCGCCAGTGACAATATCAAGATCGTTCTGCGCGGTGGTCTGAGCCGCCGCTGTCGCCGCACTTGCATGTAAGTTGGTGACGTCGGTCACGGTGGCGACGGTTTGAGCGGCTGCGATCACCACGCCCGTGGTCCCGGTGTCTGCCAAAGTGGCGGCGGTATCAGCTTTGATCGCTCCGAGGCCATCTGTGCCGTTACTCAGATCGGTTTGTATCCCGTCGACAACAGTATCGATTGCTACAAAACCAGTAGCCCCATTCGCCAGGGCAAAAGTATCGCCCGTCTGGACAGTGTGACCGGTAAGGCTGCCGATTGAACCCGACACGTTGCCAGTCACGTTGCCAGTGATGTCGCCGCGGATATCAACGCCCGACCCGCCCAACGTCGCGACAATCCCGTCGCCAGAGGTCGCCCCACCTGTTGCAGCGATCCCGTGCCCTACGCCCTGTCCATCGGCTTGTATGCCGGACCCGCTCGTTCCGCCAATTGACCTAATCCCCTCGCCCGCTCCGGCACCCTGAATAAGCAGTCCGTTACCGTTGCTCACTCCGCTCAAGGTCATACCTGAACCCGACGTGGTCGCCGACGCTGAAATGCCCTCGCCAGATGTCGCACCCCCGAGCGCCTCTATCCCGACACCCGTCGCACCACCCTGAGTTCTCAGCCCCGCACCCGTCCCATTGCCGTTCAGAGATATCGCATCACCGTCCGCACCGGTGCTAACTATCGATACGGCAACCCCGCTTGTTGTAATGGATGTAGCCCCAGTATTCGAACCAGCAATAAATACACCACCCAAAGCGCCTGCGGTCGCGCTCGGAAGGAAATCAGTCTTCGTCTTGATCGCGGCGATATCGGCATCCGGTGAAGACCCAGTCGCGTAGAGAAACTCATAAGCATCCTCCTCAACAATCTGGTACTCATGGCGCACTGGCAATGCGGTAGCGCTCGCCGCAACAGTGAGGATCATCGTTCCAACGGTGTTGGTGTCCGTGGCATCCAGTTCGCAGTTGTAATACCCGTCGGCGTCACTAACTGGGGTGGTCACATCATTCTTGGCTGCCAATGTTTGGCCGTTTTTTGACAGCTTAACCGATGGACTTTCACCAACCTCGGCGGCAGCACCGTCGAGGATATCCACAAAGGGGCCAATCAAAACATCCACCGCGGTCGACTGCTTGAGAATTTGTGCCATTTATGCCGCCCTGTTGTGGTGGCTGTGATGATAGAAAAGTGGTGGCGTCGTGCCGCCAGCAGCTGCGATTTCGCTTACGACAAATCGTGGGCCACCCAACGGTAGCAAGACAACTGTTTCAGCCGATTCAATTGTGCCAGTTTCAGTAAGGTCGCCTGCCCCGATTAAATCAGTCTCAGTTCCCGTGCCATGCATATCCCCCCAAAAGTGCAGAATGCTTTCAGGGTGAATCAGGTAGGGATGTACGCCTGCCGCAAGTTGCGCAATCTCTGCCGTAGTTAATGCGATGTCCCAAACGCACGGCCACATCGCGCGGCCATTCATGGCGCCGATGGGGGTAGAGTCGGCGCTGTTACCGATTGAGACAGTATCGACGCCGCTGGGAGTTCGCGTTGAACTCTCCGGAGTGCCTATGACGCCGTCGGCATAAATGGTTCTACTGGAGGTGCCGCTCCACACGCCCGCTAGATGCGTGACCCCGGATAGAGCCCCGAACCCACCAATTGACGCAACGAACCCAGCGCTCGTAAACGTCGCAGCAGCAATTGAACCGCTGGTAACGGTGTTACTGTGCAAAATCGCGTGGTAGTTGTTAGTCGTAGATGCATCAGCAACGGACATTACACCGTAGCTAGCCGGCTCTGAATCTAGGTCGACCCAACACGCCATCGTGAGAGTTGTGACGTTACTCGCGCCGCCCCACGAACCACTGAGGATTTCGGTCGCTGCCCCGTCGAAGTTTCTAGCCATGGCTAGGTCGAGTATTCATACGTTGCGCCGTAGAAATAGCCATCCTCGGTCATCGTGTCGCCGGCGTCAGCGCCGTCTCGAAATAGCTTAATCAGGATGCGGTCACCCGCGACAGCGCTGTCGAAGTTGGCCAGCGATATCTCTATCTCTTGCAGTTGCCGTGTTCCAACGCCAGCATCCGCTGCGCTCAGGTTCGTGGTCGCAAACGTCGCAGAACCAATAGCGTCATCGGTGTCGCTGTTGGGCGTTACCTTCCAGATTTGCGCCTGCCAGACTATGTTTGCTGTAGAGCTGACACTGTTTGACCATTGGATCTTGAGCACGTCAGCCGAGGCGCGGTTTGACGGCACCCGGAGCGACACGTAAACCTTTTCGATGATGGTGTCATCGAACGCAAGATATGGGTCGTTCTGGGTTGTGAAAAGCAACTGCGGGGTCAAAGTCGGATCTGGTTTCCAGACCCCAACCGGCAGTTCAAATATTCCGGTAGCCATTACAAGCTCCCCAGCCGGTCAATGACGGCGCGCATTTGGGTTTTCAGAACTGCGATATCGCGCGGAGGTCTATCGGAAATCGCGGCAATCGATGC
>Ga0255047_10000493_pt1 | contig 32483 bp, 56 predicted proteins | sample JV7_2_1_MG_FD_183640 | JGI IMG/M metagenome (GOLD analysis project Ga0255047, IMG submission 183640) | Seawater microbial communities from Jervis Inlet, British Columbia, Canada - JV7_2_1 | ecosystem: Environmental > Aquatic > Marine > Inlet | place: Canada: British Columbia | collected 2016-10-06
TTTGTTTCTCAATTTTTTGAAGAACACCCGGATTGTATGAGTGACTGGGAATGTCAGTGCCATCTCTGTTTAAGTTATTTAGATCCGGAACACGGAGCTGTTGAATGACCAAAGAACCGGATAAGGATAGTCGTGAAACGACGGCTCGGATCGATGAAGTCGACTCCGATTTGGTGGAGAGGGCAGAAGTAATAGCTGTATTTAGTCGTGCTAATGTCTGCACTTGTGTTCGACTTAAAGAAGAAATCGCCCGCTTCGCCCAGGAGGTGAGGGATGAAGAAAAAAATAAACGCCCAAATAAAGATTGGGTCACCTCAAAATACATGCATGAAGAAATTAAAAGCCGATTAAAAATAACAAGAGACGCACTTTCAAAAGAAATTGATGCACATGAATCCGAACGCCGACACAACGAGGAGTTAAAAAGAGATATTGAAGTACTTAAAAATGCTTATATCGTTTCTGAAACTGAGCGAAGAGTAATTAAAGAAGCTCTCGAATCCCACAGGAAGAGGAGGAAGAATAGTGAAACGAATAAAAAAACGAATTAAACGCAAAACAAAATCATTAATCCTCAAATTATTTGAGGGTTTACGCATAAGAGAGTCCTTTTACACAGGCCTTATGATACTTCTAGCCATTACTTTTACTCTTCAGTATGCGTCCTGGCGGGCCGACAAATCAACGGCAAAACATGTAGATGCCAAGACTCCTTTAAAAGAAGATCAAGTTGCGAGACTTATAGTGGATTTATTAAGGGATCAACTTATCATTCAACAAAAGGATAAGGAAACTAAGGTATATACTGGCATTAGAAAGGCTACATTCACCGAACTTAAGGATGGAAAGATTGATATGGATATCCCCACTAAAGGCCTCACATTCGAGCCAGGATTAGTTATAGGAGCTGCAGATGGTCTTAGGTTAGGCGGAGACGTACAATACGCTTATTGGAAGCGCTGGGGTCTTACAGGGGGCATTACAACCTCTGCTATGCGTAGAGATCTAGCCTCAATTAGAGGACACCTAGGCATCGTTTATAGTCCACATTGGAGATGGATGCCTGGTACAGGCTTTTGGGGTGGAGTTGACACTAATATAGATCCGGTATTTGGTGTTAGAACAAGATTTTAATCGACCTTCGGGTCTTAGATCGCCGTCTTCTGGAAATTTCTGGTGGACGGCTTAATCCCCCTACCATGGGATTACGGCTTAGCTTTGGTCGTCAGGGAGTGTGGAAACTCTCTAAGCCAATTTAAAGAAAGTTTATAGTAAACTATCAACTATAAACTATAGATTATGACAAAACTTAAATTAAGAAATAAAATTATACGGGCCATTCAAAAAGTTATAGATTCAGAAGCTGCATCTATTAGTATTATAGATGTATTAGAAGTATTAAAGAAGTTTAATTTAACAATGAGATTTAAAATGATTAAAAGGAAATGGCATGTTAAATGAAATACTAGGGTTTCTAACAGTAGGAGTCTTTGTATATTTAGGATTAAAGATTAAGTTCATATTTGGAGATCCTATTTATTACACAGTAGTAGTTTTATGTTTGATTAGTGGCTTGTTATTAACACATTATTCAGGGAGGTAATATGCATATGGCACCAATATCAGGAGAAGAGATATTCTTAAATGAATTCGAAATGTACATAATGAGATGGTTTGTACAAAGAAAGATATTTAAAGACCAAGAAGTTATTGAAGCATTGGAGAGGATGTTAGCAAAGTTTAAAGGGGATGTATGAAGATTAAAACTATAGTAGCTATTATTTTATTTAGTGTATTAGGGTATATGTTATTGGGGTATGGTGAGACTAAACCTAAATATGAAGTGCCTACAAAAGAGGCTATGCAGGAGCAATATAATCTTAAAGCATCCAAGTTAATAATGACAGCTTTTCAACACGCTGCATTTGCCACTGAACTTAATTGTCCTTGTTATGATGTGGTAATTAGTACTGTGCCTGAAGGAATGAAAGTTGATATTGATCCTACTCGATGTGAGGAGATAAAATAATGCCTTGGTCTGCCTATCCAAAGAAGTATAAGCTGGGCAAAGACAATGATGTCTGGTGGAAGAGATGGGTATTTAAATATATTCAAGTGCCATTAACTGGAGGACCTAGAGTGATTCCTGCGTCGTCGTTCTGGAAATGGAGAGAAATTCCTATGACTTTATTTGCTATTCGAGGAGAGGGAGATTGGAGGGTAGAAAATACAGATGGAAGTAAGGTATGGGATATCGTTACTTGGAGAATAAAAAGTTTAAATATATTCGCTAAAAGTTATGAATATTATTTATCTCGTATTCAGCCTTGGACGCGCTGGCATTTTGCTCTTATGTGGCCATTAGGAATACATTGGAGTATTATTTGGAGAGAGAAAGATGTGGTTAAATACCCAAAGTATAAGAGCAATTTTGGAATTAAAAAGATGTTTGCTGGGTATTTAGGATGGATAAGAGATAGTGATAAAATATATAAACCCAAGCTGTACATTGGAGGGAATTTTGAATAGTTGTTTTTAGAGGAGGGAAGCTATGCTAATAAAAATAACAAAGAAAGGTAAAGTACATTTAAATACTGGTAAGTTTCAATACCAGAATAAAATTACACTAGAAGGTGTATTAATATTAGGTTGGCTTATATTCTGGACAGCGTGGGAGACATTATTATGGTGGATAAAGTAGATTTAGAGAATTGGAAATGGCCACAGAATAGATGGTTAAAGATAGAATTTGCTTGTCCTCATGGAGTAGGACATGGTCGAGGAGTGCATGCCTGCGAGGGTTGTTGTGCACATGAAAGTTATAAACGGGAGGTAGTAGATGTTAAAAGAGATATTACAGGCGATAAAAGAACTATTTAAGTTTGATAAGTCTCCTAAAGAGGCAACAAGAGAATTATTACGTGGTCTACCAAAGAAGTCTTCTCGTAAATTATCTGATGCTGATCCTAAATTACAAACTGCATTTAGATTAATACGTGAACAATATAGGTTAAAACGACCCGGATATACTCTTGTACTTACTGATGTATTTAGGCACCCCAAAAAACAGAAGGCCATATACGAACAAGGGCGCACAAAACCGGGGAAAATAGTTACGTATGCAGATGGATATAAGAAGAAAGGAAAGCATAATTATTATCCAAGCAAGGCACTTGATGCGGCTGTAAAAGATCCGTATTTAAATAGTATTACTTGGGCTGTATCATTATATAAACCATTAGGTAAGATTATAAAGAAGGTGAGTAAGGAGACTGGAATAAAATTAGAGTGGGGTGGAGATTGGAAGAAGCTTAAAGATATGCCTCATATAGGACTAAAATGAGTATAGTGACAAGCACTTCCGTCACGAAGGAATAATGTGACTATAACTGAGATTGGATTAGGGTTGTTGTGGTTAGGTAAGATTGCAGTCTTTGTAGGTTTAGGAGTTTATATAGGCTGGAGAATATTTCAATGGTTATTAGATATATTTACGGAGGAATGGTAGATTAACGGCCACATCTACCACATCCACAATTAGTGTCTTTCTTCTGGGATTGTGGTACAGATCGATTAGGCCTATGAATACGCCCCGGATAGAAATAATGGGTGGCTTTGCATTCAGGGCATTCGAAGGATTTTAATTCATCCTTCTTTTTAAATCCAAGGAATTGATTAGTGCAAACAGGGCAATGTATCTTTTTAAGAGGCTGTGTTGGTTCACTTTTAAAGAACATACACTCATCACTCCTTTCCACCCTTGTTAAGTAAAATTTGGTCTAATTTATTATCAATATTGTCAAGTCTGTAAATAACGTGCTCTTTAAATTCAACAAATGTGGCTTTTGCAATAAATCTGTCTGACATAGCAAATACAGTTCCAATAATTGCAAGCAGCATTACTATTGTACCTAAAATTGTATTTCGATGTTTCTGCATAGGAGTTCCTTTATGTTTATTAAACTGTATGAGTATGTTATTTCAATAGTAGTTATCATATTTGTAATTTGGGGCATTATTGATTTATTGTCCTTCTTCTCTTGGTAATAGAGATTCAGTAATAGCGGAAGGTAATCCTCCTGCTATAAGGGCTCTTGTTCTAGGATCACTTACAGCTTTACCTACTTGACGTACACCCCTTCCCACTCTTTGAGCTGCTGGTAAAATAGCAGCAGCTCCTCTAGGACTCGAAGTTAATGCTACTACTCCCGCCAAACCAGGACGCTGTACAATTGCTAAGGCCGCAGCTACAGCAGCCAAGATACTTCCAGATAAACCTTGAGGCTCCAATACCCTAAGAGATTTAGAAGCTAATTCTTTCATTATTGGTTCAATAAGTTTTTGTTTGGAAATCCCTTCCACTTTTCTTAAGGCTTGAAGTAAGTCTTTTTTAGATCCCAATACCTCATCTAAATTCTCACCTTTAAATAGTCGTACCATTAGATCTTCTGCTTTTCCTGGGGTTGCAATAGCTCTTTGTATTTCATCATATGTTTGAGCCGTTTTAGCAAATCCAGCCTCTGCTTTTCTTAGTCTAGGGGCAATCTTATTAAGTATAGTATTAATTTCATTTCTACGATTAACTAATTGTGATTCAACACGACCAGATATAGGGGTTACCGTTTGGCCAGGTTTAGCAAAGCTAAGCATATCATCTAATTCTTGTCGTAAATCTAGAAGAGCTAAAATCTTTTCTTTTTTAGGAGCATTGGAATTAGACAGTACTTTAGCTTGATTAAAAGCCGAATCTAATTCAGTAGGAGTTCTTGTAGGTGTTTCTCTAATAGGGGCTTCTAAGGGGCGATCAACCCCTAATTTTTTCTTCACTTTTTGAAGGACACCTCCTGCTCTTTGACGAGACTGAACAATCGCTTTTTGTAAATTAACAACTCTTTTACTGATTTCTTTTTGAGTGCCCGCAAATTCTTTTAAGAGTTTAGGATTATCCAATACTGTATCCAAAGCTTTTTCTGGAAGACGTGTAGAAGTTTTCAAAATACCCTTCAATACACTTTTAGTTCCTTTAACAACTAATGCAGCAGATGGAGCTACAAGAGGTAAAGAGGCCCCTAGTGCAAATTCTTTCCCCACTTCAATAGGTTCAATTCTACCTTCATTAGCAGCTTGATTAATTGCTTCTAATGTGCTAAAAGTAAGTCCGCCAGTAACTGCCGGGTGTTTTGCTCGTGCTAAAATAGGAAATGTAGCTAAAGAGATTGCTCCTATTTCTCCAGCTGTAGCAGCAACACGTTCTCTAGGATCTTGAGGTTCGAACCCTTGTTTAAAGGCAGCTCCAGCACGTTCTATAGCTTGAGGTGCTTGTGCAGCCACCTGACCTAATGCTTGTTGTCCTGTGGGAGTTACGGGACCTCCTGGAAGTGCTAGGGCTCCTAATTGAGATCCTACGCCTCTTGTCGCACGTTCTATGCCTACCGCAGCAGCTCTTCCAGCTCTAATTGGAACTTGAGCTAATTGGGCAGCTTTTTGAACGCCGGGCGAAACTTGAAATCCTTTTGTTATTGCTTGTTTTCCACGCTCTATTAAAGATGGCTCGGCTGTTCGAGTTCTAAGTTCTAATTGTGCTTTGGCTTTTAATATAATTTTATCTTTATTCGATAAAGCCATTAAAATTCTCCATTAATAATTTTTTGCAATTGCTCATTAGATAAAGTGGATAGATCGGTTTGAATTGTAATATTTTTAACCGGTCCAGGTTCGGGGGCATCTCCTGCAGGTCCTAAATCAATTGTTACTGTTTTAGAACGGACTCCTTGATCATCAGCTAACTTTGAAAAGGAAGAGATACGTTTTGTATGTTGTTTTTCTTGACGGTCAAATAAACGATCAGCACGATCTGTAAAATCTTTTCGTTGATTATTACTTAGAATAAATGCCCCTTTTCCTTGAGCTGCCCTTTGTAAATTATTGAATAGCCTTCTAGTTTGTTCAGGCACGCCTCCAGCATTAGAGGCATTAGCAAACTCTGATTCTCTAACAACTGAACCTGGATCTAGAATCTTCATAAAATTAAAGACTAAGGCTAAGTCACCAGCAGGGCTAGGATCTTCTGCTGAAGCTTGTACTCTTTGAAAAGCATCCCTAATTTTAAAGAAATCTCCACTACGTTTAATAAATTCACCCCGTAGTTTATCTTCTCTATTTAAAGCCTCTTCACTTAATTGTTGAATTGGTACTTGTTGAGATATTCCAGTTGGCGTAGTTTGTTGCTGAGTTATAGGGATGGCTTCTCCCAAAGGATTAATGCGAGAGGGGGTTTCTATTGTACCCGATCTAATAGGAGTAATAGTTCCAGTGCCACCAAATTGTTCAATACTAGGTTGGATTGCCTCATTAAATTCAGGCAATCTTCCTAATCCAGCTGCTTCTTTTCTTAGAGCATTTAAACTGGGAGCGATTTCACTACGAGGAATTGAGGAGTCTGTAAAAAGACCAACTGCTTGTTCGCTTAGTTTATTAAACTCAGGTTTCCATTCATTAATTTGGCCAAAGGTAATGCCTTGCCCTTTAAATAAGACTTCTCCATCTGCATCTAATGTATTATAAATCTCAACTTTTCTATTTGCAGGAATTGATTTATTTTTTAAAAGATTCATTTTAGTACTAAATCCAGTTTTAATTTTATTAAAAGTTTGTTCTACTTGTTTTAATTTAGTTTGTATTTGTTGTTGTTTTGCTTGCCCAGCTTGGCCAATAATATTACTTAGTTGGCTAGTAGTTTGTAAAAGTTGTTGTTCTTGTGGATTAAATCCGCCGTTTGCCATAGTAGTCTCCTATTTAATTAACGTCCCAAGCCCTCCAATTAGAGAACCTCCGAGTGCTCCGAATAATGTGCCTTTCCCTGGTGAAAATTGAGTCCCAATTGTAGCGCCTAATCCTGCACCTGATAATGCGCCTGCAAAAGGAGAGATACCTCCCCCTCCTGTTCCTCCGGTTTGTATGCCTGATTGAAATGGTTGAAGAAGAGTTTGTTGGCCTGCTAAAAGTCCTCCAAAGGATCCTGTAAGATTAGGAGCGGCTCCTGTAAAGCCTGGTTGAGTGCCTACGGCTTGACCAAATGCAGCTGGAGTTGCTTGTGATAAACCAAATTGTTGAATACCAATATTACCTACTTGTCCTAATGCTGATTGTAGTAAAGGATTTTCTCCGACAATAACACCTCGTCTTTCTTGCTCTTCTAAGATACCAAATCTTTCTTGAAATTTAGATAGGGCAGCAGTAGCTCCTGTTCCTTTTGCTAATGCTTCTTCAGGAGTATTACCTAAAATAATATTGCCTTGACGTGCTTGAGCTTCTTTAAACTGATTAAATTGTTCTTGTTTTTGCCGAGTTAAGGCCTGAGAAACTGGTAATTCACCAGCTAAAGCTTTTTGTTGCCTTTCGATAAATTGACCTGTTACATCTCTAAATTGCTCTTCTAATTCTTGTTGTTTTTTTAAGGCTTTCTGAGCTTCTGGACCTGTTTGAGCAGTAAGGCGTTGTTTAAGAACTTCGGCTTGTTTAGCAGCAATTTCATTTTGGGTAGTTTGTAATTCTTTTAAAGCTTTCTCTTGTTCTAAACGCTGCGGTGTCTTAATAAGAGTTCCACCTTCACGTAATGCAGCAGCTTTAAATTGCGTTAATTCGTCTCTATTTTGGACTAGAATTTGTTCAAATCTTTGTTCAGCAGTTTGACCTGGGCGAAGTCCGCCTGCTTGAGCAGCTGAAAGCCCCTCAGACTCTAATCGAGAAATTTCTTGCTCTCTTAAAGCAATTTCAGATTTAGTCTTTTCACTAACTTTAGATTGATCTATCTCTTCAGTAAATCCAGATCCTTCTAAAACAAGAGGTCGAAGTTCTGAAACTTGCTGTTGAAATTGATTTAATAGATTTATAGTGTCTTGTTGTGCTTGTAATTGTATTGATGTTGGTCCTGGAATATTAGGTGCTTCTTGTCCTCCGCCGCCCATTGTAAATCTCCTTTAAACTTTTGTTATAAACCACCATGCTTTATTTGTTTCTGCATAAGGTCGTTTTCTTGTATAAAACCCCAATAATTGTGCTACTTTAGGTTTATCTTTTGGAGCCTGATAAACTAGGTGTTTAAATCCTAAATCTTTGGCTCGTTTACGTGCCTGTCTCATTAAGAAATATATCAGTTTAATGTCTGTTTTAAAATGTCTATGAATAGCAAAATGCTGTAACATAGGAAACTTGCCATCTAATCGTAGAGTAAAAAATCCTTTAATTATACCAAAGTTCTTTACTACCCAAGTATCCCCTTCATACACACCTTCAGCTGGTATCTTTTCGTATTCTAAAATAGCAAGAATTTGATATTGATCTTTTGCATCAAACCTTTGTATCTTCATTCTTTTTAATTTCTTTTGGTTTAGGAGGATTTAAAAGATTTTGAATAATCCCCATAGCCCCTAAAATTTGTTGGTATTCTGAATGACGTTGAGAAGCCATTTGTTGTAATTCTCGTAAACGTTCTTCGAATTCTTTCTTTTGTTCTTTTGTTATTTCCATATTTCCCACCTTATTTAGTATTAAGAGTCTGCAGCGATTACTGCAACAAAACCATTTCCAAATACAACTTTAAGATCCCCATCTGCTGAATCCACATAAATTTTAGCCAACCCTGAAGAGCTCCCTGGTGCTGTTATACCATCTGGAATTTTCATAGACCCCACATTTAATTGAAGTCCGGTACTAGTAAAAGCACCTATATTGGTTCCTCCAGCGGCTGCATTAAGAGCATTGGCACCCCCATTAAACCAACCCGTATCGGGGTCACCAATAAAGGATATAGCAGGTGTCCCATTTGTTCCTGCTACATGATGTAATCTTTGGGTTGAAGTTAAAGTTAAACCAATAGTCCCAGCAGTAGCAAAAGATAAATCATTAGTAGCTGAACTATACATTCCTTTATTGCCAGCAACGCCAAATGAATAAGATGGAGCGCCAACAGTTCCAGCAGCAGTTTTGACGGGTACAGAAATATCAGCAGATGTTTGATCTAAGTCTAAGATATTAACTCCGCCTGTTGCAATTCCCACATTATCTGCCCCAATTCGATATAGACCTGAATTAGTATCTCCGATAAATGTAAAGGCCGGCAAAGAATTAGTGCCACTGTTTCCTAAAATTCGTTGATTTGTATCTAACACTAAAGCTTGAATTCCACCAGTGGTAAATGCTAATTCATCTGCGCCACTGTGATACATTCCAGTATTAGTATCTGAAAAAGAATAAGAAGGGGCACTTACAGTCCCATCATCCATAAAAATTATATTAAATCTATTAGTAGCAGTTCCAATATTTTGGACCCCATCATCACTAGCTCGAATAGCAGTGGCTGTGAAATCAACAATATCAACACCGCCAATAACAACACGAAGTTGGTCAGCACTTGGACGTCTAAATCCTGTATCAGGATCTGAAGCAAAGCTTATTGAAGGAAGAGCTTCGGAACCATTAGGGAAAGAAGCAACAGTAGTTGATGTGCCTAAAAGAGTGGCTATAGAAGCAATAGATCTATCTGGATCAACATACCAGTTAGCTTCGCCTGTAACTTGTGTTAATAAAAATCGGACTCGTTCTAATTCACCAGCAAGAGTAGTAGCTAAAGATTCAGTAGCCGCAGGATAGGGATCTGTAGTCGTTTGCATTTCAGCTACATTAACAGAATAATCATCAGTATCTTCAGGTATATTAGTACTTGAAATATCTGCTAAGGACGAATTTAGATCTGAAGCTGTAAGTGTCTCTCCAGTAGTATAAGTTTTAAATAGTGTAGGTGGAAATGCCATAGTTTAGCCTCTTTTTACGATATCTTTATTTTGAGTCATTCGATCAATTTCTTCTTGCGTAGCGTCTCTATCGTTAATAAATTCAAATTCTTTTTGCCAACCCCAATTTTGGGTGATATTTAAATCGTCTAAATCTAAAGTACTAGCATCAGCCTGACAAGTTTTACATAGCAAAATATTTGAATAACTATTATCTTGTAAAATAACTCGCATAGTGCACATATGAGATTGGTGTACTAATTTTTCAAACGTAGTGCCATTAGGGGCAGTAAAAGTTTTTCGAGTAGCAATTACTTTATTACAATTCATACAACGAACAATACTAATAGCAGTTTCATCCCATGTAATATATTCTATAGGTGCAGCCATTATAGTCTCCTTAATCCTCTCGCTATGAAAGGAATTATTAAATGAGATAAGAAGAAGTCTTCTCCAGCCCCACTATTTGAAAATAAGAATCTTATTTTTTCACCTTGCTGTCGTAATGTAAATTCTTTTGCTGTTAAATTAATAGTGCCTAATACATCGGTATCTAAAATAAAGGATCCTAGTGTTCCTGCTGTAGATCCTAAAGTAACAGTATCAGTCGCTTGTTGCACATCATCTACAAACCAATCTACAGTTAATTGAAAGTTTCCTTGAGTTTTATAGTGTAAAATTGCATAAGGCCAACGTTTCTGAATACTGTGTAAATCAAATTCTAGCCAAGGAGTTGAAACAATTGAATTATACCCATTTCCATTATCTGATTTAGTGGTCGATTCTACTAACCACGTAAACCCATTATAATCTTGAGTATAGAGTAACGATTCTCCATCTGAACTTTCAGCTGCAAAAGCTGAGGCAGCTTGTAAACCAGAATCAGCAGAATTATCAATAGAATCATGCGGCGAAGCCCATTTGTTTTGGTTGACATAATAAACTAGGTGTGTGTCTACTTCAGATTGACCTAGTCTTACTCCTCCTATTCGTAAAGATTGGGTACGAGGCTCATATGATAAATGCCATTGATCAATTTTAGCTATATCCCATTCTTGTTTTATATAGTTATGAAGCTCAAATGGTATAACTATACTTGCTCGTTTATAGTCTCTTAATTCTACTCCAGTTAATACTTCATAAATATCAGCAGTAGCATCTATAGAGAATATTTGATTCTTAATAACTACAGCATGCCGAGGACTAAAACACCCTCCTTTAACTGCTGCAGAAAAAGATCCCCAAGTTGAAACAGTGGTACTTGAATCTTCTAAAATAAAGACATTATTTTTAGAGAAAATAAACAGCACACCATCTTTAGAAATACAGTTAGTAATACCATCTCCATGTTGAGTATCAATAACAATAGTCCCCGATGTGCCGCCTGTATTTGTTTGAAATGCCCCTAAACTCGAATAATATAAAGTATCTTCTTTACCAGTAACGCCCCAAAAAAACATGCGACGTGAAGCTCCTTTAGCATGTACAACACATCCAGTAGGTTGTGCAGAACCAGTCCAATCAGCAGAAGCAGCACTAATATCGGCTATTGCCGAACCAGTATCAACTTGCACAGGGTTTTTCCCATTACAAATAAAAATCTCATCATCACCCGTTGTATAGTGATTATAAGCGGTGGTATTACGTCCTGTTTTAACCGAAACACCATCTCTATAAATTACTCCATCAACACCAGCAAAATAAACGTGTTTACTTCCAGCACTACGTTTAATAAGCATACCGCCACCAAGACTATCAGGACCTGCTCCTACTTGTGATCCTACTGTTTCTGTTCCACCTCGTTTCTCTAAACCCCCATTATGACTATTGATATTACGACTACCAGTAATCATAGATTCTTTAGGAATTAATTGAATATTCTCACTGCCATTAAAACTTCCACTAAAGACAAGTTTATATGCAGGCCCAGTAAAAGCCATTAGTATGCATCCTCAGCTAATTCAGCTTTTTGACGTGCATTATTAGGGTATAAAAATTGTCCTTCAGTTAAAGCAAGCATACGAGAGTATTTAGGCAATTCAAATTGAACACGTCCATCATCTTGAAGTAGCCAAACAAGTACTCCTTGAACTAAAACTTGTTCTAGTTTTCGAAGGATTGTGGCATATCGTGTATTTGTTCCAGTATCAGTATCTTCTTTTCGTAGGTCACTATAATAGCGTAATTGAACTACATATTCTTTATCAGGTGTATAATCAAATTTAAAATCTCCTTCTACATCATCAGTTTGATGGTATATGTTAACAGGAGCTCCTGAAAGAAAAGGTAACTGTAGTTCATCGAAATTCCAAATCTGTTGTAAGTGCAGTTCCTTATGATCATCTGCAACTAAATAAGTAGAACTGGAATCTGGAGTAGTTGTCCACGCTTCTTCCATAGTTGCTACTTTAGTGCTAGCGTCAAAAGATTTAATTTGAAGGGCTTGTTCTGAGCCTGTGCCTGATTTTATAACTAATATTTTCCCACGACTATCTTCGGCGCCTCCATTATCGGCTGCAGCCAATGTAATTGTAGTACTTGTTCCAGCTTGCGCAGTACCAGATCTCACCCCATCTAAAAGAACAGCTGAGATTAATTTAGAATAGTCAGTAGGAGCTTGAATCCGACTAACCCCAATAGCCATAGGTTTATAAGCAGTTCGTCTAAGAAAAGACCACTCTCGCCCACTGTTCATTAGATCACTTTTAACCATAGCAATACCGTCTGAAATAGCTTCAGTTAATTCCGTAGAAGTTGGAGATTTACCATAAAGTCTATATGATTTTGTTACAATGCTTGTTTCAGTTGGCTGTGTAGGGATTGCCATTATTTAACTCCTAAAAGGTTTTTCTTCCATTTAATATATTCTTCTTCAATTGCAGGTATAATCTCTTTGGGATGCAATAATCCCATACAAATTGGAAACTTGGTGTCCGGAACAACTGGACAGGTATCGCGTGTATAGTGTAGCTTATGGCAAGGTTGACATGAAACATTTTGAACAATTGTATGACAATTGACATAGTATTTAGTTACATTCTCTTTGCTTCCATGTGATAATAAAGCGACCTTTGGGGTGTCATAAATACCTGCAGCAACTAACACACTTGTTTCGGGACTAATAACTAAATTCATGTGTTTGGTCAGGACAAAAGACTTTCTAATATCAATCTTTCCACAAAAATCAGTTATTTGAGGATGCTTATCTATAATGCCTTTAGCTCCAGGTTCACCCACTAAAAATATATGCGAATCAGGGATACCGTCAACAATTGCATTAATTAGGGCATCCATATAAGGATAAATTTTATGTACAGAACTTCCAGTTAAACAAACAACTACATTAAATCCATCATGCTTTTTGGTTAACTTTCGAGCCCATTTCTCTTCATTCTTTGTAAAATAAATCTCGCCTTTCTCTCCCGTTTTCTCAGGAAACCCAGCAACTTTCATTGTATGATCATAGTAATTTATATTACAACGTTTATCTAATTGTTTTTTAGTCCATCCAAATTCTGGTTGTTTATACGAAACTAATAATTGAGTTTCTATAGATCCACTAAAGTTCACAACTTTATCTACTTGTTTTTCAAGTTGTTTCCAATGTTCTTCTAATTTATCTAAGGGAATTTCACCGTCTTCTTGAACTATAAAGGCATCAATATATGGATTAGTTCTTAATATATCAAAACACTTTTGAGTACAATTAAGAATTACATACCAATCTTGTTCTTTATAGTACTTAAAAACAGGAGACACCATTAATGCATCTCCCCAAGCTCCATATCGAACAACACATAGTTTCTTTTGTTTCTCTTTAGGCTTTCTTTTAGCAGCAAATAACATTAAGAGACCTTCTTTGCTACTACAGTTAGAATAGCCTGTGGTCTATTAGGATCTCTTAATTTACCCTCATCATAATTCATTTCTACAATTTGATAACCAAGATCAGCTAAAATAACTTGTAAACTATGCCTATCAAACGCAAATAAGTGTTCTTTAGGTCGATAATGCTTCCAATGAATAATGGGTTCTACCACTGATTCTAAATTAGGTGTGGTTATGAATAACCAATCGGCATCTAATTTCTTTATTTCCCCATAAAAATTAGGAATATGTTCGATACTATCCCACATTGCTAAAATATCAATTTGTTCTTTAGGGAGTTCTCTAAATCCACAATTAGGATTAACATCGTAATTAAGTTTAATAAACTCTTTAGGCCCATGGGCATTAAAGAATCCAGGACCACACCCATAGTCTAAAATCTTACCGTTATTACAATACTTTAATATTAATGCCCATCTTCCTGAATATATAGCATGTGCTAATGGCGTTGCTCCTAACTCTACATACTTATCATAATACTCTTTATCATAGATTCCTTTATAATCCATAATCCCACCTCCTAAATTGGGTGGCCTGTACTCACTTAAGAAGGTGGGGGCTTAAGCTTTCGAGGCCACTAAATCTTTTTCAATCTCTTGACAGATAAAATGCCCTACGGCCAAATGTGCTTCTTGAATATGCTCCGTATCATTACTATTCACAATAAAACACTGACTACAGAGATCTTTCATTTTCCCACCGTCTTTACCTGTAAATCCTATTGTTGGTATCTTTAATTTATTAGCTAATTTTAATGCCTTAATAACATTTGGTGAATTGCCAGATGTTGATAAAGCTAATACTGTATCATACGGGCCAGTTAAAGATTCCAGTTGCCTTGAAAAAATATCTTCAAATGAAAAATCATTGCTTATTGCCGTTAAAGCAGCAATATCAGAGTTTAATGCTAATGCTGGTATACTTGGACGTGTTCTATTCTTAAAACTACAAATAAGTTCTGTGGCTAAGTGTTGAGCTTGGGACGCACTCCCACCATTGCCAAACAGTATTAATTTTCCACCATAATCAAGTCTAGTTTTAATAATATCAATTAATTGATATATTTCATGGTAATTAATTGCATCTAATGCATCAATTAATGAATCTCTATACTGTTGAAAATTTCTTTTTGTATTGCTCATCAATAAATGGCACCACCCTTTTAATATCAAATGACTTTGAACATGCTGGATAATGAATCTTCTTCTTTAAATCACCATACATTTCTCTACAATCTTCTATATGATAAATGGCACTAAAACAAGGGCTGCAAGCCATTGGAGACTGAATTGAATGATCATTTTTATGATATTTTGTACACTGATAAGTACTTGAAGTTGTGCATAACATCGTTTTAGGCACGCCCCACATCCCCGCAGAAACAACTACTCCAGTTTCAGGTCCTATCACATAATCTGCATATTTTGTCATTAAAAAAATTTGTTTTATTGGGGCATCTAAACCACATATATTCTTTATACGTGGGTGTGTTATATTAGCATCATTAACTGACTTCTGACATCTATGATCACCTACTAAATAAACTACAGCGTTAGGGTATCGTTGAACAAAATAATTAGACCATTCTTTCCATGAATGTAAGACTTTCTGACTGGTACTTCCTGTCATTGGCATTAAGATTTTAAATTTATCTTTAGTGCGTTTGTGCCATTTTTCTACAATATCGATTTCATCTTGAGAATAATAAATCTCATCTATTTTTAACTTTTCCGGGATATCTAATTGACATCGTTTAAATACTGCGTCATAGAAATTACGAGCTCCAAATACCTTACGCTTCTTATCTAAAGGCCACTCATGCTCTGGTTGTAACCATTGAGTAATACACTCTACTTCTAATGAACCATTTAAATTAAGAACTCTATCTGGTTTAAGATCAGTCTCTAATTTTTTCCATCGCTCTTCAAATAGTTGTCCCCATTTATGCTGAGGATAACGTTCATAAAGAAAATAAGACACCCATTTAAATCTAGGATCATTAGAGACTAAGTTATAAACTTTCCAATTACACTCTAAATATAAATCATACTTTTCTGCGAGATAAGGAATAATTGGACACGTATAAAGCCAATCGCCCCAAGCTCTGTAAGCGATAATTAATAATTTTGGTTTCTTCAAGTTCCCACCTTTAAAATTGTGAGGGTTTTACAGACCCTCGAACTGCTGATTAGTCGAAATCAGATTTGTAGTCAATTGTTAGTGCATATAGTACTGGCGTTGACGCAGCAGTACCAGCCGCATTAGAAATAACTAACACGTCCCCAGTCAACCAATCGGTTTGAGCTAAGGTAACGGTAGAAGTTAGGTCATCGGCAGAGGTTCCCACATTGTGAGTTCCAATGTTTGAAACAGCACCCGTACCAGCTAACGACCGACCAATAAGAACATTGGGGCCATCAGCCGTCCCACCCGTTTTAAGAGTGAGGCGAGCAGTTGTTTCATTTTTTATTGCACGATTAAGTGGTATTCGTAAGAGTTCAGTATCAGCCGCAGCTGTTCCCGGAACACTTATATCAGCCACGTCGGCAATATTTATACTTTGAATCGGATCATCATAATATCCATTAGACATTTTATTGCCTCCTTTAGGCAGCTGAGTCCCATTTAATGATTTTCGCATTTGGTTCATCGTCCCAGATGATCTTCCAACCACCTAAGAAATACCATGCGAGACCTTTAGATCGACCGTAGTCTGTTACTTCTTTCGCTCGAATCTGTTCTGGAGTAGCCATACCTTCCATAACAGTATCCTTACCAAACATAAACCCTTCTCCAGATTCGCCTCCAGAGAATGATTTTGAGGCAGTTGTTCGAGCTGCCAAGTCATAAGTTAAACGAGTGGCGTTGTTGTCTTTAACTAACCGTACGTTATGAACCATGCCTTGTTCGCCATTGAATATCTTTTCATAACCAACTTGTGTATATTGGTTAATAGATACCATAGCACCATTTAAGCTTTCAATAGCTTCTAATGAACCGACAAACACATAAGTTTCCCCATCAAAAGTTGGGACATTGCGTTTTTCGAGTTCAAGTTTCAGTTTACGAATATGAAATTCGTTTAAAACTGAAGTATTTGTAGCTGTTGCTGTCCCATCCGTAGTAACGGTTATTGCAGCAGTCGTAGTTCCAACACCACGAAGCGCACATGCATCAAATTGAGCATGTACAGCGGCATCAAGAACTTTAACCATATCATCTTTCAAACCTTTGTCGATAATCATCTCAATATCAAACTGAGATAATGTATCAAGTTTAAAAGTGAAAGGAATACTATTTCCGTATTCGGTAATAGTAAGAGTTCCTTTCGTTATGGTTTGACTGGCTTGGGGTACAGTATTTGTTTCTACCAAAGTTCCACCAATAGTGGACACGTTGGCAACCTTGGGAAAGTTAAAGCTATCGCCTTGATCTTTACCCATGGCATCTTTCACATCAGCAAACTGTCGGAATTTTAGATTCGGTTGCGCCGAGTATCGAAGGAATTTCGACAATTCAGGGCTGAAGTGAACATCACTATCATTTACCCATAAGTGAGCCATTTTGTTGTTTCCTCCATAAGTTTTGTGTTCCCACCCTTATAAAAGCTGAGCTTCATCCAGCTTTGGAGAAGCAAAAGCTTATAGAGCATTTCCAGTTATTTAGAATGCGGATAAAACTTTCTTTTATTAGCTTGTAACCGATCTTTAACTCCCTGTTTAACAAAATCAGAATATGAGAGATCCTCCGTAGGTGTCTCTTCTTGTTTTTCCGGAGCTTTTCCAGGAGAAGAAATGAGGTTAGCTTTTTTCTTAGCTTGACGTTTCTTTTCCATGGTATCTTCTTTTGCTTGTTCGTTAAAGATGGTTCGTACTTCACTATAGATTTGTTCTTTATAGATCTTTTTCCACATCTCAGCATCAGCAGATTCAGATTCAGTAATTTCTCCAGATTTCACTAATTCTTGTAGTTTGGTTCCAGTTTTGAGTAATGCTACATCAAATCCTGGGTAACCCTCTTCAGTTAATTCTTTTGAAACTGTTTGAATCTTTTGTTGCTGTACTTTCTGTGCTTCTAGTTGAGCTTGTATAGCCTTTTCTTGGTCAGTAGATTTAAACTTACCTTCCAATTCAGCTAAACGCTTTTTTAAAGCCGCCTTTTCTGGATCTACATCAGAAACATCTATATCTCCTAAACTATCCTTTTCAGTTCTAGATTCTGTTAGTTTAGTTGTTAGATTTTGAAGTTGTAATTCAAGAGCCTTAATTTTATCATCTGTTTGAGATTTATATTCTCGAGATGCTAAATTAAGAGTTTTAAACCTTTCTCTAGATTCATGTAATGCTTGTAATGGTACAGTTTTTTGCTCCTCTTGAGAAGCTTCTTTCTTTACCTTACGCTTTTTGACAGAGGTTGGCTTCTCTGGAGTGTCTAACACTATCTCAGGGTGTTCTCCCGAATCAGGATCCTGTTTTGAATCTGTGCCTGCATTAGATTCTTCTTGATCAGACGAAGAGTCTGAATCTTTGAATTTATTATCAAAGCGGTCATAAATATCGTTACGTGTCCTATTTCCTAAATCATGACCTTTCTGTTTAGGGGACGGTGTGTCTTTATCGATAGAGCCACTTGTTGGTTCTGACGGCAAAGCCTCTGGCGTGGCTGGGGGAGGCGTTACCGGTTTATTTTCTTCTGACATTGTGTTTCTCCTTGTTTTACGAGTAGGTAGAATAGACTCGAATCATTTGATTACGGTAATGAACCGAATTCCACCTTATTAGTATCTATATATACTAGTATTTAATTGGTATGTTTAGATACTAAATATCTTTTTTTAAATCTGCTTGTAAACTAGGTAACATATTACGTTCTTTTGCTTGTTGAAATGCAGCAACTGCATCAGTTTTTACTTTTCTAATAGTAGTTGCTAATACATTTTTATAGAACCGTTTAGTTAATTGTAATTCAATAATCTTTGCTGGTTGATTTGCAGGAACATTGTCTAATTGAGCTTCAGCATCTTGATAAATTCGTTCCCACACTTCTCTAAATATTTTCCAAGTGGCAGAAGTACGAATAGTTTCTAAATGCGCTCCATCTTCTAATTTCTTTATTAATTCTGTATGGTCTGTCTCAACTTCACTATTATCTTGAAAATAATCATCACTTAGTGTATCAAAATCCATAATCCACCCCTTTCCTTTATTGTTGTAGCCCGTTCTGTAGGGCTTCTAAAAATCCTGATGTATCTGCACCTTGTTGATTTGGTTGTGGAGCTACTTGTCCTTCCGCTGCTTGCGCTTCTTGGCCTCCACCTTGTCCCTGTTGTGGTGTTGGGGGTTGTGGAGGTGGAGCTACAGGCACACGATATTTACTAAAATCATCGATTTCTAAATCAGCTGCAATATCCTCTAAAATTTTTCCTGTGTCTAAAATAGTAGGATTAGGAATCTGTACTCCTGTTTTCATTAATAATAGAGTGGAATTATTCGATTGTAATGCTCTATCTGTTAATGCCATTTTACGTTGTATCTCAACTGCACGACTAACTTCATTTGTTCCTACATCTATTTCTACATCCATATCAAATTCTAGATCAAATATATTATCTCGTTTATCAATAGGGATATTTTTATCCCTAAGATTTGCATTTGCAACTCTAAAGATTCTTTCATCAGTTTCAAATAATTGAATCTGATAAGCTAACAAATAAATAATTTGTCTAAAGAATGTTTCCCCAACAATTGCAGTAAATAATCTTTCTTTAGCATTAGACTCTAAAAGATTAATTTGAGCTACGCCTGTTTTATCTGTACTTGTCTGCCCTTGTTTGACAGGTGTAATACCAGACATTTCATCAATCATAGCTTGATCAGAGGCTGCTTCTACATATGATGTTTGGGTAACATCAGGAAGACGTATAGGTTCAACTACCCCTTGTCCCGAATTACGAGATACAATAAAACCAGGGCGAAGATTACTAAGTGCTTGTCTATCAACACCACCAAATTTATCAATACTCCATCCTCCCATCATAGCCAACATTTGGTTATCTTTACGAAGATTGAGTGTCATATTAAGGTCTTCTTGTGGCCCCTCTAATGACTGTACTATACTTTCTGGTATAAGTTTATGAGCTTCTAAGATCATAGAACCCACAGCAATAGGATATATCTTCCCATAAGGACTAACTATAGGATCTACTAACCACACACGTCCTTGAGGATTAAATACTCCAAACCAGATTTTTCCTTCTTTTCTATACCAACATTCTACGGCTAAGAATCTTTGAGTCACCCTATCTCTAACACTCTCTAATGATTCTTGTGATCCAGGACCTGGAAAATTAAGTCCCACTGTACCAGATTGATAATCTACCCCTGAACTCTCATTACGCGCACGTTGAGGGTCTCCTGTTTCATGAAAACGTGTGTCCCTTAAGATACTTACAGGAATATCTAATGGTTGTACTTTATCTAAATTATTATACCCTTGATCTTCTAATTGATCTCTAGTTAAGTAATTCTGTAGATATACATACCTCATTTCATGCACTGTAGGAGCAGCCCAATCTAAAGCAACCTGTTCTAAAGGATAATTAGTAAATGAAGGCTCATCTATTTCTCTTTCCTCATTATATTGCCAATGAACCTTCATTACAGAGGTACCTGGAGCAATACACTCTAAGAAGCCCCATAAAAATTTAACAAACCCATCTCTACGTCTAAACATCCAATTTAAACGGTACTTAGTCATTATTTCTAGGACTTCGGCTCGTTGAAAATCATTAACTTCATCAAAGCCTCTAATTTTAAACTTATTCTTATCAATAAGGAAAGCTTGGAATAGAGAAGCTAAAAGCCTCATTACATTAGAATAAATCTTTCTAAAACGTAGTTTATTTCGTTTTCGGACTGAACTATCTTGGCGTTCTTTATATAAAGGAATGCCTTTAACTAATTTCATATCTTTAGTCCAACGATGTTCAAGACGTGTACGAATTGTTAAAGACTCAGCATAACGAGCTAACGCGCCATTAAGAATCTCATCCTTATTGCCTGGTTTTGTTTCGTCTGTTATTAGTTCTTTAGGATCCATAATTTATATATACCTTTCTTCGAAATAGTCTTCGTTGAGTGTAGAAGAATTATCAACAGGAAGCCATTCTAAGGGTTTTTGAAATATGTAACGTAATGCTGCATGTAAATCTTTAGGGCCTTCTTTAATCTTATCCTTTACACCCCGTTTTGATTCGTTAATTCCCTTATCACGTTCAAGAGTCTGCATCTCTTCAATTAAATCCCATACTTCTTTTGTATTAAAAAAATAAAGTCTAGGTTTGCCGGTATACTTATCTTTTTTAAGATATTGTTTAATTGTATCAATGCCTGCTTTAATTGAGCCTTCAAATTTTTCTGAGGGAATCATTGCTGGAATAGGATTAGGAGGTCTCTTTAGTCTATCTATAATATTAATATCATTTAAGGCTTTAATATTATAGTCTAAAGACTTATCATAAGCTGTCCAACCTATCCGATACTTTCTTTCCATTACTCGTTTTGCTAAATCTGTTTTAACTTTTTCTGTATCGGCATTTTCTTTATATGCACCTACAATATATACTATACCTTGTCTATCTACTGCTGCTTCAATACATGCTGTGGGCTTTGATAAATGAGGATCAAGTCCTCTATAAACAATATAACGATGATATTTAATAGTAAATGGATCAATTAGGTGTATTTTAGTATCGATTGCGGACTCACCCGAATAAATTAATCCACTTAAAGAAATAAACTCCCCTAATACGCGCATTTTCTTTTCTTCGTAAGTATCTAAATCTTCCATCATCTTATTTAAAGCTCCTAAATCACAATATGAATTTGTAATTGTAGGGACTTTAAAACATTCAACTTCAGATCCAGGGACATTACTTTTCTTTAGAATCGTTTTCCATACCCAAGTTAATCCATTAGTGGGTGTCATGAAAAACTCTATATCAATACCTTTTCCACCATTTGCAATAAACCGAGGCAAGCACTCATCATAGAACTCTTTAGGCGGTTCTTCGTCGAAATGCGCAAACCATAAAGAGGCTCCTTGAGTTTTGCTTACGTCTTTCTCATAAGACATAAACTTTACTTGGCCTATAAATTTTCCTTTTCTATAATAACGAAGAATCTTATTCTGTTTCTCATAAGAATTTTCCCAAATTCCATTCTTCAGATATTTCTTAGGCATCCACTCTCTAAACTTAGGAATAATAACTTCATCAATTACTTCATTACTAAGCCCATAAACTCTACCAAATACAGGCCATTTCTTTGCTAATTTCCATTCAGGAATAATTCCTTTCAGATGTTTAGGTACTTCTCCCGTTATTTTAGCGTGTGTCTTTACGGCGTTTGCTAAAGTCTTACCGGCTTGATTACCGCCAAATGTGCCTATAATACGAGCTTGTGACTGAAAAGTCTGGAGCATCCCATCAAATCTTTCAGGAATATCTTCTTTCTTTAACCATTTAGAGAGAAATGCACGAGCTTCGGAAGTAACAGCTCCTGAAGAGGGTCGATACCACCAATAAGGATCCGCTTGTTTAGTTTCATCAAAAAGAGAAACAAGTTCTTTTTCTTCTTTCTCTATTTGTTGAAGTAATTTTAATTTTTCATCTACTGAAAATTTTGAATAATCCACCTAATTATCCTTATGGTGTAATATTAATACTATTTGGAATTATAAAGTATGCACAGAGTTCATCTACTTCAGGTCGAACTATGCCATCTCCGGTAAATTCTACCTTTACTTGAAAATACTGTCCCGTAACTCCAGAATCATCTCCAGAAGCTGCCACTGTTGTATAAGATGAGGCATTTAATTCAGTTAAAGTATGGCTTGCTCGGACTTTTATAATTGTTGTGGCTCCAACAGGAGTTGTTTCTACCCATATAATCTTACCCCAATTTAATTGACGATAAGTTGAATTATATTGATTACTTTCCCATTCTCCTGAAGTATTAATTCCTGAATCTGAAGTAATAGCAATATTATCCATAGAAGGTGTTACTGAAGTATCTGTTGTTCGAATAAATACTCTAACATCTAAAGGTTTAGTAACAGTTAAAGAAGCAAAATTTGTAGACGCATCAGTTAAAGTGGTTGCATCTGTTCGAGTAGTTGCTGACGCAGGAGCAACCCATGCACTACCGCTCCATGTTAGCCAACTTACTCGATCATCTACCGAAAATAAAACTCTAAGTTCCGTACTAGCAGGAGTTGTTGAAGTAAAAACGGCGGTTAACCATGAAACAAGATCTGTTGGGTTAAATTGAATATTATCGTTTGTAGTAACATGAAGATCATCTGTAGTTGAATAAGTTGTAGGGCCTGAGACTTGAAGTCTATCTAACTCAGCGGTGGATATTTGATCAGTAGAAAATAGGGCCCGAAACTTAAATGTACCTGATGCAGCTAATGTTCCAATATTTGTTTCAACGTCAGCAGAAGTATTTGCTTGAGTAAAAGTATCATCTGTCACAGCCCAAGCTGCGCCCGTCCAATATTCCCATGTAACTCCATTATCAGAACTAACATGATATCTTAAACCAACCCCAGATGGAATCGTTGATGTTTCTGTAAAAGTATCTAATGCCACAGTAAAAACAAGGCCCGTAACATTAATAATCGTAGGATCCCCTGAATCATATTTTTCTTGGGGTATTGCTGCCCCTGCTGTATAATTAGCGGTGTGTTGAACCGTTGAGAAAATGAGAATGTCATCCATTTCAAAATCTTGATTTGGTGTAATTCCCCCGGCGTTGGCTCCGGCTCGCAATAATCCGATACTCGAACCACGTGTTCCGGTTGATGTTATAGTCGATCCATGTTGAACTCCATCTATAAACAGGCGGGTGGCTCCTGAGGTTATATCCCAATCCACCTCAAACTCATATTCTTGACTGGCTGTCGGACTCCATGCCACCAAATCGGTTAAGAAAACGTCCGTACCAACCGCATTTTTAATTTGTAGTCGGATTTTTCCATTATTGAGGTGTGTAATCTGAAGTATATTATTCGTGTTCCCCGCCGCTTGGGTTGCAAGGAGAAAAACTTGAGAGGTTGTCGGAGTTCCCGAATAATTTGGTGTTACCAAAAAACGAAACGCTCCGACCTGTTGACTGTCTGCATTTAAGTCAGCGTCCCAACTGCAATACTTTCCAGTTCCGATGAGGTTAAGTTTCCCAGCCGCCACTGTTGCCCCGCCTGATAGCGTTCCAGTTAGAACTCCACTTCCCCATGTCCCGTCTTCGTCCGAGGAGAAGTTGGCATAGAATGTAGAATTTGCTGGAGATAAATCTTTTAATTTACCAACTCCGCCTGTAATTTCAATCTTTCCTGAATCAAAAGTGTAATTACCTGAAGTTGTAAAAGGAAAATCAGCAGAATCTCCTGACTGAAGTTTAAGACGAGCTAAACCAGAGGCTACTTCAACTAGAGAACCATTTGATAAAGTATAGTCTGCTGGCGTTGTAAAATCAAAATTTCCTGTGCCGTCAGCTTTATCTTTTAATCGAACAACGGCTGCATCATCCGAACCGCTAACTTCTGCTCCGGAATCTACTGTGCCTTTATTAAAATCAGTGCTAGAATGCCATAAAACTACTCGTTTAGCAATTGTCCCTAAATCACCAAAGGGCATATTAACTCCATCCCTCGATTTCAGCAATTGTTCCTTCTGTTTCAGTTTGAAAATAAATAGTTTGATTTGGCATCCCTATCATATCGTGCCAATAGCCGCCAGGTGGAACGGTAATATAGTTAGTTCCAGATTCTCCAGAAGTAAAAGATAATTTAATTTCTACATCACCATTACGAGGTTTAATTTGAAATTTTCTACAATTCCTAGGCAAAGTATAACTATATTCAAAATTAGCTGCCGCCATTGTAGTATTTTGGATTACGGGAGTTGTAGCATTTGCAATAGGATTCTCGCCAGCGTGTTGTGTGGGCATATCTATCCTCGTTTAAATTTTATTTCGTCTTGTGTTATTTCTAAGATTCTATTAGTTAATACTTGTATAAACCCGTCGATATCTCCAGATTTATTTATCTCTTCTCTAATTATTAATTCAATTCGTTCTTTAAGAGTATGTGTTGATGATAAATTCATTTACGTCCAAAGCGCTTTTTAAATTCTTCACTAACTATTCGTTTACTACGTCTAGGTGCTGTGGGATCTGCTTTTAATAAACTTGGATTCTTTGTTACACCAATAGGAGTTCTCATTTTAATTGAAATTCCAGTTGCTGGATCAAACACTACTCCATCTTTAATAATTTTCTTAGGTTTTCTACCTGCCATAACTACTCCTTAATCATTTGTCATTGCATTTGAAGAATAGGGATTCACCAAAGCTTTTGCTTTATCTAAAACTTCTTTAGCTTCCTTTCTCATATCAATAACATCTTTTCCCACTTTAGTTTCTAATTCGTTAATCTGTTTCTCATGTTTATTTACTTTCTTCTGTAATTTAAACAGTAATTGCTGTATCTGAACTAGTTCTTTCATAGTGTCCCACCCTAATTAGATTTTGCTCCGCCGTTAGGCGGAACCGTTAAAGATTGTTTTAATGCTTCTTTTAAATTTTGTAGTTCATTAAGTCTCTTCTCTACTTTCTCTCCAACTTCTTGGATTTCTATCTTAGTAACATCCTCACCTTTTAATTTAAGAGATTTATCTAATAATTGACAAATAGCTAAAATTGACTGCGCCGGACTCATACCTTTAAAAATTTTATCTGAGCTATCTAAATCAGTTAAGACTGCCCCTACAATCTTATCTATCTGAGTAGCTTGCTGAGTCTTCACATCCTTCAATTGGGTAGTATCTAAATGCTGTGTGGCATTGGTAACTACCTTTCGAATAGTCTGCCAATGCACACCCATTTCCTGAGCAACCGCTTCTAAGCTAATTTGCTTAGATTTACCGGCTAGTCTATGTGCATCATAGCTAGCTTTAATTGCTAATTTTTGGGTATGAGATAATTTAAAATTTTTAGCCATATTTGTAACAGTCACAGCCAACAATGTTTTGAATTTGAACAATTGCTTTATTATCCGCGATCGTTTCTAAATGTTTCTTTATTTTGTGCAAATCATAATCTAAACGATTAATTGTCGAAGTTTTATTTGCCAGCTCAGATTTTAGTCTGTAAATCTCTATTGTAATAGAATCATATAAATCATGTCTATTTGCAGATATCAATTCCCGTTTTAATTGATTTAAATCTAATCGGTCTCCTACTTTCATATCTTTCCCCCTTAAAATACTACCAAACTACAAAAGGTAGCTCCTGTGTGACATGAGCATTTACATTGCTCTTTAACCTTGGTTCCATCATGCATCGTTTTGGCCATACTCAATACTCCACAGTATTTGCACTCAATACGACCTGGTGTGTAACTGTGATAGTCCTGAAAGCAAACTGCATGAAAAAAGGCCTTAGGTCTCATTTTACCCTCCACCCCACGTTCCTTGCCATCCAGGCCTAGAATCCGTTCCGGAGCCAAATCAATTCGCACCACATTCTGTTTCTGCGGGCCTTTATGAATTATGCTCTTTCGGCAACAAGAGCAGAAATCCGGATCAACTTGAGGCAAAGGGTGTGTGTGAAGTTTACTTTTGGGCGCCAAATCTGCCATATTCGCTTTCGCTCATCAGCAACTTTTAAGTTGCTTAATTTGCTTATTTCCACCTTTTTAGTAATTTGTAAAATTTTTTTATAAAGCGTTATATATTGAAAAGTGTTTTTATACAAAATAAATGCTCTAATTTGCTTTAATTCTTTAGTTTAGTCCACATATATAGGCTGGGACCCTCCTCCTCTCATCAACACTACCCCCTCTCCCCACTCCTATACCCTTGAGTATCAACATATATGAGCATATCAGAGCTATAGTTGACTAGAATAGTCAGGTATTCTCTCCTCTCTCTTTAAGTTGGTCTAGGATTGAAGCGTAATAAGGTACATTCCCATTAAATCACAGCAAACAAAGCAATACAATCACTTATTCTCATCAACACTGGCCTTAGTCAAATCAATGAAATGAATAGCCAAAGGAGGAAACTTAACTCGTACTGGTTTATCCAATCTCAATGCTCGATATTGCCATAACCATAAATTAACTTGGGCCGCTTCTAAGGGATTTTGCATCAATTTATAGCTTTTCCATTGTCCATCAGTTAAACTCTGTTCAGCTACAACTTCCCCATGATGAATATATTGTATCACATTATGGTCAGTATCACCCCATTGAATCTGATCATTACTCTGCTTCATCTTCTTAGTCATGCCTTAAAACCTCCATATTTACGTTCTAAAGCACATTAAAAGAGATTTGTGCCATTTGATACTTCCTCAGCATATTTCTTCTGATATTCATTAATCTCTTTTACATCATATCGTTCTTCAGTATTAATTATGCCTTCAATTACTTTAAATGCTCTAATCTTATCTTCTTTACGAATCTTACCATTTAAAGATATGCCAGTAAATAAATGACTAATCCAATAATACCCTTCATCAACTTCAAGGTCTTTGTTCTTCCAATCTTTAACTAAGAAGTCTAATTCACTATATTTATACTTATCCATAAACCACCTTTTGTCATCAATATTTCATCAAAATATCTATTGACAACCCCTTATACTCATGATATTATGATAATAGGACACAAACAAGGAGATAATTAAATGAAAATGACACTTATTGATATTCGAATCATAAAATCCAGAAAAAGAAAGAAAAATATAATACCAAAGGGAAAATAATATGCATTGTCGATATTAAGGAGGAGATAACACAGTGACTATTACATTTGAATCATTAGAACGAGCATTAAAGGCTATTAGATCAGCCAATGATTTAGGCTTTGATACACAATTATCTCAGTTTCATACATTTGTACCAAATGTCTATACTGTTTATTTCATTAAAAGGGAGAATAATTATGAAATACATTAGAACTCAAGTACTTACAGCATCAGAGGCACATGAATTAAGTAAATTAGGGTTTATTCTTAAATATAAGCAAGTTGTTACATTATTCAGAGATGCATGGTATGTGTATGTTAAAGATGATAAACAAGTTAAATTGAAGGTGCAATAGTGAAATTAACAGAATATGAAAGAAATATGGTTAAAGAACATAGATTACAAATGACTAAAGAAAATAAACAAGAGGCAATAATGCAAACATTAAATATAGTCCAAGGTAAATACCAAGTTCCAGTTACAGATCATTTTAATGAATATGAAGAACTACTTAGCTATGCTCATGGAGTATTAAATATATTTAAGTTATCTAGAAATACTGCTAAATCAATTATTAAACTTCAATAGAGGACTTTCTTTATATCCTAAGTAAGTAATAGAATATAAAGTATTATGAGGCTTATAATGACAGTATTGAATTTATACTATGTAGTGCTGTCTTACTTTAGTCGGAGTTGTGAGAAAGTCCTTGGCCCAGATAAGTCTTCAAATCACTTACTTGAGCCGATAAGGCGAAAGCACAGTAGCTCCACTGTGGGTCTAAGCCCATGAAACACTCTTACTTTTGTTTTAAGTCTAAACAGCAGATTAAACGACTTTGTATCTAAAATTGGAGGTCAAATGAGTAAATTACTGCCTGAAATAGCTAAAATGCTACGAAAAGATACACCTGATATACTTGAAATCTTAAAGCTGATGCATCTGAAATTAATTGATTTAGATGAAGATTTAGATAAATCAATGGGTTATTCTAAAAGGCACTCCGAAGATGAATAACACAAAATTAATGGTTAATGTGTTAGATTTAGTATTACTAGTATATCAATTTAGAACATTTAAAGCAAATAAAAATTGATAAAGGGATAATAAAATGAGTCAAACATTTAACGAAATTGGGGCAGCCATAAATTTATGGAACAATAACCATAAAGTTGATAATGCGACTTGGAAGCAAATGATTGATTATCTTAGAGAAACTTATCCTCATCCACCAGAAACATTTAATACGGCAATAAGATGGTTTGATGAAGCATATAATAAAATTAGTGGGTAACAATCAAGTTTTACGTCTTTAATAAACAAACAACCAAATCTGTGGGAGTGGCCTTAGCTTGAAGTGAGTCTCCCTTATATAGTCATGGGAATGAGTGTTTTACTAGGGGGTGAGACAAAGTATTTTAGGGGGATTTGATAATGGTTGAGTATCAACACATCTCTAATTAGACATCATAAAGATATATTTGTTCCAAATAATGAGAGGTATAAAATGGCAAAGAAACGATTGTGTGGTTATTGCGGGAATAAGATGCGCTTTGTGCAAGTTAAACGTATGACAGGCTATCCTTTAAGTGGGGAAACAGAAACAGCCAAAGCTTGGGCCTGTGATTATGTAAAATGGTATCATTTTTATCACAATAAATTCGTTATCAATAATAGGCCTCAAGATGATTGGAAGGAGGACTTATTGCTATTGATTATTAGTCCTGTTTTCTGGGCTCTTTATTGGGGGGTTTATTCAAGTATACGAGAGATTTTAAAATATAACCCTTGACAAATGAGAAATAACTGATATACTGAAAATGTTCGAGCTGCAATAGTTAGTAGGTCCTTGCTCACTAATTATAAGACTAGACAAGGAAATGCTGTGCCGACAGCTAGTAAGAGCTTATAACTCATCGGCATAATTTTGTCACACATATTTCACTGGACAAATGAAGAAAGAGGGGATAAGCTATAGTATATGAGAAATAAAGGGGGATAATATGAATAAAGAAGAGTTGCAATCTTATATTTATGGTTTAATAACAGCATTAACAATTTTAATACTTTGTCAAATTATTCATTATACGATAATAAAGCCTCATGCATCAATAAAACAATTAGCAATTAAGACCAGCTATCTCGCAGATATCCCAGAATTTAAAGCTAAATGGATTGCTGATATCAAAACAAAGATGGCTATGGGGAGATAAAATAAGTAGTGAAAGGAGATTATAGTGGATACAAATGAAATAGCAAAAGAAATAGTTGAAACAATATGTGAAAAATGTGCGTGTAACCTAGTATTAGTTCAATTATTAGAACAACTCAGAAAACCCCTTGACAAATGAGAAATAGAGGTTAAACTATAGTATGATTGAAATATTAGCTATCTTGGTTCTAGGATACTACGGATTAACAGGCTTAATTGCCTTATTTGATACGTTAATAGGAGTGAAATAATATGGAACTATTAACATTTGAAATTGGCTTCATATCAATAGGTTTCATGGCACTATACTTATGTTGGGCACTATGATGACAGTGTTAATGTGGTATTTGATTATAAGTGGCGCTGTGTTGAATGGAGTGTTAATTTACTTAGGGTTCCTAACGTTGAAGTTTTTATGGAATGTAAATAAGGGGGAATAATACATTATTCTAAGGAAGATAAATAGGGGGAAGTAATGAGAAATAAATGGCAACAACTTGATGAAGATGAGAAAGAAATAGACTACAATGCAAAGAATAATTTCGAAGAAATTTCGGACAAAACAAGTAACCAAGTTTCAACATTAAAATTAATTGCTTATTTATTAAATGAATTATTAGAAGAAATTAGAAACTATAAAAGGGAAAACCAATGAGAGAACGAGCTTAAGGAGGATTAATTATGTCTTGTATGGAACATTGGTGCATAAGATGTGATTGGCAAGTATTTGACAATAAAACTGATTGGAAGAAATGTCCTAAATGCGGGGCAATGGTGAGATCCTTATGTGATGAACAACAAATGCATTCAAATTATCAAGAACAATATGATTTAGAATATGTGGAGGAGTAATGGATAAAATAGAACGAGAAGTTACAGAGAAATCAGGTAGTGGTGAAGAAACTACTTATATATGTTGGGAAGAGGGAGAACAATGCGGATTTTATACCAAGGAGAAAAAAGATGAGTAAATTTATAGATCCGATATTTGAGACAACGCAAGCTATTTCAGATTATGTAGATAACCCGGAGAATATTAAAAGACTATTACATTTAGAAGCTATGTTACATGAATTACATGATAGTGTGAAAAAGGAGGTGATTAAACGTGAGCTTTCAAGAAAAGAAAAAGGCATTTGAAGAGAGATGGAAAAAGCTAAAAGAACAAGAAAAGTTTCCTGAAGCACATGAAGAAAAGAAACAAGCACAACAGAAACGCTATGAAAAAGAGGTTAACGTAGCTCCACAGCATTATTATGATGTGTATCAATATTCAGTAAACCACACCAGACCCTCTAAGATAGTGGCTATGCGGTTCGAGGATGAGGCTAGAGCGAAGCATTTCATTAAAACGAGGTGTAAGACCAAAGTCTTAAATAAAGACGGTAGAACTGAAATATTGGACTATTCTATTGTGCGAAATGGGGAAAAGATTGATGTATATGCTAATAATGGGTTAAAAACCACTGTGGGGGATGATTATGATGTAATTTTGAAGCGATTTCTAGAGGCAAATGAACCCCCTGAATTACAGATTATTAAGAATGATGCACAAATTAATTGGCAAGGATAAAAATATGCATATAACACAAATTGAAAAACAATTGGCTATTAAACATTTGAATAAAATTCACACTTTTTTTCAGAAATTAAAAAAGATTGATTATATAAACGACTATAAAAGACGACGTGATTTAATCGAGTGGATTATGGGGCTCTTGGAAAAGCTTGATTATGAAGTAGATTCACGTAATTAATTTCTTGCTAATACAACAAATATGTGATATAATTATGATACTATGCGAAGAAAAAAGTTAGATACGACGATTCAAATTAGAGAAGTAGAATTTTGTCACGATGATCACGAAGCTTTTGGAGATGCTGATTATCAAAATAATATTTACACAATACGAATAGCGAAAAATAGAAATAATAAGCCCTACATATTAGCTGGCACATTGTTACATGAATTAATTCATCATTGGTGTGCAATTTTACAACGAACAGGATATTTACCTGCGGGCATGAAAAATGAACACAAATTAATTAATGCTATTGAAGCTTTTGCCATGTATTGGCTTACATATGTTTATTTAGATTGCCCTAAAACTATGCCTAAAAAATTAAAAATGAGAAAAAAATAATGGGTAGAAAATATTTATATACAAGAGATTATTTTTTAATCTATCAAGAGCCTAATAAAAGTTGGGTGATTGAAGTGTATGATAAAAATGATCAATTAGTAGGAGATGTGCAGACATTTGATTTGAAAGCAGCATTTTTAGCCATTCAAGATGTGGTGACTGAGAAAGATTTAAAAGAAGAAGTTGATGCAGATTTTAAGGAGAATTAATGTTAACACAATTAAATAAAAAACAAATAAAATTAATGGAAGACATTAAAAATAAATGGATTAATTTAGCCAGAAGAAAATATATTGTTCCTCGTAATAATAAAGAGTTATCAAAATTAGGAGAGCAATTTTATAAATTATGTGATATAAATACTAAACCTTTTATTATTGTTTTAAATTCTCCGTTAGAACTGCAAATTGCAGCAAATTTATGGAGCAAAGTAGAGTCGCAAGTAGAGTCGCAAGTAGAGTCGCAAGTAGAGTCGCAAGTGAGGTCGCAAGTGAGGTCGCAAGTGTGGTCGCAAGTGGGGTCGCAAGTGGCGTCGCAAGTGAGGTCGCAAGTGTGGTCGCAAGTGAGGTCGCAAGTGGGGTCGCAAGTGGGGTCGCAAGTGGCGTCGCAAGTGAGGTCGCAAGTGAGGTCGCAAGTGA
>Ga0255047_10000494_pt1 | contig 32463 bp, 39 predicted proteins | sample JV7_2_1_MG_FD_183640 | JGI IMG/M metagenome (GOLD analysis project Ga0255047, IMG submission 183640) | Seawater microbial communities from Jervis Inlet, British Columbia, Canada - JV7_2_1 | ecosystem: Environmental > Aquatic > Marine > Inlet | place: Canada: British Columbia | collected 2016-10-06
ATTCCCCTGGAGCTACGATGAGCTAGCCAGGCGTTACGGCGATGACAAGTTAACTCGTCATGCCGAGACTATAGACCTCCCGAATGACGAGCAGTTGGCTCAGTTCAGGGGGCTTTATGAGAAGCTGTCCGATGCCGAACTTAAGAGGCTGAAGATCAGCACCGTGATTAAATCTATTGATGAGGTTGATGACCTTCCTGCATCTCGTTTGCAGAAGGGGATAGATCTAATGAGTAAACACTTAAAAGGAGTATGACATGGGATATTTTGATAACGCAGCAGCCGCAGAGGACACACCACCTAAGCAGACCGAATTCGTACTGGCTCCTCCAGGGAAGTACGAGTTCAAGGTGGATGAAGTTGTGGTCAGGAGTAAGGCTAATGAGAATGCCTATTCGACCGGAAGCGAGGGCCTGGAGCTAAGGCTCCTAGTTGGGACAGACAAGGGGGACCAGCAGTCCCGGGTGTACCTTGTAGACACCCCGAAGGCGGCCTTTAAGGTTAAGGAGTTTTGCAACTCTGTTGGAATCCCTTTAGCCACCGCTACCCCGGACACACTGGCAAACAAAACCGGCGTAGGGGAGTTCGACCACAGAGAGCATAATGGAAAAACTTACTTCAATGCGAAGGAGTTCTACAAGAAAGAGGACGACGTCCCGTTTTAACATAAGATCGCCAGCGTTTGGGCTAGCCCCCCTTGTGTTGCGCTGGCCGGCGGCTCCCTTAGAGCCTAACCCAAGGAACCCCTCCGGGGGAGTCGCCACTTTCGAAAGGATCTAGTGCATGATCATGCCAGGGACCTATCTCGAAAAAGAACTATTCAAGTGTGATAAGTTCTGGAAGTTCTACTGCGCTGAGGTAGGCTCAGGACTGGAGGGGGTCACTAAAGACCTCCAGAGGACCCTCGAGCTCAGGGGAATCGAGACCTTCGGGGGAGATAACGCATCATCATTAGTTCTTGGCCAAGCCATACTCAAATGGACTGAAAAAGGTAAAGCATGCACCCGGTACACGGTTTCCCCGGGGCTAGAGCCGCTGCTGAGGGCTACAAAGATGGCCGGCTTGAAGGTTAGTGACTTTAGCCTGCCGTACGACAGCGTGGTCGTCAGAATTGGGAACGCTACATGTAGGTGCATTCAAGATTACTTCTCTATCCTGGACGGGGAGAGGGGGGCGTCTACACGCACAAAAACCTTATTCACTAGCATTTTGTTGGACGGGGCCGATGCCCCAATGTCATTGATCTCATCGATGAGGGAATCCTCATCTCTCGATGAAGAGATCGAGGCAGGACTAAGGCTCATAAGCAGGGACAAGACCCATGGCGACGCTTTCTATGGACCATTCCGGATATTGATAAACGCCATGCTCTACGCCACGTATCCAGAGGCTGACATCGAATACGTTGAGATGAACCCCGAGGCCCGGAGGCTATGGAAGAAGGCCCAGAAACTCCCTGTCGGGTCCGAGAGAAGACAAAAGTCCATGGCCCTGCATAGCAAGAGAACACAAAGAACGAAGATGCTCGGCGGCAGGATAGACATATCAAGAAGCACGCCCAAAGACACCAGTTCCTCGTCATCAGCATACCCCGACACCCCCCAGTGGCAGACATACGTAAGTGGCCATTGGAAAATGCAGCCGTGTGGGAAAGGGCGCAGAGACAGGCACAGGATATGGATACAGCCATACGTTAAAGGGCCGGAAGGCGCCCCATTCAGGGAAGCGGTTCACTTTCTAAAGGCATAAGCAACGCATGTCATACACCAAGACTAACATCGCATCATGAAGAGCGCCCTACTGCTCTTGCTTTTCCCTCTGTCATGCGGCCACCAGACGGCCCCGGACTACGTCACTGCACACGGTCTCCACTTCTACACAAACGGAACCGCAGAACAGCGCAAGGAGGTGGAATACGTAACAGAGTCACTTATCCAGGAGTTTTCTCAGGAACCAGGTTACACTGAATCTAAGATAAGGGGTGTATTATGGCGGAACGAGTTTACGGTGAAAGTGTCGAGGAACCCGATACCCTGCGTTGGGACGGAAGGAGAGTGCGCAGGTACGTTTGTAGGCCGGGCAATACAATACAAATACGAAAGATGCCTTCCTATGAGTGCATACCTCCACGAGCTAGTCCACCTGCTTCAATTATGGGTGACTGGGAGATACGACCCAAACCACGAGAACAGGGAGATCTGGACAGACAGATCGTCAGTGTTGATAAGAACGGCCTTGAGAACCTGCGAAGAGTTATGTCCTTTGCTCTGTCCCTCCAGGTTACCGTCAGGAGAGTTGGCGCTACTGACAAAGAACTATACGGACTAGGAATATTGGGAACTTATGGGCACCATTGTTAATGAGGGGATTATGTAGATGATGAACGCAAAGGAAAGAATGGCCATAAAGAGGTTCGCTAACGGCGAGTGCATGGCCGAGTGTGCCGACTACCTCGAGGAGGACCTGATATTCTTTGTGAGGCTTTTGAGGGATAGGATCAGGGAAACAATGGCCTATGTTCCTACAACATTATCCCATAATTACGTAGAACCATTTCGCGTCCGTGGTCGTTGAGGTCCTGCATATCTTCTATTCTAACGGCCACCTTGGACCGTAGCTCGTCCATGTCCAGCAAATGGCCTGGGCACTTCTTCTCAGGGTCAGAGCTGGCCTCCGGTAATTCCGTGTGGCCTACAAGCTGAAAGTCACTGAGCCAGTAACCAAGTAAGGTACAGAGCTGCGACAAGGAGTAAGATTGCTGGAATGTGGGCTCGTACTTCCTGAAGTCGCCTACGCAAGCAATGCCCACCCCTGGTTTTGACCACCTCTTTGCGTGCCATCCGACGTCTCCTACCTCTAAGGTCTGCCAAACACCCCCCTCTTCGTCGAGTATGAAGGTGTAGGGCATCTTGCCCCCGGTGTAGCTACCGGCTGCAAATTCTGATGTATCGGCAAATGATTTGACTATGTCCGGAACTGAAGGGCCAAGCTTCTTGCCTATCCGGTGGACGATGATGTGGGTTATCTCTTCCAAGGGACGGACGAGGAAGCCCCCATCCTCGCCCTTAGGGACAAGGTTCCTGCAGATAAAGCTGTTCACTTAAGCAGTATCCAGGCCATGGCCACAGCAGCGGGGATAGCTCCTCCGAGCAGGCCCCAGACAGAGGCCTTGATCTTTAGCTTGGCTATCTCGATTCTAACATCGTTGGATGAAGAACTAAGTTTGTTTTGTCTCTCATGAAGAGACTCCAATTGCGATATTACAAGGCGGCGGTACTCGTCCCACCCCTCCTTATCGGGAGGCATCTCTACAGCCTCGCCTGCTCTGTGTATGTCGTGCAAGCCTGCCAGAGAGTCTTGGACAAGATTGAAGAAGCTGCTCTCTTTGGGCCTTGAGGGCGGCACAAGGTGGAGACCTGTCACTGCAGTGCTCATTGATCACCATTTCCATTTGATCCCACCCATTGTTCGCCAGTCTTCATGCCCACTGTACTCCCCCGACAGGTAAAGCCCTACTTTTTCTTGAGGTTTGTAGAAGAGCTCTCCGCCCAATCCATAAGATTGAGGATTGGCAAAGCCATACAGAGACAAATCACCATAACCCAGAATACTAACGCTTCTGCCAACCTTTCTATTAAGCCTTTCAAATTCTATTCTTTGGGCAAAGGGACAGAGGCTGCCGCCTTAAGTGCATCGGCCTTGGCCTGACCAGTCTTTACCAAAGACCGTCCAGCGGTATACCCAAGGCTGGCAAGCACAGTGGTGGCCAAGCCAAGAAGCTTTGCAAACCCGCTTTCGTCGGGGACTACTCCACTCGCAAGAACCGCGCCAACAACTGCCGCTACAAGCGCCAGCCAAAACTCTGTTGATTTATATCCTGGTTTCATTGTTGCCTCCTTATGGGACAATTAGTTTTACGGGATCGGGATCGGGATCGAATATCTTCTTCAGCTCTGCAACCCAGAACTTAAATCTTTCGTCGGACAACTTGTCTGGTGTAACGCCGTCTGTGTCCCGAACAAGACCAACAAAGGCACCCCATGTGATTCCAGCTAACCTGGCATGGGTCCTCAGCATCCTGTCTCTTTTCTTTGGCTCCTTGTCGTCCAGGTTTTGGAGGATATTACCCAGCCTTTTGAGGACAGCGGTATCGTCAAACTTGTTCTCCTTGAAGTTCTTAAAATCCATAGGATCGTTAACGACACAAGGGATGGGGGTGCCAAGAGAAGCGTCACAGGGGAACAGGTGCCCCTTTGGCGCCGAGGCAGGTAAGTCAGTCTTTTGGCCTTTTTTGTAGTTGTGCCCATACCTGCAAATAGAGCCATCTGGCATCTCTGCACAGTCTACTTTAGCTGTGACCCCGGGGCATTCTTTCTGGATAACCTTGGCTGCAGGGAGGTATTCAGGGAAATCCTTGACCCGGTCCAAGGCTGCCTGCCAATCATCACAGGTCACGCTCTGGGTGATACCCGCCTGTCGCAGGGCTTGTTGGATAGTCATCCCCCCTGCCACAAGGGCCAGGGCAATTAGCAAAGCCTTTAAACTTTTAGATCTCATTGCTTCCTCTTAATTTTGATGTCCTTGAACCATACGTGGCCTTCTGACTGCTGTGTCCCAAAAGTCGACACTCCCACATTTATCTCGTCCCATGCCGCAGGAAGGGTTGCTGAATTGTCTGTCCCCACCAGCTGCCCATTTCTGAAAGCCTGGTAACTGTCGATGTCGTAATTAGATACTCCGGAAAAGACGATGTCAGTGTCTGCCGCGACCTCAAGAAGACCTGTTGTAATGGCAATGCCCCCTGAGCCGTCAAAGCTCCAGGTGTTCCCTGACGTAAGCCCAAGCCTCTGGAAAGAGGTGTCATTCCCGTTGTCTATCTGGAGAACTCTGTACGTTGAGCTAACACTTGAGTAGTTAAACTTAACAGTGGCTTGAAGAGTACTCGTGTTAGAGAACTGGCCGCTTCCGTCGACCACAGGGGTTGAAACCGAATAGGAGAGGTAATCATCACCAACTGTCTGGGCAGCTGCCGTTGCAACAATGGGGATAGCCATGGGGCATTCAGTTGAACCCCTGGGCCCAGCATACACACCAAGTACGGCTATATGCGTCTCTGCCTCCAAAGAAGGGGTGCCGAATGTAGAATTGGGGCCCACTGACAGCGTCATCGTTGTGCAGTCAGTATCTGCCCACGTTGTAGCGAACTCATATGTCCGCCATGTTGTGTCTGTCGCAACTCCGGTGAAATCATGGTTTAGTGGGGTACACCCGGACCCAGAGTTTTCTTGGACAACCAGGTCGACATAGCTTTCGGCTAGGCCTCCCTTCCTTCCTGCTATACACACAACAACATCATCACCCACATTAAGGGCTGAAGCCCCAAGGTTCATTGTTATATATTCGTCCACTGCCCCGTTATTGTCGGTAACTTTGCACGTATCCCGGCCATCCCTGTATAGCTCTGGAGTGGTGGTTTGGGAGCATGTTACAGGGGTTACTCCCACCTCTGTCCAATTAGAGAGGTCGATAGAGTACAGGCCAATACTAGTGTCGGACTCGGTGGAGACGAAGCCGCCATAAGCACTGTCGGTTGCATCAGACTGGAAGTTTGCCCCGCACCCTATCTTCATCCAATTGAGCCCGAATTCTTCAACCTGCCCGTCCACCCAGCAGGCAGACGGGGCTACATTTGTGGCGGTTACGACAGATTCGTTATTAACTACCTCTGTAAGCCCGGAGAAGTGGTGAAAGGCTTCTTTTACCTGGGCAGCAGTTAACTCTGTTCCGTTCCAGATCCAAACAGCAGCTATGTCGCCAGTAAAGTTAGAGCCGCCCTCCCCATGCCCCACATAGAATTCTGAAGTTGAAGTAGTAGTCCCGGCGGGCATTGCCGCAGAGGCGGAAGCTACGCCATTTAGGTAGGCAAATATGTTGCCACCCTCAGCTCCGGTAGCGCAAATAAAAACCCACTGATCTAAAAAAGCAGTTGCACTATAAGCAGCTATGCCAAAGCCAACGTCAGTCTGAACCTGTAGCGTGGCAAAACCAACAAGTGTCTGCAGCCTCCAATATTGCGCCCCGCCCCTGGCGGCTATGTTTTGTGTAGCGAAGGCAGCATCAGTTCTAACGACAGAACAAACACTAAAGTCTCCTCCGTCCCAGTCGCCCACATCCGCTGGGCCATAAAAATCACCGGTGCCGTCAAAGTTCACGCCAGCGGCGCAAGAAACAGAACCAGGGTCCCCTGAAGAATCAACCGCGGAGAAATCACCACCTGGGCAGAATGGAGTGTCTATCGCTGTTGGGTCTCCGTTTGAAGCAAACGTCTCTGTCCCAACGGCATCGTTGGTGGGGTCCCACCCAAACCAAGCAGAAGTCGGCACAGGAAACCCAGATGGCCAATCTGTGTAGCCAGTAACCCCGTTAGAGTCCAAGGGGGCATGGAAGAGAGTGCTACCGGTTGCCGGAACACTGTCGTAATGTGATTCCGCGTCCTTGGCAGTTTTGTTCACAGAGTCATAGTGGGGAATGCCAGATGTGTCGTTGGCCAAGGCAACCCCTACAGCCATAACAAAGACCATGGTCGCCAAAATCCCCTTAGTAAGATTCCCTTTAAACATTACGGTGCCCGCCTTACCTTTACATCGCTAATATAGACGCCCTCTTCGGATTGCAGGGTACCGACCCTGGAGACCCCCACATATATAGTGTCTAGCGTATTCTCGGCTGTCGCCGTGGTGTCTGTATCTATAGACAATCCATTCCTAAACAGCTCAAACAACGACGTTCCGTAGTCTGTCACCATCTTCCAAGTGTACTCCGTCCCCACGGCAACAGTTTGGACGCCAGATGTATTCAATATCCCTCCTGCAGAGGTCCACTGTCCTGTGTTCGATGCTGACTGCTCCAGCAAATGGAAGTCAGACCCTGTACCTGTCTCCGGCTTAAGTATCCTACCGGAGCTTTTGATAGCGTTGTAGGCATACATGGTGGTCACCTCGATAGCCGTAACATCCTCAAACTCACCGCTGGAGTTCACTACAGGCACTGTCATCGCATACTCAAGCGTGTCGTCGCCCATGGTCTGCCCGAAACCATTTGTAGTGTTTGGCACACCAATTGGGCAAACTCCGCTTGATTGATCGTAGTACAGCGCAACCGCGCTGACGAAGGCATCGTGGTCATCATTGGTGACATCAGATATGTCCTCTGATGGCGATATCTGGACAGTTATCCCGTAGCAGTCGGAATCGCCCCATACTGCAGTAAAGCCATACATTGTCCACGTAGAAGATGTGGTTACTTGGAGAAAATTGTGATCTTGTGGAGTACAGAACCCTGACCCAGTGCCTGCTCCTTCTTGTATTAGAACATCTAAATCTGAGTTGTGGCCAGGGTTGTTCCTTGCAGCCAGGCACAGAGTCATATTCTGCCCAGCTGTGAACCCCGAGCTGCTCAATGAAGTGTGTATATATTCCGAAGTACCGGCATCATCGTCGCGCAGCCTACAAACAGTTCTGTCGTCCCTATAAAGACCGGGGTCTGTAGTCTCCCCGCAATTGACCACACCTACCCCATTCTCGGTCCAGCTAGATCCCGAGAGGTCTCCGGAATGAATGATGTTCGTCGTCAGAGTTTCATTAACAAGATACCCCGTAGGCATACCAGACCCAGAGGTGTCTGCTGTTGAGCAGCCAATCTTGAGCCATCTGAACGCAAACTCTTCAAGCTTGCCATCCACCCAGCATGCACTGGGGGCTATGGCAGTGCCAGAGTTTATTACGTCATCATTAATCACCTCAGTAAGGCCCATATAATGGTGGCCGAACGTGGTTACTTGAGCAGCGGTCAGGGGGGTCCCGTTCCATACCCAAGCGGCCTGAATGTCAGATTTTGAATTCGAGTACCCAACTGCCTCTCCTATGAAGAGGCCAGTAGTGGTCGAAGCGGTGCCGCCCTGGAAAGCCGTCGAGCCTGTTTCAAAGCTATTAATGTAGACCCTAGTCCTATCTGCCTCGTCCACAACTGCGCAGTACATGCCCCACAGCTTTGTAGCGAACAGCCCGTTGTTGGTTGTCGTTACAGATGATGTCGTGGTCTCAAGCTCAAAAGCCAACAGACCTGCGGGTGTTACATACATGGCCCAGCCATCACCTGTGGTAGCGTCCATCCGGCTGATCAATGTCCTATTGGCACCGCTGTCAGGCTGCATCCTGGCAACAACACACACAGACACACCACCACTGTAATCGACGGCATCTACAGGCCCATAGCTATCACCGGTTCCGTCCAACCTCTGGGCGCTGGAGCACAGGGATGTACCATTAGGATTGCCAGAGAACCCTGGCGTAGAGTCCACTGCAAAGTTGCCCCCAGGGCAGAAAGGCGACCCAACCTCTGTAGGGTCCCCGTTCTCAGCCAAAGACCCTGCGTTCCCTGTGTTATCCAACGTCGGGGCCCACCCCATCCATGCAAAGTCCGGGACCGGGAACCCAGGGGGCAGGTCTGTGTACCCAGTGACCCCATTGCTGTTCAACGGAGCATGGAACAAGAGGCCAGATGGCTCAGGAGGAGGGGCGTCGACGGCCGACTTGGAGTCATAATGTGCCCCAGGGAAGTCATAATAAGGCCCTCCGCCGCCGTCATCTTGCGGCCTCTGCTCTGGAACTGCAGTACCTAGACAGATACCTGCAGCCAGGATGGAGAGGACGGACCTGATCATGCTGCCTACTGGGCAATAGCAATTGCAGTTACAGTAACTGTGTCGCTTCCACCAGCTGAGGTTCCTGAGAATACGCAGTTCACCCTTGGGAAACCAAGGATATCAATGCGCCAAACCCATGTGTCGCTTGCAGCTACAGCCTTTGTCCAGTTGGCATCAGTACTAGTGCAAACACCAGCTGTGATGGAACAAGACTGGATGGCAAAGTCAGTAGCGCCTGCGTCATTCGAGGCATTGCAGTCCATCTGAACGTCCGTCGCCGCACTATTCGTGTGGTTGATGTAGACGTCCAAAAGCCCGTATCCCTGAACTTCCTGCTCGGTCACCTCGAATGTACGCGTAGATGCCGTAGCGTTCAAGGCAATACCGTTAATCAAGGTACGGTGAAGCTTTTGGAAAGCATGACTTGTTGGCGACTTCGGGGCGGCCACCAGTACTGCCGGGAACAGCATCCCCAAAATCAACGGAATAAACTTAAATCTTTTCATGGTGTCACCTAGATAGCAGCCTTTCACTGCTTGTTTGTTCTCTCTTTGATATGTCGAGTTTATTTAGGCCTGTGGCAGTGGGTCTTACGGCTCCAGGGGAAGCCGGAGGGGCAAGTTGAGGACCTTCTTCTCCGAGGTAAGCGGTCTGCACACTTTGCACAAACTCAGGCCTAAATGTCTGGTCTACGGGCAGCCCTGTGAGGATAGACAGCCCTGCCTTCTTCCTTGTGGGGAGAGACTTAAGTTCAGGGCCTTTGGCTGCCAGCTTCTCCATGAAGTCTGCATAGGCTCGTGGGAAAAGAACCCTAAGAGTATCTGCTGCCTCTGGCATAAGGGTCCCATCTGAGGCTCTCTCTAGGGCTATTATGGGGTCATTCCCAACTTCTAGTCTACTGGCCCACCTTTTCTTGTCCGACTCTGGGGCCTCCCAAGTATCAGAGTAGTCCAGTGGGAGCATAGTATCCGGGTATATGGAAGGCTTAGGGGCGGTTTCATGGAAATGCCTAACAGCGGCCTCAGCCTTTTGGGCAACGCCTAAGGCCACTGCAGGGGATGTGTCTCCCAGGTTCCCGGATATCTTGCTTGTGTATTCCTGCATTCTATCGGGATTGGCGACTAGCTCAGAAAGCTCTGTGACCCGCTTCCTGTAATCAGGCATGTCCTTCTCTTTTGCCATAGCAGGAGCAGTTGCGAAGGAAAGTTTTCCAAATATGTTTGTAGAAACCGACACGGGGACAAAGTCCTTAATTTCCTCTATTGCCCTAGCACCGGCTTTAGTTGGCTTCTCGGCATACTTCTTGGCAGTGGAGACCAATCTGGTGATAACCCCGTCAGCCCTTTGCTCTGACTTCATGGCCGCGGACTTAATAGCTGCAAGGCGGTTAGACCTGTTCATTACATGGGCCCGGATCGCGCTGCCTCTGTCAGCAACAAGTCTCTTGCCTACCGCACCACCGAGCATCATGGCTGGCCCAAGCCCCGGGACTCCCGTAGCAAACCCGCTTGCTCCAGTGGCCCCGCCTACCATTAGTTCTTTCATACTAAAGGCGTCTCTCTTTGCCTTAGACATTGCCCCTTTTGTTGCCATGGGGAGGGCTTCGGCCATAGCTCCATAGGTCTTCTTATTCTTTAGGAACTTCTCAAGAAGGTCTGGCCTGCCCATTGAGTTAGCGGCTTGCTCGGCCACTGTCTCCACTGACTCACGCATAGACCTAGCAGCATCCATAAGGGCTTCGTCTACCTCATTGGTGTCCATCTTCTTATAGAGCTTCTTTATGTCCCCCTGCATTTTGGTCTTAATGTCTTCAGCCTCTTTGATCGACATCTCGCCAAACTCATCCCACTTGTCGGCTATCTTCTTTACAGCGGAATGCTTTCTCTCGAAGTGAGGTATAACTTTCCCTCTAAGTTCCATGCCCTTGAGGTTCTCTGACCTAATCTTTTCTGCTATCGCCTTTCCATCGATCGTAAGACCAAGGTCGTCCGCCCCCTTAGCAATCTCGTCCATGGCCTCGCTCTTGGCCTTGCCAGAGGCATCCATCATGGATTCGATGTTTCGAGCAGTCTTACCTATCCCCCCTGTTTTAGGAATTACAGAGGCCCCGCCAAGCTCAGGTCTGGGCTCCAGCAGTTCTTCGCCCACAGATTTGTATCTGTCCTTGTTCCGGGCCAGCTTCTCCATCTGCCCCTGAGTTCCTTTGAGGGATTTTATGGCGTGGTGGCCGGGTGTGCTCGCCATGGTGTCGTCAAACTTCGACGCGTTTATGACGACCTGAGAGCTCAGCACATCCTTAGCCTTAGCGGTAGCTGTTTTGGCTAGAGGGGTGATTCCTCCAAGAAGGCCGCCAGTTAGGCCGCCTATTGTCGCCCCAGAGACAAGGTGGCCAAAGATCCTGTCGGTAGTTAAGTCATCCTCCCCAATAGCTGCTTCGCTAACAAGCTGGCCTGCGGCAATAGCGGTGCCTTCGGCTACTCCTGCCGCCCCTGTTTTGGTAGCCCCCATAAGAGCTGTCTTGCCAAGGGTCTCAACCCCTTTAGCTGCGAAAAGCTTTCCTGCCCCTTTTGCGGCAATTCCCCCGAGGCCCGTGGCCGCCAGGCCGCCTACAGACCCCGCAATCTCGCCTGCTGTTGTTATGCCTGGGTTGTACTCTTCGAGCTTCCTTATTGATTCCTGGTCTTCGCCTAAAGCTTGGCTGGCTACGTCGGAGAGGCCAAACGAAAGCCCCCTCCCTACCGCCTTGGCTCCAGCTGACACCTGGGCAACTGGGGACGTATAGAACTTCTCCTCTTCTCTGGACTTTGCTTCTTCAGGGGTATCTAGCCGCCACCCGGCTTTCTTCGCCTCGGACAGCTTCGAGGACGGTATAAGGTACGGCTCCCCTTCTGGGGATATGACCGGTATCTTTATATCAGGCGGCATGGTTACCTATTAGGCACTGCCCCAAGGGATTCGAGTGAGCCCGGAGCAGGAGCCCCTATGCCTCTTGTTTCGTACCCGGCGGCCGTTAGAGAGCGGCCCTCCCCTTCCCTCTTTATCCTAAGGAGCTCCTTTAATGCCTTTATCTTATTGTTCTTGCGGTCTTCCCCGTCTCCCGCAGTTGGCAGCATGTTCATGTATCTTGCAAAGTCCGAATCAGTGAGCTTGCCTCCCTCTAAAATCTGCCCAATAACCTGCGCCGTGGGCTTGCGGCGGTCATTGTAGCTTGTGGCGTCAGTGGCGACAAAGTATTGGGACATGCCTGACCACCAATTATTAGCCTTGTCGGTCCAATCCTTTCCTAGGTTATCTAGCATAAGGTTGGCGTTCTTTAGGCCGGCTATCCCCTGAACCACTGACGCTGGTAACCGCTTAAGCTTCCCGCCGTCTTCCTGGTCGGTTATCTGAGATTTCTTGGCCTCGATAAGCCCAATCTGAGCATCAGACTCCCTACTCAGCCGCCGCTCAGCAGATTCAGCCCGCTCTTCCGCAGAAGTAAGCCGCTCAAGCTGCATCGTGTCCTTAACGACACCTTCCTCAATACCAGCTTTGATCTGGCCTAATTGAGCGAGCCTGGTAGCGTCCTTGGCCCCGGCTGCTATGTTGTCCAGCTTCGAGGCATATAAGGTGCCAACCTGGGCCCGGGTAGCGAGGTTGGCCTGTTGCTCTGTCTTATAGAGCCTGAAGTTCTGGGCTAGAAGGTTATTGGACTCATCAATCTCTGCGCCCTTCTTATTGATGTTGTCCTTTTGCCCCTGGATGTCCCTATCTATAGCTTTCTGCATAATCTGCTGAGCAAAGTTAGGAGAGCCTGTCATGGCTGCGCCAAAGGCCCCCATGGCAGAGGCGATGCTGGCTATTGCTGTATTGGTCCAGTTTCTAGATCCATCAGGGTCAGTGAAGAACCTATTAGGGTCAACCTTCATAGACCGGAACTCGTCAAGCTTCCTCTCATGGTCCCCCATCCTATTACGGATGTTGGACATGATCGTGGACTCCTCTAGTTCGTCCTCAGCGCGTATCCTTCCGATCTCCTTCTGGTATCTATTAAACTCCTTCTCTCGATCTGTCATGCCAGCGAATGTTGCGGACACCTCTCTGTCGATGCCCTCCCTCTTTCCCTGAGCAGCAAGCTCGAGCCTATCGGCAGGTAGGGCCCGGGGAACCACTAAGTCCTGCTGGGGAGGGGCCCCTGAGAAATCAAACCCAGGAGCAGGTTGCGGGGCAACAGGAGCCTCTGGCACAATTGGCGCAGGAGAAGGAGGGAAGCCAGCGTTAATGGCTTCGATGGTGTCAGGGAGTAGCCCTAACCGTCTCTTCTCTTCATCAGTGTAGCCTTCTAAGATAGGCATAATGATCTCCTAGCGCCCAACGAGCCCAGTGTTATAGTTAGTCGGCTGAGACCCTCCGCCAACGAACTGGCCTGCCTGGGAGCCCACTGCCCCCCCTGCCGGGCCAGCGAGCAAGGTCCCTGCCATAGCTCCTCCCGCCCCAATCAAAGCTCCTCCGTATTTATCGAAGAACCCTTGTTTCGGAGGCGGGGCGCCAGCTATTGCCGATACAGCATTATTGGAGGCATCCTGAGTCATCCCGTAAACATCAAGCCGACCTCTTCGTTCAGCCTCTTCGCGCATCAGTCTCTGGTTTGCCCGGAACTGATCGTCCGCAGACATCATGCTGGCAGCGTTAGTCTGAGCCGTTAGGGCTTGGCCCTGCGCAGTAAGAGCGTTTCTAAGGTTAGCGTCAGCCACCCCTATGTCCTGTCCCCTCGCGCTGGTGGCCATGCCGCCTGCTGCGCTTAGGGCATTCAGGCCAATATCTGCCTGTCTTCCGTACAAGTCTCCTGCAGTGGAGATACCTCTTAGGCGGAAGTCCTCTCCTGCACCGAAGATGTCGGAAGCGGCCGTTGCTCGGCCTATCTCTTCCTGGCCTCGTTGCCCCAGTATCCCTGCAGAGGTGTTCAGGGCGTTTAGTGCTTGGCCTTGGCCTTGGCCGTAGATGCCCGCTGCGGTCTGGACACCACTAAGATCTTGTGTGCCACCTTCACTAATCATCCTTGCGGCAGCTTCTCGCTCCCCAAGCCTGGTCTCTCTCCCTCTCCCATAAATATCAGAGGCCCCCTGGATGGCAGCCATCTCGCGCTGTCGTTGGTCTATCTGCTCCATCATCCGAATCCGGGAAGCATCCCTAGCAGATGCCTGGAGAGCAGTGCCGGCACCCTGGGCCGATAGCCTGGCTGCCATAGCGGGGTTAAGCCCCTCGGACGAAGCAGCCATTGCTCTTTGTGCAGAGATGGCAGCATCTGTGCCTTCTTGAAGCTGAAGCTGAGCAAGGCTAGGGTCTATCCTGGAGCCAGAGTCCATAAGACGCTGGGAAAACTCATCAAACCTTCCGCCTTGTCCGGGGGCTGTCTGGCCAGCAAGAGCTCTTAGGTCTTGCCCGGCTCCGGCCTGCAGCGCGTTCTGAGAAAATGAATCAAACCCAGCTGTATCGGAAAGGCCTCTGGCCTGAGTGGCGAGTCCTGTGTATTCTGCCCCGGACCCGGGACCTGCCAACCCTCCGGCAAGTCCGGATAGTTGGCCCCCTATGCCGCTAGAGGTAGCGTCCTGAGCTAGTCCAGAAAGCTCGTCTCCTGCTCCTATCTGGCCCATTTGGCCCATGATATCTAGCTGACTCTGCCTAATGGCCGGGTCCAGGCTTAGCTCGCCTATATTACCTGCCTCTAAAGCCCGCTGGTTCAGGTCAGAGATAAATCCTGTCCCTGTCTTACCTAGGCCAAATGCACGAGGGTCAACCTGACCAATTTGTCTGTCTGCAGGGTTGAATGACCATGGATCAGCCGCTAAGGCCCGGTTCCGAATATCAGTGGCCCGGTCAGTAGCCTCAATGCCAGTTTCGGCAGCATTCTTAATAAATCTTTTTCTGCTCTCTTTTGCCATGATTTACCTCTTCAGCGCTGGGGATAACTTGCCAAGACCTCTCTTAGGCCTCACTCGAAGTTGCATATGCGATAGCTTATACGATTGCTCTGTCCCGTTTAGCTCCGTGTCTTCTATCCTAAATCTGATAGACTGGCACTTCTGCCTACTTGGCTTGAATTGGAACTGATGGGGAGTCACCCCTGCTTTAACATCTAACGTTCTTACCTGCGTGCCTACCTCATTATAGTCATGGTATATCGTAACTTTGAACCTGTGCTTAGTTATAGAGTCACCGATTAAGGATATGTCTCTAATCCTCTGCCACCCCTGTATGTCCGTAGCCTTGACCCATGGAGTGTCAATAACAAGGCTGTACGACCCAGACTCATCACAATAGATGTCGCTTCTCGTAAGCACCTTACCCTCAGGGGTGAGTATGGTCACATTGTCTTGCCACATAACGGCAGATGCCGTGTTCAGGTCAAACGTGCTCCATTGGTCAAAGAAGTAGTTATAGACGGCCGTCTGTCCCTTCCTATCAAAAAATAACACCTCGTCGTCAGTCTGCGACCACAGGATGGAGTGGACATCTTCGCCCAATACCCCCTGAACAGGGGACCCTATGAACAAATTGGAGAGGGAGCGGTCTAATAACTCCACGCCCCTGGAGGAAATATAGAATGTCCCCTTACTCGCTGTGGCCAATGGCTTTCCAGGAAGAGCCCCCGTAGAGGAGATTATGTCTCTTGGTTTTGTAAAGGCACCGATCCCCAGAGTGTTAGGGCCGTCTCCGTCAAAGTACTGAATACCCCTTTCGCTGAAAACCACTACCTTGCCATCTTGGGTGGCGATATTGGTCAAGCCCCCCCTGTTTTTGTTGGGAGCTATGAAAAGAGTATCGGAAAACTCTGCCCCAAGGCTACTTACTTCCTTGTTCGTAAAGAACACGTTGCCGTCCGAGGCGGCCATGAACAAGCGGTCTCTCCTCACGGTAACGGCAGCCGACGGCGGGGGAGCGCTATTGGAGAGCACTCCCCCATCGGTGTAAACGATCCGTGTATCGGTCTGGATTGCTGCGCTTATTGTGGTTGTGTCGTCCCCACTGTCTCCCTGATTCTGAGCAGACACTGCCTGTAGGTAATGAGTAGTCCCAGCGGCCTCCGTGGCATATATCTCAATAAAATAGCCCTGTTTATGGGTGAAGTTTACCCTGGGAACATCCGCTACGATGGTTTGTGCTGATCCTCCGCCGCTAAGAGTGATTGATACAGGGGTAGAGACACCAGAAACATACCTCCTGGTGCCTGAATCGTAGTAAGAATACAAAACAACTACGCTGTAAGTCCCGTCAGACAAGGCCCCTCCAGAAGCCGCAGTAGTTAGGTCAATATTCTCTGGGTAGTTTAGAAATCCAAGTTCAGTTAACCTGGTCCCGTCATAGTGGAGAGCAACAGGCCCAGCGAAGACAGTGGCTTCAGCGAAGAAAGCATAGCTAGGCGCCTTGCCATTGAAGTCGAACTCTACCGCTCTTGAAGAGTTAATCTCGTCAGTCGTGGTCTCGAGAGTTGCCTCGATAGTGGGGAGGCTAAAGAAGAATTTGCTTGGTATTTTACTAAGCCCATCTACCTGAGTAACGCTAGACAATATTTGGTATTCTGTAGCCGACTCATCATAAACAGTCTGAGTAGGCCCTACCCCAACCGCGAACCTTGCAACCGGAGCGTGCTGCGCTTCAGTTACAATATAGTACGCAGCCTGCTCATCACTGAGGTTCCTGACCGTAACATATGTCTTGTTAAGGTATGAGAACGGCTTGGAGGCAATTATGGCGCCAGTCCAAAGCTCATGGTCTTCTTGGGTATAAGACCCCGTGGTCCCAACTGAAGTGAATTCGGTTACAGAGTCTTTTATGGGGGATCCGGCAACAGAGCTTACGAACATGAAGCAGTCATCTTCCCCGGACCTAGATTTATCGGCCGGGCTGTAGCAACCACCTGAGTGAATCATGGTCCCTGATATAGTTATCCCTGTGGACGAAGACGCGGAGCTTAAAGTTCCATCAACATTTCTCGTGTATATCTCAGATGTAGTGCTTCCGTAGACCATGGCTGACACCACAGCCACGTCTGGGTGGTAAGCAACGGCAACAGACGCCTCTGTGCCAATAGACATAGCAGTGGCCGAAGAGGTTATAAGGGTGCCTGTCTCGTCAAACTGGGCAAAGTACAGGTCATTGGTAGAGTCGATATAGGCCGCAATCGGGTTCATCCTCTTTGTCTTACCGTCAACAGTCACCACTGTGTTGGTGTGGACGTCCCATATCCCTGTTAGGGGGGAAATGGTTTGCGCGACCTCGGTCTCTAGTACCGATGGGGTGGTCCCCTTTATTTCTGTTGTGTACAGAAGCCTAAGAATAAGGAACTCTCTCTCGTATACGAGCAGAAACCCGTCATTATGGGGAATGACTCTGGTTCTAACCAGCCCGGTTTCCGCCCCCGACACAGTCTCGGAGATCATATGATAGGCACCAGTAACCGAATCCCTTACGGTTACCCGGATAGACCCGGCTAAGGTTCCCCACAGGTAGCACTCCAGGCCATTATTGTAGGCGCCATCAAGGCCAATCCTTCTGCTGGAGGCCGTAGAGGATAACGAGGCAGTAACCGGGCGCTCAGAAATAGAGCTAGTTATTAAAGGAGCCTCATAATACTCAGAGCCAATGGTCCAATCTCCTGATGTTTCTCCTTTTGAAAAGAAGTTCCCATTGTCTTGGGCAATAAGCTCATCTTCATGAGCAGCTAAGACTGTAGGGGAGCCTAGGTCAGCAGGCGTAGTTTGGGATACAGAGGTTCCGAGTGATCTAAACCCCTTCCTTTTCTCAATTATGCCTCCCTTGCGGAATACTCCGTTCTTTAGACCAAGGAGTTTCCCCGAAGACATCTGCTTGGGGTCAGTCTTCGCATCTATGCCTTGGGCGAAGGGAAGGGATACATTTGCGTCTTCCATGGGCATCAATATACCACTACGCTTAGGGTTCTATCACAGTCTGAGTGAAGGCTAAGGAACTTCGTGTCGTCTGAGCTTGGCTCTTCGTGGATGTCGGTAAGAAGGTCCGCGCCAAACCAAGTAAACCGACCACTTTGGACCGTGTGGGGGCCAGCATTAAAAAATATCTTTACCTCAGAGGTCTCATCCTTAACCAAGTAAGTAGTCCCAGAGACAACACTCGCGCCGTCTGCGGCGGCCCCCATAGTCACAAGCGACCCCTCTATGTTGTCTGCGGTTGAATTAACTATATAGGCCTGGAAGTGCTCCCCGTCTGCGAGAGATGCCACACGAACAGTGGCGGCAAGGGAATATAAGCCACTTAAGGGGGCGGTGAACTTAAACGTAGAGTCGCTGTAAACAGAATAGTATTCGTATGCTACAGTATCAAACTCAACAACGTCATTCGACGCAACACTGGTCTGATCGGAAGCCAGAGATACTTTAAACTTAACGCCGGCATGCTCATCTCTAGCGACCCACCACCCTCTGATACCTCTCCCTAGCTTATGCTCAATAGTGTTGAGCCCAGTAGTGACGGCTATATCCTCTAAGAGGCTGCCGTCGAGGTGGGGCTGCCGGACAAGCTGGTCCGCAAAGTCCTCCACTCTATCCTGGAGTGGCTCTAGTTCCGCTAGGTCAGACGCGTGCCTTTCATAGTCTACAAGGGTCACAACTGCCCCTTATACGGTTCCCAGTATAACAACTACGCACTCACAATCGGCAGTGTCCGCATCGATAGAAAGGTCATTTGCAATAGTTATAGTAGACCCCAAAGAAGCCGTCTTCCCAGCTTTGATCCTTGTTATGTTGTCATTAGCTCCGTTAGCGGTGTTACGGTAAGTAACGTCCACAAAGTTTGTGCCGTCTCTGTTATGTATGATCACATCCTCCACAACACCGTATGGGGCCAGGTCTACAACGGTTGCCGACGTAGAAGATAAGACCTCTAGGTAATGGTACCTGGTGGGCTCAGTTGTATCGGTGAGAGTTGTCTCAACCAATGGGTCTGAGTAATCAGAGGCCCTTGAGACCTCTATGTGAGTTCGTACTCTTGTGTACTTAGTACTGCTTGACGCCATAACCTACCTCCAAAATTCTCTAGAATACCTGGTATCGACAACCCTTTTGGGACTGCCTGCGTTCTGTGTCGCCGAAGCTTCAATCTTTCTCTGCAAACCCTGCTGCTCGGCCATTGCCAGCTGTACTGACTCTAGGCTTTCTTCTTTTTGAAGCGCCCTGATAGCCGCATAGAGGACAATGTAGCGCTCCCAACCGACCTCATAGCTAGGGTCGATGGTGCTTTCATCGTTAATAAGAGTTTTGGCTGACGGGACATACCAAAGGGTAATTGTGCCTCCAGCAGATATTGGTGTCGGTATAAGCCTGAGATTGCTACCGACAACTTGGTACATGTACCGAGTCCCTGTGGACCTAACCCCTTCATATATATGCAACCTGTTTCTTTCCTGGAACATGAAGGGCTCTAGGGTATAAGACCTGCCAGAGCTAACTACGTCCACTCCTCGAATTCGCATGAAATTAGATGGCAACTCATATGCCTCTTGATCTGAAACTAAAGTTATAGTTTCACTACACACCTGGTAGTCATCATACTTATTGGCAATGAGCTCATGAAGCTCGGCAAGCCCCTCGTTTATGTAATCGTTCCACTCCGCATCTCCGACAAACTCACTGTTTGTCATGTCGGCACGGTTTTTGGCCCGAGTCCTAATAGTTAAACGAGAGACTGCCATGCTACTCAGTCATCCTCTTTGCAAAGAGCCATAAACTCTTTTAGCGAGGATGCTAGTTCCTTACTGTCCCCTGACTTGGAAGCGGACAGGATGTTACCTGCCGCAGCCTCCAAGTCATCTCTTGCTGAACCATTGCCGCTACCGTCTGGCTGCTTAGCCCCAACGATAGCTTTGGCAATTTGTTTAGCATCTGGGATCATGTTGATGCCGCACCAACTGCAGTGTTCTTGAAGAAACACATGAAGCTAACTCGGTTATCCACATCATCGGCAAGGTCTGTTGCAGCCGTAGTACCTGCAGATTCCTGCATGATAGTACATGCCAACGTTTTCGAAGCGGCAACATAGTCACCACCTTGAACATAGGTTGGGGCGCCGGCAGCTTCGCGGGCACTAAAAAAGCATCCCTGCATGTCCTGCCAGACATCATCAAAGGTTATAAGGTAGTCACCGACTCCTGTGCGAGCAACAGAAAATCCTGCATGACTCTGCGGAGAAGTGTCTGCTGCAACCACGGCGCCGGTCCCCTGGGGCCGGAACGAGCCACAAACAAGCACCCTTTCAGGACCAAGGTTGTGAACCTCAAAAGTGTTAACGTTCGCCATTTATTGTCTCCCATTAATAGGGAGGGCCCCGGAGCTATCCGAGACCCAACCTATCAACACTTAGAAAGTAGCAGCATCCAATGACACTCTGCCGTTTGCACGAGGCTCATTAGAAGATAGATTAAAGTAAGCGCCAACTCTGATTTCCGCAGCGTCGCTTGCAGCGAGTCGCAGGAATTCTTGGTCAGTGCCAATGTCCATAATATGAGGAGCCATATCCACAGAGTAGACAATCCAAGAGCTCTTCTTGAGGACATAAGCTACCTGGCTCGGACAGTTGTGGTCAGGGTAGACCTCAATAGGACCTGATGGTCCCCAAATCCGAACACCGGAGAAGAACACATTGGCAGTTACTCCCTGCTCAACGTACTCAACTTTACCCCCCAGGGTCTGCATGAGCTCAAAGTATTGAACTGGATTCAAGAATGCGCAGTCAGGCTTTCCGCCCTCTCTACAAATCTTTGAAGAAAGCTTCAAAAGAGCAATCTCAACACCAAGTCCTGTTCCTGTGATTCTGCTTCCGCCTAGACGGTCAGAGTCAGTAGTACGATCAACACCGAAGAACGCTGTTGATGTAACTGTTGCAGGAATCCAGCCCGCAAGGCCCGAAGCCGTTGCTGACTCATCACCATCCCGGAAGAGGTAATCAGCTGCGGCCCAGTTAGTAGCACCACCGCTGTTGTCATAAGCCGTGGTAATAGTACCAAGGCTTCTGTCAATTCCAGCTACCACTGCTTCTGCGGGAGTTGCCCGGGGAGAAGCACCAGTCTCTGTGTCATCAGCAACAATGGTCATATTCAACTCAAAGTTACTGATGTCGTTGATGTCAGACAGAGTGATAACCATTGGGTTAGCCACTGTTAGCGACCCAATCTGCGCCTGATGGCCGTGGCCATCTTGGTACATCTGCTTTGCGATGGAGCGAACAGAGTTATTGAAAGCCTTATCGACTTCAATCTCTGCAGCTTCTGCAAAGGCAGCTGGGTCACCGCGAGATGCAAGCATCGTTTCGCGCTGGATGTGGGCCAAACTGTAGTCGCTGACACGGGTTACTGAGAATTCAACACCTGCGTGCTGCTTGACGTTAGCAACGGCATCCGAGAATGTCGCCGAACCTCCGGTAGAATCACCGTAGATCACCGGTACGGTAATCGTCTTACCGCCAGCGTTCTCGTCCTTTTCGCACATGGCGTAAAAAGGATTGTCTGTGTAAGTCATGTCCTTCAGGACATCGTCAGGATAAAGCTCCTTTAGAGCGTATGCATAGTTGGTACTGTTCAAAGTCATTTAAAGTTACTCCCGGGCTCATGGTTGGCCCGCCTTTAATGCAGCGATTGCGCGTTCACGTCGCTGTCTCTTCGAGAGACCAGCGGAAGGCACGCGGTCAGCTGCGTGATTTAAGTTTTTTCGCGGCTTAGATGTAACTTGCGCGCCGCTATCCGGAGTAACTTTCGATGCCCCTGTGGGCTCATCTTGCGATGAAAACTTCTTCTTCAACTTCTCGGCCTTTAAGTAACTTTCCGCTTCCGCCTCGAAGTGAGACTCCACTAGATCGGCAGCTTCTGAGAATCCCAGAAGGTCGCCACCGGTCTGGTGGAAGTGCTCCTCGATAGTTGCCCAAACTACATCCGCCCCGCCACGGAGTTTCGTTAGTTCGAACCTATCACCATCAGTTTGCAGCAATTCCCCAATTTGTGCAACTGCATTTTGTCTCTGCGACTGATACTGCATCTGTTGGTCCTGATGAGCCTTCTGAGTCTCCAGCTCCTTGTTCCTGGACTCCAAAGCCTCTAGGCGCTGCATTACCTCACTGCTCATGCCGGCTTCCTGAGGAGTATCGCCTTGACCAAGCTTCTTCTTGGCCCACTCATTGATGTCCACACCAAGATGGTCCAGTAGCTGGTACTTATCCCGCGCAGCTATCTGCTTAAGCTCCTTAAGAGAGGACAATTCGGCCGTAGCCGCCTTCTGTTGCTCATCCCAAGCCTTCCTGTCATCCCTTAAGCGCCTCTCTGCACGAGACAATGCCGCAAACTGTGCCTTTAGGTCTTTGCCTTTCTCGGTTTCACCGGGCTTAACTGCATCAGTATTGGAGACTTCGAGCTTTTCTTCATCATTTGCTCTATTTTCTCCTTCTGAAGGACTCTCTGCACCTTTTTGCTCCTCCGATACGGAGTCTCCGACTTCCCCTGGTACTTTGATCGGCTGGGTGTCTTCCTCGCTGGTGTTTTTGGCATCTTCTCCCCCTTCTTCTTGTTCAGCTGCTTGTTGTTTGGCCATGTTGCGGAGTTTTTCCGCTATCCTCTTGGCTTTACCATGCGTAGGAACAACTGTCGGAGGCGGAGTGATGGTCTGAGTAACTCCTCCGGGGGTAAACGTCCTCTTTACACCAGGTCCTGGGGGCCCAGAGGCAACTTCACTCTCAACCGAATCATCAGACATGAACTCTCCTATTGAATGGGCCCTTGAGGGATAGGTAATCCATCAGGACCAATTGGTGGTGCTGGGGGCAGGGCTGGGGGAAGCGCTTCCGGAGGGACTGCTCCGTTAGTTGGGAGCGGAGGAGGTGCCGCACTTCTATCAATCAGCTCTTGGAGCTGTGATTCAAACCTAAGGAGTAGTTCTAGGTTCTTTTCTGGCGCTCCATTTGATTGGGCGTCATTATAGGCCACCCCTGTAAGCCTCATGGCCAGTTGCAGGTTCATGTTTGGCTCAGGCGGTAAGTACTTTGGTTCATCGGGATCAAGCATTTGCTCAAGTCGCCACTCGATGTTTAGAAGCGGAGCCCCTTGCAGCGTGTTGATCCTCTCTAGGTCCGGATAATCAAGAAGCATCATTGCCTCTTCTCTTCCAAGCATCCCACCCTGCAGCATCTCCTGGATGGTCTGTAGTTTCGCTGATGGAGTGCTAGGCAGGAAGGAGGTGGGGACCGGCCTTACGGCATAGTCCTTCTCGTCCATACGGGCCTTCTCCCAGCTAATGGAGTTAATGTTCTTCTGGCCATGTGCCTTTATCTCGAAGTTCCCTTCGCCCTCGTAAATTTCCTCGTAAAGCCCAGTTATGACACGGGCAGCTTGCACGTGAGATTCTTCAAACCTCTGCTGCGCCATTTGGAACCGCTCTGAGTTCTGGTCATTGTACTCACGAAGCGCCTTGCCAGAATCGAGGCCATCAGGCTTACGAGAAGTAACGAACAACTGTGAGAGACCCGTATCTTCATGCGCTCTATTTACCAGCCAGTTGAGCCATTCCACCTTCTGCATGGACAGGGCTGGAGGGATTACATGCTCCGGTACCTTTGAGCCTGTGTACTCGTATATTGCCCATGGCACATTCTGTAGGGATGCCTTGTTGAACCCGGCACCTGACTCTACTGCTACAAAGCCAGTTGATAGGTCCACGTGCTCTTGGATATCAGCCACCACCTTGTTGATGGAATACTGTACACCTGCAACAATGTGACAAATGCTCTGGCCATAAAAGCCAAACGGAGACTCCTCCCACCTATGGAAGACAAACGGATAATAGGCGTGCTTATATTCCTCGCACTCCAGGGTGCTGTTGGAGGTGGTTACGCAGAACACCCCATCATCTTCATCTGGGCCAGATGGTAAGTGCCAGGAGTAGGTGACGTCAATACTGTCACTAACCCAGTTCCCTCTAGATGTTTGGCTTGTCTCCCTCGAGAGAGTAGCTGCATTAATGGACTCCGCATGCTCAGGGTACATAGCGGCAACAGTGGTTCTTGGGATGACCACTTCTCTGTGCAAGGAAGTAGGCCTGCCGTATCTCCCGTCCATGTAATCGACCCTGATCTCGTTGCCGGGGACACGCATGCACTTTACATCCTCGCCCTCTGCGTAGAAATACACAGCCCCTAGGTCGAACACACAAGAGTCTCTCTGAGCCCCAGCGTTCTCCGTGTAGAACCCAGACGAGTGGAACGTGCCGTTAACCACCTTTGTGATCCTCTTGGCCCTGGACTGCTGAGACCAGTTTCCCCCCTCAGTAAGGTAGAGGATCCTAACCTTGTCCTTAGCCAGCTTGCTGTTGGCAGCAGACGCAATCGCTCTTGCAACGTTGACCATGAGGGATTCAAATTCATGGTTGGCCCTTAAGGCATACCTGTCGCCTTCAAGCCCGTACACCCCCTGCCCAACGAACATGGAGTAGAACATGCGGTTGTAGTAGTCGCGATGCTCTTGTTCATCCCTAAGGATTTGAACCAAAGGCCTAACGGCCTCGTGTATCTTCTCCTTGTCGTGCTTCCACCAAGAGCCCCTGATGGTAGCCCCGTGGGGCGGTCCGTAGTTTCGGTTCAGTCTAGATTTACTTACCTTTGCCATTAGTCATTCCTGGTCCCTGGAACATCTTCTCAAAGCTGCCAAGTTGTTCGGGCAACTCGTCTTTGGACTTTCCAGGTATAGGCCTGGGCTGTGTGGGCCGGCCTACCGAATTTGGGTGAAATTGCACACTAAGGCCGTCTACAGAAAACTGTAGTACTCCCTGGGATTGCATCCAGGTGACAAGCTTTTTTACTTCACTAGCGGTCACTTAAACATACCGGAAAGCATATCGCCCTGACGATTCTGTATTCTAGCAAGGGCCCTAGCTTCTTGCTCCTGTGCTTGTTTTTCATAGTATTCACGCGTTCCCTTTTTTGGCAACCTATTTGGTTCCTGATACAGAAAGTGCTTGGCTTCCCGCCACCCATATAGCGCTGCATCGGTGGCATGATCTGCATACCCACCATTTGATCTAATGCCTGCATCGTCCCACATGAGGTTCTCTGCCTCGTCTATCCACTCAGAGCAGTCGTCCCCACACACAAGTATGTCCCCTCTTTCCAGGTCCCCGTTGAACAACTTCCTGAAGCCAAGCTTATCAGTTTTCTTTGAAGGCCATACTGGTAATTGGTGCCGTCTCTTAAGTTCCTCAATATATCCTTTACCAAGAGCCCCCTGGTCCGCAACTATCCTTTGGTAGTTATACTTGTCGTCCAGCTCCCTTATCCTGTCAGCGATAGTCGAAACTATTAGCCCCGCCTCTTTGGCTGTCTCAACCAGGTAAACCTTACTCGTGTCCTTCCTGTTGAAGGCCCAAGTAGCGAATGCACTAGTAGCCTCTATCTGAGAGGCTCCAAAGTCTACGCCAAGGACGTAGGTCCACTCTCCGTCTGGGAGATTGCTTATTAAGTTAGTCCCCCTCTTGTACTTGTAGACAAGTCCTTGGCTGTCTTGGATCCAATACCCAAGCTCTAGCTGTTGTCTTGTTGTCTCGTCTAGCTGAGCGAGGCTCTTTCTGTATTGTTCGATGTCGATATGAGGGTTGTCACTGAGCAGGCTGGAGACAAACAAACAATTGCCTCTACGTTCGTCTTCCACGAATCTTTCAAAGACCCATCTGTGGCCAACTCCTCCTGGGTTCGAAGCGCTTCTGGCTCGTAGAGGTATGTTTGAACCCGCAGGACGCCGCACTCTGGACAGCAGGTATCTGTAGGAGTTTTCGGGGAACTGTGTGAGTTCATCAAAGGCGACATACTGGAACTCCGATGATTGATATCTATATTTATCCCTTTCGGTGTCCAGGTAACCGAAGGTAATCCTAGCCCCCGACGGGAACGTCCACGTCTTCTCTTGTTGATTCCACTTAGCCCCCGTTCCGTACAGCCACTCTTTGCTCCGATCCATAATTGCACCAGAAAGAGCGAGGTCAGCATAAGTACGGCGCAGAACAAGAGCAGAGTACCCTGGTTTATCCACGTGCTGAAGCGCTCCCATAAGAAGAGCATCTGACTTCCCTCCTCCTGCGGCCCCTCCGAAAAGGGCCTCCAAACAATCCAGCTCTAAGAACTCTTCCTGCTTCGGGGTAGGTATGTGTGGGCACCACAGGTCGATGGCTTTCTCTATCAGCCCCCTATCCCTGGCCGTCTCGTAGAGTCTTTTGAACTCTTCGTCCACTTAGTCCTCTGGTGATGGCTCATCAAAGTCAGGGGCAGTGTATCCCCTTGTGTTCTCTGCTGTGGGGAGATGGGTCTCAGGGACAAACACTTCCTCCTGGTACAGGATACAGTCCACCTTGTCGTAAGGTATCTCCATCATAGTCCCCATCTTTTCAAACCCATGAGGAGAGACCAGGCGAACCCCAATGTTCGTGAGTTTAATTGATGTCACCTGCTCATAGCCAGGGACATCCCTGTTTATCGAGAACAGGTTCTTACGGCCCCTTCCATTCACGTAGTAAAACGAATCCTTCTTGGTCCTAATCCCCTGAACATTCATAAGTAACTCCTATAAGGGTTGTATTTTAGTTTCATTCCTCGTCTCACATACTTGTCTAAGATCCACGTCCAATGAGTAACAGTGGTCGGTGCTTGCTCGCATAGGTCAACCACCTTCTCGTACAGGGCTCTGCCTATGCCCATGTTACGGAAACACTCTTTGACATAAAGATAATGTATCAATGAGTCATCCTCTTTTGGCTCAAAGACAATGTACCCGAACAGCTGGTCTTCTGGGTCAGTCTCACTGCAGGCCACCAGTGCGGTGGTTCTCTGGGCTAGTTTCGTGACCAAGGCATGCTGCCCATCCAGGTAAACATCTTCACTAGTCCTTGGGGGGGAAACTTCATATGGCCCCAGGTGCCCCCTCCCGGCTATCCCCCTCTTGGAATAGGAGGACACCCAGCTATGAGACACAAAGGGCCAGTCTTTTAGGACTGCGCCTCTGATCGAGAACGGGACTCTGTTATTGCGTGTACTTGGTTCTGTCATGATGCAGGAAGCCGGGGAGCCGTCTAACGCTTGTTATGGTGCTCGAAGCTTTTTGAATCTTGCTCTCTGTGTACTTTCGATCCAACATCTCTTCATATTGCTCAACTGCTTTGACATCTTCTGCGGTTGGCACTTCTCCTTGGAACTCAGCACCCATAATGGACTTGATCTCCCTCGCCACCTTATTGACCAAATGCATCCGGATTTCTTTCATGTCCTCGATGTTCACCTTCTTGCCTTTGTTAAGCTCAAGAAGGCCAGTGACCGCATTGCGTAGCTCATTACTTATCTCTCCCAGGTCAAGCTCCAGCCGAAGCCTTCGCTCCCATGGGTGACGGTCAACATCGGCAGGGGCATTACCGTCGCGCTGGACATACCTTGTTGTGCGGTTCTCCGGGAACCTTAGGTGGAAAACCTTGTTCTCCATAAGCCCCGTCTTAACCCTCATGATAAGAAGTGAGGTCAGTGTATTGAGTCTAATCTGGTCAACTTCTCTCTGTTCTAAAGTCTTCAATGCTCTGCCCTCACTTCCTCTACCTGGTCATCAAACTTCTTGCGAAGCTTCCTCATAATCTCCTCGTCGGACATCTCGTCCACCTGATGGGTAACGTCCATATCGATCTGCTGGGTGGGCTTGCCTAAGGAGTATTCAACCACTGTCTTAGCTGCGGCTAAGCGGATCTTCTCGTCGTCGGAGAACCGGGCCAGGTGAGCAATGGTGTCCACGGCATCAGGGGCCAGGTTACGCATACCCCTCTTTGCCTTGGCCAGGGCCTCTGCATCTGTCTCGTATTTACTCATTCGTCCATCCAATCATCAAGTATCGCCCTGACTACTTTACTTGTTGAGCACTCCATTTCTTTACTTGCATCCTTAAGTTCATCATACCGTTCTTTCGCAATTAGCACACATAACCTAACCCCATGCTTTATCTCTGTGGGCCTCCCTTTTTTTACCTCTGAGTTCATGCTGGCTCATCAAGTTTAACTATCTCTGCGCCAACCACCCCTATTGGTCCTGACCGTCGTGCCCTTAGCGAGTCAAGGATCAAAGCGAAGTTCCGTGCAGACATCGAGATAACGCTCCCATGTTGGTGCCCAGACTTAGTGGCAAGGATAGCAATGTCGCCTGGGTGTTTGCAGTACTTTCTCTCGATCCCCTTCAACAGAGTGTGGTGCCTGAACGGGGCCGAGGCACTGTACTTACAGTCCACCCTCATGTGAGGGAAGTCGGGTATCTCGACATCATCTGTTGATATGCTGTAGTCGGAACCTCTTTCGATTCTTCGCTTACCGCCTAGGTCTTTGGCCAGGGCCCTCTCGAATACCTTCCAGGGTTTGTCGGGCATTACTCGCCCCTCGCCATCAATGCGGCGCTTTCTCCGAATGAGCCGTTCAGTAGAGCAAACGACACCCACTGCGCACAGCTATTGCAGACAGGCTTGAATTGCTTCTGTCCATGGCTATTGGTAAAACCGACACTCCTTGGTTTACGGGTATCGTCATCGCAAAGAATACAGGCCTCGTCTTCTACTTCCCTGAGCTCACCCATACTCAATCCTTATCCACATGAAGTTGGGGTTCGTCGAAGGGCGTAAGATCGTTGTATGACCACAGATTTTCGCCACATGGGCACTTTCCGACGATCCCCAGATTAGCGCCCTCTCCTGGGTTATGTTCCGTAATGTGAACATGAGTAGGGTGTATCTGACCACAATTGCGGCACAGTATTACTTTAACGAACGGCCCGTCATCACTCATTAGTCTTTATCCACGTGAAGCTGTAGTTCGTCGAAGGGCTCGCCGCTAACCCCGTCCAGCACATTAATGAGTTCCCACAATTCTGCGTGAGGCGCCTCGCCCTCCGCTATCTCAACCATTCGGTCGATTACATACTTGATGGCGTCACCCATGGCTCACCTCACAAGGCAGCATCTCAGGCCGACGCACAGCCACAGAAAGGGCTCTTCTGGCTCCTCGCATCCTGTCCAGGTCGAATATAGGCTCGTCATACCCAAATCTTCTTAGAATCCAATTGTAGAGCTTAAGAAGCATTGTCATCTTCCGGGCTAAAGATCTCTCTAAAAACCACGTCACCCCCAAGAACATCCAGAACAAGCTCTTCGGATTCCTCCGATAACCGCTTGCTCTTTAATATATGTAGTAATCCGTCCTTACAAGCTTTTTTCTCTTGGGCGAAGTGCCAGTCACGTGCAGCTAACCCAACAGTCTTGCCCTCTCCCTTGGGCATGTCCTCATCGAAACCACACCAACCACAAAACACCTTGGCCATGCCATTCCGGTCCTCGGACACCACAGGTTTATGGTTGCACCGGACACACGGTTCCAGCCTTACGTTCTCTGGAATAGATAAATCCCAAACCCGATCTTTGCCCCAACGCCGTGCCATTTTCTATTTTGGGGAATTGGGGCGTTTTGGGGTCATTTTGGGGAATGTTAAATGCTTTAAATTGGATTTCCTGGGCTTATACTCTTCTTTTATTTCTTTTTTGGGGGAAATAATAATAATTATAAGTAATAAAAAAATGTATTTATATAAAGATAGGCACTTCATTCCCCAAAACCCCAAATCACCCCTTTTTTGCCTCTTTTCCTCAATCATCCTGGTACCTTACAGTTTTGGGGAACTTTCCCAAATTTCCCAAAAATCCCAACTTTTCACCCCTCTTTGCCCGTGGGGTAAAGTATTCACCAAAGTGGGGCAAAGTCTGCACTAATTCCACAGCTTTTGCCTGACTCCTGCATATAGGGGATGGTTGTCGTAATCCTTACCCACCTGACAGATGCCAAGAAGCTCTCCAAGGAACTCTCCCTTCCGAATATTTGGCAGCCTCCCAGTCTCCTGTTCGATGTAGGAGCCATGCATCTTGTGCAAAGAGTTCACCTTCATCCCCAGTTCACAGCACTTCTGGCCTGCAGCCTTCCACTCTATCTCTGGTATTATCTCCAGCCCCTCAGCCTCAAAGAAGTCCAGAATAGAACTGGACCGCTCCTTCATCATACCTAAGTACTCATTGTGGCTATCAGGGATAGTGTACCGGTTCTCCCGTACCAACCGCTTAGCCCCCTCGACAGCCCATCGGAAGATGGTACTCCGAACCCCTGAAGCCCCAAGCTTCTCCCTAAGACCAACATCCTCCTTACCCTGAGCATGGAAAGACTGAACGAACTTAAGGATAAGCAGCCTCCTCCACATCCCAGAGCTAGCATCCCCAGCCTCAGGGAGAGAGTTAGAGCTGAAGATGTGGCCAGCCACAGGACTGAAGGCAGTAGGCATATGCCAGAGAGCCTTGGCCATAAGCTCGTCACCGGTAACAGCTGACTTGAAGTCACCACCCCTTTCAAGCTTAGTGGAAGGTATGTCATCAACTACATTCAGTAGGGTACCCACAATAGAACAAGCGAACACAGGCTCCTTGAACTTAGAGGGGTGGAGAGAACTAACCAGCTCCTTAGGGAAGATGCCCTTGATAGCATGAAGACATGTCCCCTTGCCGCTACCACCAGACCCATAGAGGATAACGGACCGAGCATACTTGGTGGCAATCCCGAACACACAGGCACCTACAAACTCCTGAAGGGCTTCAATCCTCTGACGAGAATCGTCCTCCCCTCCCAGGGCCTGGTCTAAAAACTCCCCCCACAGGGCATGAGGTTTCCCTGTAACGCTGTAATCGAACCGGGCCCTGGCCCGTCTATGGGGCCCAGGCTCAGAGACACGCAGAGAGCCATCAGAGAGCACCTCCACAAACCCATCCTTACAGACAATCCCCCCAGGGCTGTCCGTGAAGAACTCAGGGACATCAAGCCTGCTCCTAAGCAACCGGCTAACCCCAGTGGCAAAGGAGTGACTAATCTTCAGGGTCTTGGTCCGAGCACCACCCATGACCTCGCTGCCCGAATAGGAAGAAACATCAGAGACAATCTTGCTGGAGGACACAGGCTTATAAACCCCCGAGTCCTCATCGTAAGTCCAGACGTTCGCATCAGCAGCCACTGCATTAGGCCCCAAGGTCTCAGCATAAACACTGGCCACCTCAGCCTCATCACCAAGCATGAACACTCGCTTCTGCCCAGAGGACCCAGCGTCACCTGTGGCATACAGGTACACATGCTTTATGATTTCCTCCAGCTCTCCTTCATCCCATGGTGGTAGGCACCGAGGGTTGAAGTGCTCAAGCATGACCTCGCATGCGGCAGACTCAGAGAGACCAAAGTCCCGCATCTTGGCCCCGACAACATAACAACGCATGTTGCCCCCGTTGCCATCGACAGAAACAGGACAAGCCTTGCAGTAAGCTAGTGCATCATCAGTGTTTGGCTTGGCCGACTCAGCCACCGGTGCGCTACGTGTTTCCGTAGCCTCGCTACGTGAGGGTGTAGCCGGCGCGTGGGCCTTGACAGCATCACCCACAAACAACCGGTCCCAGCCCTGAATCATCATGTCCACAAGCTCACCAGACAAAGGATGGACAAAACCCGGAACCCGCATAAGACGAGAGAGATTGTGGATGGCAGGGTCCGAATTAAAGTGAGTGATCAAAACCTTCTGCGCTGGAGTAAATGACTCGAGTGCACAGTTCCTGTTGAGCAGCCAATAGTAGTGTGGTCCCCGCCTGCAGTTAACAAAGAAGCTGGGGAGGAAGTCCTCATGGAACAAGGACTCGTCTGGCTCACCAGCGTCACAATCGATAAACAAAGCACGTAGCCCAGTGACGTTGGCGCCCTTCGCCCCTTCACCGTCAGTCTTGTTTACAACACAATAGACCCCGTACCCCTCCTTATTAACCTTAACCAAGTTATCCCAAACCTCGCCTAAAGAGGAAAAGCTAATGCACTTAGCTGGCCTCTTCTCCTCCTTAACACCCCACAATGCTGTCCAATGCATTGGCGTGTCCTTGTCTCCAGTCAAAACTTCTACGTACAGCTCGGCAAGGCCGCGGTCTTGCATAGGCACCCCCTATTTAGTGTTTTTTTTGGTCTTGTTTCCGGCCCCGATACTTAGCCTGCGACCCATCACTTGCTCAATGGCTTTTCTTACCATCGGCGAAGGAATTCTGGCCCCAGATACCCAACAAGAGACAGTTGGCTGAGCAGGCCTCCACCCCGTAACCATCTCTATCCTATCGGCAAATACCATCTGAGACATCTTATTGACCGATAGGAACTCGGAGATATGTATGGGTTTATTTTTCTTCATAATTGTACATTGCCACGCAAATAAACAATTGACAAGCACATTGCGGCGCGATAAAGTACTTACAGACACAAAACAAGGGGGCTCCTGATGTACGAACAAGACACATGCAAGTCATGTGGCAATAGCCAAGAAACGCTAACCGGCTTCTGCTGCGACTGCGACACCATTAAATGCGACAACTGCCCGACAACAATCGGGCTAAGTGACGATAAGTTCTGCGCCAAGTGCAGGAAAGAAACTGTAGCCGAGTGCGAGTGTGGTGCCCACTTTGACCTAAAGACATTCCGCAGAGAGTGCAAAAACAAAGACATCATGGACAAGGGCAAATACAACGTAGAGCAGCGTGACTGTTCCTGCTGCGGAGAGTGGCTGGCTATCTGGGTGACCAAGTCAGGGGACTATGCCCCTCAGGCAGAGGGAGAATACGTAGATATGGTCTTGAGCAGCTTCATTGGCTA
>Ga0255047_10000495_pt1 | contig 32461 bp, 43 predicted proteins | sample JV7_2_1_MG_FD_183640 | JGI IMG/M metagenome (GOLD analysis project Ga0255047, IMG submission 183640) | Seawater microbial communities from Jervis Inlet, British Columbia, Canada - JV7_2_1 | ecosystem: Environmental > Aquatic > Marine > Inlet | place: Canada: British Columbia | collected 2016-10-06
TGTTAAGGTACTAATGCAGAAACTAGGACGCTTTACCAGTGAAGACATTGAGAACAATGAAATAGGGCCTAATCATGTTGGATGGTACACTACAGCAAAAAGAAAAGAACAATTAAAAGCAATGTTTAACTAATCAAATCAAATCAATAAATTATGGAAGTAAAAGGAACAATTAAAAGAATCGGAGAAGAACAAGTAATTACTGATTCTTTCAAAAAAAGAGTTTTACACATTACAACGGGTGATAAGTACCCTCAAATTGTAGAACTACAAGCAGCACAAGATAAATGTGACTTGCTAAACGGTTTAGAAGTAGACCAGGAAGTAACAGTACATTTTAATTTAAGAGGCCGCGAGTGGCAAAATAATGAAGGAGTGGCAAAAGTTTTTAATACTTTGGACCTTTGGAAGATTGAAGCTGGTGAAGCTTTTTAAATTGTAAAAACTGTATTTTTAAAGGCTGCTTGTAAAAGTGGTCTTTTTTTTTGCCTTTTTCAGTAGTTTAAAAAGAAGTTTTGCCAGCTGTAAAAGTCTTATTTACAAAGCCTTAAGTGTCTACTGGCAAAAAAGCAAAAAAATTACCCTATACTTATTATGTGTTTAAAGTTGTTTATTTAAAAAAAACAGTAAGGGGGGGTAGGTGTTGTATGTTTTGTTTATTTAAAATACATTCTCTATAGCAGTATACAATGTGTTTTTTTTTGCTTTTTTACCAGTGAGTTTTTTATTTAGGATAATATTGTTATATTTGTAGCTCAAGAAGGTCGGAACTTCTATAAACATTTATTTTAAAACTTCTTTGTCTAAGGTACTCCGACCACCTTTTTCAAAGAGGTTTTTTTTATTTAAAAATTATGACTGAAAATAACAAAGGTTGTGTCTATTTCTTTAGACACATTGGATTAAAACCTGTAAAAATAGGATATTCTACAAAAAATGACCCTCTTATGCGTTTTGAACAGTTTAAAACTTATGCGCCTTACGGCGGTGAGGTTTTAGGTTATTTTAATGACGAAGAACCTTCAAGGGCTGAAAGAGAATTACATAAAGAGTTAATAGATAAACGATTAACAGGTGAATGGTTTGACCTAACTACAGAAGATGTTGAAAATTTACTTATAAGGCAAAAAAAAATAATAGCTTATTGGGCAAAAGAGGAATCATTAAAAAATAAAAAATCATGAGAATATCAGCATTTAAAAATATCAAATCAGTAGCACCGTTAAAAGATACAACAGTATTAAGAGTGTTAGAGGGCATTCAAAAAGGATTATACAAAAAAAGCATAGCTAAAATAAGAGTGCAAGACGATAAAAACGAACGTAACAAGCTTAAAGCTTTACTTCCTTATGTTACCTTTTGCGGAACGTTTACAAGCCGATCAAACGCTAATTTGCGTAAACATTCTGGTTTAGCTTGTTTAGACTTTGATGATGTGAAGAACCTTGAAGAACTAAGAACAGAAATAAACCAAGACAACTATACTTTTTCTTCCTTTACTTCACCAAGTGGAGACGGTTTAAAGGTACTTGTTAAAATTCCAAACGTTGACAACAACAACGACTACCAAGACTATTACCACGAAATAACAAACCACTATAAAAAGTACTACGAACTTGATGAAAGCACAAAGGATATTGCAAGGGCTTGTTACTTGAGTTATGATGCTGAATTATACCTAAACAATGAAAGTGAAACCTTTACAGATAAATTCCACAGACCGCTACCAGTAGAGTCAAAAATTGTAAATATTCCTATCACTGACCAAAACGAAATAGCTGAAAGGTTAGAAAAGTGGTTTAAAAAACGCTGGACAACAAGCAACAGAAATAGTAACCTTCATGCTTACGCTAGACAAATGAACGCTTTCGGTATTGATAAGGGCACTTGTGAAAATTACTTACTTCGTTACAATTCAGGAGGTAAAGAAGTTGAAATACAAAAGCTTATTGATTCTGCTTACAAGTACTCAAAGGAATTTAATACACGTTCTTTTGAAGACACTAAGCGCATAAATGAGATTAAGAATATCGCTATGGCTGGTGAAAGTATTGAACGGCTAAAGTCTAGAATAGAAGGTGTTGATTTTGAAAAGGTAAAAGAAGAGTTTGAAAAACATAAAGAAAACTTGCAGCTTGATGAGTTCTGGTACTATACCGATAACGATCAAATACGTTTATCTTCACACAGGTTTAAACAATACTTAGAGCATAACAATATATTTAAGTTTTATCCAGATGAGAATAGCGGTTCTTACACTTTTGTAAAGAATGATAAGAATTTTATTTCAGTATTTGAAGAGTCAAAAATAAAAGATTTTGTTTTGTCAGACTTAACTAGTAGGGGCTTGATTGATGCGTGGGAGTTAATGGCTAATAAGACAGCTACTTTTGATGCAAAATTTCTTTCAATGGTTAATTCAATTGATGTTAAATTAAACAGAGATACACAAGACACCTCATACGTTTACTACCAAAACGCAGCAGTAAAGACAACAAAGAACAACATTGAAGTATTAAAGTATTCAGATATTAGTGACTTAATATGGAAGAACCAAGTAGTAAAAAGAAACATTGAAATAAAAGAAGAAAGTGACGGAGTATTTAAAACTTTTATCTGGAAGGTTTCAGGTGAAAACGTAGAAAGGTATTACACTTTAAAATCTGTTATAGGTTATTTAATGCACTCTTTTCAAAACGAAGCAAAGCCAAAAGCAATAATCTTCAATGATGAAATGATAAGCGAAGACATTCCTAATGGTGGTTCTGGTAAGGGATTAATACACAAGGCAATAGGACATATTAAAAACATAGTTATTGAAGACGGTAAAAAGTTTGATTCTAAAAACCAATTTGCTTATCAGAAGGTAAACAAAGACACTCAAATTTTTCTAATGGACGATGTACCAAAACGCTTTAACTTTGAAAGCCTTTTTAGTATAATAACTGAAGGCATGACAGTTGAAAAGAAAGGTAAGGACGCTTACCAGATACCAGCAAAGGAAAGCCCGAAAATATCAATAACAACTAACTACACTATTAACGGTAGTGGTGCAAGTCATGAACGTAGAGTTTTTGAAGTTGAGATAGCTAACTACTTCAATGATAATCTAACGCCAGAAATGGAATTTGGACACTTGTTTTTTTCTGATTGGGACGATAAAGAGTGGGCCAACTTTGATAATTACATGATACGTTGCGTTCAATTTTTCTTAAAGAACGGCCTAGTACAAAGTGATAAAGTAAACCTTGCTTTTAGAAAGTTTAAAAATGAAAGCGGTGTAGAGTTCCTGGAGTTTATGGATTCTAAGAGCTTTGACGGTACAGCTGTAAACAGAAAAGAGTTTAGAGACGACTTCAACAGGCAATACCCAACATTAGCCAAGTTCAACACCGCACAAAGCTTTAATAAAAAAGTGAAAAACTATTGTGACTTCAATAAGATACCTTTTGAAGAAAGTAAATTCAACGGGGTTATGAATTTTTACATAGGATCAGAGCAAACTAATAACGTACCTTTTTAATGATAGTTTTAAGAGATTACCAGGAAGAAGTAGTAACTAAAGTAATTCAGCACCTTGAAGATAATAAGCGGTGTTGTGTTTCTTTGGCTACTGGTGGTGGGAAAACAGTTATTTTTTCGGAGGTGGTTAATTTACTTCATGGAAGAACCTTAATTTGTGTACACCGTGAAGAACTAGTACACCAAACTGCAAGCACTTTAAAAAAAGAACACGACTTACTACTTCCAAAGTCGCCACCACTAAGTAAAGATATTTGTGTTGCAATGGTGCAAACTTTACACAACAGGATTAAGAAAGGTCTTATTGATGTGAATAGCTTTGATAATATCATAATAGACGAAGCTCACAGGGGTGAATTTATGAAGATATTAGATTTGTTTGAAGGCAATGTAGTAGGATTTACAGCCACGCCAAACTATGAAAAGTCAAGAATGTTTTACAAGTGTTTGAAATGTGGACACGAACAAGACAAAGCCGACAAGCACTGCAACAGAAAGCTTAAAAAATACCGTGAAAACGTGCCTTTAGCTAAATACTACCATACATTAATTGAAGGTATTGGTATTAATGAACTAATTGAAAAAGGTTTTTTAGTACAAGACGACAATTTTATACTCCCTGTTGATACTAGCCAGCTTATTTACAATCCTGCAACTAAAGAATATACTGAAGAAAGTATAGGCTTAGTTTTTGGATCCGAAGAAGCGATACAAAACACCGTTCAAACCTATCAACAACTTGCAGGAAATAAAAAAACAATGATATTCAACCCTAATACATTGGTAAATAAAAAGCTTTATGATGCTATGTTAGCTAGGGGGTTTAACGTTAAAATGTATGATAGTAACAACAAAGACGAAAACAGAAAAGAATTGATACAATGGTTTAAAGACACTGCAAACGCTGTTTTATTAAATGTTCAAGTATTTACTACAGGCTTTGACTGTACAGATGTTGAGGTAATATTCCTGAACAAAAAAACAAAATCAATTAATTTATTTCTGCAAATGGTGGGCCGCGGTGGTAGAATCACTGATAAGATTTTAAAGCCCAGCTTTAGAGTAATTGACATGGGAAACAATAACGAAGACTTTGGCAAATGGAGCGATAAAAGAGAGTGGAAAGGGTTATTCTACGACAAAGAAACAAAAGAAGTAGGCCCAGCACAACCAGCCGCCGTAAGGACTTGTAAAGAATGTGAAAGCATAGTAGCAGCAAACTCTTTAAAGTGTGAAATTTGCGGTGTTGAGCGCGTCTACAGCGGTGGTGTACTTGGACTTCCAACAAGACAAGGTAAGCCCGTAATACCAAACCCTCAAAAAATCGTTGAATACTGCGAAAAGAAAGAGGTTAATATATTAACAGCCCGTAAAATAGTCTACAATTATATTGCTGAAATGTTTGAAAATACAACCTTTGAAGTATTTAGTACAGCAAAAGCAACAGGAGAACTATTTTACAAAACAAATGAATTTATAAAGCCTTACTATTTTGCTATCCAAAAAAGCAAATTAGAAGGTAACAGGTGCAGAACAATTAATTCTTTTACTAACGAAACAATCAAACAAATTGAGCGAAGATATTCTACAGGCAAAGTTGTTTAAGTGGTATCACAACAACTATTGCACAAAATTAAACAACCCACAACACGTTATATTTTCAGTTCCTAACGGTGGTCACAGGTCAAAGAGTGAAGCGGCAAGGTTTAAAGCAACAGGCTTAGTAGCTGGTGTTTCTGATCTTATAGTAGTACAGCCAAATAAGATTATTTTTATTGAATTAAAATTAGAAAAGGGCAAACAGCAAAAGACGCAAATAGACTTTGAAAACAAAGTAAGCGCTTTAGGTTTTGAGTATCATGTAGTCAGAAGTTTAGAAGAGTTTAAAAAAATAGTTGTTTTATAATATACTTTAGTGTATATTTGAAGAAAGTAATACATATTATGAAACTAAAATTAGAAGCTTGCTCTGACTGTTACGAGAATACAGTAGTAGTATCAGAAAATCACGAAGGTAGCGCATACTGTACTGATTGCATGACTAACGAAAGGCTTAAAGAAACACAGCCTAAAATATACAAAGAAGCAGTAAGAGAAACATTAACCAAAAAACAAAAGTGATGAAAAAGGCATTAGAAATAGAGTTAAGGAAGTACATAGATTTCAGAAAGTCACAAGAAGAGTGTTCAGGATTTATTGATGGATTTATGTTAGGTTATGAGGCACGTACAAGGAAGAGTGTATTTATTAGAATAATGAGATTACTATTAACCAAAAAACAAAAGTGATGGAAAACAAAATAAAAGAAATTGAAAGGCTAATGATGGTACACGATGACCTTGAAGAAAAAAAGAAAAAGATTGAGCGCATGATAAAAGAGAATTTAGATAAAATCCAAGTGTTGACTAAACCAAAAGAATATTAACTTGAAAAAATTAGATTATGGATGAAATAAAAATAGGCTATAACGCAAACGAAAATAATTCAAATAACTTTGTTTTAGGAGTCAAAACACTAGCTAAAAACACGATTTTAATAGGTAATAATCTAACTACAAACAAAGAATATCATTTATTAGTAAATCAAAATGGGGTTAAGATTGACAAAATAATGACACCTGAAGAACGCAAGTTGCTTTATGATTTATTTGTTGCTCTTGGACTCATTCAAAAAAGTAAATAGTAATTAAATTTAGATTATGCTAACCCCATCATTAGGAATATTAATAATAGTGTTAATTGTTAAAGGTATAATCAAATGAACACAGGAGTAATACTAGCCGCATCAATGATAATAACAATTGTAGTGATTGCAATAGGGCATGAACGTTAAACGCTATGACCTATGCAAATAATTAAATCTGGGAAATCTTCATTAAATTCATTCATGAAGTAAAAGTAAAGAATTAACACCGTTTAAATTATGGTATTTGGCAGGTAGTAATATGTTTTTTAACAGTACCTTAACAAAATGCTTGATAAAGAAATAATAGCCCATGCTATAGGTATTGTGAAAACGCAGAACACTACTTGCACAATGGACTTAGTAGACCAGCTAGGGATTAAAGAACAAAAAGCAAGTGAGATATTAGATAGCTTAGTAGCCCTGGAGCTTGTAGCACAGTTTGACGGGTTTGTAGCTGTTACTGACTGGGCCGAACTTAATTAATTTGTTTTTATGTATATTTGAAGTATGAAGAAGATCAACGAAATGATAGAAACCGTTGCGATAGGCTCGGTTCTACTAAACCAGGACAATCCACGAATATTAAAAGACGACAAATTTAAAAAGCTGGTCAAGTCAGTTAAGGAGTTTCCGCAAATGTTACAGATAAGGCCCATTGTTGTTAATTCTGACATGGTTGTACTTGGTGGTAACATGAGACTACAAGCCTGTAAAAAAGCAGGATTAAAAGAAGTAACAATAATAAAAGCCGATAACTTAACAGAAGAACAGCAAAAAGAGTTTATTATTAAAGATAACGTAGGCTTTGGTGAGTGGGATTGGGATATGATTAATAACGATTGGAACACAGAAGAAGTTGAAGAATGGGGGTTAGATATTCCAGAGTTTGAAGTTGATGAAGTTCTTGAAACCGAAGAAGATGAATTTGATGTTCCTAATGGTGGGATTGAAACGGATATTGTTTTGGGTGATTTGTTTGAAATTGGAGAGCATAGATTGTTGTGTGGAGATAGTACAAGCAGCGGTTCAATGGAGTTGTTAATGAATGGAAAGTTTGCAGACTTAGCACACAATGACCCACCGTACGGAATGAAGAAAGAAAAGGATGGTGTTTTGAATGACAACCTAAACTTTGACGACCTTTTACAGTTTAACCACGATTGGATTCCTTTACAATGGTCACACCTCAAAGAGAACGGCAGTTGGTATTGTTGGGGAATAGACGAACCACTTATGGACGTTTATTGCGATATTATAAAACCTTATATTCAACAAGGAAAAGCTTCTTTTCGTAATTTAATTACATGGAACAAAGGGCATGGTCAAGGTCAAAACTCTGAACTAACTAGAAGTTTCGCTAATGCAGACGAAAAATGTTTGTTTGTTATGATGGGTATGCAAGATTTGAACCCGTCAAAAGATAACTTCCCTGAAGAATGGAGAGGCGTTTTAAATTATCTCAAAAACGAAAGAGATAAGGTTAATTGGAAAACTTCAGACGTAATAACAATAACTGGTAAATCTTCGGCTAGTCACTACTTCACTGAATCGCAATTTTTAATACCAACAGAAGAACACTACAACAAACTCAAGCAAGAAGCAAAAGGAAAGGCTTTTCAAAAAGAATTTAAGCAGTTAAAAAAAGAGGCTTCTCAAATACTTGATGGAATAAAAAATAAAAGAGCCTACTTTAACAACACGCACGACAACATGAACAACGTGTGGAACTTTGAAAGAACATCGCAAACAGAAAGAGAACACACAGGAGGACACGCAACACCAAAACCTTTGGAGTTGTGCGAAAGGGCAATAAAAAGCAGCTGCCCAGAACAAGGACTAGTTGTTGACGCTTTTCTTGGTTCGGGCTCAACAATGGTAGCTTCACACCAACTTAACAGAAAGTGTTACGGCATGGAACTAGACCCTAAATACTGTCAAGTAATAGTCAACAGAATGTTAAAACTTGATCCAACATTAGAGGTTAAATTGAACGGTAAGAAGTACGAACCAATAACAGAACACTAACAGAACAAAAAATATGTCAAAGGAGGATTTAATACCATTTAAAAAAGGTCAATCTGGTAACCCTAAAGGAAGACCACCTAAACTAGTATCTCACATTACAAGGGAACTAAACAAAGAAGGCTATAAAGCTGTAAGTAAAAGCAATATATTAGATGCTTACCTTACCTTAATTCAACTACCATACGAAGAAATTAAAGCAATAGCAAACCCGAAAGATAAAACAAAATATCCTTTCTTTTATAAATTGGTAGCCAAGGAATTGATAGGTAAGAAGGGTTCTGAAATGCTGGAAAAGTTACTTGACAGAGCATTAGGAAAAGCAACACAAAACACTGACATAACAACCAAGGGCGACAAGCTACAAACACAGTTCATTGTAGGCACTAAAGAACATGGTGACGAGGTTAAGGACTTTGTAAACGATATTAAAGAAGATAAAGAGTAAACCACTTAAATTAAACCACATGAAGAAGAACAAAGTATTTGAAAACAGAAACAAGCCTACGACTTTTCCACACTGGAATACTGCACTATGTTATTTACTATTAGATTATTATAACGCCCCTGAATGGCTTTGGACTGTTGCTATAATATTCTTTGGAATAGGATGGGTACTTGTAATTACTAGATACATTACACAGCAAAAGGTTGATTTATTCCCAGATAAAGAAGATGTAAAACGAAAGCCAATAAGTAAAAGTAAGTGGCAAATGAAACTTGAAGAAATACAAAGCAAGCAGAATAGCTAAATGCGCTTATCTAATACTTTCATGCAGACTATGAAAGCCTATAAGCAGAACTATAGGTTTATCATTAATTCAGGTGGTTCTAGGTCTAGCAAGACTTACAGCACCTTACAACTACTCTACATTCTAGCAAAGAACAGCCCTAAAAAACGTATTATTCACGTTGTTAGTTACTCAACACCCCATTTAAGGGACGGTGCAATAACTGATTTTGAAGATATTATACAAAACGAAGGTGAAGACTTAGAAGAAGTTAGGCTAAAGAACCCTTATACGTTTACAATAGGTAAAAGCGTTATTAAATTCATTGGTATTGATCGAGTTGGTAAAGCCTTAGGAGGGCAAAAGGATATTCTTTTCATCAATGAAGCTAATAACATGCAGTGGAAAGTAGTACACCAACTTATACAGCGTACTACTGAAACAGTATTCATTGATTATAACCCCTCTGTAGAGTTCTGGGTAGACACTGAAGGGATAAGCCAAAGAGATAACGCTATAGTGTTGAACAGTACTTTCTTAGATAACCTGGAGAACTTAACAGCCTCACAGATAACAGAGTTTAAAGAGGGTAAGAAAAAGCATGATGACGAACTAGCACAAGACATTAAAGGCCACTGGTTCAATTGGTGGCGGGTTTACGGCCTAGGTAAGAAGGGGGTTGTTGAGGGTGCTATATTTAACAACTGGAGTACTGGAAAGTTTGACGATACACTACCTATCATGTACGGCATGGACTTTGGCTTTAAAGACCCTTGCACATTGCTAAAGGTTGCCTTTGATAGTAAGACAATGACTATCTACCTACATGAAGAAATGTATAAAAGTAAGCTAAGCCCTAACGAGATAATAGCAATGTTAAACGCTAAGATACCAAACAAGAATAGCCTTATACTTGCAGACAGCGCAGACCCTACACAAATACGAGGCATTAAAAACGATGGTTTTAACATCATGGGCCTAGGAAAAGAGAAGATTGTAATAGGTATTAGGTCACTTCAGAACTGGCAATTTGTAGTAACAGAAGAAAGCCGTAATTTAGTGAATGAACTATCTAACTACATTTGGTTAGATAAGACTGGAGAAGTGCCGATAGATAGCCAAAACCATTTACTTGACCCTTTACGCTATACTGAAAAATATTACAGATACAAAAACTCTTAATAAATTATCTTACTTTTATCAACATGAATGTATTTGACGCAAAAAAACTAACGCCAGACTTCTGGAACGTAATTAATGGATATGATTATAAAAGGGCAACAGCAGACGAAATAGTAAAAGAAGGTTTCTTAGGTAACGAATTAGTTTATGCTTGTGTTTCTACACTTGCTAGGGCTTGCTCAGTGTTTCCTACGGTGTTAATGGATGGAGATAATATTGTAACTGATGTTAATGACCCTGTTTATAAGCTTTACTTTGGTAACTGGAATACTAAGCATGGTAAGTCTGAGGAAATGTATCAACTATTCGTCAACTTGTTCCTTCATGGTAAATCACACATTTTAAAAGAGTCTGAATCTATAGGTTTAGAAACTACTGAGCTTTGGACGTTACCAACTCAGGCTGTAACACCAGCACAGGAGCAAACAGGATATTTTGACCAAGTACCTTACTACATTTTTAACGATGGTGTTAAGCAATACAAATACTTTCCTTCTGAACTTATCACTTTAGAATATTACGACCCTTCCACAATGCAAGAGCAACATTTAGGGTTAAGTCCTTTACAGGGTGTTTGGAATACTATAGGAGCTTCTAACAATAGAGCAACAGCAGAAAAGGCAATGCTAGAAAATAGGGGTATAGCTGGAATTATTAGCCCAAAGGCTGCAAGCGGTGACGCTGGAGCATTAGGGTTTAGTAACTCTGTTATGGATTTAGTAAGGAAAGCTTTTGCTGGTATTTCTGGAGGAGCTGAAAAGTTTAATAAGGTTGAAGTAGTAGAACAAGCTGTAGACTTCACTCAGTTAGGAATGAATGCTACAGATATGAAAGTAATTGAAATGCAACTACCTCATATTAGGAGTGTTTGTAGGGCGTTGAATCTACCTTCTCAAAAGTTTGGAGATTACCAAAGCTCACAATACGCTAACTATGTAGAAGCTGATAGAGTTTTTTACACAGGTGCAGTAATGCCAAACGTTGAGCTGTTTTTAAATCAATTTCAAAAAGGTTGTTTAAACCATATTAACATGGTTTCAAGTAAGAACTACCACGTAGAGCTTGACCCTGAAAGGGTAGAGCAATTACAAACAACAACAGAGGAAACAGCATCAACAACAACAGAAGAAAATGAACAACGATAAGATAATAAAGGGTACTAACTTAGCAGACATTAAAAAGCTGTTAGAGGCAAAGAAGCAGAAAGCTAACGATAAAAAAATGATAAAAAAATGAGCGATTTAAGACATTCAGCAGTTAAGCAAGTAACAAGAGATAAAGAGGAGGCTTTAATGCTTAAACGTGGAGCGGTAAAGTTCACAGATTCACCTACTTTAAGCCCTGTATTGGGAGTAACTAAAGATGATGAACAAAACAAGGCTCTACTAGAAAGAAACTTACCACTAGATACAGAGGAGGCGGTTTACCGTACCATCATAGCGAACACATACAACTACATGGATTCGCATGACGATGTACACTTAAACAATGTGTTCAAGAAGTCTTTAGAAGAAACTAAAAAGCTATTCTTATTGCATGATCACAAGTTTGAAGTGACAGCTCAAACAGGAAATATATTAAAAGCATACGAACAAGACGGGCGCTTTATTTATTACGGGCTTAACTCTCCACTTGATACCCAAGCTTTACTTCTGGACGTTGAAATAGAACGCGCTAAGAATGAACTTGTATTCAATGAGTACAAAAATCATAATATTAACCAACATAGTGTAGGAATGTACTATGTAAAGATTGACCTAGCAATAGACAACCAAGACGACAAAGAAGCTTATGCACTTTATAGAAAGTACCTACCACAGATTGGAAACGCTGACAAAGTAGAAAAGCAGGGTTACTTTTTTGCTGTCCAGGAAGCAAAACTAAAAGAAACAAGCGCGGTTTTAATGGGTTCTAATGACTTGACAGGCATATTTGATAACAATAAAAGCATTAAAAGCATCGATGAAGCGCAAAAAATGTTCGATTATTTAGGTCAAAATATAGAGAATAAGGAAATTTTTAATAATATTTGTAAGCAGTATGTTGACACTTTTACTCAAATAGAGCCGTCTTTGGACACTCAAACAGATAAAAAGCCGTCTTTTTACGAACTAATGAGTAAATAAGTAATTAACAAACAAAGACCCCTAACAGGGCAAAAGAAAATGAAATTTAAAGAATTTTTAGTGTCTAAAGAAGTTAGTGACATCACTAAGTTAGATGCAGAAGCACAAGCTGGCTTGTACAATGAGTACAACGAAGTGTCAAAAGTAGCAATTGACAAAGCAATTGAGTTAAAAGCATCTAAAGAAGATGTTGACGCAATGAAAAGCGAATTAGAAGCTAACATTACAAAGCAATTTGTAGCACTTCAAACAGTTCTTAAAGAGCAAGGTGTTTACATGAAAAAACTTTCTAAAGGTGAAGTAGAAGCTAAGAACGTTACTATCAAAGAATTGGTAGACGGTAAAGCTGACGCATTGAAAGCTTTAGCAAGTGGAGCATCAAGAGAGAACGTAAAGTTCACAGTAAATAAAGCTGATATGTCTTTAGCTGGTAACACAACAGGACAGATACCACAAGCGGACAGAAATCCAATGATTGGTGACGTAAAAGAAAGAGCTACAACTCTTTTAGACATTGTTACTGTTGGTTCTATTGGATCAAATGTAAAAGAGTGGGTTTATGTTTCTAATGAAAGTGGTGCAGCGGGACCAACTGGTGAAGGACTTATTAAGAACAATATCGATTTTGATTTAATCGTAGGTTCTCAAAAAGTTGAAAAAATCACAGCTTATATTACTGCTACTGACGAAATGTTAGAAGATGTTGAAGGTATCACTAGCTTGATTCAAAACAAATTGACTACTAAGGTTAGATTAGCTTTAGAGCAAGGGGTTTATAGTGGTACTGGTGTTTCTCCTATACTTAATGGAATTGTAACAGTAGCTCCAGTTTTTGCAGCTGGTACTTTTGCTTTGTCAGTAGACAACGCTAACGAAGTAGATGTTTTAGCAGTAGCTCAAAACCAAATTGAATTAGCTAACTGTCCAGCACCAACAGCTATCTTTATGAATCCTTCTGATGTAACAAGGTTATTGTTGCAAAAGGTATCTTCTACTGATAAGCGTTATATTGAAAGACTACAGTTAATTGCTGGAACTCTTTCTTTTGATGGTGTACCAGTAATCAAGTCTACAATGGTTACAGTTGGAGACTTCTTAATGGGAGACTTTACTAAAGCTAACGTTGATTACAAGAAAGGATTTACTGTTGAGATTGGCTACAACGCTGATAACTTCGTTAAAAACTTCAAGACTATTAGAGGTGAGGTAAGAGCTGTTTGTTACGTTGAAAACAATGATAGAACGTCATTTGTTTACGGTAACTTTGCAACAGCAAAAGCTGCTTTAGAAACAGTATAGTAAACTGTTAAACAATAAATTAAAAGCCCTGTCTAGTACGGGGCTTTTTTTTGCTTTAAATTATCTTATATTTGAAGTAAACAAAAACTATTATCATGGCAAAGAAACAAGCAAAGAAGAAACCAGAAGCAGCACCAAAGAAAGCAGCGGTAAAATTAGACCCTAAAAAGTTTTACGACTTTGAAGTAACTAAAGACAGTAAGCACCTAAAGAAAGGGCTTATTACTATCACTGGTGAAATGTGTACTATCTTTATTAAAAAAGGTTTAGGTAGTGTTAAGGCTTAAAGTAAATAACGACTCAAGGACTATAAAAGATGAGTTTGTAGATGTTACTCTAAATGAGTTATCAGATGCTTATAAATTCGTGAGTACACTTGATGCTGAAACCAAACGATACTTATTGACCACAACAGAAGCAGAAATAGACCAAGACAAGTTCTTTGAATTTAAAATAAAGTGGGTTACTATGTTTAGTGACTTGACTATAAACGAATTACGATTGATACCTCAATACGAGGGTACGGCTATAGACATATCTGTAGACTGGCTTTACAATCTTTGTGAGAAGTTCTTACACCAACCAGAGACTTACTTAGAGCTAAAGGAATTTAAGCACAAAGGAGTTAAGTACAATTTAATAGAACCTTTAAAAACTATAGGAGGTGCTCAAATGTTATTTGGTAACGGAAACTACAGACAGTTTATGCTTGGAAGTCAGTTAACTAACATGGTCCACGATCAAAAGAATGAACGAGGTATTGAAAGCTTAAAGCAATTATTTGCTTTGTTGTATTCAGATGGTAACGACTCAAGCGACGATATAGTAAACAGGTCGGAAAAGTTTGGAACGGTAAACGCGATGTATGGCTGGTCAGCTTACTTTTTTTTTGTTCAGTTGGTAGAGAAGTACAAAGATTATTTCAAGTTATCTATGACAAAGAACCCACCTCCAAAAGTAGCGGTACAATTAGCGAAACAACAGCTAAGAGTATTACTATTAAGAACCACTTTTGGGAGATTGTTGCTATCAAAGTTGCCGAAACGGGAGTTTTCAATACTAAAGACATAACACCACTTGAGGCAGTAATGAATAAAAGAGCCTTTGACGTATTAAGGGTATTTAATTTAAAATTAACAGAATGACATACGAAGCATTAGTAGACATATTTAAGAACGCGGCAAGCGCTTACGTGCCTGTTTCACCAGCTTTACCTTTAAACTTTCATTACGATAAAGTGTGGTATAATAACGGTGCTGCTGCTAATAAGTACCCTTCAATGTTGTTTGAATGTTCACCAGATTTTGAGTTAGTGGGGCAACAGTTCAACAACAGAACAGGGCAACAGGTCTTTACTGGTAAATTATTCTTTTACGATACGTTTTGGGAAGCAGAAAGAACTGCTAAAGTAGTCTACAAGAAACAAAGCGAACTAAACGAATTAGCGTTAAAAGTAATAGGACAAATAAACGGACAAACTCAACTTATACCTACTCAACAAATACAGTGGGGTAAGGGCTTCTTTGGCTTAGACGTACACAACCCTAAACTAGTACAGGTTTATATACCATTCACAGCAGTAATAAAAAGCGATTGCACACCCTTAACAGTTTAAGATGGTTCAAGACGGGTTAGAACTTATAGGCGACTTCATTGTAAAGCAGCTACAAATTGTTTTAGACGAACAAGGACACCGCGCAAGTGGTAACTTAATCGACACTATGCGTAGTGAGGTTAAAAGCACTAGTAAAGGCTTTGAGATTATTGTTTACGGTGCTGACTATGCTATAGCAGTTGAAAAAGGTGTACCTCCAGGAGTGAGGGTTTCAACTGACGCTTTAGCTAAATGGGTAGAAGAAAAAGGAATAGCAACAGGTGAATCAACCATTAAAAGCATTGCATTTTTAATACAGCGTAAGATATTTCAAGAAGGTACAATCCAATTTAGAGAAAAAAAGAAGGGTTTTGTTGAAGTTGTGATAGATGCAAACGCAAACGCTATCTTTCAAATGGTCTTAGATTTATTTACGAAAGAAATTACATTATCTTTAAGCAATACGATAAGGAAGAACAAACGAACATTTTCAGAATAATGGCATTAACAACAGCACAAATAGGAAGCGAAATAGCAACGGAAAAACTAGTAATTCAAGCAATTACAGACAATCCTGGAGCTGGTAACGTTACTTCTGTACAAATGGAAGTACTTATTAATTCTGGTGTTGTTCAAGCAACCTTAGAACATTTACCAATAATAGGAAGTACAACGACTTTCGAGTTTGAGATAAACAGCATTGTAAAAGATTACTTTGCTAGTGACTTCTTAGCTTTAACAGGCGTTAACCAAACAGCAACAGAAAACGCTTTAGTATCTGTAAGGTTAAAAGAAATTATAGGCAACGTTGTACAAGGAACAACATATCGAGAAGAAATATTTATTAAGAACATTACTCAAGATGTTTTTGAAATAGAAGACTTTGACTTAACAGATTACGATTGCGGCGACACTGGAAGCACATTAAGTAAGCTAATGACTTCAGCACCAAGTCCATTGTTTGTAGGTGATAATACAAGCTTTCACGTTAGTTGTTTAACTACTAGCTACACAGTAGGACTAGTACCTAAGCAAGAATGGACAATTGAAACTTATTTAAACGGGGTCTTTGTTGCTCAATTAACTGATAGTGTAGACGTGCCAACAAGGGGTGTCAGTGGTGAAATAATTGGAGGTAAGTACGATGTTTCAAACTACAGGTTTGACTTTGATAGTTCAGCAGGATATGATGAGGTGAGAATTTACATTAGAGACATTGCAGGACCAAACACACAACGAAGCGAAACAAAAGTTTTCAAATTAAACGATGCTTGTGAAAAAGAATTAACCTTATCATGGCATAATGAACTAGGACAACAAGACTCTTTTAGCTTCTTAGGTAACATCAATAGAGTAGGAAAATACACAGATAGCACATTTAAAAGAGTTAGACCAGTAAACCCGTTGAGCACTAACGTAGGTGACTTGGTTTATAAGTCAAGTTACAACTACGAATACGACCTTTTCAGTGATAGAATGCCTGAATTATACGTTAAATGGTTATCTAAGATGTTAATAAATAAACGTGCAGCTATACAAAGTAAAGAAACGTCAACAGATTGTTTATTGTCTTTAACTAATGACCAGTATTTTGGGTCTATGCCTCAAGCCGCTTCTTACTTTGGAATCGTTGACGGTGGCAATGGTTTTGCTTATGGAGCGCCTGGAAGGTCAGGAAACTTTTTAAAGTATGATTTAACTAACGATACAACAAGCACAATAGCTACGGCCTTTCCTGCTGCTGCTGCTGTTTATTACACATTCGGCATTAGGTCACTTGCTAACGGTAAGATTTACTACATGAATAGTCAACCTACTACAACTGACATTTTAGTATTTGACCCTACATTAGAAACCTTTGCAACATTTGGAGTATTAACAGAAAGCGTAGGTCAACCATGCCAAACGCCAAGCGGTGTTATTTATGCTCCAATTTCTGGATCAGGTAAGTTTATTAAAATAGATACTAACACAGATACAATAACAGAAATTGTAGCAGTTGGTGTTTCTGGTGGTGGTGATTGTGTTTATGTTGGTGGTTTTGTTTACTTCATACCTACTGGCGGTGCTGCTGAATTTTACAAGCTAGACACTTCAAACGATACTTACATAACTATTGCAGCGGCTTCAAACTCTTTGAGCGTTCAAAGCTCTGTTATTACTTCAACTGGTAAGATTTATTCTTACATGAATGCTTTTAACCAAAACTTTGTATTTGTTGTTGATACTAGTAATGATAGTTCTTACAGCTTTGACACTGGGGTCGTTACAAACGCCGCTTACAATTCTATTTTCTTAATGTCAGACGACAACCCATACTTACTAGGGTTTGATTTAGGTGATGTGCTAAAAATAGACATAACAAACGACGCTCTTAGTATAGCTGGTACAATAACACCTGAAAGACATGATTTACCAATTGTTATAGGTGATAACGTTTACGCTGTTTCTGGACAACAAAACGACACTGTAATAAAGCTTACTTTTGAAGAAAGCTGTACTATTACACCTAGTAAATACTTTCCTATAGTAATTGAAACAGAAGAAACAGTTTTAGAGGACAAATTTACACCTGAAACAATTTTTAGAGTTAAGTTTAGAATGGCAAACCGAAGAAAAGGACTTAAATAGATGCGCGAACTACAGATTTTAATACTTGATTTAGCTGGCAACCAGTTAGGAGAGTTAGACTTAACAGATTCTAACGACTTTGCATTGAAGTTAACTAAGTCTATTGCTAGTATTAACGACCTAGGAAGGCGTAACACATCTTATAGTCTTGACTTTGACGCTCCGCAAACAAAGAATAACAACAAGCTCTTAAACGGGCTTAGATTCGCTACAGCTTCAAAAGAAATACTAGGACAAAAGCCTTGTTCGATAGTTGTTGACGGCAACCAAATTGATCGCGGTTTTCTTTATCCTTTCCAAAGTGAGCTTGACGGTATGTATAAGCTTAACTTTAAAGGACTCAATAATGATTGGTTAGAGCAATTACGTGACGTAGAATTAAATGAGTTAAACTGGAGGGATTACCTAACAGGATTAAGAACAGAAGACGCTACAGAATTATTTAGATCAGATAGAATAGGAGTTTTAAACGCTTTAAATTCAGTTACAACAGATTTAACTTATCCTTATATTAACAGGAATAATGATAGTGCAGCTTTAAACTTTAGACCACAATTACACCTTAGAAGTATTGTATTGTCGATGTTTGAAAAGATAGGCTATACTGTTTCTAGTGCTTTTTTAGAGAGTGACTGGATAAAAGGACTACAAGGAGCTGCTTTAAATTATCCAGATGCTTTTGGTAATTTGTACAATCACATGGGCCTTAGTGTTGATCCTGCTTTTCAAATGACTAGGAAGCAAAACGATTTATTAGCACAAACTGTAGAGTATAGCGTTAATACAGTAACAGGTACAGACCCTAATACATGGGCAGCTAGTACAATGATAGGTAACATAGGTGCTAATCCAACTTCACCAAACGTAAGAACCTTCTACAGATTTCCTAATTTAATTTCAAACGTTTTACTTGATAACTTTGGGCGTTTTGACCCTGTAAAAAGTGAATATACGGTTAATGTCGGTGGAACTTTTACTGTAGAGTTTTCATTTAAGCATGAAGATTCTTTTTTTCAAAATTATTCAAATCAATGGGTAAACTGGAACTTTGGAGGGTTTCAAACTACACAAAGAGCGCCTTCGTTTACTTGGTACATAGTGAAAAATAATACTAGTGATACAACTATAGACGGGCAAATACTTTACACAGGATTAACAACTTCTGGTTTTCACCCAGATATTAATTCTACTATAAACCATGTTTTTGGGACGGGCGACAAAATAAGCGTATTTCTACAATTAAATAATGATTCAACAGGGTTTGCACCTTTTGACCCCCAATTAGATGGTGACTTAAACTACTGGAGAACAAGAATATTGAACAATTCAGTACTAAAAATAGTACCAAAAGCAGATGTTCAATTGGGAAATGTGTTTAGGATTAACTCTCACATTCCAGATGGTATAAAATGTATTACCCTACTACAGGATTTTAAAACAATGTTTAATCTGTACTTTGACGTTGATGTAAACAGAAAGGTAGTATTTATAGAACCGCGTGACGACTTTTATACTGGTGTAAGTGAAGACATTACAGACATTGTAGACTTATCAAGCCCACCAGTTTTAAACTATATTACAAGCTATAAGAATGAGATTGTTTTCCAATATAATAAAGACGACAAGGATAAATACCTCGACCAATGGAACAAAATCAACGACAAAACTTATGCACAGTATAAGTACTTACTACAGAATAACGAACGTTTTGAAAAGGGGCAAAGCACTTTAAGCACGTCTTTAATTTCAGCAACTATACAAGGTCCTTTAAATGGTGTTGGTAATATTTTCACGTCAATAGTTAAAGAAGAGTATTTAGATGCTGACAACGTAGCTAAGACAGTTAATAACAATTATGCGCCGCGTGTATTCCAATTAATAAGAGGGCAACAATATGACACCGCTGGTGTTCCAAGAAGAACTTTAAACCCTTTAATTGTGTTAGCTGGTGCAATGGAGGACTACGGAAATACACCAACTTTTGAAGATAGAAGGTTGACTTTTGTAGGTAGTAACGGCCTAGTAGAAGATTACTACGCTAAGACTTTAGCAAACATTGAAGACACTGCTGTACTAAAAATCAAAATAAAATTGACGCTTAATAAGTTCAATGAATGGGATTTAAAGAAAACGTATTACATTAGTGAACCAGCGGAAATTGCAGGGTATTACATTACGGATAGTATCAAAAACTTTAACGTAACAACAGAAACATTAACCACTATTACTTTAGTGAAGTTTAGAGACTTTGTACCTGTTACAGTTCAAGGTGGAGTAGGTAACGTTAATGTAATTACCCAAACAGGAACGCAGCCTACACCAATACTATGTACGGTTAACGGTGCAATAGTTGATTGTTTAGATAATAACCTAAATCAAATGTTTAAAATATAAGTTATGGCTGAAGAAAGTATTATAATAAAAGTTGAATTAGACGGGGCAAAGGATCAGTTAAAAACGCTTAACGCATTACAGGAAGAAATAAACGCCTTAGCTCAAGAAAAAAAGAAACTATCTAAAGCTGAAAAAGACCTAGAGAAGTCTATTGATGCAACAACAGGTGCAACAGAAGAACAAACAGCAACGGCAAAAGACTTAGCAGAACAGCAAGTACAAAATAATTTAATACTAAAGCAAACAAAGCAAGAGTTTAACCAAACAGAAAAAGCTGTATTAACTTCTGCAAAAAGCAATAGACTAGCTAAGGGTTCTGTAGAACAACTTGCAGCTGAACACGAAAAAGATAAAATAGCTTTAAGGAAGTTAACAGAAGAAGAAATTCTAAACACAAAAGCAGGTCAAGCTTTAAATAAAAAAGTAAAAGAGCAAGGTGATAAATTAAAAGAACTAGAAAAAGGTTACGGTGTAACAGCTAGGTCTGTTGGTGACTATGGTGTAGCAACACAGGAGGTACTTCCTTTAATGGGGTCTTTTGGTGGACAGATTCAAGGAGTAGTACAGAACTTAGGGCAAATTAAGTCAGCTGTTACAAAATATGCTACAGCTCAAAAAGGAATGGCGGCCAGTACTAAAGGTTCTTCTAGTGCTTTAAAGCGTTTTAGAATAGCACTTATTAGTACTGGTATAGGTGCAATAGTTGTATTACTTGGGTCTTTGTTAGCTGCTTTTGGTAGTACGCAACGTGGAGCTGATGCCTTTACGAAGATACTTAGACCACTAGAACAAATCTTACAAGGTTTGCTTGGTGTAGCTCAAAAACTTGCAACAGACGCCTTAGACGGTGTAAAGAAAGCTTTTGATAATCCAAGAGAAGCAGCTATAAAATTAGGAGAAGCTATAAGGGAGAACATATTAAACAGGCTTAAAGCTATTCCATTGTTTGCAAAAGCTATTAAACGTGGTACTGTTGCAGCTTTTAATCTTATAGGTATAGGAATTAAGAAAGTAATGGCTGAAGTGCCTTTAATTGGTAGGTTGATTGATAAAGATAAGCTAAAGAAAGACCTAGACGATGCTAAAAAAGAATACTTAGAGTCTTTTAAAGACCTAGGTAGTGCAGCTCTACAAGTTCAGACGGGACTTGATAGAGAAGGGCAAAAAGAATTGTTTAACGATATAACTAACTTCGTTGAAGGAGCAGTAGAAAGAGGGACGGAAATTGACCGACTAACAAAGAAAATAGAACAGGCTGCAATTAATCTAAGACTAGAAACCGAAAGGGGGAATTTAGAATTTGTAAAGCAAAAAGAAATAGTACAAAACACTTTATTAACAGACGAAGAAAGATTAGCGGCAGCTAAAAAAGCAAAAGCAGCTTTAGAGGGTGTTACTAAGCTATTAGTAGATCAACAAAATAGAGAGATTGAATTAGCTAAGTTTAAAACACTAGCAAACGACACCGACAGAGTAGCACAAAAAGAGCTTCAAGACTTGATCGCAGACCGCGAAAAAATAGAAGCGGATGCTATCACAAAACGTATTGAATTAGGAAACCAAGCAAACGGCATTGTCAAGACTAGAATAGCAACAGATAAGAAAGCTGTTGAAGACCAAGCGAAAGCAGACGCGAAAGCATCTAAGGATAAAATAAAAGAAGACACTAAAGCTTTAGACAAAAAAATAACAGATTTAGAGCTATTCAGACAATTAGAGCTGGCAACTATTGACGAAACAAACGCGCAAAAGATTGAAAAAGAACGTCAATTGCTTGATGCAATTGGCGCTTTAAGAGTTGAGAAGGCTAAATTAAACGGTGAAGATGTTGCAGAAGTTGAGCTAGAAAACACAATAGCAAAAGCAGAAAAAGAAAAAGAATTTAAAGAAGAGTCAGACGCTAAAGAATTAGAGCAAGAAGAACTAAAAGCCGAAAATGTAACTTTGATTAGGGGCGCAGCATTTGAAGCTGGCGAAAGTTTCGTAAACGAAGCGTTTAAAAATCAAGAACGCAGGATAAAAGACGGGTTGACACGTGAAACAGAAGCTTTAAAACTTAAACGTCAAGCAGGTGAAATATCAGAAGAAGAGTTTGCAGCAAAACGTTTAGAGCTAGAAAAGAAAGCTTTTGCTTCTCGTAAGCGATTAAGTCAAGCACAAAACGCTATTGATTTTGCCGTAGCTGCTGGAAAGACTATTGCAAACCTTGGGCTTCCTTTAGCTTTACCAGCTTTAGGAGTATTAGCAATTCAGAAAATATCACAAGCTGCAATAATATCAAGTCAGAAGTTTTCACATGGTGGTATGATTAACGGGCCTAGTCATAGTCAAGGCGGTGTACCTGTTTCTGTTGGTGGGTCTGGAATGATTGAAGCTGAAGGCGGCGAAGCGATTATAAACAAGCGAAGTACTGCTAAACACATGGGTCTTTTATCAGCGATCAACCAAGACGGGGGCGGTGTTCCTTTAGCTGCTAGAGGTATAGTAACGCCAAGCGCTTCAAAGTTAAGCTTTGGTAATGGAGGCGTAGCAACAGTTGGAGCAACGCAAAGTATTGATTTAAACGGTATAGAAAATAGTATTGCAAGTGCAGTAGCTAATTCTATAGGAGCTATCAAAGTACAGAACGTTGCAAGTGAAACTACTGACGTTGCTAATAGGGTGCAACAAATAGAAGATAGTGCAAGTTTCTAAATATTTTGTATATTTGAATATACTAACATTTAAAAAATTAAAAGATGCCAGAATTTTGCCCATTAACAGACAATATAACTAACCAATGTGGTGACGATTTTCCGTTAGCTGGGTTAGGTAACATTTATTTAGCACCAGTTAGACAGTTAGACCCTGCGGTTACTGTTTTTGATGCAACAAATCACGACATTACAGCTTTAGGTTTACAATCTGCTGGTATGTTCGTAAAGATTGAAGGTAAAGTTTCAACTAAAGACTTAGCAACTGAAAACGCTAAAGACGGTGGTGGAAATGTATTTAACATTACTGCAAACGCTGTAATTCCAAATTTAGACACTGTTAAGTCTTTCTTATTGGAAGAGTACGGAAACCAAAAACTTATCGTTATTGCAGAACTTTATGAGTTAGATGCAATTTCTGGAAACAGAAAAGCGATTGTAATTGGATTAGATAAAAAAATGGGTACAGATGCTGGAGCAACACTTGCTTTCAACAATACTTCTGAAGCTGAACAAGGAGGAGTTAACGGTTACAACACTGTTATAACTGCTGTTCAAGGTGAATCAACTAGATTCTTTAAAGGAGCTATTACTGTTGAAGACGGCGCGACTGGTACAACTGTAAACTTAGGGTAAAATCTAGGTTTTTAATATAAACTTAAAAGCCCTGCAAGTAAATTGTAGGGCTTTTTTTTAAACTAAATGTGATGGCTAAGGAAACAAAAGAAACTAAAAAGAAAGAGGTAAAAGAATTTAAAGTTCTGAAGAAAAGTGTAGGAACTGCTATTAACTGGAAAGGTGAAAAACTTATTTTAAATAACGGACTAGCTCAAAAAGTATTAAAAGCAATGTTTAACGCTGGTTTGAAAGCTGTTACCAATGAGTAACTTAATGACTTCAGAACAGGTTAAAGCAATTGTAACACCTGTCAACGCTTTCGATCCTTCATTCTTTGATACTTCAATACAATACATTGAAGACTCTATTATTTGTGGCATACTTACCAAAGCTTATTATGATGACTTAGTAGCTAAGGTGGCTTTGTTACCTGGAACACCATTAAGCGCAGCGGATCAGTTAGTATATGACATTGTTTTAAATGCTGAAGCTTACGCTATTGCTTATGAGAGTTATCAAAAGGACTTAGAAAGCAAGCCTAATAATCAAGGCATAATGACAAACCATACACAGTGGTCTAAAAGTGCTGAAACTATTAGAGCTACAAGGATATTAAAAACCCTAAAAGACAGAGAATACTTTTATTGTTTTAAATTAGGAGAATTTTTAATAGATAACTTTGCTACTTATCCTTTATTTGATATTGATTTAGTAAATTACGAACCAAACTTTAGAAGATTTTTCTCAATATGAACAATTTACACGTAACTCTAGACGAAGCAAACAAGCACACTCCTAAAGGTTTTGATCCTGCGGTAAGTAATACAAGACCGTGGAAAGACGAACAGAGCTTGTCTACGTATACCGAAAACATGGAGCTGCCAAAAGCAATTAACTTTGTAGATGGTACGGTAGCACCTCCAACAACGGGCAACTTAGACGCTTATGTACTTACTGGTGCTGGTGTAGTTGATGCTGGGTGGGGTACTGCTACTTTTGGCGACTGGGTAAGGTTTACTAACGCTATTGCAGCGCCTATTACTCCTTTAACTGGTTACTTGTGCTTTGATAGTACAGCTTCAGCTTGGAAAGAGTTTGACGGTTCTGTATGGGCTGCCTTTGGAGGGGGTGTTGATACTAATTTAGGAACTGACAACCTTACATTAAGCGGAGCGACTACGAGAACTTATAATATAGACGGTAACGAGTTGAAATTTATTGACGGGGCAAATAATAAAATTAAAATAACTAGTTCAGGTGTAGGTGTAGGAAACATTGGTACTCCAGCGGCTCAATTACATGTTCAAGGCTCAGGCTCAACAAGTGGTACAACAGCGTTATTAGTTCAAAACAGTTTAGGCACTGACTTATTAGAAGTTAAAGATGATGGAACTATATTAGGAGCTTTTCCCGTAGGTGCTGGAAGTGGTACTGATTCCTTTCAAACTAACGGGGTAGGTTCTAGCGCAAGTGCTTTATATGCGATTGCTTTAGGTTTTAGTGCTAGTGCTAGTGGAGGTAATGGTATTGCTATTGGAAATGCTGCCTCAGGTGGAACTAACGGAATAGGTATTGGCGCACTCGCTTCAAGTTCTGGCGCACAAAGCGTAGCAATAGGAACTTCTTCTTCTTGTGCAGCACTAGACAGCGTTGCTTTAGGTAGAAATTCAATCGTAGTAGCCTCAGCGACTTATGGATTAGCTTTAGGTTTTTCTTCTGTTTCTAGCGGAGGCAATGGTATTGCTATTGGAAATCAATCACTTGGAGGAGCTAACGGAATAGGTATTGGAGCGCAAGCAAAATCAGCGTCAGATGGCATATCAATAGGGTGTCTGGCTAACAGTTCAGCCACTAAAGGTATTAGCTTTGGTTTTAACATGAAGTCAACAGCAGACTACGCCTTAATGTTTGGAGGTTCTACAGCGGCTAAAACAAATGCAACATCAAACAGCTTAGAGGTTAACTTCAATGAAGCTACTTCTACAATTAGACTTGCTAGAAGTGCTGATAGTTGGATTAACACAAGTTCAAATTTTGGGATAGGAACAAACACACCAAGCGCAAAACTTGATGTAAATGGTAGTACTTTATTAAACGGAAATTTAGGACTTTTCGGAACTACTCCAGTTGCTCAACCTACCACTGCGATAATAGCACCGGCCCAGGTTCAAAACGGAGGTATAACAATAACAGATACAGATACTTTTGAAGGATATACACTTTCTCAAATAGTAAAAGCAATGAGAACTATCGGTATATTAGCATAATATAAAAAAACATCATGATAACATTAACAACACCAAACGAAGAAAAAATAACTATTACAGGTTTTGAAACAGAAGTTGCAAGCGTATTATTTAGATTAGAGTTTTACGCTCCAGCAAACGGAAAAACTATTCAAGTAGCGTTATGCCCGTATGCAAGTATCGAAGCTTTTGAAGCTGGAGACAGCACAATATCAATTGAAGGTGTAGAAGGTTTTACAATAGCGGCAAAATATTACGATCTTTTAAATGAGGACGGCACTTATAAAGAACAAACAATAACCGTAGCACATGACGAAGTTAAATCTTATTTAGACGGCTTAGGGTATTTGGCTACAATTTCAGGAATTTAAACAACAAAAAAGATGAAACCAAACGAACAAACCGAAGAAGAAAAAGCATTAGAACAGGCGCAGGCATTGATTCAAGCTAAAGAAAACGAAAAGGCTAAAGCTTTTTTAAATGATTACAAAGAATTAAGCGCAAAATATGGTTATCAATTATCACCAAAGGTAATAACAACTATTAACGGTACGATAATGGATTTAGAAGTTATAAAATTACAGTAATGAAAGAAATTACCCTCACTAAAATTAGCTTCTTCTGTTTACTTATTCAGACCACTTTTGCAAACGTTACATTTAGCGACTCTATTGATTTTTTAGGCGATCACATTAGTATTATCTCTTTTATTATTATATTAGTTGCTAACTGGTCTAAGGTTAAAGCTCAGGTTAAAAAGTGGATAAAATGACATTAAAAAGAAAACGTTTAATTAATTTATTGACGGCTTTAAAGGGGGTTGTATTAGTTGGTGGCGCAAGTGCTTACATTACAGACCATGAACACATAACTTTTTGGGTATTAGTTGCTGGTGCTGGAATTGACGAAGCTATAAAGTTTTTAAAAAAAGACATTAAAATAATCGAGGAAGAGTAATGCCTGTAACTCCAATCATACCACCAGATAGGATTGATCCTAACGTAGAGTACCGTTACTTAGAGTGTCAAGACTCTTATGTATTACTATTAATGCAAAGGCAGCTAGATGCGATAAATGGTATTTCTGGAGGGTTTAAAGACAAACTATTACAAGTTGACACTGTAGGTACTACTAACTATTTAGGGTATGCAGAAGCTGGTAGCGATACAAGCGCAACGGTTTGGGCTATTAAAAGGGTTGTAGAAGTTGGTAATAGCGTTGTAATAACATGGGCAGACGGTACAAAAGACTTTGACAATATTTGGAACGATAGATTAACTTTAACTTACAGTTAATGAACGTTAAGTACGATAAAATATTAGACTGTTTAAGAGAGGAAGATACGCCTACAGCTGGCTCTTTTGTGGGTATTAAAAACCACTTGAAGCTTGGTGATGATTTAGTAGTTTCAGATTGTTTTCAATACCTTTCTTACAAAAGAATGAGTATTGATTCAGGTGTTACGGTTACAATTGATGATGGTGCAGAGTTTGGAGTTCATAATGGAATACTGAAAAATGACGGCTTGATAATTAATAACGGAATTTTAATAATTGATTAACAATGGGAGTATTACAAACAGAAAAAATAGATCAATCGTTAGTTGCAACACCTCCAACTGGTTATTATAATATATTTATTGATACCGACGGTATTGAAAAAAAGAAAGATGCTGCTGGTGTAGTTACTCCAACAAGTGCAGCAGGACAAAATGATAAGGTTAAAACTTCTGTAACAGATACTACTGACGGTTATTTAGAGGATAAAATAACAGGAGAATCAGATAAAATAACTATCACTAAAATTAACACAGGAGCTAATGAGTCTCTAGTAGTTACTGTAGGTACAGACATTTTTGACTTATCTGTTGATGATTCTGACGCGATAACCGAAGGACTCTCAAACCTATTTTTAACAGTGGCAGAGAGAAGTAAAATAGCAGACTCTATTACTGCTTCAGACGTTAAGAATAGCATTGAAGAAGACTCGGGTGATTTGCAATTAGTGAATGATGCTAACTCCCCTGGTAACGATCAATATTACGGAACTGACAATAGCGGAACAAAAGGCTTTCATTCATTCCCTGCACCTGCAGATAATTATTTTAAAGCAGAGGTTCTATCTACTACAAACTCAAATAATTTTAATAGTAACACGCCTACAAACATACCAGACATTACATACACAATAACTCAGGACGGGGATTATGTTTTTTACTCGGTTGTAAATTGTAACAATGACGAAAATGGGGAACTTGAAATGTATTTTGCTAAAAACGGAACTACTATAAATAACTCAATAGTCACCGATAGGCAGCAAAAAAACCAAGACCAATCAATCCAAAACACATACCCTGTTGATGGGCTTGTTATTGGTGATGTTATTACGGTACAGTTTAACACAAGGGGCGACAATGTAGATTTATTAACTAGGAGAATGTTAGTTCAATCATGGTCGTAGATTGTTTAAAATGTATAAATTCGGCTTGTTGCTCTTTAGTAATAGAGGTAGATAAGTTAGAGTTTGAATTGTTAAAAGAAAAAGGGCTAAGTGATTGTTTTATTAAACACGTAGATGTTTTTGTGGACAAATTCCCTAAGTTAAAAGACAAAAAAGAACAGTTAGAAGAAAATTATTCCGATAACTACGCAGAAATGAAAAAAAGTAAAGACGGGCTTTGTGTTAATTTAGATAGAAAAACAATGCTTTGTTCTATTTATGAAGATAGGCCGAAAGTCTGCAAGGATTACGAAAATAATAGATGTTCAAAAATTAGAAAATTATGTACAAATTAGAGATTGCACCAACTAACGAAAACGCAGACGGAAAATATTTTAACAATTGGTTGAGGGAAAACCACACTTTCACCTCTGTATCTCATGGCGACCTAAAGGTTATTGTATCTTTCGCAACTGAGCCAGTGGCGGAAATAAAAACAGCTATAGCTGAAAAGTACGAAAGCCTTACAGGTTCTGACGTAATACCTTTCGCATCAATACTTGAAGATTTCAGCAAGTCAGAGGTAGACGGAAAAAGATTGTTTTATAATTTTTCATCTGAGAATTTCGCTTTAAGGTACTTAACTGGAGAATTAACAATACAAAATGTAGACTACATCTTTGAAAGGTTAAAGCCTGTTTTAGATCCTTTGCTTGTAGGTTTCTGGAGTTTAGCCATGTATAGAATGATAGCTAAAATAGCTCCAATAACACAGGACGATATTGACAACGGTTACACTCAAGAAGTTCATGATAAATTACTAAACGACATCACATCATATTTGTATTAATACCTTACTATTAATTTGTTTAATTAGTTTTTATTAACTATAAAAATATATTCTAATAAACCTATTTTCTTTTCATATAAAATGTTTACTTTCAAGTAAATACGATTATTATGAAAGAATTTTTAAAAGGTATTGCAACGCTTGTAGGGGCTTTAATTATAACAATCATTTACTTACCTGTTGGGCTTCCTTATACTTATTTACACGCATTATATTACTGGATTAAAGGTAGAAAGTTTAAAAACTTCTTTCAGTTGATCGCTAGACAAATAGACGGTACATTAGCTGTTGTTGGATATGTATTTTATCACTTAGCTATTGCTCTTGATATGCTTTGGAATGTAAACGGTGAGTTTATAGAAGACCTAACAACCACAACAGAACACACAAGCTTCGGAGAAAAGAATATAACAGTATCGACAGCAACAGGTGAACAAGAAATTTTAGGACTACAAAAACCACTAGGTAAAAAGTTTAACATTTGGTTAAATTGGTTGTTTGGTCAAAAAAGTCACGCAACAGATTCTTACCAACTTCATTTAAAAGAGCAGGAATTGAAGCGAAAATATTTCCAGTAAAAATTATTAACTTTATTACATGATAAAAAAAGAACTACTAATTAAACGCTTCATTTATAACGATGAAGAAACTACAGGAGGAGAAGCTAATAACATAGGTGAATTTTTCATTGATGGTGAATTTTTTTGCTACTCTTTAGAGGATAAGATAAGATTTGAAAAGGTTTACGGTAAAACAGCTATTCCAGATGGACGCTACAAGATTGTTTTAACACGCTCTAACAGGTTTAAAAGAGTTATGCCCCTACTTGTACATGTTCCAAACTTTGAAGGCGTTAGGTTGCATGGTGGTAATACTGCTGAAAATTCGCACGGTTGCCCCTTAATAGCTTTTCACACTGATAAAGTTAAAATTTGGGGTACTGCTGAACGGATCTTAACAAAGAAGCTCCAGGAGTTTGAAGAAGAACACTTAGATGGTGAAATTTGGCTAACAATTGAAAACTGTTTTCTTTCATACGATGGTAAAGGTGCTTAAGTTAGTATTCGCTATCTTCGTGCTAGGCATTTTAGCCGCTTTAATCTTACCTACTTTATTATGAAAAAAATAATATTATTTATTGCACTAGGAATAGTAGCAATTTTCCTTATGTCTTCATGTGCCAGTTCACAAAAGAGACTACAGCGCAAAATAGAAAGGCACGGAATAAAAGAAAGCGTAACTTTTGTAATTGCTAAATATCCTGAATACTTTAAAAGTAGAGATACCACAATAACAGACACGGTAATAGTTAGAGATACTATAATTTTAAAAGCTGATACTGTAATAGAATTTTTAAAAGATTCTAGCAACTTCCTAACCTTAAACAATGATTCAATTAGCTTGACCATTGATAAGGTCACAAATGAAGTAAGGATAGTTTATAAGGAAAGAATAGTACCAATTGAAAAGATTATTTACAGAGACGTTGAGTGCCCTGTTATTATTTGTCCAGATTGTGACGACTTAAAAGATAAGAGTATTGTACCTTCTAACTTTCCTTGGTGGATGCTTATTGTGGGCGGTGTTGTTCTGGTAGCTTTCAAAATTTGGCTAAACAAGTCTAAGTAGCTACCTTTAAGACGCTACAAGGTGTGGTTTCCTAGTAGTATTGGTTTTTTCATCATGGCAGGCCCTATCTTAATTGGTGGGGCTTGTTTAGTAATGTACTTTTGTGTATATTAGCGCAATGAAAAAGGCACTACATAATATAAACCAGCTGATAAAAGCTAAAACCAAACGTTGCACAATGAAACCAAGCGACTTCTTAAAAGCAATAGCTGAAGATTCTGAAAAGAATATTAAACAAATGGGCATAGAGATTGGCCGTGGTGAAGGGTCAAGCTTTTCTAGGACCGTAAATACTGAAATGATTAGAGTTGAGGACCTAAAAAAATGTATTGAGTGTACAGGCCAAGACTTTGTTATACTATACAAGGGCTTAAAAGTACATATAGATTAATTTGTTGTTTATTGGTTTATACAATGATGTGATTAGGGGCTTTGCGGCCCCTTTTCTGTTAATAAATAAAAAAAATGTTGATAATTATTTGTGTGGTAATATACTTTTACGTATATTTGGAACATGATAACAGCACTAATAATAACAACAGCAATTTTTGTATTAACTAAATTAAATTAAACCAATGGAAATAGAACAAGCAGCAAAAGACTTAGCAAATTACTACCTATTAAAATTCAAAATCACAGCAACATTAAATGCTTATAATGGTTTGCTAAATGATTACGAACACGACTTAAAAGAATACGTAAAACAGGACTTACCACAACCTTTAATAAACGTTCAACAAACATTAATAATTAAGTTAAAAGCAAAAATAGAAGTACTAACCGATTTAAACTAAACCACATGAAAAACCTTTACAAATCATTAGCAGCGTTTCAACAAGAAGTACCAGCGATACACCAAGGTACAAAAGGGTACGGCTATACCTATTCAGACTTAAAGACAATCTTTAAAGTAATTAATCCAATACTAGCAAAACACGACCTAGGATTTACACAACTACTACACGGTGTAAATATTAAAACGGTAATTTTCCACACTGGAAGCGGTGAAAGTATTCAAAGCATTACAGAGATACCTCAAAACATAACCTTAAAAGGTATGAACACCTTCCAAGTTAACGGTTCTGGTATTACTTACTACAGAAGGTACTCTTTAAGTTCAGCACTTGGATTAGTAACAGACGTAGATAGTGACGCTACAGGTGAAGAAAAAACTAAAACAACAGCACCAGCTCAACAACAACCACAAGTAAGCACTGAACAAGCAATAGAAGCAATTGCAAATCTTAATAACGCAGCTGACATTGGAGAACTTACAACGGTTTGGAAAGAAGTATTAACACGTGAAGAAAGACTACACAAAGATATTATAGCAGAAAAAGAAAAATTAAAAATTAAACTTAAATAAATCATGAAAATATATAACATTTATGGAAGTGTAATACATGAAACTACAGGCGCTAACCTAATAGGCGCTAACCTAATAGGCGCTAACCTAGAAGGCGCTGACCTAAGAGGCGCTAACCTAATAGGCGCTAACCTAATAGGCGCTAACCTAGAAGGCGCTGACCTAAGAGGCGCTAACCTAGAAGGCGCTAACCTAATAGGCGCTAACCTAGAAGGCGCTGACCTAAGAGGCGCTAACCTAGAAGGCGCTAACCTAAGAGGCGCTGACCTAAGAGACGCTGACCTAAGAGGCGCTGACCTAATAGGCGCTAACCTAATAGGCGCTAACCTAGAAGGCGCTGACCTAAGAGGCGCTAACCTAATAGGCGCTAACCTAATAGGCGCTAACCTAGAAGGCGCTGACCTAAGAGGCGCTAAACTAAAAGGCGCTAACAT
>Ga0255047_10000496_pt1 | contig 32446 bp, 48 predicted proteins | sample JV7_2_1_MG_FD_183640 | JGI IMG/M metagenome (GOLD analysis project Ga0255047, IMG submission 183640) | Seawater microbial communities from Jervis Inlet, British Columbia, Canada - JV7_2_1 | ecosystem: Environmental > Aquatic > Marine > Inlet | place: Canada: British Columbia | collected 2016-10-06
ATTTCAATTTTACAGCAGCAGCGGAGCAGGCGTATACAATGAGACAACGGGCAATTTCAATTTTACAGCAGCAGCGGAGCAGGCGTATACAATGAGACAACGGGCAATTTCAATGCCACAGTATAATAAAGAGTGAGGAAGATTAAAAAAAAAAGGGGGGGGTATGGCGAGAAATCCTAACGGAAAGGGTGGTGGAAGCGAGAAAGGTCACGGTGCACTGTATAAAAAAAAGTACTGTAAAATGCTAGTCAAGCATATGTCTCAAGGTTTTAGCTTTACAAGTTTCGGTGCAGATGTTGAGTGTAGTGCCAGGACTTTACATAATTGGTGCGATAACCATTCCGAGTTCCGTGAAGCAAAAGGAATAGGTCAAGAAAAAGCAAAGAGATTTTTCGAGCAAATTGCTAGGATGAAAATAGTTGGAAAGAATGTAGTAAACAAGGTTACCGGCGAGGTGATGGATCCAAGAAGGTCGGATACTGCCATGCTTATTTTCTTCCTTAAGACTCGATTCAGAGATGAATACACCGAGAAAATAGAGATAGAGAGCAATAACACAAATTACAACATCAATTTTGTGGAAGAATCGGATAAAACGGATAACTAGAATAGTTAGGAAAATAAATATATCATATCCTTGTACCTATCAAAAAAAGGATTAACGTATGCCTACTAAAGAACCAGCTTTAAGCGAAATAGAAATATCGAACGGGATACTAGCGCCAGAGCAAGGCGCTCAGGAAAAGGTCTCGTTTACCGGAACAAGCGGTCAATCAGCTGCATTCAAAACCGATATTATCACGGTGTTTGCTACTCAAAACTGTTGGCTATTGTTTGGCAGTAGCCCAACCGCTGCTTCCGACGATGGCAATTCGACCTATCTGCCATCGGGGGTAATGAGAGCGTATAGGGTAAAAAGAGGCCATAAGCTGGCAGTTATCAGAGATGCAAGCAGCGGCGACCTTCATATCAACGGAGGTGCCTAATGACTAATTTCTTCAGTCAACAAGGAGCAAGTGCAGTAAACATTGACGGGCTTAATGACGTCACACTCTCGTCAGTACAAAACAATGATGTTTTAAAATATGACTCATCGACCGCGCTATGGGAAAATGTAGACTGGGTTAGTCTTTTCAATAAAGGATTTGCGGGCACCTCGGATGTAAAACAAGATACAGTAATCGAAGCAGTAGCGGCAAAGCTTTATCTAGTTGTCGAGGCAGACGGCGCTGGAGATATAAAATATATTTTCGACGCCCAACATGCAACATTAGATTGCACGGCGGTCACTGATACCGAATCGCTTGGTCATAACAAGGCAAGGGTAGAACTAACTGTAGGAACGGCCACAGCACCTCAAGTAAACTATATAACAGTAACCCACGATGAAAGCGGGGTAGCATCTTTAGCGGCGGCTACCTCTATTCCTAACTCATCAACTGAATTCGCTTGGTGCGCTATTGTAGTAGTGCCCGATGCGACTACGTGGGCGACTACCGGCGCTTACATGCATCAGCGCTGGACAGAATCAGTCAGTAATAATGGGCGAGGATTATTTACAAACCAAAGAGAGAAAGCCAGATTCCTAGGAGCGGCCTATTTTTCTGGAATAGGTCAGACGCTAACAATTACCTCAAATGGCGGTGGAGTTGATAACGTAATCTTTACTAGTGCCCTTGGGAAAGTCTTTCAACTGCATAGACAAGATTTTCCGGCATTCTCAGGAACACCTACGATTTATGTGCCAAATGATTCGGTCACACCTTACAAAACAATAACGGACTTAAGCGATTTATTGACAGATGCCGATGGTGATAGCTTAAGTGCTAGCAGATTTAATTTAGTAATATGGGGGTCGGTAAACAAGACAACCGCCGAGTGTAAACTATTTGTTAACCTACCAACGGGATCATATAAGTCTGATAGCGCCGCTCTAGCAGATGCAGATAACACGGCCGTCACAACAATACCTGCAAATTTCAAAACGACTGGTTTTTTAATAGCAAGACTAGCATTAAGGCATACAACTCCCTCGAGCGGGACATGGGAAAATCTAAGCGGCGGGACAGCGGTTATTGACTTGAGGGGGATAGCGCCAGGATTTAATAGCTCAGGTGGCGGAACTCCTCAAAATTCCTTCTCTGATGCTGTCTTTGAGCTTTTTGACAATAGTGATGCCACAAAGTTACTAGCGTTTCAACTATCTGGTATTACCCCAGCAACCACTCGAACTTTAACGGTACAAGACCGAACGGGGACGATGGCGCTTCGGACGAAAGTACTAGCTACCAAAACCGGCGATTATCCTATGGTTGCGGCTGACGACGTTATCCTAGCAGATGGAAGTAGCGCTTCAGTCGATGTTACCGCCCCTGCTCCAGCGTCAGGAAAAGAATTTACCGTAAAGGCAATAGACATTAGCAATACCGTCAGAGTCGTACCAAATGGCGCCGAGACCTTTGACGGTCTCGCCAATTACACCTTTGTTGCTAAGTATGAATCAAAAACTTTTATTTCCGATGGCACTAATTGGTTTGTTATCGGGATTAATGGATCGGTGGTTTTATGATTAGAAAAATAGGCGATGGATACATTTTAATCTCAAAAGACGGAAAAAAACAACTTGGAGAGTTTTCTACCAAGTTACAAGCAGAAGAAAGGGAGAAAGAGTTAACTAGGATCAAAAGAGCAAAGGCCTTGGAGAAATTTAAGAGCGATAGGAATAAGAGGAATATAGTCTAGAGAGGAGATGAGATGGAAAAAAAACACTACCGATTCGAAAAGGCATCATTGACTTTTGGCCGAGGGGAAGTAACTAGGTATCATGTAAGAATGGCGATTAAAAGGGAAGAGCAATGTTATGTCAATACGAAATTATTTAATGATTCAAGACATAAGTATCTTTACATCCAATTAATGAAGGAAGAAATAAAGGAAGCAATAGAAGGTCCACATGGTCGACATAAAAACCTCAAAAGTATTTACTAAAGTCAGAAGGGCAAAAAACCGAATAATTTGTCAAGAAGGCAGCGCTCGATCGTCAAAAAGTTTCAGCATTATGCAATTGCTAATTGGGAAGGCGCTGCAAACAAAGACCAGAACGTCTATCTGTAGGTCTAAGCTGACTTGGGTAAAAGCAACCGTTTATCTGGATTTCCTAGATATAATGCAAAACCAATTTAAAGTCTACGATCCAAGGTCAATGAATAAAACTGAATTGATTTACACCTTCACGAACGGATCTACTTTCAGATTCCTAGGGCTAGATGAAACTCAAAAATTGCATGGATATAAGGGTGATATCCTATGGATTAACGAGGCAATGGAATGTGCTAAAAGCTCATTCACGCAGCTAGCAATGAGAACCACCGGTAAAATATATATTGATTACAATCCAAGTGCAGAAACGCATTGGATCTATGATACCGTCATACCTCGTGACGATTGTACTTTTATCAAGTCAACATATAAAGATAACCCTTTTCTCGAGCAATCCATTATAGACGAAATAGAGCGTCTAGAGCCTACTCCAGGAAATATAAAAATGGGGACCGCCGATGATACGCTATGGAAGATTTATGGATTGGGAGAGAGAGCGGCCCATAAAGGTCTTATTTTTAGCGGTACCGAGATAGTCAAGGATTTGCCCCCGAAGGAAGAATGGAAGAAACATGTTTATGGTCTTGATTTTGGATATAGCAATGATCCAAGTACGTTGTGTTTAGTGGTAATGTCACAAGGAGAGCTTTATTTCAAAGAGATATTTTATGAAAGGGCGCTTGTAAACAGAAAAGATCCAAAAAAACCACAACAAAAATCTATTGAACAAAGATTAGAAGAAAATAATATACCTAAGAATTCGGTAATATGGGCGGATAGCGCCGAACCGAAATCTATACAAGAGCTAAATAATGGCGGATATTTTAACATTAGGCCTGTTCATAAAGGGCCGGATTCAGTAATTAATGGAATACAAAACATATTACGTTATAAAACAAATATAACAGAGGATTCAATTAACTTAATTAAAGAAAAGAATAACTATAAATACCAGGAGAACCGTGAGGGGAAGGTGCTGAATAAGCCCGTGGATGCCTTTAATCATTGCTTCGACGCGATCCGCTACGCAGTGTCGATGGAATTTAGAATGATCTATGAAGACAAATACAAAGCGACCAGTCCAATTCAGAATTTAAAGAAAGGTAAAACCTTAGAAGAGAAATTAAAGTACTACGAAAGCAGGAGAAACCTTGAAACGGCATTTTGATAATAGGGGGTGATAGATGCAACAAAAACTTAAGGTAGTTCATGCAGATACACCTGGCGGCTTCCAAAGTGCATTAAATGAGCTAGAAAAACAGTATTCATCCTGGGTTGTCGTCAAAATGGATCTTTCTACATGCCTGTTTGGTGGCTTTACTGCCTTAGTCTTATTAGAGAGGAAAAAGGATGAAAAAGTTTAAAATAAAAGAAATGGTCAAGACAATGTCTCATGTTAATGCTATTGATCCACGCTTTATGTTTGCATTGATCGAAACGGAAAGTAATTGGAATCAATGGGCGGTAAAGTATGAAAAGCAATATATGTGGTATTTACATGATCCTGCCTTAGATAGCTTTGTCTGCTCTCAAGGGACTATTCGCACAATGCAATCTTTTTCATATGGACTATGTCAAATTATGGGGAACCATTTCTATGAATTTGGATATAAAGGATTTTGCACTCAATTGCTGGATCCACAGCTTAATGTCATAGTCGCAATTAATATTCTAAAACAATTCATAAAGCAAAATATCGAATTGCCTGAAGAACTATACGCGGCCTATAACGCAGGCTCAGTAAAGAGGCAACCTAACGGGAAGTTGCAAAATCAAGGAAACGTTGATAGGTTTATGATAATCTATAGCAACACCAAAGTTTAATTAAAAAAAAAGGGCAACGTGAAAGCAATAACTTATGTTGTAGCTATATTATTCATGATAGCAGTGATATGTGTAGGACTTGCATTGCTATTCATTCCAAAATTCAATGAGACGCCCTTAATTAAAGCCAATAAGGACTTCCTTCTTGACGATAAAATATACAGATGCACATTGATTGACGATCTAACGATAGGAGAAAATTAAATGGACAAATTAACAATTGAAGTCACTGATTTGAGTAAAGTAAGCGATGGGTACCACACAATTGCTGAACTTTATGATCATAGATGTTTGCTGTTTATCCACCTTTGTAAAACAATGCCTACTAGAGTATGGATAAAAAAAGATCATTATGATGGATGGGATTGTTTGATGCTAAGACTTATGACAGGAGAGCAAATTTCCTATCATGTTGAGGCTAAACACCGAAAGCTTTATATGGATTTAATAAATAACCCAAGTTTAGGGGATTGGGATGGGCATACATCGCCAGACGTATTGAAACGCTTAGAAATAGCATGTAGGAATTATGTTTAAAATTGAGTGACGATCTAACAGCGGGAGAGTAGGTCAAGTGGCACTAACCATAAAAGAAATATCAGATATGGTCATTGATTTATGGATGCCAAATACAAGAAAAGAGGTGGAGCATGCTTTAGGGAAAGAAATTGTTGATAGATTAAGCGATGCAGAAGTCTTAGAGATACTCAAAGAAACATTAACTACAGAGGAGAATTAATTTGAGCAAAGTAAGCGATGGTAACCATACAATTACAGAATTGCTGTATCTTGTTTTACATCCATTGTACGATCATCGACGTTTGCTTTTTATTCACCTTTGCAAGATGATGCCCTCTAGGGTATGGGTGAGAAAAAATCACTATGAAGGATGGGATTGCATAATGTTAAGACTCATGACAGGCGAGCAAATTTCCTATCATGTTGAAGCTAAACACCGAGTGCTTTACATGGATTTAATAGATAACCCAATCCCAGGGGATTGGGATGGGCACACATCGCCAGATGTATTGAAACGCTTAGAAAAAGCATGCAGGAATTATGTTTGAAATTAATCGATAATCTAACAATAAGAGAAAATTAAATGGCACTAGAAACACTGAAAGGCATTACTCAGGTGAACGGGCATAAAGTCCATAGGGTAGATTGGCAGCAGCCAAAAGATAATCATATTGAGATAAACGATAAAGGCAATGCAATTACCTTTAAGATTCAAGATGGGGCTATAAAAGAATATGGACATAACGGGTGCCAAGTTGATGAGTTAATATCAACTGCCTTATTGATGGTTAAGGGGCTCAATGCAAAATTCCCTTCAGAATATAATGTAAAGTGCATGACATCTTTATATGAAGCTTATTCTTGGTTACAACAAAGAAAAGCAGATAGAGAGAGAAGAGGGGTAGAGGGCCATAGCAAACCATGATCAAAAAAAAAGAGTACTATAAATGGGAGCGAATAAAGCTTATCGATGGCAAAAGCTACCCCCACATCTCCTTTGTCACTGCATATTATTTCCTAGGCATACCGATTTATAAGTATGAAAAATATGTACCTAACAAAATTGACAGTTTTGATACCGAGGACGATAGCGGAGGTTTTGTGGAGACTATCCCAAAGAAACAAACAGGAACCTACGATCCATCAAAAGACGAGGCCAAGAAACTTGAGGGGGCGATGGATGGGACTTTTGAATAATGAGCTCCATGGGTCCTAATCCCTTTTTTTTTTAGTGAATCTTGTGGTAGCCTTGATTTTGGCTTATTATTATTAAAGTATGGAGGTTAATTATGAGTAAAATGTATTTTAAAGAATTAATTTTTCTAGTTTTATTAACACTGAGTGCTAGCGTATTCTCATTTGAGATTGAATTAGACAACAGTAAATATACAAAAAAAACTTGCCGCTCTCAATTGAAAAAAAGAAGTTCTGGTAAAACTTATAGAGTAAGCCTGAAAGGATGCTGTTCGCACCACAAGGGAATTAAACAATGCGCTCTTGATAAGGTCGTGACATTTAGAAGTGGCCATTTAAAGTGTGTTGACGGGTGGAAAAGTACTTGCAAGCTATCTACTCCCGACAAATCTTAACACCCTTTTTCAATGCGCTAGCTTCATTCCCAGAAATATCGGCACCCCTTTCGACTGCATTCCTCAAAAGAGAGTCATTAATATATTTGCTTTTCTTTGCTTTTTTCTTCGGTTTCGGCCTATCATTGCCAGCTATGACGCAACCCTTTTGTTTGCAAATTCTTTTGTACTCATCGTAATGCCTGACTTCCATCCCTAGATTATGCTGATATCCAGGTTTGAAGCCATCCCTAATTCTTGGGGGATTCTTTAACTCTTCTTGGTAACCGTCAAAAACAGTATGAATACCCTTGTTTTTTTCCAAAAACGGCTCAATCTCATCGGGAGATAAAAACCTAATAGCGTGATCACTGAACACATATTTATAGAATCTTGTTTTGGTCATAAATCTACCTTTTTTCGAATCTTGTGCTTATCTTAAATATGCCTTATTATTAAAGTGATATGTCATGTTTAACGATAAGGATACTATAGTGGAAAAGCCAGAAATAATCGTCAAAATCGATAAGCTGTACAAGGAAGCAAAAGACTATAGAAAACAATTTGAGAGCAAATGGAAAGAAGAGCAACGGTTTTACATGGGCAAGCAATGGAAGTTTGCAGATAAAAGGCCTGTCAAGAATTGGTGCTTCACAATCATAGAGGGGGAGCTCCCAATTCTAACTGATAGCCGACCAGCAAGCGACATCATATCGTACCAAGAAAATGAAATAGAAGACGCAAAGATTCTATCCACTGGAATGACATATGTTTATGATGAACAAAACTTAATGCTTAAAGTTAATGAGGTAATGAGGAATGCGTTAAAGTCGGGGCCTTGTGGCTATCATTATATAGGGCATGATCCGAATGGCGAAAAAGGGGAGGGTAAGATAACAATTAAGACGATGCCATGGGATCAGGTTTACTTGGATCCCTCTGCTAATCTAATTGAAGATGTCAGTTATGCTATTTTGGAAATTCCTACAAAAAAAGAGGATGCCATTCGTATTTGGCCGAAGAAAAAAAAGCAGATAGAAGAATTGTCTACATCAAATAATAACGCAATCGGGGATAACGTAAATGAGTATATTGATCCTACTCGCTGGGACGGTGTTGGTGGTATTTCAGATGATACTTTTGAAAAGAGTCGGTACCAATCGAAAGATACTTTAACGATAAGGGAATCATGGATTAAAGATTATTCCATGGAAAAGATACCGCTTGAGATAACCGAAGAGGAAATAGTAAAAGAATCTCAGGAGATAATGCAAGGGATAAATCCTGATATTGGTCTACATGAAAATCATCAGGAACATAGCAGGAACCACGAGGAACATAAGGTGGCCATTGTATCAGCAGCCTTGGGAGTCCCAGACGAATTAATTACAGATGAAATGATAGAGCAGGCCAAGTCACAAGATCAAAGCGTTGAGCTAATGCTAACTATTTTAGAAGATCACATCGAAGAGCATGCTTTACACGAAGAGGATAATCCAAAAGCAGAGAGACCGAAATATATAAACAACTTGAGGTTAGTAATCAGTATTGATAGTTTGGTTTTATTCGATGGCTTGCCAGATATTGACGATGGCATGGTTCCTCTAGTCCCCTACTATTGCTATAAAACAGGCGATTCAATTTATGGTTTTTCAGAAATAAGAAATATTATTTCTAGTCAAAAATCTTACAATGAAATGGATTACTCGGAATATAAGGGGCTAAAGCTAAATTCAAATTCGGGGTGGGTTAAAGATGAAAATAGCGGTGTTGACTCGGATACTTTAACCAATGAGGAAGGCCTCGTGGTTACCAAGGTTCAAGGAACAGAAGTAAAGCGACTAGATCCAGGCCAAGTATCCCCCCAATTGGGAATAAGGAAACAAAACGATCAAATAGCAATGGAACAAATTTCCGGTGTTAGTGAAGCGACTCAAGGCCGTCGTCCGGTCGGTGTGACCGCTGCACAGGCCATAAGGTTTCTACAGGAGCAATCAGTAGGACGAATAAGACTAAAGACCAGGATGCTTGAAGAGTACTCTCTATTGAGACTAGGCAAACTTGTTACTTCAAGAATCGTCCATTACTGGAATACCGAAAGGATGCTTAGGATATATGATCGAAATGGGAAAATACAATATGTAAAATATGATCCTGATCGTATTCAGCAGATGCGCTATGAAGTAAAAGTAGTGCCAGGATCAACCGCAGGACTAGACAAGGAATCCATTTTTACAGTTATGTCAAACTTAGCAGACAAGGGAGTTATTCCGCCAAAAACTTTTATTGAAGCAGTAGACATTCCTTTCAAAAATAAAATTCTGGAAGACCTCGAGGCCAACGATCAATTAAGGGCACAAATCGAGGCATTGGCCCTAGAAAATGAAGAATTGAAAAGCATAGTTCAAGAGGCCGATCAAGTGCTAGAACAGAATAATATTGACAATGTGCCACAAAAGGCAATTTAATAAGATATAATTACTAATTGAACAAAGACCAACCTGTTTTAGGAGTCGCATGACAGTAGAAAGAAATGAAGTAGCGAACGATGCTAACGCTGATTTAAATGCAGATGAATTTAATGTAGAAAATTTTGATATTGGGAAACTAGATAATGCCGACGGGCTATCCTCTGATATCAATATGAATACATTAAGAGAAATGGGTATCATTAAAGATGAGAGCAGTAGTCAAGATGAAGTAGATCAATCTGAAAAAAAAGAAGTCGAAAAACTTGATGAAGATGCTTCCCTCGATGATATTATTAGCGATTTAGCGAACCCAAAGGAGCATGATAAAGAGATTGAAGACAAGCTTGCCAAGGATAATGAACCCGATGATTCTGATGATTCTAAGCAATCCGACAAGGACTTGGAAGAACTGGAGTCTATTATCCATAAAGGCGAAGAAAAAAAGCTTAGTAAATCGGAATTGAAAGAATATGCTCAAAAGGGTTTTGATTACACCCAAAAGACTCAAGAAATTTCAAGGAGAAATTTAGAGTTAGAGGAGAAAATCAAAAGTTTAGATGAAAGGGAGAAAGCAAGTTTCACCAAACAAGAGGAAGAGAGACAGAAATTTTCAACTGATTTGAACGAAAAAAAACAATGGGACTTTGTTCTTACAGCTTTACAAAAGCAAAACCCAGATCTTTACGATGAAATCAAAGGTTTCAGTGAAGAACTCATGGTCAACTATCAAAACCCACTAGTTCAAGGATTGATTGAAAAAGTCAGTTCCTTAGAAAATAGAGGTGTTGAAAAAGAAGACCAAGAAATTGCTAATCAATATTATAGAGAGCTAGGAGATCTTAAATCTTCCTTGATACCTACTTTAGAAAAATTAGGTATCACAGTGGATGAGGAAAAGATTAAGGATGCTTGGATAAAAGGTGCGGAAAACGTGAAAGCGGCAACATATTCAATTTATGGAGACCAGATTAGGAAGCTTCAGGAATCAAAAATTAAATTGAATACTGCAAAACGGAAAGCTGCTATACGCAAAGTGCCAACTGTTTCAAACATAAAGGGCACCAAGAAAGTGGAACTTTCTCGACCTAAAAAATCTAGTTATCATGATATTTCAAAGAGATTAATGGGTTACTGATGTAATAACAAGGTCTCTACTAATAATGGAGATCGTAATGGCCTTAACTTTTACACAATTGACTGCAATTACCGAAAAATTATATATTCCACGATTAATAGATGGCATCTATGAAGAGTCTGCAATCCTAATGAGACTCATCAAGGGAGAGTATTTTAAATTAAAGACGGGCGGAACAAATATTGTAGCGCCTATTGTTTCGAGCAAGCCTAGTTCGGGTGGGTATTATTCAGACCTTGATGAACTGGATACTAGCGCCACCGACAATTTAACGGCGGCCCAATATGACTGGAAACAGATTTACGAACCTGTTAGAATTGCCCGCTCCGATATTTTAAAAAACTCAGGAGATGCTCAAAAGCTTTCGTTAATCGAAAGTAAGATGACAATCGCTGAGACAAATATCAGAGAAAATCTGTCTCTAGGTCTTTACTCAGATGGAACGGCGGCCACGGGAGCATCGACAACTAAACAACTGACTGGCTTTGCCGCCATTCTTAGCATTACCTCTACTCTTGGGGGAATTGCAGTCGCCGACCTTGCTGAATGGATTGCAACAGTTAAGGCAAATTCTGGGACTAACAGGGCATTAAGCTTAAACTTAATGCAACAAACAGATAATGCGGCCAAGTACAAAGGAGCAAAGCCTACCTTGTTAACTTGTGACAAGGATGTTTATGATCAAGCGTGGGCATTATATCAACCGCACCAAAGGATCTTTAACTCCGCCATGGCAAAACTAGGATTTGAAGATATTTTGGAATTCAATGGCAAGCCAATCGTTATGGATGAGCATGCTTCTGCAAACCAGATGCTTTTCATTGACGAGAAAAATACTTATTTGTGTTTTCATCGCGATGAAAATATGAGGGTAGAGACTCTAGAAAGACTTGAGACATCAAACTCAATGCTATCTAGAATCTTTGCAATGGGGAATTTAGTTTGTCATTCTAGAAGATCAAACGGTCTACTAGACGACATTGAAGTAGCATCTTAATAAAAACTTTTTTAGGAAGTATTAATTAATTCATAGGAGAAAAAATATGAAATCTTTTCTAACCATTTTCTTGCTATTGGGAGCTATGTTTCTTTCTACATTAGCTCAAGCAATAATCACGGCCCCTTATTCTAATTCATTTGACAACGCTGGAGCGGTAAAGAATAGGGATCGTGTTGTTATTAAAGTTAGGGCAAATAGCTCAGTTGCAATTACTAAAGGTCAATGTGTTTATTATAATACAACATCTGATGATGGTATTACAGTCGATGCCGTGCCTATAACCGATGTTGTTTCAGCAGCTTCAATCTTTCCTGCTTGTATGGCATTGGAAGCGATTGCAGTAAATAAGGATGGTAAGTGCTTGGTATTTGGGTTTACCGATGTTTTATTGTTTGACGGGGGCACTACTGCAGTTGTAGGGGAAAGCGCCTATTGCGGTTCGCCTAATGGCCTCGGAAGATTCTATGCAGTTTCAGCGGGCAGTGTGGCGGCCTATCAACGTCCAGTCGCCCAGTTTCTCGATGCAAGTTCGACCTCTTCTTCAATCGAGGCATTTGTTAATTTCTTATAAAAGGTAATTGATGAATTACTTTAATGTTTACTGGGGAGCGGTGCTTTTACTGCTCCCCCTTTGGATACGGATCGAAAAGATACCCGTAGATATGCGTTTCACAAAAGACATGTTTTTTATTACAAGCGTGGCCATGTCATTAATTCTATTTAGTGAGAGAAAAAAGATAGATATTAAGGTGCTAAGCATCTCTTCGTTTCTACTTTTTATTTCGTTCTATAATCAATGGTTGATTACATCCTTTGCGGTAATTAATCAATGGATTTGCGTTTCAATGGGCATTCTTTGCTTTATCCAATTCCATTCACGCTTAGAAAAGAAAGACGAAGAATTTTACTTGAATATTTTATCGATAGCGGCAATAGTACAGGCGGTTTTAGTTGTACTTACTTATATAGACATTAATTTATATTATTATATTGTAAAAATGTTTAACTGGAATGCTAACTATAAGATAGGGAGCTCTGCAATTCCTTATTTAGGAAGTCTCGGCAATCCGATGGTTTGCTCTACATTTTTATCGATTACAACTATTTCATTGTTAAGAAGTAAATGGTTCTTCTTTTTGCCATTAAATCTATGGGCCGTTTATTTAACAAATAGTGCGACGGGAATAATAAGTTGTTTTTTTGGACTGGCAACATTCTTTATTTTTAAATATTTCAAATCAAAAAAGACAACTTTTTCACTAATTGGTTTATTTATCTTTGTAGGGAGCATTTTCATTGCATTTGAGCGTGAAAGATTTACTTTTCTAAATGATAATAATCGGTTTTTGGTCTGGAAGCAGTCTTTGAATTTAATTGACGGGATGAGCATTCTCTATGGAAAGGGCCTTGGATTCATAGCTGATAATTACAGTACGATATACCCCATCTTGGGAGAGCCTTTTAGGCATTTGCATAATGAGTTTTTAGAAATCTTTTTCGCATATGGCATAATCGGATTAATAATCTTAGGAATAACATTATTTGTAATGCTCAAAAGAGCAAATAACATTATAATAATTAGTATAGTCGTTGCTTATCTAATAACAATGATTACAAGCATAACATTACATATAAGTGCGACCGCTTTAGTTGGTATTTTGTTGGTAGCACTATGTCTTATTAAAGGAGATAACCATGGCCTTAACAACGGCGACTCGAGGACCAAATGTCATTAATTTAGGAGCGGTAAAATTAAAAATGTTCACTTGTACTTTCACTAGTGTAACCGAAGGGGAAGTAAAAACGGGATTTGGCCAAGTATATGCGGCCTGGTATCAAGCAAGAGATAATGACAACGCAGGCCAAGTTTATCCAAACAGTGCCACGGCCAGCAGTACGGAAGATGATTTCGGTTCTGTTTTTGTTGATTCAGTCGCAAGTGGGGATGTCGGGATTTTAACCGTAATAGGAGTATAAAACCGTGGGATCTTACAACGGATTAGACCTACAAACTGAGTTTAGTACTGTACTAAATGATACAAGCACGGCGTTTAAGGCAGAGGTCTTGAAATGGATGAATGAGATCCAGATAGATATTTGCTCACGTTTTGCATGGTCTTTTTTGCGGCAAAAAGGCAAAAAGGTTTTAACCGCTGATACTGAACAACAAGCATTGGATCTAGGCAAACCATCTGCTCCAACCGTCGTAATCGCTGCCGGGGGGTCACTGACCGAGGATTCTGTTTATTCCGTTATAATTACTTTTATTGAGGGTGTAGCGGCCATTGAGAGTCATGCTGGAACGGCCAGTGCAGATGTTACCGCCACCGCTGCAAATAAAACAATAACAGTCACGGGCATACCGGTCTCCAGCGATCCTTTGGTAACCGCTAGAAAGGTTTATTTAGTAAAAGATGGCGGGGAGCCTCTCTTTGATTCAGAAATAACTGACAACACGACTACGACCGCTTCAATTACATCTGAATCGACAAGCACGATAGAGGCACCTGATTATTCTTATTTTAATAAGCTATCGGGAAATCTTTTTCTAGAAGGAACTAATTCGGGATACATTAGATATGAACCGATCGATCAATTAAGACTAATGTATCAAGGTTCCTGGTCTTCTGGTACACCTGATTTTTGGTCAGACATTGATGAGCAATCAATAATAATGTATCCAACTCCAAGCTCAGCATTAACTTTGAGTTTTTATTATTTTAAATTATCTTCAATGCTTTTTGCCGATGCTACGAGTATCCCTACAATCCCAATTTGGTTAAAGAGGCCTTTTAAAGCTGGAGTAATTGCATTGGGATATGAATTTAGAGACCGGAAAGGAGCGCAACAAAAATTTGCGAACTATGAAACATATTTGTCAAGCTACATTTCCAAGCAAGGTCTGAATAAAAAGACACCGACAAGAGTTCGGGATGTAACTGGCAATAGTGATGGCTGGAGTATTTAGTGGCACTTGCCAATAGAACAAAGAAAACATATAAGACCTTCGACTTACCTTTAAGTTATCGAATAAATGATGATAGGGATCGGTTTTTATCTGTTTCAAATGTTTTTTCTAATCAAGGACGATTGGAAACTAGATATGGCATGTCGAGGTATAATACAACAAAGATAGGCGATGGCAGTACAAAGGTCTCGTCTATCTCTTATTTTAAAGATGTTGCAGATGCTATTGTAGTGATTGCAAAAGTAGGGACTATTCTTTATTCAGTAGATGAATCAGGATCCCATACTGAATTAAAAACAGGTCTAACATCTACGACTGTACATCGAGGCCTAACACTTAATAACCGACATATTATCTCAATAGGGGTAGACGGTCTTTTCCAATATGATACCGCCAACGGATTTACTCAGTTAGGTTTGGCGGCCCCAACCGCTCCAACAACTGCCCTCGAAGCTGCAGGCGCTTTGAGCGCGGCGGATTGGTTGGTGAAATTGACTTTCTATTCTACTGTTACGGGTTTTGAAACCAATGCAGGAACCGCAGGGACAGAAAGAACGACTTCGGGTGGCAATCTAAGAGTAGCTGTTTCAGCTATCCCAGCGACTGCAGACAATGCAACGATTGACAAGGTAAGAGTCTATGCTTCGAAAGATGCTGGCAGTTATTTTTTTGCAGCGGAAATTTCCCTAGGCACCACTACTTATAATTTAGATGCCGATCCGACTAGCTCATCCACGCCACCAACTCTAAACGCAGCCCCTCAAGCAGGAGGTGGTAAATTTTTAACTGAGTTCAATAAGAAATTGGTTTATGGTGGGAATAATACTTTTAAGAATGATATCTTTTTCTCCGAGCAGGACTTGCCCGACGCTTTTGATGACAATGGCGATTCGCAACTTGTTTTGTTTGCATCTGGGAATGGAGCAGTAACGGCAATTGCTACGGGTTTTTTCAATGACTCAAATTTGGATCCATACCTGGTAATATTCAAAAGAAACCGAGCATTAATTTATTCAGAGATCGAGGGCAATACAAGACTTTCTGTTTTATCGGATACTGTAGGATGTTTAAATGATTCGACCGTCGAAATTAGAAATGGCGATGTTTTTTTTATGTCTGAAAGGGGATGGCATGCAATTGTCAATGGTCGATTAGTTAAGGATTCAAAAGGCAATGTCCTTACTTTAGGCAACGGCGATGTCGATGATATTTTCACGGTAGGAACAGGTTATGAAAATGAAATAAATGTAAATCAATCGTCTCTTTATCATTCAGTTTATTACCCGAGATTAGACCAATATATTACATGGATTGCAGAAGGGAGCTCAACGGATATAAAAAAAGCATATGTTTATGAGTTTTCAACTTCTCATGGATTTAAGGTTTATAATTTCCCGATGAATATTGTATCTTCTTCGATTGCAGAGGATAGTAATAATAATTCTATTGTACTGCTAGGGGACGAATCGGGTTATATTTACAAACACTCTATAAAAGAAAGCAAGTCAGATGTTGATTCAAATAATCAAAGGGTAAAGCTAAATGCCTTTGGTATTTTGTCTTGGATCGATGTAGATGATTTTGCCACCACTTATAACTTTAGAGATATATTTCTTCAGCAGATAGGTGAAGATGATGATATTACAGTTAAGGGTTACATAAATTATGATCTTGCGGATTTTGTGACTGAGACTTTTGAATTCGCATCGCCATCGGGCGGTTTTATCCTTGATTTATCTAAATTAGACGAGGGAACATTTGGGGATGCAAGAGCGGCCAATGTCCAATATGCAGATATTAATCGATCAGGGCAAACATTTGCAGTCGGCTTTTTTTTGAATAAACTAGACGGAAGAATGAGTTTAATTAAAGCTCAAATAGATTTTAATAAAAATGGAAATAGGAATTAATTTTATGAAAACATTCATTTTTTTATTGTTAGCTTTTCTAATAAACTTTAATACTTTTGCCGGTACATGTTCAACTATTTCTTACACATCTAATGCTGCAAATACGACCTTAACAAGCACGAAGTACAATACGGACAATTCCACGGCGTACGATGCGATCAATTCTTTTGATGGCGGGTGTACAGTAGCAGGCTCGCTTGAAAAGGACGCTCTTGATGCAACGGTAGCGACGGGTTTTGCAGTCCCCTTAAATGGCATTGTTGACGGTTGTAAGGTTACAAAGGCAACGGCGGCAACATTAGATATTGGAAATTGTATTGCAGCAGTAAATAATAACTGGGTTAAAACTGCAACAACGACTTCGGTTGCTTGGACGGATCTAGACACTGGCGGCGAGGCCGCTAGTACTTATTACTATGTTTATATAGATAGTGCTTCGACTACAACTACATTAACTCCAGTTATTTCTGTTACTGCTCCTGGCAGTGATGGTCTAAACGGAAGTGATAGAGCTATCGCTAGATTTTACAATGATAGCAGTAGCGATATTATAAGCACATTGTCACAATGGCTTGGCAGCAAATTTGAAAGTGATAGAGTTTATGTCAGATTTGACACTGATGCCGGTCAGAGCATGGATAACAGCTCAACCGAGGTAGTTAATTTCGACTCAAAGACCTTTGGTTATGAAAGCCATCCGGGTGTAGTAACAACTGGTGCTGGGTGGGTTTTTACCGCTCCTATCGGAGGGGTTTATCACGTAAGCTCTTCGGTCGCACTTGTACCAAATATGGATGCAGGGGAACAAGTCCAATATGTTTTATACAAAAATGGGTCGCTATACGCCCATATGTATACGCTAGAGGGATCGATAACCTCAGCCTTAGACGTCGTGGCCCTAGGATCAACAGACGTGGACTTACTCGCCACCGAAACTATTAGCGCCCGACTCTTCCAGAATAGCGGCGCCGCTGTGACTTTAAAGACGGACGAAGAACGTAATTTTATTTCAATACACCTTTTACCGGAAGAATAAACTATGAAAAATTTAATACTCATTTTCGTTTTAACAATAACAGCTTTCTCTGTTGATACATCCGGTGAAGTTAAGAAAGTAGATGTAATTAATATAGTAGATGGGCAAAACTATGGAGCTGTTTTTGGGGAAGATCCGAAAAATCCAATCGAAAAAATGCAACCCTGGATTGACAAGCAGAAAGCAAAAACTCTTGAATGTAATGGTTGGGGTTGTTCGGCAAGAGACGTTCCTAAATTCCCCGCACGGTATAGCCCTGTCTTAGTGATAGCAGAATATGACAAAGATGGCGTACCGTGGGTTAAGCTTAAAGCAGATTATGAAATATCTATAACCGATATTACTTTGCAACATGAAGCAAAAAAAGCGGCGAAGCAAGCAAGGAAGTTAGAAATAAGACAGATTAGACAGGCCATTAATTTAATAGATGCCTCGAATAAACCGGCATGGGAAAAGAAAATCCTTAAAAGACTTGTTTTAGAGCTAAAGGAATAATTATGGGCTTAAGAGGTAGAGGTTTTGGAAGTTTAGGAAATCTTGTAAGTGGCGGCTTAGGCAGCGGCTTACTAGGTACCGTAATTGGTGGCCCTGTAGGCGGTGGCGTAGGGGCTCTCCTTGGGGGCGGCGGCATAGAGGGTGCTATAGAAGGTGGTCTACTAGGTGGCATAGTCGGTGGCCCTGCAGGGGGTGGCATCGGTGGTCTTTTGGGTAGCGGCGGTGAAATAGGTGGCTTAATCGGAAACTTAGGCGACCTTGTAGGGGGGATTACGGAAGGAATCAAAGGCGATAAAGAAAAAATTGATCAAATACCACTTGCACCCGAGTTACAAAAAGTTGTTGAAAGAGGTCGTCAAATACAACTTGATGAATTAAATAAAGTAGCAGGATTATCTACTACGGATTTATCTGATTTAAATAGACGGGCCCTTGAGGGGCAAAAACTTCGGCAAGAATTAGGGCAAGTACCCAGGCTAACTCAATTAAGAAGCCAAGAATTGGGGGCGACTGCAGGCATTAGCGATGCAAGAAGAAGATTAAGAGAAAGAATAGCTCAAAAAGGGCTTGGCAGTTCGTCTATTGGTTTAGCTGCAGAGAGAAGCCTTGGAAGAAGACAAGGAAGATTGTTTGAAGGTATCAAGGCCCAAAGAGAGGGCCTTGCAAGAGAAAGAGATATAGGATCAAGGGCCATTGATCTTTCGAGTCCGGCAAATCTAAGAAGAATGAGATTGGAAAATATTCAAAGAACAGCGGGAATTACCGGCGGGATATTAGGTCAGCCAGGAGCAAGGCCAGGGCAAGTTGTCTCGGGTGGTCAACCTGGACTATTAAGCACTTTAGCGCCATTGGCTGGTGCAGGCATTGGTGGTCTCTTGTCACAAAGTCCTGCAGGGGCACAAGTAGGCCTAGGTGTTGGTCAAGCGGCAAGCCCTCTTTTAAGATAAGCTAGGAGCTTTTTATGGCAGTAATTGATTTAAGAGATAGAGGTAGACGGGAACGAGCAATAAATCAGGGGGTGCAAAATATTATTGGTGGCCTCTCATTAATGGAAAATCAAAAGGCAAGAGAAAGGGCATTGTTGCGTCAGCAAGGGCTAGATGCGAATTTATTTGAACGTCAAAAAAAACAAGATGAAAGGCAGGCAAGGCTCGATGAAAGAGCAAGAGCAGAAGAGGAAAGAAGAGCAAAAAGGGAGGTTGCCAAACAAGCAAGAGAAGAGAGGAAAGAAAAAAGAGAAGAAGCAAAACAAGAAAGAACATTTGGTTTAAAAGAGAGAGAATTAGACATTAAGAAGACAAACAGACTTGCAAAGGAAGAAAAAGATATTTTAGATAGAGACTTAAAGCGGTCACAGCTAACATTAACTAAAGGGAAAATCGAAGATAGAGAATCTGGAAAGAAACCATCGGGGAGACTTAGAAAACTTTCAGCAGAAGCCCGAGGGAAGGTAGGATCAATTGCTTCCGGTTTCGATGCCCTAACCCAGATGAAAAATGCTTTGGCCGGTGGTTCGGGGCCACGTAGAATAGACCCAAGTACAAATTTTATTGGGGATTTTGTAGGTGATACCGAATTTACAAAAGCACAAAGAGTTTTGTCGGAAGTTGTGGGTAGATTGCAATCGGGTGGGGCCATTCAAGCAGAAGAACTGCGAACTTTTAGGGCAATGGGTCCTCGACCGGCGGATAGTGTAGAAATTGCTCAAAAGAAGCTAAATGACCAAATGTCCTTTTTAGAAAACAAGGCCATTGCCTTTGGCTTTAGTAAAAAGGAACTTGGGGAAGTTGGCTTTAACATAGGCGAATTATCCCCCCAGGCCCTAGCACTTGAACAAAAGGTTTTGAGCGGAGGTAATCAGCGCTCTTTAGCCCCAGAAGTAATCCAACAAAATAGAATCAAGCCAGCAGCTCAGGCGGCGCTTGAAGAGGCCTTGAAAGATCCAGATGACCCAAGGTCAATAAAGACATTCCAACTTTTAGGGGTAGATCCCAACCAATTAAATCAATAAGTAGGTGAAGCATGGCCGATGCAAGAGATATATTTTTAAATCAAGTAGGGCAAGGCAGTGACTTAGGGCCGTTGACAATACCTATCCTAGAAAAAAAACCAGAAATATCTATCCCGTCCGAATTGACATCGGGTGGAACAATCGGTGGCGGTCTCACAGCAGCAGATATAGAAGAGTCAGCGTTGCCAGCGCCTACGGGTAGACAGCCAGCTGAACAAGGCCAAGATGCTAGAGATGCCTTCCTTATACAGGCTGGGGTAGACCCAAGAGAGAGCTTTTTAGAATCAACAAAGCAGGGCGTAGCTCAGGTCGGTGAAGGGGCCGGAGATACATTAATAAAGGTGTTGTCAGCAGCAGGGGATTTTATAGAAAGGTTTTCGGCGGCACCGTCAAGAAGTGCCACAAGGGCCGGACTAAGAGCAGAAACGCCTTTCCAGGCGGCCTTTGATATTCCGAAGGCATTTGGGGGGCAATTCCTACAAGATCCGGCGTTAGCTCCTACAGGAAAACAAATAGCATCGGAAGATTTAGGATTTTCAACAGAGCAAACAGAAATACCAATAAGAGAAACGGTTGAAAGTATCGCAGGGCCCTTGGGAATAGATAAAGAAACAACAAAAGGTATCCCAAGCTTTTCAGCTAGTCCTGCTGGTGCCGTTGGGCTAGGCATAGATGTATTTGATGATTTATTTGGTTTTGTTCCTGTAGGCCCAGCTATAAAGGGAGCAGGCAAGCTAGCGAAAGGAGTCGCAACATTTGGTTTAAAGAAGAGCGCTCGTGTAGCGGATTTATTAGCAGGAACAGACAAAATCACAGAAACAGGAAAGGTAGTCGGTAGATCCATAGATGATGTTACGGAAAGTTTTGTACGGTTATTTGACACAGAAGTTGCAGGCGATTTTGAAGAATTAAAAAATATAGCAAGAAAAAACAATATTGATGAGGACCTGTTGGTTGAAGCAGCCCCTAGTGTAGAGTTTAAGAAAGATAGCTTTGTCGATGTCGCAAGCAGACAAAGGCGAGAGCTTGGGGGGAAAGACAGAGCACAATTTGACGAGGTGGTAGAGCAAATAACGGAAGCTATAGACAGCAAAATAAAAAAAATTGGCCAAACAGACGAGGTGATGGATGCCGAAGAGGCCGGGGGGTTTTTAAAAGAGGCCTATGACAGAGGAGTGAAAGAATTTTTCGATTCTATAGGTGCAACCCACAATAAAATTATAAAACAAAACCCAGGGCTACAATTAACGGATAATGGGGTAGATAATTTAGAAGAGACACTGGGGAAAATACAAAAATTAGCAGAAGAAGATGTAGCGCTAGGGGCTGATAGAGCAACAAGGAGTCAAGGGAAGGGGATTTTACAGAATATAGAAATGATAAGCAAGACCGTTGAAAATAGGTCATACAAAGACTCCGTTAAGGTTTTGAGGCAAATAGGGAAAACAGCATATAAATCAACCAATAAATTTGATCCATTAGCTCCTGATGTTGAAAAGATGCGTGATCTATATCAAGCTTTTAACAAGTCATTAATAGATGCGGCGGAGAATGGCGGAGCAGTATTAAGACGAGATACAAAGCTAGGCGAGGCCATCCCACTGATAGACACTGGAGCGGCAAAGGATCTGCTAAAGACGAGCAAATTAAGGGAGGAAGTCATAACCGGCGGGGATCTAGCAAATGATTTAATTTTAAGCAACACAAGGATGACAGAACTCTTTGGTGATAAGTCGGTTTTGAAGAAAATAGGGGACAAAAACGCAGCAAATGAAGATATCTTTAGGAATTTGGTTACTAAGGGGAATTCGAAAAAAGCAGGAGCGCTTCGAAGTGTTCTTACGGAGAGTGATTTCAATAAAATAAAAGCTGCATATTTGCAAGATGTTATAAAGAAGGGCATAAAAGAAGATGTTAAGTTCCAGACAGTAATAAAAGACATGAGGAAAAATAAGCATGTAATATCGGAATTATTAACTCCGACTGAAAGGGATGAATACCTAGAATTGTTAAAGTTAGGGGATAGAGTTGGCATCCCTGTTTTGTCAACTTCCGGAACTGGCCCTTCACGAGAATTATCAAAACTTAGAACACTAATAGTCAATGTAACCTCAAATGACGTTTTGGTTGAAAACTTAAAGAGATTTGCAAGGAATAAAAAACAAGTCGAGACCATAGGTAGATTAACGGAAAACGCAACCGTGAAAGAGGCCAGAGCAATAATAAAAAGGGCAAAATTGCCTAAAAAGGTTGAACGGGCAGCTATTAACAAATTCAGGAAATTAAAGCTACCCTTGAAAAAACCAAAACCTATTATCAAAATCCCTCAAGTCATATCAGTTCAAGAAAGGCAAATAGAATCAGAAAAAAAGGAATAAACAATGGCCATATCATTAACAAAACAATTAAGACAAGCGAAGGGTACTAATAATGAGGTCATTCAGGATGCTTATTGTATTGCAACCCCATCTGTCAGTTATAAAATCACACCGGGAGCCTCTACCGATCCATTTTCAAGCAAAACTAATAAGTTTGCAGAGAGTAAAATTATTGAGGTTACAACTATAACCAAAGCGGCCCATGTATTATTTGGTGATTCTGCTATTGGGGACGCAGATACCAGTGACTATTTAATTCCAGCAAACACAAGTAAATATTTTTTAGTAGACGACAATAATGCTTATGTTAGAATTATCGAAAACGCAGCTACGGCAATAGTGGTGGTCACTGAGATCTTTTAAAAGGAGAGCAATGGAGTTTCTAAGGGCATATTTACAAAATGATGGAAATATCAAGAGAGGAGCCGTATCCGATAAATTAACAGGTAAGCTTGTTCCTGATAAGGCAAGGGAAATTTGGTTTAATTGTCAGAGTGGAATGATAGGGCAAGTTGATCAAAACGGTACCGCTTTTTATTCATGTAATAATATCCAAGGTGATTCGACCTTTTTAGTCCGGTGCTTTAAGGATCATTTTGAGAAGAAAACATTTAATGAGTTGATAAACCTTCCTAATGCAGAAAACAAAACCATAGATCCTGTGTTAGGATTTAAGAAAGTAACTAAAAAGAGGAAATGATGGCATGGGAGATAATGATGTTTCTTTAATCGTTGTGATGCTCAAGGATATCAAAGAAACTTTGTTCATTCATGGCACCAAGATAGATAATATTAAGGAAATATCAAGCAGTAATTGTAATGATATTGAAAATGTTAAAAACGATGTTTTGGCAATTAATTTTAAGCAGAAATCCTTTATTAGAAAACCCAAAGTTGGGGCATTTAGTTTTTGGGTTAAGATCGGGGGGCTAATATCTGCATTTGTGATTGCATTGTATCAGGCCTATATTACAATCGGAAAGTAAATTAGTTAACAATAGGGGGCATTATGCCGGAAGAAAAAGAATTCAATTGGAAAAGACTGTGTAGTAAATTATGGAACAAGGGTATTCACGTGGCCTTGAAGGAAGAAGTATGTCCGATTATACCTACACAATTTGATGAAATGGGGCTAGCGGCCCTTGATAAAGTTGTTGATACTTTTCTGGCAGAGAAAAGCGAGGAATAGGAAGAGAATGGCAACGGAACCGATCACTGCTTCATTTGATATGACCAAAGAATTACTTGTGGTAGTAGGGAAAATTCTTGACAAACTTCCTAACTATTCTCAGAGAAAAAAAGAAAAGTATTACAAGCTTTGCAAGCAATTTGAAAATGAAATGTCAAGAGATTATGGAAACCGTGATGATAATCTCGTAGGCGTATATAAAATGGAATTAGAGCGTTTTGTTAAAGTATTTTCTAGTGAGATTGAAACAAATCTCAAAGCAGAATGGAGCGAGGAATGAGATTACTTTTTTTGATGACATTTTTATTGCTCCCCATATTTGCTAGCTGCTCATCTGCCCCTAAGCTTATTTTACGGTTTGAAGATAGGCCATATAGACCATGTACGGACAAGGAATTAAAAAAGTTTAGGCCTAGTCACGACGGTAACATATCATTTTGCTTTAGATATTGTGCAAAATATAAAGTTTGGAGAAAACACATATCTAAAAATTGCAAAAAGTGGGAAACAGATATTCTAGACAAACAGTCAGATATCAGGAGACTAAGGCCTCGTAATTTCCTATGGTAATTAATCTTTTACTTTAGAAAATATTGTTTATACTATATATCAATGATCCTTCAGTGACTTAAAGTGACTCAACCAGAGGGTCGGATGCCTCTCCACAAACTCATCTGGCCTTCTGGTTTTCTAATCATGAAAAAAATATTAGAATTAAAAAACGTAAAACTTGCCTCTCTTAATAAGAAATATGGGGGGAGAAATAAAGTTACGGGTGGGATGTATTTATCTAAAGATTACATTGCTACTCAAGAAATGATTTATCTTAGTCTAAAGAAAATAAAGATTACTTCTCCTATAGAGGTGACTATATTTGTTTGTTCTTACAAAGATTCCGATAATTTGATCCACTCAATAATCAACATGATTGAAAAAAAAGGAATAATAGATAACGATCGAGAAGTTAATTGCCTAACAGTATTTAAGAAACCACTAAAAAGAGGAGCACTTGATAGCGTGACAGTTTTTATCGCAACCTCACAGATGGATTACGATCTAGAAATGGATTGCTACAATCAAATGAGCGGAAGCAAAAATTATGGAAATTCAAAGAAAGAAACCACCATTAATATACCTGATTAAGATCCACGCAATAGAACTTGCTTTGCAAAAATTTAAAGGTGACAGAAGAAGAGTTGCCGGTTTTTTGGGAATAACTCTTAGTGGTCTAAGAAATATAATCAATGAAAATGAATTTTTAGCGGAAAAGTATAACACTCATAAAAACAAAGAGAGAACATTTGTTACAAAAGATCTAGTAGTTATGGTGAGAATGAATAAAAACATAAAAGATTCTTTGTATTATAGGTATCTTGTCGAGGAAGAAAAAGAATTCGCAGACAAAATCATTGAGGATTTTAAGAATGGAGTGATTAACTAGGGACAACGCTTTGAATTATGAGGGATTTTTAATTATTTTTTAAGGGTAGTGGATTTTGTTTAGATACAAATCTTCCAAGAGCGTATGGGACCGTAAACTCTCGAAGAGGGTTGTACCTGCGCTCGTGGCCAAACCCAATACAGTGCGCCCATTCGTGCAAAAGATTGGCCGCAACGTCATATACGTCATATTTTCTTAATACCCAGGAATAGATCCACTGCCATTTTACGCTAGAATAAGTATATCCAATTACACTACGCCTATTTCTCCTATCTACTTTCAAAAAAATATCAATTTCCTTGTCAGGCATAGGGTCAAGAATTTCTGCACCGGTCATGATTTTATTCAATATTTGTTTTTTCGTTAACTCATTATTCCAACGGAAATCATTGCCCTTTTTTTTATACAAAACTTTTCTAAACCATTTTCTCTTATAGTAGGTTTTCTCCCACGTATAATTCAGAATGAAATTTTCGAACTCTTTAGAATTGACAATTTGTCCTAGAATACCTATTGCATTGTTTATTAAACGGAGTTCTTTATCATTCAGATTTGGAGCTTCAATCCTTATATTTAATTTGCTTCCCTTGAATATTAGTATATTCACATTGTCTCCATTTAAAAAAACAATTTCTTATTTATCAATTAGTGATCTTATTATCTGGTTTAGATTTTCTATATGTGACCCTTTGTCTTTATGTTTTTGTTCTAGTAGCTTCTTACCATCCGATTCTATTTCATTGTTGAAGAAAAACTCGACCCCTTTGCCCGGTAGTTCCATGGTTGGATTATGTACTTCACATGCCTCTCTCTCTACAAACTCAAGATCTACGCTCTTGGCAACGAATGTTTTTCCGTCTTTATCGTAGTAGATTCTAACGAAATAACCATGCCTATCAAATGATTTACCAATGACACACTTTAACTCACTCATCTTAATCTCCAGCAACAAAACAATTTTTTTATTTTATTTTTAAAAATTCTATGTAGAATGATCCTATCATATTACGTGATGATTACCGCTTATTAAAGCGTCACTTTTTAACTATTGGGTGGCGCTTTTTTTCATTAAGGGTGACGTCATGTCTTGGAACGAGCGGTCAATTCTGCCTGATGAAGCATCAAATAATTAATTTCATTTACTTTTCAGAATTTATGCTAATTAATTGAATAGAAGAAAAAAGGGAATCGCAACTCACACAATTCCCTTTTTATATGTCCAGTATTGAATACAAGTCAATACATGCGAACCCAACAAGTCTCGCATTTATCACCCAAATATTCAATCTGTAAACATAAAAATATTAATTTAGTCTATTATTTTTGGAGATGTGTATGGATCGCTTGGATAAGCTGATAGAAGAATTGAGTTTCAATGCAGAAGTGCAGGTAAATTTAACGAGTCCCCTAGACCCCTTATCAAGCCATTCCATTCCTGTAAATGATTTAGAGCTTATTTGTGATATCGGGATAGTTGAATATTTTTTAAAATTAACAGGTTATTCAAAATCTGATTATGACTTATGGAAACAATACCCCCTCAGTCCACAAAATCCATCGCTTAAATCATTTATAGAAAATGACAAAATCCCCCCGGCCAGTCCAGGGCTTTGGCCACAAGCTCAAAAAACTTCAAAAAAAGAGGAAGCAAAAAGTAGGGCAAGGAAGCAGTTAGTAGAATGGAGAAGTAGAGTATTAAAAAGAGATAATAAATGCATTAACTGCAATAGAAAATCAAATTTGCAAGCGCATCATATTTGGTCAAAAACTACATACCCTGATAAGAAGTTAAAATTGAATAACGGTGTAACCCTCTGCAAGCAATGCCATCGAGATTATCACAATTTGTATTTTGAAGACAGAATAATGCCAGAAACACTTAATCAGTTTGTATTAGATGCAAGGGGGGGGAGATGGACGGATTAAATAACTTTGGATTTCATCGGGATCAAATAACAGACACTCAAGGCGATATTAAGACGGCACACGTTTTAAATTGGATCATTCATAAAATTGGAAACAATATTGAAGATGAAATATTAAATGATGAGTTTCAGGGCAAAACTCACATGTTTATCAAATATTCTATTGTTCAAAGGAGATTCTTCTTTTTAAATGAGCGCCAAATAAAACACGCATTTAAGAAGTTAAAAGATTTGGAAATCATTGAAACAAAGGAAATTTGGACAGATTTCTTTGAAAGATCTGGTGGCGACAAGAAAAGAATACAAGCAATAACCCTCACAAAAAAATATTACAATAAATATCTTAGCATGTGCGTCGAACATAAATGTCCCACGGGTGGGACAAAAATGTCCCATGCATCTTATATAGAAAAGAATAAGATAAAAAATGATGATGATAAGAGCAAGGTAGATGCCAACCCAATCCTAGAAACGCAGAGTCAAGCAAAACAAGAAAATCCAGAAAAAGAATCATCATCTTTTTTTAAACTAGCTGATATCTATAACAGGAAAATCAAGAAAACCGCGTTATCTAAATTTGAGTTAACTTATGAGAATAGGGCAAGGGTAGGGAAGGCCCTGGAAAAGCTTAATTTGGGCCCTGAGAAGTTTGGGGTATACATTGACAAGGCTTTATCATCGCCTTACATTCTCGGCCAAACTGGGGCCAAATACAGCAATACTTTTGAATGGCTTCTTAACCCGACCGTTTACCAGGAATTAATGAATGGTAAATATGATGCGAATAAGAAACCTAGCAATCCTGACTTAGTTGGACAGATTCAAGCAAAGATGAGGAAGCACGGCCAATATAAATATGAAGATGCCTATAAAGATCTTTCGCCAGAATTATCAAAAATAATTGGCCAAAATTGGACACGGTTATTTCATAAAACTGAAAGAGAAGATATTCATTATATTAAAAGTTTAATCAACGCTAGGAGCAAAAGTGGATGATAAAATAGTGAAAATGAGAAAGAAAAATGGAACTACGGGAATCTCTGAAGAATTGATTACCAGGAATGAATCAATGATTAGAAATTTCCATACTTCTCTCCTTGTGTTGATCAACTTAAATAATAACACGAAAGGTCGCAGAAAGATACTTAAATGACGCTGTGTATCTGTTCAATATTGTTCGATTTTAATATATAAAAAAGTAAAAAAGTATGATAGCTTCCAATTATACTTGATAGGAAATGGACTCACTATGGAAAGATGGCTAGATGTCGTAGGACACGAAGGCAAATATAAAGTCTCTAATATGGGGAATGTAAAGAATAGGCACGGCAGAATATTAAAGCCGGGCCATTCAAACGGATATCATATTGTTGGACTATGTTCAAAAAGCAAGGCGATCCACAGACTCGTTTTGATGAGTTTTGTTCGTCTTCCTGGCAAGGAAGAGGTATGTAACCATATAAATGGGAAAAAAGGGGATAACCGGCTGTGTAACCTTGAATGGTGCAGCCATGCTTACAATATGAGACACGCTCGAAGGTCAGGGCTTGTTAAATTGAGGGATTATGTAGGAGACCACGTATCATTAATGGTTAATAAAGATCTAGTAAAAAAGCTCAAGATACTTGCAATTAGGGCAGATACAACGCTACAAGGGTTAACGGAGAAGATTTTAGAGAAAGAGATTAATATGATTCAAAAGAAAGAGGAAAAAGATGTATACAGTAGTCAAGGTTAGCAAAGAGTTAGCAATGCAATTGAAAGTCCTTGCAATAAAAAATAAAATGACGTTGCAAGAACTTGTGGAAAAGTTTTTAACCCAAGGATTTAAAAGATTAAAGGTAAAAGAGGCGAAAGTTAATAAAAAATAACATTCAGCAGGAGAGGCAAGAATGACAGACACTGAAGAGGAAAAGAAAACTACACTTTACGACCTAGTAAAGCAGCAATCGGCCATTTCGCAAAATCTGATGGAAAATGACGGAGAATTGACGCCAGAAATCGAGGCACTGATCAAACAGGTTTCGACCGACCTACCAAAAAAAGTCGATAACTATGCAACATTTATGGATAAACTGAAATCAGACATCAGTTATTTAAAAGAATTAGAAAAAACAATTTCTTCCAAAAGAAGGCAGTTGAAAATATTTATAAAAATATTGATTTCAGGATTAAGCAAATTGTTATCGAAGTCGGAGAGTTAGCAGGAGAGTTTTATACATATAAACCGATCAAGCAAGGTAAGAAATTAGTTATAGATAACAAAGTTAAATTTGAAAAATGTTACTTAACTGAAACCATAGTGACAGAAATCAATAAGAAATTGATCCAAGAGGACTTAGAATTAGGCGAGCAAATAGAGGGAGCAGAGCTAAAAACGATCATGGCCGTCAGAAAGTATTTCAAAGGGGATAAAAAGTGAATGAACTAATCCCCCAAGAAAACTCTATTCAAACCTATGATGTTTTTGACAAGACATTGGCCTTTGCCGAGAAATTATCAAAATCGGCCCTAATACCCTACAAAATGCGAGGGAAACCAAACGACATAGTGGTCACTATCCTTTTTGGTCAAGAGGTCGGATTAACCCCAATGAGAGCATTAACAGAGGTCTTTGTTGTCAATGGAGTTCCTAGCGTAGGCGGCAAGACAATGCTTGGCCTAATTAGACGTTATGCACCCAATGCACACATAGAATTCCCAGTTCAAGAAACAGATAAAATTATCTGTGAGATGGCAAGAGATAGAAATGATCTTATCGAAGGAATCCCTCGAGGAGTCTATAGATCCGAATGGACCCTTGAAATGGCACAGAAAAGAGGATTTTTAGGCAAAGATAACTGGAAGAACAATCCGACCATGATGCTAAGATGGCGGGCAGTTTCAGAATGCGCAAGAATGATTTTCCCTGATATCTTAGGCGGGTTTTATGAAAAAGATGAGGTCTATGAAATAGCGAAAGAACAACAAAAAGAACAAGAAAAAGATAACAGAATAAGGGAAGATGTTTATGAAGTGCAAAATAAGTTTGCCGAGCCTGAGCAAGTAATCTCGTTTTCATTTGAAGATGATATTGAATCCGATGAATCCCCATTAATAGCACAAATTGAGAATAGAGACTGGGTTATCCCTACGGGCACAATCAAAGGAAAAACTCTAAAAGAAATTCCCGTAGAGGAGCTAAGGCAAAGGCAGCAAAAGATTGAAGCTTGGGCCAATAAGAATAAACTTAATGATATTCAAAAAAGTATGCTTGCTCAAGTTAGTTCGTATATACTTCAGTATGATAAACTCGCTTTAGAACAAAATGGAAAAGTTACTAAAAATGGAAGCTGCGACTTGTGTAGGCATTATTTTGAAGATAATCAGGGCGTCCCTATCTGTCATAAAAGAGAGGATGAAATGCCTTTTTCAGATATTACTAAAGCAAATGACTGCAAGTTATTTGAAGAGATAGAAGACAAATCAAAACAAGGAGAAAGGAAATGAAAAAAACAACAATGATAGTATTACTTTTGATCAGCTTGAACGCTCAATCATACAACGGAGAGGACGATAAAAGCGGTCTAGGGCAGATCTTTGCAAGTTTCATTGCAAGTTATGCTATAGGTAAAACAATCGATCATGCATGGGAAATGTATAAAGCACATGAAAGAGCGGCCCAAGAGGAATGGCGAGGGATATTTAATAGCGCATATTATCGTGTGCAAACAAAATTATTGGAAGTTGATAGGCGTAGGGAGCGAGAAAGGCGAGAAAGGCATGATAGACATGAAAGGCGTGATCGTGATCGTTGGGAGCGACTTCGGGAAATAGTCGAGGGCAATGCTTCTGCTGGGACTAGTGTTTAATTTTAAAGTGAGGGGGGAATAATGGTAAGACTAAACACAGAAACGAATTACTTAGTCATTATTGGAATGATTATTATAGGGGGGTTGTTAATAATAAGGAGTTGTGCGGTTGATTTAAGGGAAATTAGGGGTCGTTATGACTGCCAACCAGGCTATACTAAGGAGAATAGGAAATGATTGAAGCATTGAAAATCATCATGTTAGCATGTCAATTAATAGCGCCACCTAAGTTTGATTCTGGTTTCATGTCGTTTACAAAAATGGGCCTAAAGAATCAAAAAAAATCTTTAGAAAATCAGATTAACATCCAAAGGCAATGTCAAAAAGAATTAGTTCGATGTTGGTTGAAAAACAAAACTGAATGGGAACAATGGCCTTTGTCGAAATGTTTGGCGAAATAAAGGGAGGCAAACATGGCAAAGATACACTACGATGTACCTCCGAAGTATATGATTAGGTATAGGGACCATACAGATGAACAATGGGAGGCCGCACGGGCCAGGGTCTCGATTTGCGGTAGAGCTGCAATTGAAACTACAAAGAAAATTGAAGATGTGGATTGCAGGGCGTGTATAAAAGTTTATGAATATCGCAAGAAACTTGGGGACATATAGAGTGAGCGAAATAAATACAATTCAGAGTATTTTAAATAAGGGCAAAAAACGTAAATTATTTTATGCTTGTGGTAAAACGTATGCACTGAAAGAAGAATTTGCATCTAGAGAATGGGATTTTTGTCATGAAAATAAAAGATGGCAATATCTTGGTTATGCAGATGACCCTAATGTCAGTCATTTTTTAGATAATCTTGATTATGATAAGCATCAGGCATGGATTAAAAGCGAGTGAACAAAGGAAGGGGTTTTGAAAAAACCAGAAATTAAAATCAAATGTTTATATGATAAAATGGTGCCAATAGGAGAGCTTAATCCTCATCCTAATAATGAAAACAATCATCCAAAGGAACAGGTAAGGGTATTAGCTAAGATAATTGAAAAAGATGGCGTCACTCATGCAATATGAAGATGTGGACCTTTGCTTACAAGCTTTAGTCGCCAAATGGTGTACAATACTTTTGAATATGTATTTAATAAACAAAACGTCAACAACATCAAAAATGAAAGGAGGTAATCAAACAGAATTATATAAAAATAATTCTTTTGATAAAAAAGTCCTGAAAACGCTCTCACTTCAAAAAGTTTGGCCACAATATGTAAAAGTAGTAAGAAGATTTGGAAGACCACATCATCAAGTAAGCTGGGGTAAATTTTTCAAGCACCCATTGAAGAAAATGAAATGACAGTATGCTATAATAAAGAGTGAGGAAGGTAATTTTCATGAAAGAGATATTGTTGAGACTATATAGAATCCTTAGAGCTAATTTCTGGCACTGGTATTACGCTAGAAAAAAGAGGGAGCCTTTGAGTGTTCCGTTCAATTTTACAGCAGCAGCGGAGCAAATTTCTGGTGTCAACGAGGTGACTCTAGGGATGAGACCTATCAAGATGCTGGGGGATGCTCAGATGATGGCAGCAGGAGCAGGCGTATACAATGAGACAACGGGCAATTTCAATTTTACAGCAGCAGCGGAGCAGGCGTATACAATGAGACAACGGGCAATTTCAA
>Ga0255047_10000497_pt1 | contig 32409 bp, 31 predicted proteins | sample JV7_2_1_MG_FD_183640 | JGI IMG/M metagenome (GOLD analysis project Ga0255047, IMG submission 183640) | Seawater microbial communities from Jervis Inlet, British Columbia, Canada - JV7_2_1 | ecosystem: Environmental > Aquatic > Marine > Inlet | place: Canada: British Columbia | collected 2016-10-06
AGGTCTGGATGGCGATCCGGGGCAGCCTGCGACGTGTGCTCGAAACGGTTTCCGTCGCCGATCTCGTGTCGGGCGACCTGCCGTCGAGCGTGCTCGAATTGTCGGCCGAGTACCAAGCCGCGACGGAGGCTCGATTTGGTCGTTGAACGTGAGCAACAGGCGGCTCTCGAGGCCGTACGGGCTGCGTCCGATCTGTGTGTCGCGGCTCAAGGCCGGCTCGCCACCGGTGACACCCTTACCAAGGGCGATGACAGCCCGGTGACCGTCGCCGACTTCGCTGCTCAGGCGGTGGTTTGCGCGACGCTCACCGAGCGGCTCGGGACGATCGATCTGGTTGGCGAGGAGGACTCATCCGATCTCCGCCACCGCACCGAGTTGCGTGATGGTGTGGTCGACTTGGTGCGCTCTCAGCGACGGGACCAATCGAGCGCAGAAACTGTGCTCGATTGGATCTCTGTCGGCGACAGCGACGGTTCGAGTGATCGGTATTGGACGCTCGACCCGATCGACGGAACGAAGGGCTTCATGCGCGGCGATCAGTATGCGATCGCGCTGGCACTGATCGAGCACGGCGAGGTGGTGCTCGGCGTGTTGGGTTGCCCGAATCTGTCCAATTCGGACGGAACCACTGGAGCGGTCTTCGTCGCTGCCGATGGGCGTTGCGAGGTGCACTACCAGGGCGCCGATCGTCCGACACCGGCGCGCGTTGCAACCCCCGCGTCGCTGGCCGAGGCGCGGGTCTGCGAGTCGGTCGAATCGGGTCACTCGAATCACGATCACTCGGCTCGGATCACCGAGCGGCTGGGGATTCTGACCGAGCCGTATCGAATCGACAGCCAGTGCAAGTACGGCGCGGTAGGGCGCGGTGATGCTTCCATGTACCTGCGTCTGCCGACACGTGCCGATTACCGCGAGAAGATCTGGGACCACGCTGCCGGCAAGTTCGTGGTCGAACAGGCCGGCGGTCGAGTGACCGATGTGGACGGCCGGCCGCTCGACTTCTCGCACGGCCGACTGCTCGAGCACAACCGTGGCGTCGTTGCCACCGACGGGCGATTCCATGACGAAATCCTCGCCGCTGTGCAGTACGTGCTGGTTCACCCTTGAATCGCCCAGATCGGTGTGCAGCAGCGATTTGTGCACCTTGTGTCGGACACAACCGGCGACCCGCGGCTTCTACCCGTGGATTCTAGATCTCGAGACCCTTGGCGGCGACTGGGGTCATCATGATGATCTCGGGGCGGGCGCTGAGAAGGCCGGCGAAGGCACCCATCGCGGCGCGCATCGCGTCACCCTTGCCGTGCACGGCCTTGGCCTCGTCATCGCGGTAGAGCTCGAAGAAGTAGAACACGCCGGGCTCGTCGTCGGCGGCGTGGACGCTGTACACCTCGAGCCCATCTTCTTCCTCGGCGGCGGCGATCAGGTTGGTGAGCACATCCTCGAGTTCGCTCGACTTGCCCTCGGTGGCGGTCAACTTGGCAATCAATGAGATCTTCGACATGCGCTCAAGGTAGTCGCGGTCAGACTCGTCTATGAATCGTGGGCGGGCATCTCGAAGATGGTGAGACGCACAAGATCGCTGACCGCCGTCGCGATCCGCGTGTGTCCATCCCGATCGAGGTGCAATCCATCTGAACTAGTCGGATCACCCTGAAGATCCGTGCCGCGGAATTCGTCGTAGTAGCGGGGTTCGCCGTTGTTGGTCCGATCTTCGAGCAGGGGCGAAACCGAATAGTCGGGCGGGGTCACGGCCTGGCGCGCGATCACCGAGTTGAACTCCGCGATATCAAGGTTGAGGGTGGTCTGATTTTCGATTCCAAAGGCGGGGAACGGTACGCTCGAGAGCGGGTTCATGGGGAGCACGATGACCTGTTTGAGGCCGAGTGAATCGAGAACGCCGAGCACCTCGTGGAGCGCTGCGACCGCTGCATCCACGTCGCCACCGTTGAACTGTAGGTCGATGACGCTCGGCGCAACGATCACGACCGTCATGTCGAGAAGCACCTCATCGAACCCTTTGAATACCTCGGGAATATGAGTGACCATCCGGAGATGACTTTCGGTACCCCACTTGTTGGCGGTGGCCATCGTCGCGCCGGGCATCGATTCGTTCTGAACCGTCAGGTTTGTAAATCCTGGGTCGAGAACGAGGATCGCCTCCATCAGATCGGGCCACGCGCGACCGTCGTTGTCGTCCGTGGCCCCAGCCTCGCCATCGACCGAATTGCCCAGGACGATGATATTGAGGTCCGACAGGTCCGTGAGGTGGGACTCGGTGGAGTCGTGCGTTGGTGCTTCATCGATTGTGCCGACGGCGTCGGCCACACTCGCAACGCCCGACGTCACGGCTGTCGTGGGATCGATCGACTGCGGCGCCGAAGTCCCCGTTGGAATCGGGGCCGGTGTTTCGGCTGCGGCCTCATCGCCAGACGAGCCGGACGGTCGAGTATCCGACACGTCCGAGTCGGCTGGATCAGGGCCATCGGCGGCCCCACATCCTGAAATAGAGATCAACAAGGCCGACACGATGATCGGAACTCGCGGTGAGCGTGGCCGATTCATGAAGCCTGCGCTTTGATCAGCACTCCGGCCGGCTTCGTGCTCGGCTCGATACCGGTACCGACGACGTCACCTCGGTGTTCTCCCCGCTCGATCTGATGGGGCCCGAAGAGCCCGGCCCTGACGTGCCTGGCCCTGACCTGATGGGGCTCGACGTGATGGGTTGCCGGCGGTGACCACGATGCTGACGCCGACCACGATCAGCGCGCCGCCGATCAATTCGACCCCCCCGAGCACCTCGTCGCGGATCAGCCATCCGAAGAAAACGCCGAACAACGGAATCATGTACGCGGTCGAGGCAGCCTGCGTGGGTGTTGCTCTCCGAACGACGGTTGCAATCAAGGTGAACGTCACGGCCATCGCGGGGATGCCGGCGTAGAGGACTGGTATCAACAGCCCGAGCGACCAGTCGGTGTCGCCGACCCCCTCGACGATCAGCGCGAACGGCAGCAGCACCGCTGACGACATCATGAGTTGCACTCCGACCAGCATGATCGGGGTCACGGCGCTGAAGTCCTTCCACTTCATGAACACCGTGCCGAACGCCCAGGCCAGGGCAGACGAGAACAGCGCAATTACTCCGAGTAGCCGAGCATCGCCGTCGAGTGCCGGCGAAGCGAGCACCGCCGTGCCGACGAACCCGACGACCAGACCCAACCCGCCGAGTCGGCCGATCGTGGTGCGCAGCATGAACACGGACAGGCAGGCCGTGAACAGCGGCATCGTGCTGGACATCAGGGAGCCGAACCCGGCGGGCACGCGGTTGACCCCGAACACCAGCAACCCGCTCGACAACGTCGTGATGCTGAGGCTGACTACAAGGATCCGACCCAGGACCGCCCTGTCGGTGGGGAAGCGCTCGCCCCGCAAGAACGCCAAGGCCAGCAGAAAGCTGCCGCCGAGGATCGTTCTCATCGACGCCAGCATGAACGGCCCGGTGTGGTCGAGGGCGTACTTGAGCGCCGTGAAGTTGCCGCCGATCAGCATCGCCACCAGCACCACGGCCGCCAGCACCAGCGCAGGCGTGACCGCCTCGCCGTCACCTGGCGGACTCAGCGATCGATCACTGTCCTGAGTCTGCACATTCCTCCAATCCAATTCCAGTCGGCAATCCAGTTCCAGTCGGCAATCCAGTTCCAGTCGGCAATCCAGTTCCAGTCGGCAATCCAGTTCCAGTTCGGCATTCCAGTTCCAGTCCGGCGGTCCGGGTCTGGTGCGGCGCTCCGGGTCTGGTGCGGCGGTCCGGGTCTGGTGCGGTCGCCCGGGTCCGGTGTGGCCGCCCGAGTCCAGTGTGGCCGCGCAAGGTCGACCATGGCTTTACCGGACACCTTGCGACGTCAGTATCGGGCGGCGATCGGCACGATCCGGAGGTCGCCGCGTCGTCGTCGAAGTTCATCGATCAGTTCTTCGACCAGCGCCGCATTGCCGGCGTCGACCTTGTTGATCGCCACCGCGAGCTCGGCCCCGGCAGGAACCGCTTTGGCCGCCCCACGTTCGTGCAGGATCACCGTCGCCGCCATCGAGGGTTCGAGCCGCACGTCGGCCCGGCATCCGACCAGCGCTGCCACTCGCAGCGGTCGATGGCACTGGTCGGCGATCACGCGGCCGAGTGCATCGGCGCCGATCACGCTGATCACGATCGTCGCCGAAGTCGGAACGATCGGCTCGTAGTGGGCGGGTGCCTTGAACGGCCGTCGTCGCGATCCGTCGGCCTCGATGATGACGTGGTCGACGTGCTCGAACCACGCATCACACCTGCCGGGCTCGACGCCGATCGCCTTGTGACCATCGAGGCTCGCCCACACCATCACGGGTTCGCGTGCCGACGCTTCGATGATCTCGTCGTCGGAGCTTGCGACCAAGACCCGTCGGCCGTGATGCTGGTCGGCGCCCATCTTGGTGGTGCAGGTGAGCACCACCGATCCGGTCACCTGTCCGCTGAGCGCGTGCTGCAGCGTCGACTTGCCGCCGCCCCCGACCAGCGCGATGTGCGAACGCTCGACGACACCGAACGCCTCGGCGACGCCGGCCAACGGGATCGGTGTCAGCGGGACCGGCGCCACCACGAGATCACCGCCTCGACCACGCCTCCGCCGATCGCCAGCGCCTTGTCGGAAATCTCATGGCAGGCCGACACGTCGAGCCGCGGATCGATGTCGCCGATCTTCAGACCGGACGTCACGTCGCTGCCATCTGCGATCAGTCCGCGTACCACTCCCGCAAATGGTGCGAACACCGGAACTTCGCCGACCGTGCCGAGCAACTCGTGATCGTCGACAAGGTCACCGATCGCCCTCACCCATCGGACGTGGCCTTCGGCCTGCGCTCTCACAACCCGCTCGGCGCCGCGGCCACCCACGATTCCAGGGGTGCCGGTGTCGGGTTCGGCCGATCCGGCCCAGAGCACGCGACCGAGGCGTGGCCCTCTCATCGATTCCACGGTTGCGTGGCAGTCGACGCCGGCGGTGAAACCTGGGCCGAGCCCGATCACGAGCGGTGCGTCGTCGATCGAGGTGTCGATGTTGCGTTTGGCAAGACGGGCATCGACCACCACGTCGACGACGAAGGGGAAACTGGGCAGCTCTGGCGACACTACGACGCCCACGACCTTGCCGTCGCTCGAGAGAGCGAGTTCGGCAGCCTCGGACGCCGTCGGTGCCAGCTTGCCGACCATGCCCTCGATGTCGGCCGTGCCCTCGTTGACCGCCGTCGAGAGCGCCACCGTGCGCCGCACCGTGAGCGGGTTCGGCAACTCGGTTACGACGACGGCAACGCCGGCGCGGGTCAGACGCCAGGCAACGCCGGTGGCGAGGTCACCGCCGCCCCGAATGACACACAGGCGATCAACCAAGGAGTTGGGAGTTGTGCCTGGCACAAGTCCCAACTCGCTAGGCACGGACCGCCGTGATCACTCGACCGATCGTCTCGTGCCCTCGACCTACCACCCGCTCGTAATGCTCCGGGTCGGTGGCACCCTCGGTGGCGACAACCAGCACGGTGGCCTCGGAAATATCGGTCTGCGAGCGGAAGTCCTCGTCGCCGATCAGTGCCTCGAATCCGGCCAGCCCGGCCGCCCCGGTTTCGCCGGCGACGATGCCGACGGCCGCCAGATCGCGCATTGCCTGGCAGGCAGCCTCGTCGTCGACCGAGGCGAACCAGTCGATCCCCTTCGACAATCGTGGCCATGCCGTCAGCGACGGCATCCCGCAGTTCAATCCGACCATGATCGAGTCGTGCGGTCCCGGGACCGAGGTGATCTCGCCGGCGATCGCAGACGCCTGCACACAGTTCGCATCGAGCGGCTCGACCCCGACCAGAACGGCCTTGCCGGCGTGAGCGCGGTAGTGGCTCACGCCGGCTGCCATGAAGGCACCGACGCCGACCGGGATCACGACGATCTCGGGGTGCTGTAGGCCGCTCGCATCGATCGCGTCGTCGATTTCCTGGAAGATCGTCGAGTATCCCTCGATCACTCGCGCCGGGGTGGTCTGATACCCCTCCCACGACGTGTCGCTCACGACCAGGCAAGCGTCGCCGGCCTCCTGGGCTGATCTGGCGACCGCCTCGTCGTATGTGCCGTCGACGACCGTGACGACGGCGCCTTCGCTGCGGATCGCCTGAATACGCGCTTCGACCATTCCGCTCGGAACGAATATCTGGCACGAGAAGCCGAGCAGGCGGGCCATGAACGCCACGGCGCGTCCGTGATTGCCGTCGGTCGCCGCTGCGAGCTTGAAAGGCCTGAGATGCTCAAGGCCGGCTGCCAGCTCATTGATGTTGTGCCATGGCTCGGGTTCGTAACCGATGTGCTCACAAATCGCCCGGTAGGTCGCCCATGACGCACCGAGGATCTTGAACGACGGCAAACCCATCCGGCGCGTTTCGGCCTTGACGAGTAACCGCCCGACACCCAGCTGCGCAGCCAGTTCGGGCACGTCGAACAGCATCGTCGGCGAATAGGCAGGCATTCGGGCGTGAAAGGCGGTGATGTTCGGGTCGATCGGCTCGATCTCGACCGTCGACCGCAGCGGATTGGATGTGATCCGCGCAGTCCTGACCGCGCTCATCTCGGGGCTCAACTCGTGCTCATCTCGGGGCTCATCTCGGGGCTCACCACGGCTGCCACTCGGTTGTCATCACGGTTTCCAGTCGGCGAAGGTGTCGATCATGTAGCGGACGTCCGGGCCGAGCGGGTACAGGATCGGGCAGGTGCAGCCGTTGGCCATGTACTCGCCGACCTTGGCGCGCACCTCGTCGGGGGTGCCCGCGGCGCAGATCATCTGCACGATCTCGTCGGGTACAAGCTTCGAGGCCTCGACGACCTGGTCGTGAGTAGCCGGCCACGTGAGCACATTACCGACCTCGTCGAGCAGTGACTGCGGCACGCCGCTGGCCTTCATGATGTGTGGCTGCTGGCCGAGGTACTGCGTGACCAACAGTCGTGCGCCGTCGAGTGCGGCCTGACGGTCTTCGTCGACCGAGCACACCACGAGCTGGGGACGATCGAGGTCATCGACCGAGCGGCCGGCCCGCTCGGCGCCGATCCGGAGGTGCTCCATCGCCTCGTCGTTGTACGAGGGCGACACAAGATAGTTGAGCACGACACCGTCGCCGATCTCGCCGGTCAGTTCCATCATCTTCATGCCGGTCGCCCCGATGTAGATCGGGACGTCCTTCGGGCGCCGCTCTTGATGCACGTAGTCGAGCTCGACGCCGTCGAGATGAACAAATTCTCCGTTCATCGTGACGGTTTCGTTGTTCAGCAGGGCGCGCACAGCTGTGACGATCTCGCGCATCGCCAACAGCGGCCGCCGACGATTGACGCCGACTTTCGTTGCCAATGGTTCCCACCATGCACCGAGCCCGCAGATCATGCGGCCCGGTGCGAGATCGTCGAGCGTCGAGAACAACGATGCCAACCGCGCCGGGTTGCGCGTCCAGATGTCGATCACACCCGATCCGATCTTGATCGTGTTGGTGGTGGCACCGAAGGCGGCCATCGGAACAGCGGCCTCGCGGACGAGACGTGAGTCGGCTTGCCAGACCGCCTCGAAACCCTTCGACTCGGCGTATTGGGTGTGCGAGATCGCCTCACCGATCGGGTGTGCGTCCTGCAGGTAGATCGCCAGCCTTGTCATGTGATTCCTCCTGGTATTCGCGCTGTTGTCCATGCCATCGGCGGCGCAGCGGTGTGTTAGAGAGCTTCGATTCTGCTGAACAGTCGGGTTGCGGCCTCAGCGGCCTTGGCGCGGATCTCGGCGGCATCGACGCGTGTCGGGTGGCCGTTGTCCCACATCGTCTCGCCGTCGACTTCGACCTTGGTCGGGTTGACGCCGGTGGTGAAGGCCAGTCGCCACGGATCGATCGGTTCGTACGACCAGGTGACCCGATCGCCGCGCGCCTCGGGAAACACGTCGTGATTTGTCTTCAGCATCGTCCACGCCGTGTCGGGTGTCTGTGTGACGTCGTGCTCGCGCAGGCGCACGTAGGCGACCCGGAACTCGTCGAGCATGTCGGCCCCGATGCCGTCGGTGCCGAGCCCGACCGGATTTGCGAAACGGGTCGGGTTGGCGTATCCGACGGCGTTGTTCATGTTCGAGCGCGGGTTGTGGATGATCGTGCCCTGCAGGCCGTGATCGTCGGCGAGATGTACACCGTGGATGATCATCCAATCGGGTGTGGTGAGGTGGCGAATGCGATCGGCGGCACCGGCGTCGGCTTGCCCTTCGGCGACATGGATGTGCACACCCACCCCGTGACGGGCAGCCAGATCCGCAGCTGCTTCGAGTGTGTCATCGGCACAGGTGAAGGCGGCGTGCACGCCGACCATGCCATGCCCGCCTTCGCCCAGGAAGCGGTCGTTCTCTGCCAGCCCGCGCAGCGCCCCGTCGGGGCCATGACGGTCGGTGACGCCATACGCGCAACTGACCCGTACGCCGACCTCGGCGCAGGCCTGAGCGATCAGCGACAGCGAGCCTTCGATCGCATTCGGTGACTCGTGGTGATCGATGATCGCAGTGCAGCCGCGCTCGAGCGCCTCGAGTGCGCCCAGCTTGGCCGACCAATAGATCGTGTCGGCATCGAGCGCACGATCGAGCCGCCACCACAACAACTCGAGGATCTCGAGCAACCCGGTTGGTGTGCGCGGTAATGCCGGCATCCCGCGCGCCAACGCCGAGTAGAGGTGGTGATGTGCACACACCAGCCCCTCGGTCTGCGATGGCTCGAGCGAGGTACCCAGCGCCGGCAGGTTGCTCACAGCAACTCCGGGGGAGAGATCGAGCCTTTGCGTTCGGTGATCAGGCCGTACACCTCGGGGCGACGGTAGCGAGCGAAGTCGAACAGGGTGTCCTTGTAGCGCTTGCAAAGATCGAGGTCGCAACGGGCGCTGATCAGCACGTCACCGCTGGTGACGGCCTGGGCGACGATCTGGCCCGATGGGGCGATGATCGCGCTCTGCGACAACGACTCGACCCCTTCCTCGATGCCGCCCTTGGCTACGCCGACCACCCACGCACCGTTCTGGTAGGCGCCGGCCTGCATTACGAGATGGTTGTGAAAGCCCTGCAGTGCATTCTGGTCGGGGTCGGGTGCGTAGTACATCGGCGTGTTGTAGCCGATCAGGATCAGCTCGGCGCCCTGCAGGCCCATCACCCGGTAGGTCTCGGGCCAGCGCCGGTCGTTGCACAGCGCCATGCCGACCACGCCGTCGTAAGCCCGCCACACTGAGAACCCTTCGGGTGACTCTTGGAAATAGCGTCGCTCGAGATGCTGGAACGGGCGCCATGGCTCGTTGTTTTCATGGCCGGGGATGTGGGCCTTGCGGTATTTGCCGACGATCGACCCGTCGCGCTCGACGAGCACATATGTGTTGAACCGTTGGCCGTCGGGTGTCAGCTCGGCGTAGCCGAGGCAGAAGCCGATCTTCAACCGGGCTGCGGCGTCGAACAACCGTCGCGTGACGGGGCTCGGCAGCTCGGTTTCGAAGAAGTGATCGTGGCCGCTGATCTCATCGGTGTACCAACGCGGGAAGAACGTGGTCAGCGCCAGCTCGGGGAAGACGACCAGGTCGCAGTGCCGGTCGGCACCTTGCTCGAGTAGCGCGATCAGCCGATCGACCACCGAGTTGCGGTCCTCGTCGAGGCCGATCGGGCCGAGCTGCCCGGCGCCGATGGTGACGATCCGGGTCATATGATGCGGCCGATCGGTCGCTGAGTGGGCCCGGTGTTGGCGGGCGCCGGAGGAGGGAGCAGCGCAGGGGCCATCGTCCACATGTTAGGTGCATTTTGAACATTTTGTAAATGCATCACAGGGGTCTCGAGGTCGATCCCGACCGACCGCCGTTGCTCGGCTCGCAGCAGGGTCATTGCGGTTGCTACGGGCCGAGCGTCTCGGCCAAGGTCGCTGCGACACGATCGGGGGTGAGCGGAAGCGAGTCGAACCAAACGCCGGTGGCGTCGTGCACGGCCGCCACGACTGCGGGGGCGTAGGTCATCATCGGCATCTCCGCCATGCCGCGAGCACCCCACGGACCGTTCGGATCGGCCAGTTCGAGCACGACGCTGTCGATCCGGGTCGGGACATCACCGATGCCGGGGATCAGATAGGTGCTCAAGCGCGGGTTGAGGACCTTCCCGTTCTCGACCTGCAAATGCTCGCTGAGGGTGTAGCCGTGGGCCTGTACGACGGCACCCTCGATCTGGCCGACGACATTCGACGGGTTGATCGCCCGCCCGACGTCGTGCGTGCTCACTACGCGATCGATCACGATGTGGCCGGTCTTGCGATCGACCGTGAGTTCGACCGCCTGGGCCACATAGCCGTAGCTGAAGTTGGGGGCACCGGCGCCGGTCTCGGGATCGAGTGTTTCCGTCGGGGGAGGCACGTAGCGGAAGTGGCCGGTCGCCGGCCGGTCGCCTGCGCGCCATGCCTTGTCGGCCTCCTCGGCGGCGCCGAGGATCGAGTTGCCCGACATGAACGTCAGGCGCGACGCCGACGCCGAACCGGAATCGCCCGACGATGACGTGTCGGAGAACCCGCCCTTCATGTTCTCGAACGCAACACCGGTCGCTTCGGCGGCCATCTGCAGGAACGCTGTGTGAGCGCCCTGGCCGACATCGGCGCCGGCGTGGAACAGTTCGCCCCGCTCGGGAGCTTCCGAGTCGGGTTCGCCGTGCAGCACGATCGTCGCCTCGCAGCGTTCGGGGAATCCGAACGAGAAGCCGACATTCTTGAACGAGCAGGCGAAACCGCGGCCGCGCAGCAGGTCGCCCTCGACCGGTGGCAGCGAGGCGAATGACGAGAGCGGCTCCGCAGGCTTGAGCGGTTGGTCGAACTGCGAATCCGTGGCGCAACGCTCGATCACCTGCGGCATCGTGACGCCGGTCGGCATAACGGTCTGGGTGATCCCGATGCTGCCGTCGCGAACGGCGTTGCGTCGGCGAATCTCGATCGGGTCGATGCCCAGCGCCTCGGCCAGTCGGTTCATTTGCGACTCGGCGGCGAATGCCGCCTGGGGCCCACCGAATCCGCGGAACGCGCCGCCCGGCACAGCGTTGGTGTACACGGCGTGGCTGTCGACGCGGGCGTTCGGCACCTCGTACGGCCCGGCCTGTCCGAGATGGCAGTTTCCGAGCACCTTGTTGGTGGTGTAGTTGTAGGCGCCGGCGTCCAGCCATGCCTCGCTCTGAACGGCCACCAACCTGCCGTTGGCATCGGCGCCCCACTTGGCGTGAATCCGTCCGCGGTGACGTTTGTGGTGGCCGACGATCGACTCTTCGCGCGACCAGCAACTGGCGATCGATCGGTGCTCGCCGCGCTCGGCCAGCCGCATCGCTGCCAGGGCCAGCACGATCTGCAGCGACATGTCCTCGCGCCCGCCGAACGCACCGCCGATCGCTGGATAGATCACTCTGACCCGATCCGCCGGCAGGTCGAGAGCGTGGGCGATCTGCTCTTGGTCTTCGTGAACCCACTGACCGGCGACCTCCACCGTGACGCGGCCCGCTTCGTCGACGTAGCTGACGGCCGCCTCGGGCTGGAGGTAGGCGTGCTCCTGGTACGGCAGCTGATAGGTGGCTTCGACGATCACAGCGGCGTCCGCCCAGGCATCGTCGATCGAACCCTTGCGGATCTTGTAGGTGTGGTAGATGTTGCTGTCGAGGCCGAGCTCGGGATGAACGAGCGAGGCGTCCGGTGCCAGCGCCTGGTCGATGTCGGCCACGATCGGGAGCTGCTCCCAATCGGCCTCGATCGCTGATGCCGCAGCGGTCGCTTGCTCGACCGTCGCTGCCACGATCAGGGCCAAGTGGTCGGCTTCCCATCGGCTGATATCGCTGTCGAGCTCGGTGCGACCGGTGTCTTCGATCGACACGAACACCGGCTGATCGAACTCCGTCAGGCCATATTCGTTGACCGGCACGTCGCGGCCGGAGAACACGGCGACGACGCCGGGCATCTGTTCGGCCTTCGACACGTCGAGGTGTAGCAGTCGAGCGTGTGGCTGGTCGGTGAACACCACCCTGGCGACGAGAGCATCGCCGGGTGCGCGGTCGCCGGGGTACTGCGCCTCGCCGGTGACCTTGGCGTGGGCGTCGACCCGTGGTGGCGACGATCCGACGCTCATGACGGCGGGCCGGCGTCGGTCTCGGCGTTTGCCTCGGCGACGTGCTCGATCGCTCGTTCGATCGCCCCATAACCGGTGCAGCGGCAAAGGTTGCCGGCCAGGCCGAGTTGCAACTGCCGCCGTGTCGGGGTCGGGTGCTCGTCGAGCAGTTTGGCGGACGACATCAGCAGGCCGGGGGTGCAGAAGCCGCACTGCACAGCACCGTGTTCGACGAAGGCGGCTTGGATCGGGGCCAAGCGGCCGTCGTTGGCGAGCCCTTCGATGGTCACGACCTCGCTTCCGGCGGCGCGGGCGGCCGGCACGAGGCAGCTCATCACGGCCGCGCCGTCGAGGTGGACCGTGCAGGCGCCGCACTCGCCCTCGGCGCAGCCCTCCTTGACACCGGTCAGTCCGGCCTGGTCGCGCAGCCAGTCGAGCAAGGTGACACCGGCCGCGCCGGCGGCGCTTACGACCTCGCCGTTCACGGTCGTGGTGATTGTGGTGGCCGGATCGAGATCGACAATTTGGGCGACCCTGGTGGGGTCTGTCGAGGCCGAGCTAGGGCTGCGCAGCAGTGGTGCGTCGACGGGCCATTGCGATGCTTGTTGATCGACGGCGAGAGTTCGAAATGCCCTTTCGACCATCGTGGCGACCAGCGAGGAGCGGTACTCGGCCGTCGCCCGCACGTCGTCGATCGGCGTCGCAGTGTCGACGGCGGCTGCAACCGCGTCGGCAATAGCGGCGTCGTCGAGGCGGCGTCCGCGCAATAACGCGCCGAGCCCCGGCACCGGTACAACGGTGGGGGCAACGCTGCCTAGCGTGAGCACGGCGTCGGTGATGAGCTGGTCATCGTCGGAGTGGTCGAGCGCGACGATCGCTGTGAGGTGCACGACCGAGATCGCCTGGGCGCGGCGCAGGCCGGCCTTGACGAAGACACCCCGTTGTGAGCTGTTGAGGGCCCGAACGGACAAGCCGATCACCAGTTCGTGAGGTGCCAACACCGTGGTGCGGAAGCCGGTGATGAACTCGGCGATCGGCACCGTGCGCCGCCCGGTCGAAGAGGCGATGTGTACGTCGGCGCCGAGTGCCAGCAGGGCCGAGATCGTGTCGTTGGCCGGGCTTGCGGTGATCACGTTGCCGGCGACGGTGGCCCGATTGCGGAGCTGCGGCGAGCCGAGTTCCAGCGATGCCTGGGCGAGTGGCAGCACGAACTGGCGGCACGCCTCGCTCTCGACGATCTGGCTGTGGGTGACGAGCGCACCGAGGTGGACCCAACCCTGATCGACTGTGATCGTGTCGAGTCCGTCGATCCGACCGAGGTCGACCAGCAGACCGACTTCGGCGTGTGCCCCGCGGTCGAGTTCGACCAGCAGATCGGTGCCGCCGGCGATCGCTCGCGCCCGTTCGCCGTATTCGGTGAAGAGCTCGACGGCGTGGTCGAGCGTGAGCGGCGAGACGTAGCGCGGTACCCGTGTTGGTGCCCGTTGCACATGATGGAGTTGCATCAGCGTTCGTCCCGGTCATATGGCACTCCGAGCGCGCTCGGGGCACCGACTCGGAGTCGAAGATCGCGGCTGCCCCACACAACCAGCACGCCGATCGTGAGCAGATACGGAAGCATGCTGAGGAACTCGGCCGGGATGTCTGGAGCCCAATCCTCGCCCTGCAGCCAGAAGTTGGCGCGTCGGGCGAAGCCGAACAGGAACGCCCCGAGCAGCACCCGCAGCGGACGCCATGATGCGAACACCACCAACGCCAGGGCGATCCAGCCGATCCCGGCGGTCGTGCCGTCCTGACTCCACGATGGCACCTGACCGAGCACGAGATAGGCGCCGGCCATGCCGGCCAGCAGTCCGCCCAACATGACGTGCACGTACCGGGTGGCGGCGACGGCGACACCCATCGTGTCGGCCGTACCGGGAGATTCGCCGACGGCTCGCAGTGCCAAACCGGCCTTGGTGCGGTTGAGATAGAGCGTGATCCCGATCGCGATCCCGATCGTGGCGTAGACCATCGGATCCTGGTCGAACAACAGTGGCCCAAGAACGGGGATGTCGGCCAGCGGGCCCAACTCGATCGGGGTGAAGTCGGTATCGAGGGGCTTGCCCTCGATCGACTTGCCGATGAACGTCGACAGGCCCGTGCCGAAAATCACCAGCGCCAGACCGGAGACGATCTGGTTGGCGCGCAATGTGACCGTCAAGAAGGCGTGGATAGAGGAGAACAGCGCTCCGGCGATGCTGCCGACCAACAGCGCTAGCCACAGCGAACCTGAGGAATCGCCGACCTGGAAAGCCACGACCGCGCCGATCAGCATCATGCCTTCGACGCCGAGGTTGAGCACACCTGATTTCTCGGCCAACAATTCCCCGAGCGCTGCGAGTGCGATAGGAACTGCTGCGCCGACCGCGGCGGCGAGCGTGAGGATGAAGGCGGTGTCGTTCATGCCGGCAACGCCTGGTTGATTCGGGTGATCCGCAATCGATGGTGCGAGAAGATCTCGCCACCGATCGCGAACAGCAGGATCGCCCCCTGCAGCATCAGGCTGACCTCGACAGGGATGCGGTCGCCGGGAAGGCCTTGGAGGGCGACACCGGCGTTGCGCAGGCCGCCCAGGAAGGTCGCGACAAGGATGATCGCGAACGGGTTGTAGCGGGCCAGCGCGGCCACGACGATGCCGGTGAAGCCGAGCCCCAACTCGAGTCCGTTGGGGTCGAGGGCGTAGGCCCTGCCGGCCACCTCCGTGGCGCCCGCCAGCCCGCCCAAAGCGCCCGAGATCAGCAATGCCAGGATCACGGTTCGCCTGACCGGAATTCCCGAGTAGCGGGCGGCGGCATCGGATGATCCGACGACGTTCATGTCGTAGCCGAGAGAGGTGAAGCGGATCATGGCCCACACCACGAGGGCGATCGCGACCGCCACGACGATGCCCCAATGCAGGCGCGTGTCACCCCACAACTCGAACCGCGCCTCGGGGCTGATCTTCTTGCCCTGCGGGAAGTTCGTGCTTTCGGGATCGCGCCAATACGAGTTGGAGCCGAAGATCAGGTATCGCATAAGAAACAGTGCGATGAACGTGAGCATCAGCGTGGTGATGATCTCGCTTGTGCCGAAGTAGGCCTTGAAGATGGCCGCCGGCGCCGCCCACAGTGCCCCCCCGATCGCGCCGGCGATCAGGATCACGCCGACCCCGAGCAGCGTCGGTAAGCCGTCCGAGATCGCCAAGCCGGCCCATGATCCGAAGATCGCCCCGAGATAGAGCTGGCCCTCGGCGCCGATGTTGAAGATGTTCATGCGGAATACGACAGCTGCGGCCAATCCGGTCAGGATCAACGGGACTGCGATCGTGAGGCTGTCGGTGATGCCGAACTTGCTGGTGAAACTGGCCTTGAACAGCTCTCGATAGACCGTGATCGGGTCGAAGCCCTTGATCAACAAGAAGATCGCCCCGGCGGCGAAGGCAGCCAGGATCGAGAGCAGCGGGGTCAGCACGGACTGCCACCAGTGGCGTTCGAGGCGGCGTTCGAGTCCGAATCGGATCATGCGGTTTCCTCGTCGCCGACGCCTGCCATCGCAAGACCGATCGATTCGAAGGACAGTTGATCGGTAGCACCCTCGAGCGCAATCCGGCCACGGTAGAGAACCGCCACCCGGTCGCTCAGGCTGAGGACCTCTTCGAGGTCCTCGCTGATGATCAGCACCGCCGCGCCACGATCGCGAGCCTCGTGAAGCAGGCCCCGCACGAACTCGGCGGCACCGATGTCGAGGCCGCGAGTCGGGCTGGAAACGATGATCGCCTTCGGTCCGCCGGGCTCGCCGAGGCCGGCCAACTCGCGTGCCAAAAGCACCTTTTGGGAGTTGCCACCCGACAGGTTTCGAGCTTCGGCCTCGGCGCCGGGCGTCTTGATCTCGTAGGCATCGATCGCGGCGGCGATCTCGGCTGACGCCGATCGACGATCGACGAAGAAACCACGCTTGCGCGTGAGCAACATGTTGTCGGTCAAGCTGAGGTTGGGCACCAGGCCGGTTCCGAGGCGATCCTCCGGCACGAACGACAGTCCGGCATTGCGGGCTGCCCGTGGGCCCTTGCTCGTGACGTCCTTACCTCCGATCACGACGTGACCGCTGCTTGGCTTGATCATCCCCGCCAGGGCACGGGCGAGCGGCCGTTGACCATTGCCGGCTACCCCTGCAACGCCCACGATCTCACCGTGGTGAACCTCGATGTCGACATCGTCGACCACGGTCTGCTCTCCGTCGTGGACCGTAAGCCCGGAGGCACTCAGCACAACATCGGAGGAGATACTGCTGCCGCGCCTTGTCGCGATGTCGACCGGGCGACCGACCATCAGTTCGGCCAGATGGCGTTGGTTGGTTTCGCTGGTGGCGACCTCGCCGGTCACTGCGCCCGAGCGCATCACGGTGACACGATCGCTGATCGCCATCACCTCGCCCAGTTTGTGGCTAATGAACACGATCGCCTTGCCTTCGGCGGTCATCGCGCGCACAGTGACGAAAAGCGCCTCGACCTCTGGCGGCGTGAGCACGGCGGTCGGCTCGTCAAGCAACAGCACGTCGGCACCGCGGTAGAGCATCTTGACGATCTCGACCCGTTGCCGTTGACCAACGGTGAGATTGGAGATCAGGGCGCGAGGATCGATCGGCAACCCGAACCGATCTCCGATCTCGGCGACTCGCTGTTCGATCTCGCGGTAGTCGAGAACTCGTGCTTGGTCGGGATCGCCGAGCACGACATTCTCGGCGACGGTGAATCGGTCGACCAGCCGAAAGTGCTGGTGCACCATCCCGATCCCATGTGCGAGGCCGTCGCGTGGGCTGCGCAGCCGGACGGGTCGGCCGGCTCGCTCGATGTGTCCCTCGTCGGGCCGGTAGAGGCCGCACAACATCGCTGCCAGGGTGCTTTTTCCCGCGCCATTCTCGCCGAGAATCGTGTGAACCTCGCCGGGCCACACGCAAAAGTCGACGGCATCGGTGGCGAGTACGCCAGGGAACCGTTTCGTGACGGTCGCGGCAGCGATCGCTGCCGGCTGGTCCGGGCTTGCGCCCGGACCAGCCTCGACGGCGGACTCCATATCAGCCGCTGGCGCTACCGATGACGCCGGCGACGAAGTAATCCATGCCGAGCAACGTTCCCAGATCGGGAACTTCGCCGGCGGCGGCCTTCTCGTTGCCGTCCTGGTCGCTGATCGGGCCGCTGAACGGGGCAAATGCGCCGGAGATGATCTCGGCCTGCTTGGCGGCGATCTGATCGCGCACGTCTTGAGAAACCAGATCGGAGACGTCGGCGATCGTGACGAGGCCATCGGCCATCGTGCCGTAGTACTGCTCGGACGCCCAGGTTCCGTCACGAACCGCCTCGACCGTGGCGATGTAGAAGGGGCCCCAGTCCCACACCGGGCCGGTCAGCCAGGCCTCAGGAGCGAAGCGTGACATATCGTCGTTGTAGCCAACCCAGTAGCCACCCGCAGTCTGGGCTGCCTCACCGGCCGAGGGCGTGTCCTGGTGCTGGGCGATCACGTCGGAACCACCGTTGAGGAGGGCCTCGGCGGCTTCCTTTTCGATCACGGGATCGAACCAGGTCGATGTCCAGGCGACTTCGACGGTGACGTCCGGGTTGAGCGACTGGACGCCCAAGGTGAAGGCGTTGATGCCCCGCAGCACTTCCGGGATCGGGAAGGCAGCGACATAGCCGATCTGATTCGACTCGGTGACCGATGCTGCGGCCATACCGGTTAGATACCGGGCCTCTTCGGCAGCGCCGAAGTAAGTGCCCATGTTGTCACTGGTCTTGAAGCCGGTGGCGTGCTCGAACTTGACCTCGGGGAACCGCTCGGCGACGGCCAGCATCTGATCCATGTAGCCGAACGACGTGCCGAAGATCACGTCGGCACCGTCGCGTGCGAGACGCTCGAACACCGCCTCGGACTCGGCGCCTTCGGGCACGCTCTCGAGAAAGCTCGTCACGACTCCGCACTCACCGAGCTCGGCCTCGAGTTCGAGTCGGCCGTCGTCGTGCTTCTTGGTCCAACCGGCGTCGCCGATCGGCCCGACATATACGAATGCGGCACTGATCGGGTCGCAGTCTGCTGCTGGTTCGGCTGCCGGCTCGTCGGCCGGTTCCGCTGCTGGTTCGGCTGCCGGCTCGTCGGCGGGTTCGGCGGCGTCATCGTCGTCGCCGCAGGCGGACGCGATCAGGGCAATCGCAGCGATCGCCGCGATCGAGCGCCGGAACGCTGCTTTGCTGAGTTTGGTGTTCACGCTTGCTTCTCCTGTGTGGGGTGTGGCGGGAATTCGCCGATGCGGGGGAATCCCCGCTGGGGTTGCTCGGTCGCGGCCGAGCGTCGATGGGACGTCATGAAAATGTCCTAGAACGGTGGCGCATCAGCTCGAAGCTCATCGCGCCTGGGGGGAACCAAGTTCGACTGTGCCAGATCGGGCGATGGTGTTCATCGAGACCAGTCTCGTCGATCCGTAGCACGGGGACACTGTTAACCGAGGCGGGAGGCGCTCGTGGATGGTCGATATCGCACGCAAGTTCGGCGTGAAGGCGGGCCAGCTGGGCAGAGGTCGACAGACCGGCTCGCTGCTCGAGGAACGCGAACAACGGCTCGCTGATCTCGGGCTCGGCGATCATCTCCGCGACAACCGAGGTGCCGAGCTTGTCGACGGCGATCGTGTTGACGACATACACGACCGTCGCTCGCTCGGCGATGAACCGCTTGGCGGCGACCAGGACGGGAGCGCCTTCAGCGATGTCGAGTTGCCGGGCGATGTGGCGCGACGCCACGGCGATCGAGACATCGTCGAACACGATCTCGGATTCGGTGCCGTGGCGCTGCAACAACTCGGCGAGGTCGATCGCGCTGGCGAGATCGTTGGTCAGTCCGGCACCGGCGGCTGCGAAGTTGCCGACACCGTGCCGTTGAACGACCAATCCCCGCCTGACGAGGGCTGTGATCGCCGACCGAACGGTTGCCCGGCTGACATCGAACTGCCGCGCCAGCTCGTGCTCGGGTGGCAGCTGATCGCCGGGAGTGAGCTCACCGTTGATCAGCTGCTCGTGCAGGATCTGCTCGGTCTGGATAGCAAGTGATGGCTGACGAACCGGCAGCCGACGCACTGTGCGACTCGGTTGTCGCACCTGTCGTGTCGTCGTTGCTGAACTCACGTTTCCCCTTTGTGTGCGAGACGCACGGTGTCTCGGACTGAGTCTCCATACCGGTCGTCAGATGGCTGCCATCTGACCGTTCGCTCAACAGTAAGGTACGTCAACTCTCGATGCAAGATCCCGATTCCTCTTGCATTCCCATCAAGTTTCCGCCATCGGTGGCATCGGCCGGGTGAAGTGGCACGCAGTTTCGAGATCGACACTCTTGGGGACTGGCGATCGCTGCCTCGTACAAGCCGTGACCGCTCGAGAAGCGACCCTTGCCACTTGGAGGTGGCTGTCTGCGAAGATATAGGGGCACAACGGGGACTCCGGCGCATCAAGGGCCCCGCCGCGAAGGAGGACGACGATGGACGAGTGGATCTCTCATGACAACGACGGGGAGCTTGCCAGCGAACTCCGATCGGCGCCTGAGCCCGACCGGGACCGCCAGATTCTGCTTCTGCAACTGCTCGAAGATCACGGCGCCCAGGAGGGTGCTCTCGTCGAGTCGTATCGAGAGGTCGTTGAACGGTCGTCGGCCGGCGAGGCCGTTCAGTATTTGGTGTCGCTGATACTCGAGGACGAGCAGCGGCATCACGACCTCTTCGCCAGGATGGCCAACCGGATCCGAACGATCCTGTGGGAGGTTCCGTTCGTGCCGCGCCTGCCGGTGATGGAATCACGGTCCGATCCCGAACTGCTGGCTGAGACCGAGCGCCTGCTCGCCTTCGAGAAGCGCGACGCCAAGGAGCTACGTGCGCTCCGAAAGACCCTGAAGAACAGCGAGAAGCAGTCCCTCGACCCACTCATGGTCGAGTTGATGTTGCACGACACCGCCAAACACATCGCGATCCTCGAGTACACCAAGGCCCACCTCACTCGCTGAACGTGATCGAGATTCAGGACGCGTGTGATCGGGTCCTGTTGGCGATCAGGGGAACCAGAGTTCGCAGCCTGATCCCCGGCTGCGTAGCTGTGCCCGAGCGTGGCGTAGTCTCCGCCGGTGACTCGACCGCCGGCGTTTGCATCAGTTGCGAAGACGTTTGCCGGCGAGGTGGAGTTGACCGAGCGCCAGGGCGCCGCGATGGTCGCCGGGGCGGGGGTGATCTTCAGCTTCACGGCGATCGCCTACCGCGCCGTCGACGATGCGACCGACTGGCAATTTCTTGCCTACCGAGGAGGCTCGACAGCGCTGGCGATGCTCGCTCTCGTTGTATTGCGGCGACGATCGAGGCCGGTCCAACTCCGCCAGGCGACACCGCGCACGGTGCTCGCAGGGTTGGTGCTGGCGGCCGCTTCGATGGTGTACATCCTTGCCCTGTCGCACACGTCGGCAGCGACCGCAACGTTCCTGTTGGCGGCAGCGCCGATCTTCGCCGCGATCTTCGGCTGGGTTCTGCTGCGCGAACGTGTTCAGCGGCGGACGGTGATCGCGATCGGCGTCACGATGATCGGGGTGGCGGTGATGGTCGGTACCGGTCTCGACGCCGGTTCGGGTATCGGCGTACTGCTCGCCGCACTGATCCCGATCTTCATCGGGCTCTACAACGTGCTGCTGCGGGGCGAGGGCGAAGTCGATCCCGTCCTGCCGGCCCTCGTGGCCGGCACCACCCTTTGTGTCGTCTCTGCGACGCTCGCGTTGGTCGAGTCTTCTTTGAGTGTCAGCTGGCGAGATGCCGCGCTGGCGACCGTTGCGGGTGGTATGGCGCTGGGTATCGGTCTGCCACTTTTCAATCTCGGACACCGATCGGTCGCCGCAGCCAGGGTGTCGCTGCTATTGATGACCGAGGTTGTGCTCGCTCCACTCTGGGTCTGGATCTGGCCCGGCGAAACACCGCGGGTCGGCACCTTGGTAGGCGGAGCGATCGTGATGGCCTCAGTCGTGTGGCTGGTGAGCACCTCAGCCGACCAACAAGACCTACTGCTCGTGTCATAGACGTACCGCTCGTGTCGAAGCCGTGCCGCTCGTGCCGAAGCCGAGCGACGGGTAGCTCGAGTTCGTGCTCCCCGCCACATGGCCCTAGTGCGTCGGCCACCGTCGTGAGACGATGAAATCCGGGTATCGACATGTTCAGCTTTGTTCGCGGTCTCTCACATGCGCTGGTTCGCGCCGTGATCGCGTTGCTCGCAGTCGCTGTTGTAGGGGTCGTCGTGCTGGTCATCGCCGATTGGCAGGCTCGTCGAGCCGACGAGGTACGGATCGTAGAGGTGCCGTTCGTGAGCCCAGGGTCGGACGCCGTAACGACCGGGCGAATCATCTTCGTCCAGAGCGACAAGGCCGACAAGGCGGACCTCTTGGCGCACGAACTCGTGCACGTCTGCCAATGGGAAGAGCAGGGCATCAGCTTCTTGTGGGACTACATCTCGGAGTACACCGAAAACCTGGTCGAAATCGGCGATCTCGATGACGCCTACATCGAGCTCAGCTTCGAGGAGCAGGCCCGTCTCGGTGTCGTCGACTGTGAGCTCGGGCACTACGTGACGCCCCAGCCATAGAACCAGCACTGCCGCCGAGCGGTCTACGACCGTTACTTTGTGTTCGGCCTAGCGATCTCCCCGATCGAGTCGGCCAACGCGGCGGCTCGGAAGGATCCTCACCCCACCGGGGACGGACAGTCGGCCTCGATTAGGAACCGAACGATGGTTTGCCGAGGCAGCATTTCTTGTATTTCCTGCCACTTCCGCAACGGCATGGATCGTTGCGGCCCGTGTCTTGGGACATCAGAGAACCGTCTGACTCCACCACTTGCCAAAGGGTCTTCATCGGTTCCTCTGCTCGCATCAGTGTCGCCCACTTGTGGAGGTATGGCCGGCTGTGTGTATAGAAGAGGTGCAGGCCTGGACAAAGATAATTGAGACTCTCGTCGCCGTCTGGGGTGAGGGCGAACCGGTCCTTCGGACATCCGCCGTTACACGACGTAAGGACGTCGCACCGCAGGCAATACTCGGGCAGGCGATCCCGCTTGCTTTGGCCGAACTCTCTCTGGGCGCGGCTCTCGAGCATCTCAACCAACGGTGTCTCGCGGATGTTTCCGATGCGGTGCTCCGGATCGACGAAGTGATCGCAAGAGTAAACATCTCCGTTGTGTTCGACGACGACGACGTCGCCGCAGGTCTCCCTCGAAATGCAGATCGCATGGTCTACCTCGACGTAGGGCCGGAGCGCCTCCTCGAAGTTCTGGATGATGATTCGACCGGTATCACGCCGGGCCCACTCGTTGAAGATCGTGCTCAGAAACGCGCCGTACGCCTCCGCCGGCACGGTCTCCTCACTGACGCCGGGTTCTCCCCGGCGCGACACCAGCGGTAGGAACTGCAAGTACTGAACGCCCAGATCCCGGAAGAAGCGATAGACCACGGATGGCTGTTGGACATTCAAGTCGTGGACGACGCAAAGAACGTCGCAGGCGATCGCGTATTTCTTCAAGAGAGCGAATGCACTCACCACCTGCTCGTGGGTCCCCTGACCGCGCTTGGATAGGCGATAAACGTCATGGAGATCCTTCGGCCCATCCAGACTGATCCCTACCTGAAAGCCCTCCGCCTTCAGGAACCGGCACCACCGGTCGTCCAAGAGCATCCCGTTGGTCTGGATGCCGTTGATGATCTGCCGTCCCGCAGGCCGGTGTTTTCGCTGAAGCGCGACAATTCGCCGAAAGTAGTCGAGCCCCAGAAGCGTCGGTTCGCCACCATGCCACGAGAAGAGTATTCGCTGCTTGGGGCTGGCCTCGATGTGCTGGACGATGTATTTCTCCAGGAGGTCGTCGGCCATGCGGGAGGCGCCGGCGTCAGGATAAAGCTCGCCCTTGTCCAGGTAATAGCAATAGCCGCAATCGAGGTTGCAGCGCGCGCCGACCGGCTTCACCATGACCTGAAACTCGCGTGAAGTCGTAACCATCAGAAGCCGTTCGGCAAGTGGCGACTCTACGGGACTGCGCAGTACCCGGTCGTACCCATGCCAGCCGTCGCCCATCGAGCACCGCGATGCGAGCGTCGCGAGACCGGATGGTCCGGCGAGTAGCCCATGTGTTGCGATCGGGGAGGAACTCCGTTGCGTCGAGAAAGCTTCGGCCCGCGATCCGAGCTGTCAGCGTTTGTCAGCGGCGTCGACGTCGGGCTTTGACGGCATCGCTCAGGGACGGGCTCCCGGTTACACCGCGAGCTGCCCGCCGCCGCTTGCGCGCCGCCCGCTCGATCAGCTCGCTGCCGATCAGCGTGACGGCCGAGGCGAGCAGTCCCCAAAGGATCCCGGAGCTGACCCACACGACGATCCCGACCGCGACTATCACTATCAGCCACGCCAGATTCCGTTTCGACATCACGTCAACTCCTCAGCGGTCCAGCTCATCGCGATCGACAACAGTGTGCCCAATCGGCCGATCGTGGCGGTGGACCACGTTCGTCGCACCGCCGCGATCCTGTTCGGCGTCGGCACCGCGACGCGCCCGATTCAGCCTTCGTGTTCTCGGGTGATGTCGATCACGGCGGTGTTCAACGGACCGCGGGTGACCGACGTGGTGGCCTCGCGAAACGCGCCGTGAAGGTGCACTCGTGCTGCAGGCTCGGCCTCGAGATTGGCCAGCCATTGCGAGTCGGCGCGCACGGTGCTGACATACAGCCGGTCACAAAGTCGCATCGAGAGCAGCGGTACCCGCCGTGGCTTGCCGCTGGTGCGACCCGTAGTCTCGACCATCACGGGACCGACGCCGACCGGCAATGGATTGCCGATCCCGAGTTGAAGGGCGGGTTCCACGACGCTGTTCAGGGCCCGAAAGGCCTTGCGTGTCAGGGTGTCGCTGAGCAGGTATTTCACCAACGGTCCAACCGAGATCGCCGGTGGGCGATTCCTGATTGTGTGAATCAGCGGGGAGACATCGGTCACAGACGGTTGATCGCCGGCGCCGTCGGCTTGCCGCGCGCAGCGGCCAGCGGCCAGCGGATGGGAACGGCCGGCGAGAACCGGAGTCGTATCGCCGTCTCGCTGCGCTCGTCGTAACCGGCAGCGATCGGCCGCCTATCTTGCCCGGCTCGTCACAGTCGACCGATCGCAGCGGTCGCCAAAGCGACGAGCGCATCGAGCGGCTCCGAGAGCTCTTCCGGGTAGCCGCCCGACAGTCCGACGGCGAAGAACCTGCCCTCTCCGGCCTCCACCGCCAGTGTTCGGAAAGCCGATGAATAGACGGCGGAGGCGCCGAGCTCGGGGATCGGCTCGGCGCTGCTGCCTATCTCTGCCGTGTAGCCCTCGAACATCGACGCCGCACCGGTCACTCGTCCTTGTCCGTCGTCGATCGAGACGAACACCTCGGCCGTCACGCCGACATCGAACACGCAACCGTTCGGTGGGAGGACCGGGTCGTTGTCAACGGCGACGACCGTCAACCCTGTCGCCGCGGCTACCTCTGGCGAGGTGACCAGCTCGCACGGTGCCATCTCGATTGATGCGACCGAACCGACGTCCGGCGCGATCGTCGTCGAGTCGACAACGGTCGACCCGGTTGTCGAGCCGGCGCCAACGGTTGACGACGCGGCCGGCGAGGCATTTGGGGTCGAGTCGTCGCCGCCACAGCCCGCCAGCAACACCAGCACCCCACACACAACACCGACACTTCGCGTCATCACCCTCTCCTCGTTGACGTCGCAGACGCCGCTCACCCATACTTCGACCTCGTGCGACGAGTCTCCAGGGCCGAATGACCCTGACGCCCGCCGGCCGATCGGAGTTCGCCCTGCTCGGCGACTATGAGAGTGTCACCTCGAGCCGGGCGAGAGCGGTGTTCGGCGAGCGGTCACGCAAGAACGCTTCGGCCGCGGCCAGCTCGGGCGACAGCGGGCGGTCTGGGCCGGGGCCTGGAACGACCTTCCGGAGAGCGGTGATCACGGCGCCGGTAGCGGGCGCCGGTGCCAGCGGCGCCCGCAGGTCGACCGCCCTGGCGCCGATCACCAGCTCGATCGCCAGGATCCGGCGAAGGTTGTCGACGACTCGGCGCAGCTTGCGCACGGCTCCCCACGCCATCGAGACGTGGTCTTCTTGCATCGCCGAGGTCGGGAGCGAGTCGACGCTGGCGGGCGCCGCCAGGCGGCGGTTCTCGGCGCACATTGCGGCAGCCGTGTACTGGCCGATCATCAGGCCGCTGTCGATGCCGACCTCGTTGGCGAGGAACGGTGGCAGGCCGTGTGAGCGGTTGCTGTCGAGCACTCGGTCCATTCGGCGTTCGGCGATCGCGCCGACCTCGGTTAGCGCGATCGCCAGGAAATCGGCGGCGAACCCGAGCGGTGCACCGTGGAAGTTGCCGCCCGACTCGACCCGGCCGTCGGGCATCACCATCGGGTTGTCGATCGCCGCCGCGAGCTCCCACCCGGCGACCCGGTGGACATGGTCGAGGGTGTCTCGGGCAGCGCCGTGGACCTGTGGTGTGCAACGGATCGAGTACGCATCCTGAACCCGCGAGTCATCGGTGACGTGGCTGGCGATGATCGGCGAGTCGGCCAGAATCATGCGCAGGTTGGCGGCGCTGGTGGCCTGGCCGGGGTGAGGTCGCAAGGCCAGCAGATCGGCTGCGAAGGCGCGGTCGGTGGCGAGCAGGCCCTCGACCGTGATGGCTGCGGCGACGTCGGCCTGGGTCAGCAAACAGGCGGCGTCATCGATTGCGATGCACAACATGCCGAGGATCCCGTCGGTGCCGTTGGTGACCGCCAGGCCCTCTTTCTCCGAGAGCTTGATCGGTTCCAACCCGGCTGACGCGAGCGCGTCAGCTGCGGGCCGTCGCTGGCCATCGACGAACGCTTCGCCCTCTCCGAGCAAGGTCAGCGCGGCGTGGGCGAGCGGTGCCAGATCGCCGCTGGCGCCGAGCGATCCAAACTCGGGTACGACGGGCACAATCTGGGCGTTGACGACGTCGACCATCGCTTGAGCTACCAACGGGCGGGCCCCGCTGAAGCCGAGTGCCAGCGTGCGAGCCCTAAGGAACATCATCGCCCGCACGACCTCGGCCTCGACCGGGTCGCCCATCCCAGCCGCGTGCGACCGCACCAGAGCGTGCTGTAGGTCTTGACGCCGCTCGGGTCGGATCGACACGTCGGCCAGAGCGCCAAACCCGGTCGACAGCCCGTACACGGCGTCGGTTCCGGCCGCCAGACGATCGACGACGGCTCGCGAGGCGCTCATCCTGGCGATCGCCCCGTCTGTGAGCTCGATGCGGGCGTTGTGGCGTGCCACGGCGACGACATCACTGACGGTGACGCCGGGGCCGTCGAGTCGGATTGTCTCGGGTGTGGTGGTCATCGGGAAGGACTCCTGAGTGAATGATTGGGCGGCGTCACGAGGCGACCTTCGTGAGTCCGAGCTCGGCGACCAGACGTTTGACGCCGTGTTGAAGGGCCGCTGCCGCGGACTCGACTGCGTCGTGATCCATGCGATGCGAGGGGCCGATGATCGACAGCGCGGCGACGACACGGTCACCGTCTGGCACGCCGCGGGCGACGGCGGCGATGTCGGCCTCGACCGAGCCCGACTTCGTGCGTGCCCCGATGATGCCGGCGAGCGCCTCACCGACAGCGGTGCCGGTGAGTGGTACGGCTTTGCCGACCCAGCCGACGTGGCGAATTGAGCGCCTGCTCTCACAGGTCGCCAGATACACGGCACTATCGCCGTCGCTGACCGCAAGATACGACGACTCGCCGGTGCGCTCGGTCAGTTCGTCGAGCACCGGCTGAGCGACCGCGACAAGGCGTGCGAAGGGACCATCGTCGAGGGTTGCCGCGGCGAGGCGCAGCACTGTCGGCCCGGCCGAGTAGCTGCCATCGGCATCACGCCGCAGGTAACCGCGCGATTCGAGCGCCCGCAGGTGCCGTAGAGCGGTGGTCGGGGTCAGTCCGGCGAGGGTCGCCGCAGTCGTGAGGTTCGTCTCGCCCTCGCCGACCACGATCTCGAGCAGATCGAAGGCCCGCCCTACCGAGCGGGGGACCGGATCGTCGGGCGTTTCGGAGAAGGTCGTCAATGTCACTCCATGACATGGGGTGTCGGCTGTTGACAACGTACCCCAGAAAGGGAGAGACTGCAAGAACGGACATGTCCACGACCGCCGACCCGATCTGGAGGACCGATGACGATCGCCAAGGTGTCAGCGCCGCGGGGCACCACCCTGAACTGCCTCGGATGGCAGCAGGAAGCGCCATACCGGATGCTGCAGAACAATCTCGACCCCGAGGTCGCCGAGAATCCCGACCAACTCGTTGTCTACGGCGGCACCGGTCGAGCTGCGCGATCGTGGGAGGCATTCGATGCGATGAAGCGGACGCTGACGACGCTCGCCGCCGACGAGACGATGCTCGTGCAGTCGGGCAAGCCGGTCGGCGTGATGCGTACCCACGAGTGGGCGCCGAGGGTATTGATCGCCAACTCGAACCTCGTGCCCGACTGGGCGAACTGGGACGAGTTCCGGCGGCTCGAACACCTCGGCCTCACGATGTACGGCCAGATGACCGCCGGCTCATGGATCTATATCGGAACCCAAGGCATCCTGCAGGGCACCTACGAGTGCTTCGCCGAGATCGCCCGCCGCAAGTTCGGTGGAACGTTGGCCGGCACGCTGACCGTGACCGCCGGGGCCGGTGGGATGGGTGGCGCCCAGCCGCTGGCGGTAACCATGAATGATGGTGTGATGCTGATCATCGACGTCGACCAGCACATGCTGCAGCGCCGCGTCGATCACCGCTATCTCGACGAGATCGCCCCCGACTATGACGCCGCTGTGCGGCGCGTGATGGAGGCCAAGGCAGCTCGCCTCCCGTTGTCGGTCGGTCTGCTCGGCAATGCCGCCGACATGTTGCCGCGGCTGCTCGCCGATGGTGTCGCCGCCGACATCGTCACCGATCAGACCAGCGCCCACGACCCTCTCAGCTACATGCCCAATGACCTCAGCCTCGAGGCCGCAAGCGAGATGCGGGGCAATCAGCCGGGCGAGTTCACCCGGCGCTCGCGCGCCGCGATCGCGACGCACTGCGAGGCGATGGTCGGTTTCATGGACGCCGGCTCGGAGGTGTTCGACTATGGCAACAGCCTGCGCGCCGAAGCACAACTCGGTGGATACGACCGGGCGTTCGATTACCCCGGCTTCCTGCCCGCCTACATCCGGCCCCTGTTCTGCGAGGGCAAGGGGCCGTTCCGATGGGTTGCGCTGTCGGGTGATCCGGCCGACATCGCCGCCACCGACCGCGCCGTACTCCAAGAGTTCCCCGACGACGAAGGTCTGGCGCGCTGGATCAAATTGGCCGGCGAACGCGTCGCCTTCCAGGGATTGCCGGCGCGGATCTGCTGGCTCGGCTACGGCGAGCGACACCGGCTGGGACTGCGGTTCAACGAAATGGTGCGCTCGGGGGAACTGAAGGCACCGGTCGTGATCGGTCGCGATCATCTCGATTCCGGATCGGTCGCCTCGCCATACCGCGAGACCGAAGACATGCTCGACGGCTCGGATGCGATCGCCGACTGGCCACTTCTGAACGGTCTCGTCAACGCCTGTTCGGGGGCGACCTGGGTCAGCATTCACCACGGTGGCGGTGTCGGCATCGGCCGCTCGATCCACGCCGGTCAGGTGTGTGTCGCAGACGGCACCGAGCTAGCGGACCAGAAGCTCGAACGGGTACTCACCAACGATCCGGGGATGGGTGTGATCCGCCACGTCGACGCCGGTTACGAACGAGCCGTCGAAGTCGCCGAGGAGCGCGATGTTCGGGTCCCGATGTCCGAAGGTGAAGCGTGACCGCCTCGAGTTCTGCTGGCGCGATGACGACGACCCGTGTCGATATCGCGCCACCAGATCGTGACAACGCCGACCGTTGCCAATCCGTTGCGTCACCGAGTCGGACCGAGTCGACGTGACGGTTCGAACAATCCGTCGGATTGGCGATCCTGTGCTGCGTGTGGTCGCCGACGAGATCGACGTCGCCGAGATCGGTTCGCCGGAGATTCAGGACCTGATCGACGATCTGATCGACACGATGCGCGATGCCAACGGTGCCGGGTTGGCGGCCAACCAGATCGGAGTCGCGAAGCGAGTGGTGGTGATCGAGGTCGGCGACAATCCTCGCTACCCATACAAACCGCGCATCCCGTTGACCGTCGCGATCAATCCCGTGATCGAGCCACTCGACGAGGAGATGGTCGAGATCAACGAGGGCTGTCTGTCGGTGCCTGTGCGCGGGGTCGTGCCCCGCTTCGTCAATGTGCGGGTGCGCTACCTCGACCGTGAGGGTGTCGAGCACGACGAGATCAAACGTGGGCTCACCGCCGGCACGTGGCAGCACGAGTGCGATCATCTCGACGGTCTGTTGATCGTCGATCGGATCGTCGACACCCGCACGCTCGCCGAGTGGGCCGAGTTCGAGGTTTTCCACCGCGCCGCATTCGTGGAACGGATAACTGCATTCATGGACCGCATCGGATCGTAAGGTCTGCAGGGTGGAGGCTGCTACGACACGCCTGTGGTGCGAGCATGCACTGCTTCCCGACGGTCCAGCCGAACGCGTGTTGATCGATGTCGCCGATGGCCGCATCTCGTCGGTCGCGGCGGGCGTCGATCCCGCAGCCGGCGCCCAGCGCCGAAGCGGCGTAACGATGCCGGGCGCCGCCAATGCCCACAGCCACGCATTCCATCGAGCCCTGCGGCATCGCAGCCAGACCGGCAGCGGCTCGTTCTGGACCTGGCGCGAGCAGATGTACGACATTGCCGCGGCGCTCGACCCCGAGCGATATCACCGGCTGGCACGGGCGGTGTTCGCCGAGATGGTGCTCAGCGGTTACACGGTCGTGGGTGAGTTCAACTATGTGCACCATCGACCCGGCGGCACCCCCTACGCCGACCCGAACGCAATCTCCGAAGCGCTCACCGAAGCCGCCCGCGAGGCGGGGATCAGGATCACGCTGCTCGACACGGTGTATCTACGCGGCGGCCTCGCCGACGATGGCTATCTCGCCTTGTTCGATCGCCAACGGCGCTTCGGCGACTCCACGGTCGAGGCATGGGTCGAACGGGTGGCGGCGATACCCGCCGATACCCGACGCCGAGTTGGCGCCGCGATCCACTCGGTCCGCGCCGTCGACCCGGCCGCGATCTCGATGGTCGCAGGATGGGCCGCCGAGCGGGGCGCTCCCCTACACGCCCACGTCAGCGAGCAGCCGCTCGAGAACGATCAGTGCAAGGCCGCGTTCGGGTGCACACCGATCGAGCTGCTCTCCCGTAACGATGCGCTCGGGCCTTCGTTCACAGCGGTGCACGCCACGCATATCACCGACCACGACATTGCCCTGCTCGGTGCTGCCGAAGCGTCTGTCTGCCTATGCCCGACGACCGAGCGCGATCTGGGAGACGGGATCGCGCCGGTCCGACGACTCGCTGACGCGGGAGCTGTCCTCACGATCGGGAGCGACTCGCACGGAGTGATCGATCCGTTCGAGGAGGCGCGAGCAATCGAGCTCGACGAGCGGCTGGTCGGTGGACGGCGGGGAACGTTCAGCGTCGGAGAGCTCGCCGCAACGATGACGGCAGGCCACCGATCACTCGGATGGAACGATGTCGGATCGATCGCGGTCGGCCAGCGAGCCGATCTGGTGACGGTTTCGTTGAATTCGCCGCGTACCGCCGGCAGCGAGCCCGATGCCGTGCCCGAGGCGATCGTGTTCGCCGCCGCCGCGGCCGATGTCACCGATGTGATGATCGATGGTGCGATGGTGGTCGAGCAAAGCCAACATCACAGCATCGATGTGGCGGCCGAGCTCGCAGGGTCGATCCACGAGGTGGTCAGGGAAGTCCGCGCATGACAGCCCTGGTGATCGACCGGATCGGCTCGCTCGTCACCAACGATCCCGAACTTGGCGAGGGCCCACTCGGGCTGATCTCGGATGCTTCGGTAGTGATCGAAGATGGTGTCGTAATCGCGGTCGGCAGGGCCGGAGCGGTTGCCGACGAGCGGATCGACGCCGATCGCGCCTGTGTAATGCCGGGCTTCGTCGATTCGCACACCCATCTCGTGTTCGCCGGCGACCGGGCAGCCGAGTTCAGCGCCCGGATGGCCGGCCAGCCGTACGACGGCGGAGGCATCGTGGTCACCACCGAGGCGACCCGGTCGGCCAGCACCGGCGAACTCGACCGCCTCACGATGCAGCGTGTCGCCGAGGCTCGTCGCCACGGCACGACCACGCTCGAGATCAAGTCGGGCTACGGCCTCGACGTCGCCAACGAGGTGAGAGCGCTCGACGTCGCCGGGCGCCACACGACAGAGACGACCTTCCTCGGCGCCCATCTCGTGCCAACCGAGTACGCCGGCCGGCCCGACGATTACATCGACCTCGTGTGCGGCGAGATGCTGGCGGCAACCGCCGGTAGCGCCCGCTGGATCGACGCCTTCTGCGAGACCGGCGCATTCGATGCGGATCAGTGCCGTGCCGTGCTCGAAGCCGGGCGCGCTGCCGGGCTTGGGCTGCGCCTGCATGGCAACCAGCTCGGACACGGCCCCGGTGTTCAACTCGCCGTCGAGTGCGGTTGTGCATCGGTCGATCACTGCACCTACCTGTCCGACGACGACATCGCGGCGCTCGCCGCCAGCGACACGGTCGCCACGTTCCTGCCGGCCTCCGACTTCTCGACCCGCCAGCCATATCCCGACGCCCGCCGGGTGATCGACGCCGGAGTCACCGTGGCGATCGCCTCGAACTGCAACCCTGGATCCAGCTACACCACCTCGCTCCCGTTCTGCATCGCACTCGCCGTGCGCGACATGAACATGACGATCGACGAGGCGGTCCAGGCCGCCACGATCGGTGGCGCCCGGGCCCTGCGCCGCGACGACGTCGGGCGGCTGTCACCCGGATGTGCCGGGCACGCGATCGTGCTCGACGCACCGTCGCATCATCACCTGGCGTACCGCCCCGGCGTGCAGATCGTTCGCCAGGTCGTCAGCTGAACTCGATCCGGGTTCGCGATCGGGATCATTTGTCGAAACCTCGTCATGATGGACACATGACTTTCAATACGATCATCGAGCCGTTCCGCATCCATTCGATCGAGCCGCTCGTGAT
>Ga0255047_10000498_pt1 | contig 32379 bp, 53 predicted proteins | sample JV7_2_1_MG_FD_183640 | JGI IMG/M metagenome (GOLD analysis project Ga0255047, IMG submission 183640) | Seawater microbial communities from Jervis Inlet, British Columbia, Canada - JV7_2_1 | ecosystem: Environmental > Aquatic > Marine > Inlet | place: Canada: British Columbia | collected 2016-10-06
ATACTACCTGATTACAATTCCATCTCTGATACGTATCAACGCAATGCTGATAGTAACCCTCAAGAGAGAATGGTTCGTGGAGGTCTCCGATAACTAAGATGCGCCTCTCCTGAGCCGTTAGATTATTGAAAGCTGCCAAACGGTTACCGCTTAATCTCGGTCTTTGCTCAGTCATTCTCTGCATGAACCTGATATGCGAACTCAGTATCCAGCTTTGCTATCTCCATGAGGTCATTCTCCCATGCCTTAGCAGCCTGAGCTCTCTCTTCGGTAGTAGATTCTACTCCAAGATTAGCCTGACGAGAGGCATTCTTCTTGAGATACCTATCAATTGCTTCTCGTATTCCTTGATTCTCGTGATATGTCATAGCCTATATCCTAATATTCCACTTATCTGATGGTTAATACTATATCCGTAATCCACTCCAAACATAAACCTTTTATGCGAGAACAGAATCCCTCCTCCAATAACGGGAGATGTCGAGCTCTTAAAATCACTTATAACTCCAGCTCGAGCATATAGTCCTATTCGTAGCCTCTCAGGAGATGAGCTCAGAGATATCTGAAACCTCTCAGATTGGTTCTGATAATTGCTCCAGCTGACTCGGACTGAACTACGCTTAAACTGGGCAATAGTATCATAATTGAGCTTCTCAGAGAGCCATGCCTCTACTATTTTAACCGTATCAATCAATATAAGCGTGTCTAAGCGCATAACTATTTGTTCTGATAGGATTGTATCAAAAGTTTCTATTATGCTCTTAGAGACATATCTAACAGAGTCAGTTTTCCATCTATCAACGTATTCTACCGTAGGAACGAGCTTCTCAATAATGATAGTTTCGGGCTCAGGCTCTCCGCATCCACGAGTTCCAATGATGACTCCAACCACCAAAGCAGCAGCAACCATCCAATACTCCTTAATGAAATACGATAGGATATTAGGCAAAGTATAATTCTGATTCTTCTGCTCTTCTTTCGACCAATCCCTTGAGGACTTTACCTCCTGATTTTACCCAGCGTTTAAGCTCTCTCTCAATGTTCTGATTTGAAGGGTCGTTATTGATTAAGATGAGCATGGTACTCCTCTTGAGATTCCCGATACCGAGATTATAAGTAAACGATATTAGAGCTCCCAGCTGGTTAGGGTTAAGCTCATGCTTAATAACCCTCTTAATCTGAGCCTCAACATCATTAACATGATTGACGAGAATCTCCTCAGCTCTCTTCTTATCGACTTTCTCATCAGTCATCTTGACCTCCTCTCCATCCTCGTAGAATGTAGAGCCGTAGCCAATAGTAGGGACTCCAGCTGGACATAGATAAGCCTCAGACATAAAACCCTCCCATTTCTTAATAAGTTTGATAGCAGCTCCAACCGCTTTGCTTTTCTTCTTTGCCATTTATTTCATTTTACATCTGTTCTCCTTGAGCTCTCCTTTCATCTCAGTAAGAGCTCTCGTATTATTGGAGATGACATCAGCGAATTTATCTACATGGTCGTTATTAGCCTCATTCCATTCTTTGCGCTCATCCCTATGGATATCTGTCAGCTTGTTTAGATAGTACAATAAGATGCCTAAGATGACTCCTGAGAGTCCGAATGAGGTAAGAGCTTCGAGTAGGATTTCCATTATAAAACTAAGTTTCCTTGTTCATCTATGTCGGGTACAATGCCCCACTTTGCTAACTCAGCTAACCATTCAGCCTCGTCAATGAATGCGTCAAATATCCACTTGGATTTCATTACTTGGTTAGTCTCTACAATTCCGTAACCTTCACATACCGTTCGTTCATCATCGAATGAGATAAAGTAGGTTCGTTCATTTGGGTATCTTATTTCGTACATCTCTTAAAATTTAAACTGAGCCCCCATCGATAATAGTTCCCCATTTTGCTTCTAAACTAATATGCGCGGCTTCAGCAGCCCCTCCAGCAGTATATTTACTGCTTCCAAAATTAACCGTTCCGCTAAATGACATCGCACCTTGAGCATCCCAAGCAATTAACAAAGCATCATAATTAACAGTTGATAATCCCGCCCCTAAAAGGAAATTATAAAAGTTGGTCACTTGGTTGATGTCCCAAGTAGCCATACTTCTGTTAAAAGAGCTACAAGATTGCCAACTAACCATTAACAATGCTGATGTATCCCAACTCGTTATATCGGGGTTTAGATTAGAACAGTTAAAAGCCCTAAAACCAGTTAAGTTTGAGACATCCCAAGTATCTAAACCAATACCCGTAATGGTGGAATTGGAATTGAATAAAAAACTTGAAAACATATCACCTTTAACAACCCAACCCGTCATATCAGCGTTGAAAGAACTCGCATTCCTAAAAGTTTCGTACCAAGTAGTCACACCACTAACATCCCACGAACTCAAATCTCCCTTGTAACTCGTTTGAAAAAAACAAGTATGAAGATTAGTAGCAGTTGATGTTACGAAACCCTCAAGCCCACTAACAAGTGCTGGCATATTACGCAAGGTTGATTGATATGTAGTTACACTACTCATATCCCAAGCAGATGTGTCAAGTGTTCTTAATGATGAACAATTGTAAAACATATACGAAGCATCAGAAGCCGTTATTGTTGGAGAGTCTGTTGCAGATATATACAACATATTTGAACAGCCAAAGAAAGCCCTACTTGGTGATGTTAAGTGCATGTGCCCCCAACTAACCACCTCAATCATTTTTAGCTTGTCACCACCGTTATTGAAGTAAAAGCCTTTCAAGACATCCCCCGAAATACTAATCGTATACACTCCACCAGTAGCATAGGTGTGTGTTCGGTTGGCATAAGACAAATCCGAAGTTGAACTATCCCCCCAATCAATGATTCCATCTTGCGCTGGATCATTGTTTATTGGCAAGGTAAACGTGTCTCCAGCCGCCTTTGTAGTGTCAATAATAATTGAGAATGGAAGTACTGCCGCACCTCCGCCTCCTCCAGCCCTACGGAATGATGTGCCTATTCTTCTGAATAATGACGGCATAGCTTATCCGTTATAGATTACTACTGAGCCTGATGCAAGAGTAATAGATGTAATTGAGCTCTGCTCAGGAACGGTTATCAGAGAACCAGCCTTTAGTACGGCTGATGCGTTCAATCCGTAAGCGGTAAGAGAACCAACTCCTCCCACTTCGAAAGCGGTGAATGTGGTATCCTCTTGAGCTATCAAGCAGAAAGCTCCAAGAGAAGCGTGAGCTCCCGTTCCCGTTAATAGTTTTGAGCCCTTTGAGCCCGTTATTCTTTGGTCGTAAGTCATGTTAAGTAGGTATTTGACACTTGTTATAATTGTATGATTGAGTCAAGCTAAGAACGCAAGAATGACCACTCACTTTATCATCGAACCGCTCTGTGAAAGGGTCGAATGATACTGATGGTTGAATGGTTACTCCCTCTGTATGGAGCTGACGAAAGTATGCTACGAAGTCAAGAAGAATAAGAAGCGTATCACTAAGGACTTCCTCCTCATTCTCCTCAGCTGGAAGAACCCTATCCATACAAATCAAACGGATATCATAAGTCAGAGTTCTATCGCTTACAGAAGCAGAATCTTCTATTGCCCAAAGGACAACGTAATCAAGCTCCTTCGGTTGTATCTCCCATACATCTCCCTGACCGTACTGAGCTATCTGCTGGTGAGCATTCGCTTCGTTTTCGATTAGTTGAAATATTTGATTGAGAGTGTACATACTTTCTTAGCTTCTGCTGATTCTTGAGGTTAGCGTTTCGACTCATATTTGTCCTTTAAACTGGTATAGTTTGGTCTGCGCCCTAAGTAGATTCCCGTAGTGAATACTCTCGTATCAGGCTGGATAACATCAAGCCCATCATCAGGGTTAGCATAAGCTGGATAATCAGAAGAGTTCTCAAGGAGAAAACTTACGAGCCTCTCGGTGTACCATTCTGCTTTATCCTTATACTTCTGAGATATGAAGTTAATCTCATCAAGAGAAGCAGTCTGACTATTCTCAGAGCTCTGCTGCATTACGCCCTTATTCAGAAACTTGTAGCTGATAGCTGACGGAGCTTCTGCTTGAACCCAATACAATAACATAGGCTGGATATAATCATTCAGAAGAGTAGTATTTGCAACCGTTAAAGTGTTACCAATAATCTGAGTCTTGAGTTCATTATACATAGTCGTTCCCAGCTTAGGCTGAAGATGTATATCTTGACTCAGAATGATAACGGGACGAATGAACTTGAAATCAATATTCTCATGTAGTAGAGTATTATCCTTTACGAACGCTTCTGATATGAAAAGTACGTTTGCCATTATCTCTTCTCTTTAACTATTACTTGCTTCCATTCATGTCTACAATGGTAATTCTTGCCCCAATATCCACCGCCTCTCTGCCATACATTTCGGTCAGCCTTGACTCCCATGTTTATGATATCCTTCAAGTCCCAAGTCTTATTACCAAGAAGCTGACCTTTCTCTTGCTCTTCGGTTCTCTCATCTACTCCAGCGGTTACCTCGCATAGCTTCTTACAGAATGTTCGGGTCGCTGGAATAACGAGCTCAGCTCCAGCGTTGTCTCTCAAGCCATATACGTAGCGAATTTCGTAGACTTCCTCCATAGGCTCTACCTCCTCAATTATCTTCTCTCCCTTTGGAGTAACCGTAGTGGAACGCTGAGTCGAATCGAGTACCTCTGATATCTCTATCTTAATTGCTCCCTCAGTAACAAGAGTCTCAAGAGCTTGAGTAACTCTCTCTACAGATAGGTTTAGAGAACGGCTAATGCTCAGATATGGAGTTAGTGGGTCTTTGCTTAATATCTCAAGTATTGCGCTCTCTACTGCTCCGATGGAGCTGAACCAATACTTGAGGCTCTGAGCTTGTCGCATGATAGCCTCCTCTTTCGAGGTTATGCTTGAGAAATCGAATGAACGAGCCTCAGAGCAAACCTCATACTTATCTGAACCAGCTGCTATAAGAGCTTCAAGATGCTCCTCTCTATCATCCTCAGAAGAGAAGCCTTGAGATATTATTGCTCTAAGCCCCTCAGATACATCCTCAGGTATTTCATCTCCATAGACCGTAGCTCTTGCCAATTCAGGAGTAAAGCCGTATAACTCTATTAATACAGAGATAGCTGAACCAGCTGCTACCATTCCTTGCTTCACGTTTTGAAGTAGCGTAATAATTCCCGATACTCCACCTACTGAGCCCTTGAGAGCTGACTGAGCATCTTTTGCTTTATCATTCGCACCAGCCTCTTCTTTTTCTACCACCTCAAGACCTACTTTCTCACGTATCTCATCATTGGTCATGACTGATACTACGGTAGCCTCTGAGAACTGAACGCTGATAGGCTCTGTATCTTTGATGAATAACCTCTCCTCGAATCCTTGAAGAGATGCAAGTTCGTTGAATACTCTCTCGATTATCTGTTGCCTTCCATTCACATAGGTATTCTGAAAGAGCTCGAAGCTATCAATCAGCTGACCTCTCGATGTAAATAGACCATCCTCCTTGATACCGAATAGAGCTGGGTCTACTACTTGATGTCCAGCGTATAGCTCTTTCTGAACGGTGCGGTTTAGAATCTCGAAACGCTTATCGAAATCATTCCCGTTCAGCTGCTGAATCTCAGCTCCTCGTTCTTTGCTATCTGAGAAGTTTAATACTATTGAATTAGCATTATCCGTATTCGTGAATTTATCCTTGATTTGATTCTCGATGATTTCTTGCTCCTCAACCGTTGGCTCTCCGTTGTAAAAATTTATAAGAGTGCCTCCCATGAACCCGTTCTTAATTGAGTTGAGGTGGAAATTGGCAATCTCTACGTCAAGCTCTATATAGCTTACGCAGCCCATATAAGTCGGTAAAGGATAGTATTTACAATCAGGATGATATGCCTTAACGTATAGCAATTGCTTGCCCTCAGGTTCTTTCCAATTGAACGCTTCTATCTCCTCTACTACGGGATTATGCTTAGACCAATCCTCTGAGTAGTAATACATAGAGCCATCCTCATTACTCCGATATCTTGCGAAGTCAGCATGATAGATGGCTGCTATCTTATCGTTAAGCTGATTGTAAACTATCTCAAGTGCGAAGCCGTTGTATAGCTCCATATCCATTGCTACCTTCTCTAAGATATCATTAAGGCTCTCGTATTGATTAGGATGCTTAATGAATTGCTCCAGCTCTGCGAGCCTTAGCGTATCAAGATTCTCAGAGTTAATGCCCCATCCTTGACCGACTACATAGTCTTTTTTGGAGTTAATGATAGCATGATGTTTTGCGCTCCTACGATAGAGGTCAAGTAAGAACTCAGGGTAGCGATTTTTCCACTCACCCTCAGCTCCGAACAGAATCCATTCCTTGCCCCTGACCTCTCTGAAATCAGGAACTTTCTGAGCTGCAAAGTTTAGTATAGATAATTGACTATTCTCCATAAACTACATACGTTGAATTACCTCCTACATAGGTAGGAGTCGCGGTTATTGTTCCATCTACTTTAACTATCCCTTGTTCAAGCATAGAGAGCCCTGACGGGTCTACATTGGAGCTGGAAGAATTGGCGTAGACATAGTATCTCCATTGTCCCTCGTTTGAGAGCTTTATCTCAGCGTTAGCTGGAGTAGGAGTTCCACTACCAACCTCAGTCAAAGTGAACTTATTAAATCGAGCTGGAAAGAGGCTACTATCCTGAGCTATCGTATAAACGATTTCCTCCGTAGTATCACTCTTGAACTCGAATAAGTAATAGGTAGCCGTACCTCTCTCTGTAAGGGTTACGACCACCGTATTAGCGGTATCTTGAATGATGTTAATCAAACTGCAAACACTACGTATTCGATATCTACATCAGCAGTATCAGCCTGAGCTGAGATATCATCAATATCAACAAATGCGCTGAAAGCTCCAGCTGATGTATCGGCATCCATTGAACCCGTAGATAGCATGAAGGTAGCTCCAGCATCTACTTTTACATCAGCAGTTTCTGCTCCTGATTTCTTGAATCTCACCCTAATGAAATTGGTATCATCAAGGTTTGTGATGCGGATATATCGGATAGCAGAACGAACAAACTTGCCTTGACCATTAGCAGTATTTAATTCTACTACATCAGTCTCTCCCGAAGATGATACGGTCATAACTCTACGGTCTGCTTCTGCGATATTGGAGATGGTTCTTGAGTGATTTCCACCACGGTCTACTCCCGCGAGATTTAGACTTTCTGTTATCTGAATTGTCGCAGTTGCTGCGGTTACGGTACTTGCCATAAGAGGGTCTTTTTATGTAAGTAGCAAAGCCCCGATTTCGTGCCAAAAGGAGGGAAAAAAACGAGGCAAATCCTTGATTTTGTAAAAAAACCCAACATCGCTCTCAATGCCCTTTATTTGCGTTCTAAGCCACTATCGACTCTTGCTAATATATTGGTATTAAAAATCTGAGATAATCGAAACCCTTGATATCAGTGGGATATAGAGCCACACATGATTTCCAAAAAGAAAGGGCTACCCGTTAGAATAGCCCTCTCGTATCATGGAAAAAAACAGCCTGATTATTGTGGCAAATCAGACTGCTAATATACACTAATTATGGATGCGTAGTAGTGTTAGTTACTGCGGCAATAAGTGCGGCAGCTGATGCTGCTTCAATCTGTAACATAGGAGCAGCCTCCATGCCCGAAAGCGTTAAGGTGTATCCTTGCAAATCTGCGTACGCAGTACCCGTAGATGAAGTTCCAGCTGAGACCTCAAGTCCCGTAGTTACTCCGCAAACGAAATACCCAGCAGTCTCGTCATTAGTCTCAACAATTGCGACCAAACGATTCTGAGCAAGAAGCTTTATTTCATTTCTACGAACTGCATCCAGCTTACTCATTACGATGGTAACCTCAGGGGTATAATAAACCGTTCCAGCAGATGGCGCAGAATTGATATTTTCTGTAAGGCTGCTCGTTTCCTTGAGCTGGTCATATTTGTAGAATGATGTCGCTGGAAGTCCCCACGCAGTAATCTCTCCTCCTGACACCGTAGCATCAAGAAGCAAGTAGTCTGCAAGAGTAGCGATACGAACTGACTTCACGCCACCTATTGCGTCCTTGCAATCGAGAGTAAAGCCTTTAGTTAAAGCACATGGCATATCTTATTCTTTTTAGGTGGTAAAGGGAGAGCTCGAAAGCCCTCCCGTTTGAATCAGTTTAATTAAATAAGAACAGCTCCTACTTGGTCTAAATAGGCTATCTGCGTTCCCATAGTGAACTCTGCTGCTACTCTAAATTTTCTGTCGTCTTGGCTATACCACATTTCGAGTGAGCTGCTATCAGTTTGCAAGTCAAATCCGAGAAATGCGTTGCTCATGTTCATGCCAACAACCTTAGTCAAGCCCGTCAATCCATTCACTCCAACAACCTCGATGTTCGTGCCAGGAAAAATCATTCTCAAAGGGTCGAACTCAGACTGATAGTTGTTAAGCTGACCTCCACCACCATTAGCAACATTACCGCCTCCGTTCATTATCGCTGCTGCGAATAATCTGAAGATATCAAGACCACAGAAGATTTTAAAGTCTCCCTGAGATACTGCCTCTGATGGAGATAGAGCGTAAACTCTCTGAACTGCTTCTACTGCATCAGCCATAGTTAAGCCACCAAGAGGAGTACCGTAAGCTGCCGTATTACAATCTGTAAAAGATGCTGAGTCAACAAGTAAACCATCGAACATTGCAAGGTTTCCACTTCCAGATGTGACATCACCTTGCCATATAACTTTCTCAAGCTCATCTTGAATCTTCTCTACAAGATAATCAGCGAACTGAGCCTCGAAAGGTAGCGCATCAGTATGAGCTCCAGCTGCTAATTGAGTTCGTAGGTAGTATCCTTCCAATTCCTTAGGACAGAACTCCATGTTAATCTTAACGGGTTTGGCATCAATCTCTCTCTGAGAATATGTGATAGTTCCGTTTTGATCCCATGTACATCCCGTATCGGCTTGCATCACCACCGATGTATCCATCAAGTTAATCTTAGTCTTTCCCTTAACTCCAAGCTGAGGAGTTAACATGGAAGCCGTTCTTCCTCCAGCGAGAGCCTTCGTGATTAACGGAAAGTTTTCTTGTTCAATATATGGAGCTAATCCACTTACATCAAATCCCATTGTATATAGTTTTTTTAGGTTTTATTTATTGCTTGCTGACATGATAGCTGATACTCGAGATGCCATGTCGATATTTGTTTGACTCGGGTTGAAAGGATTGTTTACCTTCTTGGTAGCCTTTGCCTTAGGAGTAGCTGCCATCTTCTCGATGATATCAGATACCATTCCTACCGCTTCTACTACCTCGTCTACTTTCTTATTAGATGCGAAAGCTGCTCCAGCAATCTCTGCTTTAATCAGCTCAGATACTGCTCCAAGAATATCCTCCTTGAATGAAGCTGCATCAAACGGCTCTGCTGCCATCTCCTCCTCAACCTCTTCTTCTTCTTCTTCAGCTGCTTCCTCTTCTACTTCTACCTCATTAACCTCAACGATGATACCGCCCTCAGTTCTGATGATAGTTCCAGCCTCAAGCTCATGTTCAGCATCGGGAGCTGGAATAGTCTCTCCATCTTCTGAGATAACTTCAACAGAAGCTCCGAGCTCAATAGCTGGTTCGATTTTCACAATTGTTCCGTCAACAAGTTTAGCATCTTCGAAATTAAGCTCAACCTCTACGGGAGCTGATTCGATTACTTTAGCCTCCTCAGAGAAGAGAAGTTTCTTAATCTCAGGCAACTTACCTGATACAAGTTCAGAAATGTTCATACGATAGAGTCTTTACTCATATATAGAGCAGAATCTATTTCGTGCCACTTACCCCACAATCTCCGATACGATAGCCTCTATCAGCTCCTTATCCATCGTCAGCTCCTTATCTTCTGCGAATAAGCCCTCAACTGAGAAACCCTTGAAATCTCCATTCTTAACTTGCTCCCATACATCATCGTTCTCAACCTTGAATGAGCCGAACCAAGAGCCCTCTGTAAGCTCTTCATATCCTCTCGGAGTTTTCTTGCGGTCATCGATGATGAAGCTCTCAAACATGAATACGCCATCAACGGCAGTTTCGTGCATCTCGTTAACGGAATTAGTCCTACCCTCCTTCATGTATTTGTAGACTATCTTACGAATGGTCTCAGGGTTGAATACCACGTAGTATTCATTATCATCAGCATCACGCCTATATATCGGTAAGTCAGCTATCATCAGAGCACCTGATATCACTCTCTTCTCTTCGTTCGTTACCTCGAACTGATAAGCCTTAGATTGCTTTGAGAAAGCCATCCAATTATGCTCAATGGCTGGTTCGTCCACCAAAGCAATGCTATCTACTCCAGCCTCTTCGTTATCGTCTATGGTCAAGTATATTACGGGTATCTTCTTCATCATCCAAAGTTTGCTTGTGATTCTATCTGATTTACATTGCTCTGATTACCCGTCATCTCGGTCTCTACTACATAAGCTTGAATAGGTGCTAATTGAGCTTGTTCCGAACCAGCTAACTCAGTCGTAGCCGTAGATGCAGCTGCCATGCTTGGAGCTGATGCTGATGATGGAGCTTGTACATTCATAGGTGGAGCTGGCGGTCCCTCAGCTTGATTAAGTAATGCTGAGGCTGATGCGATAGCTCCCACTACCGTTCCTACTGCTACTGCTATGTTGGCTATCATATCCCAAACGGTAGCCGATGAGGAGGTCGCATTCTTGATAGCTGCTGCTACTGCTATCGCTGCGTTGATAGCTATCTCTCCAACCGCAAGAGCCTTAGCGAAAGCTTGATTCTCTAACCCAGCTTGTTGCATTGCTGAGCTGATAGCTCCAAGAGCTCCAGCCACTCCCTTAGCAGCTCCTACCTTCGCCTTGTCTATCTTATCTTGTTCCTTAGCTATTTTATCAGCGTGAGCCTTCTCTTCCTTCTCGTCTTCCTTATTCCATTTCTCATTCAGCTCTGCTAACCTGACTCTCTTCTCCTCCTCTAAGTCAACGGTCTCATCGTTAGCGAGTCGCTTCATCTCTGCGAGTCTCTCCATCTCTACGAGAAGCTCCTCCATCTCTACCTCACGCTCAGTCTTACCGAGAAGCCTCAGCTCTTGCTGGAAGTCGAATAGTTCTTTTTCGAGAGCTTTCTCATTAGTCATCTGCTCGGACTTCTGACCCGTTATCCTCTCATCTACATCAACCAGCTCTTTCTTAGCTAATATAAGAGCCTTGAGTCTCTCTGTATTCTCCCCGTAAGCATCTATCTGAGCCTGAGCTGAATCTACTGCTACCTGAGCAATAGCTCGTTCATTCTCTGCTTGTTCGTTGAGTATCTCTCCGAGCTTTGTATTAGCCTCAATTCTCTCCCGAATGGTTTTGCTGATATCATCTCGTATCTGTCTCTGTATCTCAGCCTCTTCTTGGGTCGCTAACATTTGGAGCTGGAGCTGAGCCTCAGCTAACTCAGCAGCGTTCCTCAGCTCTACTATTTTCGTAGCAGCATCTACCGCATCAGTTACGGTTTCCTTAACCGTTTCTACTACTGCTTGAACTCCATTCGCAACGGTCTCAACTATCCTCTGAGCCTCCTCTGCTGCCTTAGATTGATGAGCAAGAATCTCCTCTTGTCGCTTAGCTATTCCCTCTTGTATCTCAGCTGCTTCCTCAGTATCTCCCGTTAATTGATTCCACTTGAGTCTGAGCTCCTCTACGTTATTGGTTAAGCCTTTCCAAGTAGCAAGAAATGTATTCTCGATATAATCGGCAAGAGAGTTAAAAAAGTCTTGTACGGGCTTGGTAGCCTCAACGAAATCATCAATAGCCTCCTGAGGCTCTGTAAATAGCTTTATGAGAAACTTAGCAAGAGGCATCACCGCCTCGTTTAATACTTTGGTTAGAATTATCTGTAATGACTCAAATGCGATTGCGAAAGCGTTAGCCGCTTCTTGATTATTTTCTACTACGCTCTTGAGTAGCTCGAATGCCTTCTTTAGCAGTATTAGTAGCCCTCCCATCGATAGGGCAGTCTTAAGGACTGAGCCGAATTTCTTTACTCCTCCACTTGCTGCTTTAGCTCCTTTCCCAGCTGCTTCGAATCCTCCAGCCATCTTCTCCTTCATAGCTGAAGCCTCCTCCTGAGTTCTGAACATAGCTGACTCAAGAGCTTCGAGTCTTTTTATAGCATCTCCTGACTCTACATCGACATCAATTACTACTTTCTGATTATCTGCCATTACGCTGGAATCAATCTATAGTTAACGTAAACGGTTAGGGTCGAGTCTCCCGTAGTTGGGTCTCCATTTGCCGCTTTCACTTGAAGAGCCGCATTAGCTAAGACTTGAGTTTGACCGCTTGAAGGGTTCGATGGTGCATAAGCTGAACTAATCTGGTCAACGGTTGCCAGTAGGATGTTGTTGCCTATTTGCCCAATGTTGTCATCTGCTCCGTCAATGTGCAAGTGCAAATTCGTGTTAGTTGCGTATGCCGTTGTGTTGAATGAAATCTTAACACTTGCGGAAATAACCTCTATTGCGTAACCGCTAACCGCCCCGACCAAAGTTATCGGAGTAGTGTTCAAGGCTAAGACTTGCTCCTTTGTTAGTGTGACCTTTACCGAGCCGCCTAAGCAACTTACTCCGTTATCATCTCTGCTCCAAAGAATCCCGTCAGCTTGGTTAAAGAATAACTCGCCTTTGTAGATGTCCGTAGCTATCCAAGTGCCATCGGTATGGTCGTTGGAGCTTGGTATTGTAGGTACGGTTGCCGATACCGTTGACCGTTTAATCTTGATTCGTGAGTCTTGTGTTGCCATATTAGTTTTGTCCGCCTTCTATTAAGTAAATAGCACTATCACTAAATTGTGTCTGAACGATATCTTGACCTCCATCAATAGTGAAGATATTAGTACCTCCGTTTAGAGCTCTGACGGTGTCCTCTCCTCCCTCTAAGGTATCGCGGTTCTCTTGCTCCTTTCCATTCACGAATGTCGTATTGCTCTGAGATACTTTTGCTCCGCTTGTATTGATTAGCTGGACATTGTGAAGCCCTCCGTTGACCTCATTGTTATCTCCTGAGATATTGATATTCGTAGAGCCGTTCCCGATAAAATTATCATCTCCGTTAATTACGAATTTCGATGACCCAGCTCCGACTCTATTATTCTTGCCCCTTACTGAACCAGCGAAATCAGGAAAGGTATTATTCGAGCGTTTAAGCTGCTTCACGTTTGGAGCTCTGACCTTACCGAGTGAGTCCTCTATCTTAGCCGTTCTGCCGAGCGTATAATCCTTTTTACTAAAGGTTATAGGTTCTTTAATCTTAATCAGCTCAACCTTTGTTAGACCCTCTCTAAATGGATTGTAGTTCATTACTTTATTGAGCCTCCAATACGAATTGTCAATAATGATTTGGTCTCGGAAGTCCAGCGTATTGATATCCTGAGGCTCGAGATAGAAGTGAGCAGTCATGACCTTGCTATCCTTATCCGTTATCTCAAGGAAGTAATTACGATGATAAAGGTTGAATAGGTTCGCATTAGTAATTTGAAGCGTTCCCGTATTAGCGTTAGCCTGATACCTCAGCTCTCGGGTTACTCCGAAATTGATATCCAGCGTAGGAGTCAGAGGGTTATCCCAATGACCAGCATACGGATATTGATAGTGATTCACCACCATATTTATCGCTTGCTGATTCTGCCCTTGAGCTTGTTGATATGTGAACTTCCAGTAAGGAGCAGAGGGAATCAATCCTCCCCAATATAGCAGACGAATGTTATGTTCTGTCTGTTGAATACCATCCTCTAAGTCCTCGTTATAGATTCTTCCAACTATCCTATTGCTATCCCTATCATTAACCAATACCGTAGGAGAGAACTCAATCTCAACCTCTCTATCTGATGTGATGAAATCATTATCTATCTCGATACGAGCATCACCATAAACCCTTGAGTATTTGCTCTCGTATTTGGCATTATCGTAATCTTCGTCTGACTGATATGTATAGGTATAGAGCTTATCTGTTAATACGCCTAACGGTTCGAGGCTGATATTCTTATCTCTTGCTAACTTATATGTCCAATCCTTAGAGCCTCCAGCTGCGTAGAAATCATCTCTCGTCTCGATGAGAAGATTGCGTTCATTCTCAGGGTCTACCTCGATATATAAGTTGAACATCTTAAATACTGAGAGAAGCATATCCTCCATGCTTATGGTTGGAACTAAAGCGTTCATCGGTATAATCTGACCTTGAATAATCTGCTGGCTGGCATCTCCATCGGTAGTAGCCTCAAATGTCCCTCCCGTTATATTGAACTGAAACTGAGCTACATCAGTAACTCCTGAGGCTTGAGAATAGACCTCCATCCATATCTTGTCTCCCGTATTTAAAAATGTAGATGGTGAGGAGTAGCCGAATGTAGCCGAATGAGTAGCTCCGATAGTGTAAGTTCCATCTCCTTGAATCCAAGTATATGAATCCGACAAGATGGTTATCTGACCTGAGCCTGAGTCCCATCTCTTGAATCTGACATTGACCCAAATTAAGTTAGTAATAGATGGTAGAGCGAATGGGAATAATGGGTTCGATGTTCGCTCACTTTCAATAGTTAGCTGAGATATGAATATGTAATATCCATCTTGTGGAGCAGTATACTCATCAGCTGAGTCTGACCAATTGTTATAAGGGTCTACAAGCTGGTCGAAATCTATCCTCCAAGATTCGGTGAAATTACCTCCTACGGGAAAGTTCGGGTAGAACTCTATGTTCATATCAATAGGACTCGGAACGCTCGCAGAGGTCGCTCTCCTTGCTATCTCTGAGTCCGTTATAACGAAGCCCTCGTTAGTCCATGGTACTATAAGTTTCTTGAAGAACGCTGAGTCAAGAAAGGTACTGCTATAAGTGAAATCTGCAAAGCTGAAAATACGGTCAATGATATTGTATAAGAATACCGCTGGTCGGAATTGCTCTACCCTCCAAGTATCGATACCAGCCAATTGAAACGGTTCAACTACTCCGTAGTCAAGCATAGGATATACATACCCCGAAGTATTGCTCCAGCTGGATGTGATTTGTCCGTAATTGTATTCATGGTCAAGGTCTGAGAAATCTATATAGGGAAAACCATTCTCATCAAGTCCGCTGAGCTCCTTATCTCCCAGCTCTGCGAAGATATTCAAGAGCTTCCCAACGAATACTACCTCGTAGGTATAAGCGTTCTCTTGCTTGAGTATTTTACGGAGCTGCATGACTCCAGCCATGACCTCAACTCCATCAGCTAAGACTCTTGCCTCAGCTTTCTTATTCGGATTAAAATTAACGCTAATATTATCGTTGTTAGCATCATAAGTGTTTGAGATGTTAATATCGTAGATATGTCCGAGAAGCTCATCGTTATTCTGAGTCGCTGGACATTTGATGGTCTTGCTATATTCGGTGCTCCTCTTCTCAGGGTTTCGAATATCAGCAACTCCGTAATTCAGAGAGAAACTGAATCCCTCGAATACATCTAATCTCCTACCCTCTATACGAACCTCAACCACGTTGTCTTCTGTTTTTAAGTGAGTATATCAGCTCGAAGGTATATTGGCAAAGCTTCTCGTTTAGAGAGGTCTGACGAACTATCCTCTTCGGGTCTATATTAACTGCTATCAGCTCGTTATTCTCTTCGATGTATAAGCTGGGACTTGATGCTAAGTCCTCCATCCATACGCTCTCCTCATCGGTCAGATAGTCGGTATTGATTGTTACCCGTTTCCTGAGCCCTACATTGTAATCCGTTGAGCCTCTTGACTTCTTAGAATAGTCGTAAGACCATCCGTTCCAATCATGATGCTGCTGGTCGTATAAGTCCTTCTTGATATCCGTTACATTGATTGATTTCAGATAGGCGTTGAAAGCATCATACCCTCCCAATCGGTTAAGGAAATGAACCCTCACGCCATCATACTTAGAGCATGGTGGATTGATGTTGAAAGTGAACCTTTCGCTGGTCTGAGCGTTCGTATTATCCTCTAAGTGTATGGTATAGGATAGAGCTCCGTTGAGAGCCGTTGATGGAGTCGAGCTGAATAAGCTATCAGTCCAAATACTCGGGTCGGTATTGATGATGTCCTGAGTCCCTATTGCTATCCTCTGATATATCTCCTTCCAAGAGTTAGCCGTTGCTATCCCGTTAGATACCGTAGCATCAGCTATAAGAGACCCTGAGCCATCGTATCCGTTGTATGCCTTAATGTTATATTGATAAGCTCCAAATCGTTCGTTAGCGATGAAGTAAAGATGGTAGCTCTGAGCTGAGTCAATACTGATGGTTCTCGGAGAATCAGTCAGGAATTTCTTAGTAGTGGAGCTGGAGTTATTGATGATGTAATCATCGTAGTTGAAATCCAGCCACGTATCCATATTACGAACGCCATTCCAAACGCTCTTCATCTTGCTAAATAGCCAATTGTTAGTAACGTAGTATATGTCGTTGGAGTTCTTCTCCTCCTCTTGAATGAGCAGATAGTATTCCTGATGTATCTTGTTAGTCTTGAAGAATCCAGCATGAGCAGCTCCCTTGATGTCTACCTCTCCCTCAATGTTACTCTGTAAGAATCTTGACGGGTCAAAGAACGCTCTATCAAAATAAACCGTTCCACCATCTTCTGCTCTTGTAGGATATACTCGAACCGTTGCTATTGCTGGGTCAGTTGGAAAGGTCTCAGGGAGTACCATAATCTTGAACCTTACCGTTGGAGTATAGTTCGTGGTTTTGATAACATAAGCGTTATCATTGAATGCTAAGCCATACTCGGACGGCTCTCCGTTCTGCGTTAAAAATAATGCCATCTAATCCTTTTTACTATCGTTGATGAAAGTGATGATTTCAGAGAGCTTGAGCTCTACCATCTCAGCCGTAGCCGTTGCTATATCCTTGAACATCTTATTGTCCAGCTTATCTCGAGCTTCGGTTACAAATGGTCTTGCTTTATATCCCTCTCTGTGAATCTTCTGAGCCATAGCCCATGCCACGCTCTTATACTTAGCATCAGACCACTTAGTATCTGAGCCTCCCTCGTATTTACCCTTTCCTCCTGAGGTTACTTTCTGCCTTACATTGGGAAGCCTGAGCCATTCCTCCAGCTTAGTCTTGAGCACTCCACCCTCTCCGTTCTTGGTTTCTCCTCTCCCGTAATTGATTTGCTCCCAATAAGGTTCTGCCTCTATCTTCATTACATAGGTTTTACCGAAGAGCTTTACTCTTGGTTGCTTACCTATCTTCAGACTTGCTCCGAGAGCCCCTGAGCCAACGATATCATACTTCTTAATCCCTTTGCCCATCTCTGAGAGATAAGCTCTCTGATAGTCTCTGAGCGTCTTTATTACGGGGTTAGCCTCTGCCATTCTTTAGTTGTTGTTGGTCGTAGGCTTGCTTAGCTTTCTGAAAGCTGATGAGATTGAGGAACTCTCTGAGCTCAAGGTCGAAGAAATAACTCCATTTCGTAGCATCGTTATTAGATAGGGAATTGACGGTTGCCAGCCAGCCGTATTTGGTTTGATATGTTTCAGCTCTCGGATTAGAGTCCTCTCTGCTTTCTTGGTCTCCTTTACCGAAGATTCCAACATATGTTCTGCGTACCTCTGCCAATTGTCTAAAAAAAAACCTGATAACGGATGAATGATATCAATAGGACATTCAAGCATCTCCTCAGCTATCTCGTTATGCTTATTAGAATCATACTCTGTTCTCTTCCAGCCGTACCATCTCTTCTCATAAGGGATGACGAATACTGCCATAATATGATGTAGGTTATCTATAACCTTATCAGGGTTCTTCAGCAGATGCTGGAGCGTGATATACTGACCGCCACTCAGCTCGTAGACATCATGGACTACTCTATACTTCTTACCGTTCAATTTGAACCTCCTCGTTAGAGTATTATCAATTGGCTCTGTAATAAACTTTAGAGCCTCCATGACCTTCGTATAGCTCTTGAGAGAGAGCTTTTCAACCTCTTCCATATCCATACCACTCACTACTGAGATTATCTCAGCATTCTTAGTATAGACCGTTCCCTCATCTTCAAGCAATGCTTGAATAGCTTGAAACTGCTTGAGCGTTACTTGGCTCCAATCCTTAGGTAGTTGTATCTGCATCTTATTAGTAAGTAGTGATTCGTAATAATTGTAGTCTAAGAAGGGCATTTTAGGGCACCGCCCTATTTACGCCCCTTCAGAGTCTTTACATCCCTCATCTCATAGCATATTTACCAGCTCCGAAGTTAAGCTTCTCCATAGCTACATACCTCAGGGCATCCAGCGCATGATTGTTAGCATCCTCAGGTACATTAATTGATTCGTTAGTCCGATGGTCTCGTTTCCAACTATAAGCCTTGAGCTCCTTGATGATATTCATGGAGTCTTGGTGAACCATTATCTGAACCGACTTGAGCTTGTCGATTCCTGACCTTACGGAATCCGTTCCTTTCTTGACTCCTCTTATTCGGAAGCCTCTCCTCCTCATCTCCTCTATTGACTTAGGTTCAGCTGAGTCTGCTATGATTTCAGCATGTCTATCGAGCCCACATCTCCCAGCTATATCAGAGTTCGTTAGCCCCGTTTGATAGATGAGCTCTCTAACCCATAACTTACCCTCCTGATAGATAACCTCCACAAGAGCAGTAGGGTCATGGGTAAAACCCCAATCGAGTCCATAGCAAGTCCATTTACCAGCCGTAGGAAACTCAGCCGTTTCCTCCCACCAAGTATAAATTGCGCCCTCTCTCCGAGAACGCTTTCCGAGACCATATACTTTCCATTTATAATCATCAGCAGTCCCCAGCCTGATGTTCTCCTCAATAGGCTCGTAGCTGAGTATCTTGTCTCTTATCGATAGAGGTAAGTAAGGGTTATCCAGCTGGGTAGAGTGAACGTATCTTACATCCTCTCTCTTGAGGACTGAATCATATATCCAATGTTCGTCTGTGCTCGGGTTATAATCTAATAAGAACTTCCCTAAGCATCTTTGCTCCAGCTGGTCGAAATCATCCTTACTCGTTTCGATAGCCTCATTCAACCAAAAGTAATCGCATTCAATACCATGAAGCTTCTGACTATCATCAAGCCCATAGAACTCGTATGTGGCTCCGTTGAGATAGTATATTAGCTCAGTCTTATTGAAGCTTTCCTCATCCCATAAGTCAAGCGATTTACAGACCTTGATGAACGTATCGAGAACGGTCGGCTTAATCCACGTTCTTCTGAACCTTGCGATAACAATACGCGCCTTATCTCGATGTCCGAGCGTGAGCAGCGCCTGACATATACTCCATGTCTTAGATGAGCGTGAGCCACCCTCACAGACAACTCCCCTGATTCCGTTATCATTAAGCCCGTTCCATACTTGGCTGAATACTCGAGTACATTCAAGGTCAATCGTTTTTTGCTGGGTCATTTATCGTGATTCTAAACTCGGTAGGTGCTCCATCATTTATGGTCTGCTCAACCTCTTGCTTAGCCTTTCCGAATAACCAATCCCTATAATCACTCATCATCTTCTGTCGGGTATTCTTGGTATTCATGTCAATGATAATCAACCTTACCCAATAAGGTCGGGTCTTATCCTTAGCAAAGTCCTTTAAATCCTTTTCCTCCATTGTGAGCAATAGACCTATCATCTCAAAGTATTCGGTTCTTGTTGGGGCTCGATAACCTTGATTCTTTATGTCGCTGATATGGTCTGTATATAGCTTCTTAGGTCTACCCTTAGGATTGCCTGATTGACCTTTCTTGTATGGTATTAGATTATCCTCCTTAGCCATTGTTATCTCTCTGTTTTGATATACATAAGGAACTCATCTCTTGCGCTCTTCTCATCCTTAAAAGCTCCAAGCATCTTCGAGGTCGTAGTCCAAGTATCATGCTTCTTAACGCCTCTCATAGCCATACATAAATGCTGAGCTCTGATTGATACGGCTACCCCTATCGGATTGAGCTCTTCTTGTATCCTCTCAGCTACCTGAGTAGTTATCCTCTCCTGATTCTGAAACCTCCGAGAGTAGTATTCCAGCGTTCGAGCTAATTTGCTCAGCCCTACTATCTTCTTATCAGGTATGTAAGCTATCGCAGCCGTACCGAAGAACGGAGCCGTATGATGCTCACAGAGAGAGTAGAATGGTATATTGCTTTGAACTATCATCTCATCTGTTCCCTCAGCATCGAATGATGTGAAATTGAACTCAGGTGGAGATAGGAACTCCTCCATGAACTTAATATACCGCTTAGGAGTCTCTCTCAAGCCCTCTCTTGCCGTATCTTCTCCCAGCTCTTCCAAGATGGTACGAAATGCTTCTTCTGCTCTTATAGGACGTTCCATAGCTTATGGTCTTGTACGCTTAGTCTCCACTTAGGATGCTCAAGGCATAGCTCGATGCAATGCTTCATATTCTTCTTGTTTATCTCATATCCATCTGAGTGAGGACTCAACCAATAATGGTATGCCGTTACTGATGGCTCAGGGATAGCCTGACCCGAATGACGAACGTATCTCAGCTCATCGACTCCATCAGGGAAATTCTTCTTTACTACGTGCTCAGCTACCTTCGGAGATACGCATACAAAGTCCACTCCTTTAGGTGCTGGTTTCAGACCGCTGGTTTCAACGGCTTGGTAGAATCCGAGCTCCTTAAATTGGTCTACTATCTCATCAGTCAGCTGGTCAAGAGGCTCACCTCCCGTCCAAGTTATCTCCTTGCTTGCATATTGCTTACAGAAATTGAGTAGCTCCTCTACGCTCATCTCCTTACCACTTTCGAACTCGGTATCACATCTGATTCCTGAGGCATAACAAGCGTGCTTAGCTGAGCAGCCTGAGAGCCTGATGAATATCGTTGCTACGCCTTTCCTTGCTCCCTCTCCTTGTAGGGAGTAGAATATCTCACTTACTTTCATATATAGCTGAATTGTTTTCGTTTTCAAAGCACTCTACCCGAATGACTCTACATCTCCCAGCATCGGTCTGAGATAGTACCTCATTAAACTTATCATGTACCATCTTTGCTAAGCTCTCGCAACCCATCCTATCCATCACCTTGAGCTTACAAATACCCTCCATCGCTGCGCTTTCGAAGAAATCGAGGTACGGGTCGTCCTTTTCTATAAGTAGCACATGGTCAAAATTGTCCTCCATCCAGCTCTTGAGCCCGTTCCCGATGGGAGCATCCTTGAAGCCTCCAAAGTCTACAACCCAATTCATATCGTCCAGTGTTTCAGAGCTGAACCATACCTTAAACTTGAGAGCATAACCATGCAAGAGCTGACAATGAGAGTGCTGAGCTTTATGCTGCCTCAGAGCTACCGAATAGTTATCGAATATCTTAGTGCTTACGTACATGATATGCGTTTAAGGTTTCTGAGTGAGGTATATACTCTCCAGCTCCAAGCCGATTGATGTAGAACTGAGAATCAATATCATACTCTGAGCTATATATCAGCTCCGATTCATCAGGTAGTAAGCCCTCCAGCTGGGTCTGAGTTCTAAAGTGCTTTGTTTCCCTGATGCTATTGACATATTTGCTCATTAAGTCCTCATTAACGAATTGAATAACGAGTATCTCCTTAGCGTTAATCTTATCGAATAGCTGGAGAACCTCCTTATCCGTTAGATAATGGAGAACGTATCTTATAACGACCAGCTCATACCTCTCTGAATGCGTTAGTATATCATCATGGATATCAGGGTTCTTGCTCCCATCAATATCAATAGAAATGGCATGAGGGATAAAGCTCTTGAGATTACCGTTAGCTCCTCCGTAATCAGCAACCCTCTGAGGTATGGTTATATTCTCAAGGATATCAGGCATACAATCCCAATACATGAAACGGCTAATATCATCTTTCCATTTACCGAACTCAAGCCCTGAGTCCTCGTTATAGATTATTGAGCGCATATCTTTGAAATTTAACCCATTCCTTAAAATTATGAATTGCTACTGCTCTTGACTTGAGCTTCGTTCCTTTGGGCTTGTTAATCTTATCAATGCTCTTGCCATTAAATTGATAGAGATATCCTCCTCTGTTTCCATATATCCAAGCCGTAGAATCCACAGAATGAAACTTGAGCTTAGGGAGATGATTGAGTTTAGTATATCCTAACCCATGAACCTTGCAATTTTCTTTCTTAGCTATATCCAAGAGCTTACTGATAACGCTTAACCCTCCTGAGTTTCGAATCCAGCTGGAGGTATATTTTCCGCTGAGTGATAGAGCCACGTAATCATAGTCCTTAACCATCTTATGATAGTAATCTAATCCTCGAGATGGATGCCATACGGGTATAGATTTCTTGCCCGTTTCTTTCTCGAGTCGAGCCCGTAGCTCCTCGACTCTCTTAAGACCTACAACTGAATCAATATCCAGCTCGAAGAAATTATCTATGTCCATCTCGTTAATGAAATCGATATACCTCGTTAGATAGGCATCCCAATCAATCTCATCAGTATCGTTATTACCCATAAAAGTGAACGCTCCTGAGTCGAGTAGAAAGTCCCAATAGTCTCGTATGTATGGCTTCATCCAATCTTGCATATAGTAGAAGCTCTCAAGAACGCATATCTTCTGAGCGTTCAATCCAGCTCGTTCAATCTCTGCTCCTTTATGAGCCCATCCACCAGCCATATATATTTTCATGTCTTTCTGATAATCATCGTGAGCATATTTACCCCAGCCTTGCGCTCCAGCTAAAAATATCTTCATTGCCTCTGTTGGATTATCCTGATGCTCCTTCCAAGTATCTTGTATGTTTCCATGCGGACCAGCCAAGAATATCTTCATTGCGTTAATTCCTTCCTTCGTATTCCAAACATACCCCCCCCCAGCATTAGCTAATGCCATATAGACTTTCACAATCCGAGTAGCTTGAAAACTATATCCTCCTTGCTGCCATCTCTATCCTCGAACGCTTGAAGAACGAGAGCGTAATCATCCTCCGAATACTCAAGCACTATCTTGGTAGAGCTCTTGCCTTCTTGCTCATCCTCCTCGAAGAATTGGTCGAGGTCGATATCCTCAGGATTCCAAACATCAAGACCCCACTCATTCAGCTCCTCAGGATTCCAGCTATTACCCAGCTCATCCCAATCCCACTCACCGAATCCTACGTTATCCTTAACGATAAACTCCTTCTGCTTCTCTTCTGACCAATCAACTATCTGAACGGGAGCTTTCTTCCATCCAGCATCAGTCATAGCCTTGAGCCGCATATTACCTCCGAGAACTACCATATCCTTATTGACCACAATAGGTCGGACATCAGCCATCTCAGGAAAGTCCTTGAGGCTCTTGACCAGCTTCTGAAATTTCTCATCCTTTATGATTCGAGGGTTCTCCTCATTCGGACGAATCTTACTTATCTGTATACTTTCCATTCTTGTAATTTGTTAATGCTTCTTGTGATGTCTTACCTGAGGCTTTCTTACATGGTTCTCCGTTCCAATATGCTACCGCTGCTTCTCGGTCAAAGCAATAGAACTTCATCGTATAGGTATTCTGAGTGATGTAGAGCCCGTAGTTCTCATGCCTTTCGTTCTGTTTCATTTCTTCTTCTTTGGCTTATTATCCTCAGCCCATCTCAGGAGAGTTTTGCCCATTATCTGAGCCGACCTACCGCAAGTAAAGCATAGAGTAGCAGTTGAATTAACGTAATGATATGCAGCCTCGTATTGCTTCTGCTCCTCTCTCGTTAATCTGCCTGAGCTCTGAGCTCCAGCGAACCTCTCCAGCTGGGTCTTATGCTCCTTGATGAATTTAAGTAGCTCTCTCTTGGTCATAACCATTCGGACTTATAGATGATTCTCTCAAACAATACTGCTAAGCAAGCCGTTTGAAATGCTATGAGAGCTCCTCCCGTACAAGCTCCGAGAATCAAGCCCGTCCAAAACGATAAACATAGGGGACAATCAAGAGGCTTGAGTCCGAACTCCTCAGGTAATCCGAGTAGCTTCTTAATCTTCAAGTCCAGCATCAGAACCTCCACGAATATCAGAGCCGATACTGCTGCTGCGATTGAGTTTAATAACACGTCCATTGTAATCTTCTTTTAGTTTGGTTATAGTTTTCTTAACGGTATTGCCTACGCTCTTGAATGGTATTCCCGTAGCAGCTGAGACCTTTCGATAGCTGCCTTCTTTGAAATAGCTCTTGAGCATATCTCGGTCATACCAATGGTAGTCATCAAGAAGCTCTTCAAGGATGATTAGATTCTCCTCTTTCTCGAAATCGTAGTCGTTGATATCAGGCATATCCTCCAGCTCTACCTTAGATTGATTGAGCTGATACTTCCGAGCAAAGGTGCTGCGGTTGCTGGTAGCCATGTTTATCATGGTTCTGATTACATACCAGCGGAGGTATCCTCCTTCGTTTATCTCTTGCCATTTCTCGGTATCCATCTCGAGAAGCAAGAGAGCTATCTCTTGGATTAAATCATCGGCATTCTGACCTGCTATCCTTCCCGCAAGAGCCGTCAGGCTGGCGTCAGATAGCAAGTCGAGAATTGCCAAGTCTTTCATTTATGCAAAGAAGTAGACAAATAAGCTACTTATCAGCATCAAAATTGCAAAAGTTATTAAGGTCTTTGTTAGTACCTCCTTGAATTCCTCACCCACGTTTCGTGCTTGGATTTGTTCAGGATGTATGTTCATAAGTTTGAGCTTGATGTCATCCATCATCTCCAGCTCACGCTCATCGTATTGGTATTCGGTCATCATAATTGCTCTAAGTATTAGAGCTGCTTCTGTCTTTTTCATAATCAAATTTTCTGTTAAGGTGTGTTGCTTGGAGTGCCTCGAAATAATCATCAGACTCATATAGTAGTCGTTCTGCTTTTAGCCTAATGTTTTCAAACGCTAATCTGATTGGCTCAGTGTCATATTCTTTTTCTTGCTCAATGCAAAATTCAATCAACTTTATTACGGGTGTTTTCATCTTCTTTGTTTTAGTTTAATGTTTTCAAGCCTTTCTATTGAGCGTATAATCCTATCCAGCTTTCTAACTATCTTATCAGCCTTCAATTTATGCCCGTTTAGCTTTACAATCTTACTGCTCATCTTCTTTGGTTAAGCGGTTACAATGGAGCTTCATAACTGCGTAATCGAAATGGCTCTTGCTGAGTTTCTTCTTTCTATCATAAAGTTCTTTGTTGCTATTATGATACACTACCGCTATCTGATGTACCTCAGCCCTGTCCTTCTTGCTGACATTTAAGATACCTTGCTCCTTCGCATATTTCCGAGCTGCGTGATAATCCCAGCCATACTCAGGCAAAGCTCCATGCTTCTCTACGTATTCAAGTAGACCCTCGTATAAGTCCTTCTCTCGGTCTTTATACTCCTCAAGCCTCAAGATATCAGGGTTTGACATCTTAGGTCGGCTACGCTCATCTCTGCGGTATTGGATATAGGCTGAGAGGATAGTTCCCCACCAACCTACTGATTGCTTCGTGATGTAGGCAATATCTCGAGATGGAGTTATCTTCTCGGCAAGTATCAGCTTGACCGCCTTGCCCAGCTCAGATACTTCTATGCTTGGAAACTCAGAGATAAGGAAATCAATTACAGATACCTTCTGAACCTGAGTCAGAACGGGAGCATCTATGTATGCGCTTATCTTATCAAGCTGGTCTGCTATCTCAGAAGCTGCCGAGTCCCTCAAGGGTATCGAGGTCTGTATTGTTCCCGATGCTCTTGAGAGCTTCATCTGCTCTTGTTTTTCCTTTTTCATTCTTGTTCTTATTTAATTCAAAAATACCTGACCATCCTTGTTCCATAGATTGCAAGAGCATAGCCTCAGCCGTTTGGTTATCATATCTGTTAAGCTTTGCTTTCATTCGAGTGATGGCTATCATCGTCATTGGCTTCTTGAGCTGCTTACGATGTTGAATAAATTCCTCAAACGTATTATTCAAACTCTCATCAAGAAGCGTATGCTTCTCTATTATCTCATTACCAATAACATTACCAATAACATTACCAATAACATTACCATTAACATTACCATTATCAGCTTGATTTGCTTGAGTTTGCTTAAGCTCTTCAAGCATTGCTTGCTTTTGCTTGGCTGCTCTTGCGTTTCCTCCCTTGCGACCAGCCTCAGCTCTCCTCTCTCTGCTCCCGTTCCACTTCTCAAGGTCTCTCTTGAGCTGCTGCTTGATAGGTTCAAAAGTTAATTGAACGAGTAGGTTATCAGTCTCAGGCTCGAGGTCATTCACATACCTCAGTATATGCTTGAAGAGCTCTCCAGCATCCTTATCAGGGAGCTTCTCAGCCGTATGAATAACATCTGCATATAGTATAAACGATTTCTTGTTTTCCATGATTGTTATAATGTCAATTTATACCTCTTGAATATCAATTAAGCTCCAGCTTAAAGACTTATTCTCTACATCGAACTCGGTCTCATATCCGAACGCATCCAGCATGATTATCAAGTCAGACCTGAGTACTTTATCATAACTCAACCATCCATCCATTGCCCGTACTCCATGAAGTACCGTAGCATGGTCTCTCCCGAATAGCTGACCTATCTCCGCAAGGGTCATTGTATTTCGAACTATCTGCTTCCGCAGAGCCCAAAATACGAAGTACCTTGCCGTCTTATACCTTGCCTCTCGAGATGGGCTCTCCAGCTTCTCTCTATCGAGCACGTAATACTGACACCAATACTCGATTAGAACCTCTATCTCAGCTGGATTGTAGATTGCTTTGATTACGGGTTTCTTGATATCCTTTTTCTCAGCAGCTATCTTATCAGCTACCTCTTGCATATTAACGCATTGAACCAGCTCTGCTATCAGGCTCTGCTGCTTCTCAATTATCTCTCTATACTTATCAACCATGATTTTTGTATTTGTTAATTAGTTCAACTAAATCCGAATCGCTAAACTTAGCCGTTCGGTTACTCTTATTCATAAGCTCCTCAGCAGTTCCAGCTCCATACTTTTGGTCTATATGGATACTCATCTTATACTGCTGACCTTGCTTCCACATATTACATCCAGCACATTGGGCGTGAACATTGGTCTCATCCCATCGAGTAGAATACTTACCTCTGCTCATAAAGTGTCCCGCTTGCATCTGCTTAATCGGCTTGACTACTCCGCAAGTTGAGCATGAGCACATATCATCCTGAGAGTCTCTCCTCCTGATGTATTGACTGAATACGGTATCCAGCTGCTTAACTATTGCTTTCCTACTTCGCTTCTTCATAACTCTCTCCTTTCGTAGTCTCTCTGAGCTTGTAATGAATCAACTACCAGCTGCTGCTGCCTGAGCCGTTGTCTAAGGCTCTCTAAGCACTCATCATACTCAGACAATGTAAGAGCAAGGTAATAACCCTTTGACGAGCTTAGAACGCCTGATATCAAGTCATACAATCTGATATGGCTAATCATCTTACGCAGCTTAACGGGAGTGAGCTTATACTTACCCAGCCTTCCCGTAGCGTTTACCTTAGAGCATATCTCTGTTGCTGAGATAGCTTTCGACTTGCCTAACTTAGTGCGAAGCCCCGCCAATATAATCGGCAAGGCTTCACGCTCCTCAAATGGAGTTAGGTCTTCGGTTATCTTCTCGAATCCTACTAACATCAGAATGGCAAGTTTTCATCTTGTTGCTCGTTGAATTGCTGAGCCATATCTCCCTTGAGAGCTGGGTAAGGATTAACGGCATCAGTCTGAGCTGCGGCTTGAATCTTCCAAGCTATCAGATTAGTGAACCATCTCTGCTTATACTCCTTGCATTCGATATTGAACTCTACATCGACCTCATCTCCTACGCTATTGGAGTACCTCTCCATAGTCTTCGCGAATAGGGTAAAGTGATAGAATGCCTCAGCATCCTTGTAGCCATCATTATTCTGAATGACAAGCTCTGCTTTAGAGTATTGCTTTCCAGCTTTCGATACTCCTGATACATCGTGATACGATACTACTTTTCCTCTTACTTTCATGTTATTTATTGATTGGTGATAATTGAGTTAATGTTAAATTGAAATTTCCGCATTCTTCTACTCGGCTCTTGATAGCTTCCCATGCTTCCTCGTCCCATTCTACCTCAAAGGTCTTTACCCTGAGCTCGATAGGTATATGTCCGAAAGTCATGTTTCTTCGAACCTCATCCTCAGCCGCATCGAGAACCTCCTCAGCTCCCATCCTATAAGCCATAGAATCGAGCTCTCTTCTTATGAGATGCTCAGGAGTATCTACAAGACAATAGTCGAGATAGGCTTTCCTCTTGCCCGTTAGAGCCATATATCCCATGAGCTGCCAATAATAATCCTTATTGGGTATCTCCTCATCGAATAGAGGGTAAGTATCAATACTCCATGAACACTTGATATCCCTGACTGAGTCCTCGTATATCAGGTCAGGAGTTCCCGTTAGATAATCGTTAGAGAAATGCTCCTCGTTCTTAACTATGAACGGGTCGAGCTCATATCTCCCAGCGACCAATTCAATAGCCTCATCCTCCATGATAAGTCCCTTATCAAGATACTTATTGCTAAAGGTTCTACGAACTCCGAGAATCTCCTCCTTAACTATCTGTTTAACGCAGCTCTGAGCAGTCTTAGAAAGCTCTCCTTTCTTGCGTGAGTTGGTCATTACCTGACCGAGTGAACTACATCTGATTTTCATGCTTCTGTTTTATTTGATTCTACAACTATTTGCTTCCATACTGAATCCGAGATGCTAACGTGCTCAGTCATCTCATCTCTACTCATGCCCTCTCCATATCGGTCAACGCAATGCTGGAACATCTTGCTTCCCTTTATTACCGCTTTCTTGGCTGGAGCTGGAGCTGCTACCTGAGTTCCAGCTGCATCAGTATCCTCATCTACCACGATGCCCAGCATGGAGCTGAGAGCGTATCTGCGGTAGTAGGTAATGGCTGAACCATCAGATTGAAATTGATTCATTCCCTTGAGTAGAACTCCATCAGGAATGTCAATAGAGCTGATTTCATACTCTCCTGATGAGATATGAACCAGCTTAGTAGTAATAGACCTATCCAGCAGAGGCTGAGATAATACCAATCCATGCTTCCGCAATAGAGGGTCTATTACTTGATGAATAGCTGGTAGCGCAGCATATTTGTAGCCGTAGCCTTTCGCTCCTTTATTGATGGCTGGACATTCCGCTTGAAAGTCGCTGAGAGCTTGCCATATAGTTTTCTTCTTTTCCATGATAATTACTTACTTGATTAATTGATTAAGTGGTGTGAAATTGATTCCTCGTTCACGTAGGAACTCGGCAGTAATAGCGTAGATGCGATTGGCATCAATTCGTCTACTCGGACGATAGGTACTCAGGCAATCCACTACCGTGCTTCTCGGAAAGCCTGACCTCTCCGATACTGCTTTGATTCCTCCGAGAGGAAGTAGCCGTAGTGTTCGTTTTAATATTGCTTGTTCTTTCATTTCGCTAAGATAACAATTAAGTACCCCGTTGTAGTGCGATATTAGACCCAATCTGAACCCAATCGCATAGCTCATTAATACCCAGCTCCATCAATAGTATCTCCATTCTCTCAGGCTTGAGAACGATAACGGCATCCTTAATATCTGAATGTATTAACCCCGAAATCATTAACCCGTATCTCTGATTCTCAATACTCATAAATTCAAAGTGCTGACTGATAAACTCTATCAGCTTCTGAGGCTCAATATATCGGCTCATCTTATCCATTGGTAGTCTCCTTTTTCGTTAAAATTATTCATCCAAATCTCAAGCATCATCTTAGCTTGAGGTCGGTCAATTTCAAACATCGTTGCGATGTAAGGGACTGCTCCGAACATATTGATGCTATCCTCTATTCTGAGCTGGTTGAGATATTCACAGACCATTACTTCGAGCTCTGAGGCTCTTCTTTTAATTGGCTCTTCCATTATTTCTTCTCTTTCGGATTATCATTCTGAGGAGTCAAGAGAATAACCTCTGTCTCCGTTTCCTTCCACATCTCTACTATCGGCTCATCCAGCGAATAGTCTATGTAGAATGTCGTATCATGGATAGTGATATACACTACCTCTTGAGTATTTGGCTTGATTATCATGGATTCAGATTTACGAGTTTAATTCTACCTTCTGCTATCTCCTTTCGAACCTCTCCCGAATCAAGCCCTAACCATTGGTTGCGCCACTTAGAGGTGGTTCGGGAGTAGTCCCAATAATACTCGTCAAGATAGATATCCTGACCCTCCCATTTACCGATGATTGAGCCGTAGCTCTGAAACCATTCTACGCCATCGTGATTGATGATGAATTGATTAGCTACCTCCTTATTAGAGGCTCTGCTAACCATATTCTTGACCTTAATAAATTTCTCCATGATTATTTGATTGTTTTTCTGATTACTTCGTCATACAATTCGATTGCGGCATTTACACGACCATCTCTATACCTATCTACCGCTTCGGAATTGGTTGAAATTGCTGAGTATAATTTGCCATACTTTTCAATGGTCACTTTATAATGCCCCCAGCCTGCAAATCTGACTGCTTTTACTCTGTCTTGCTTCTTCATGATTATTTGATTATTGATTTCCATAATTAACTCTTAACCCTTTCTTACGCAAGGCTTTCACATGCTTAACATGCCCTTTCATTATCTGACAAGCTGATGATTTGCTCTCAATACCTGAGGAGATAATAAACCACTCCTCAGACTGATACCAAGTCTTCTGACCCACCATCATATTATGCTTATTCGGAGCTACCTTATAATACCGAGCTCTCTCATCCTTATTAACTATTACCATCCATTCCATACTATTCTGCTTTTCCATGATTATTGATTTTTAAAATGGGGCGTTCTTATGGTTGCCCCTTTGGTTTAGATTCTTTTTAGCATCCAATCTTTTTGTTGCTCAACGCTTTCTAAATCGTGATACCAAAAACAGTCTTCTAAAATTCCTTGAGTACTCGTTGGTTCTCCATTTTCTTGTTTCGACATTGACTTAACGATTAATTCAAGTTCTTGAGTAGTCTTAGCTGATTCGATTTGATTCCTTAGATTTTCCATAACTCGTTGATTTTTAATTGATTAACTTATTTGAGCACCCACCATTGGGCTTTCTTCATCCCCAAATATATATAATAGTTTTGTTATTATACCAAAACTTAGAGAAGAAAATAGAGCCTTAGAGCTTCATCATCTGATTGATAACCGTATGCCCTCCGATGCAAACCGCACAGCCTATCGCTGGTTTCTTGCCTCTCTTAGCATAAGCAAATGCGTACTTATCATTATCAATACCGCAGCCTACTTGAGTCCCGAATACCTTGAAGTTTTGACCTACATAATACTCTGTATAGCATTGGGTATGGAGATGCCCCTGAATGGTACTCTGCATATCAGCTCTACATTTAGTCCGAGCCGTTCCACCCTCTCCATGAATGAATTGAACATTATCATATACTACCCTATCTGTGAACCTCCAGCTTGGAGCTCTCAGGACTTCGTTGTAGCTCTTTATCCATGCCTTAGGTATTCCTCCTGAGAAAGCTTTGCGAGCTACTATCCTATCATGATTACCGATAATCACATCAGCTACAGGAAAGGCTTCAATCCATTTCTCCAGCTTATTGATAGCAAGCTCCAATTCGTCCCCAGCTGAGATACCATCAGGGTCAGTTTCGTGATAGCTCGAGTAGTGGTTATCGATTATGTCTCCAATGAATACTACCTGATTACAATTCCATCTCTGATACGTATCAACGCAATGCTGATAGTAACCCTCAAGAGAGAATGGTTCGTGGAGGTCTCCGATAACTAAGATGCGCCTCTCCTGAGCAGTTAGATTATTGAAAGCAGCTAATCGGTTACCGCTTAATCTCGGTCTTTGCTCAGTCATTCTCTGCATGAACCTGATATGCAAACTCAGTATCCAGCTTGGCAATCTCGATGAGGTCATTATCCCATGCCTTCGCAGCCTGAGCTCTCTCTTCGGTAGTAGATTCTACTCCAAGATTAGCCTGACGGCTTGCGTTTCTCTTAAGGTATCTATCTATTGCTTCTCGTATTCCTTGATTCTCGTGATATGTCATAGTTGGTAGCCTAATATTCCACTTATCTGATGATTAATACTATACCCGTAATCTACTCCAAACATAATTCTTTTATGCAAGATGAGAATACCTCCTCCAATAACGGGAGAGGTAGCTTTCTTGAAATCACTTATTACTCCAGCTCGAGCATATAGTCCTATTCGTAGCCTCTCAGGAGATGAGCTCAGAGATATCTGAAGTTTCTCAGATTGGTTCTGATAATTGCTCCAGCTGACTCGGACTGAACTACGCTTAAACTGAGCAATAGTATCATAATTAAGCTTCTCAGAGAGCCATGCCTCTACGATT